>VFQR01000156.1_pt1 | contig 151032 bp, 152 predicted proteins | sample 3512321 | NCBI WGS metagenome assembly VFQR01 (sample SAMN10412374, study PRJNA504923) | tailings metagenome | isolation source: Relicate 3 Philex TSF1 revegetated site | place: Philippines: Tuba, Benguet | collected 2017-08-29 | reverse complement strand
GCCCGCCCTGGTCGAAGCCGACATAGCCCGGCGGCGCGCCGATCAGCCGGCTGACCGAGTGGCGCTCCATATATTCCGACATGTCGAAGCGGGTGAGCGGAATGCCCAGTATGGCTGCGAGCTGGCGGGCGACTTCCGTCTTGCCAACGCCGGTCGGCCCCGAAAACAGGTAGCAGCCGATCGGCTTGTTCGGCTCGCGCAGGCCTGCCCGGCTGAGCTTGATGGCCGACGCCAGCATCTCGATCGCCTTGTCCTGGCCGAACACGACCCGCTTCAGATCGCCCTCCAGGCTGGCGAGTGCCTTCTTGTCGTCGGTCGAGACGGACTTGGGCGGGATCCGTGCCATGGTGGCGACGACGGCCTCGATTTCCTTCACGCCGATCGTCCGCTTGCGCTTGGCCTCGGGCACCAGCATCTGCGCGGAGCCCGATTCGTCGATCACGTCGATCGCCTTGTCGGGCAGCTTGCGGTCGTTGATGTAGCGCGCCGACAGCTCGACCGCCGACTTGATGGCGTCGGGCGTGTAGCGCACCTTGTGATGCTTCTCGAAGGCGGGCTTCAGGCCGGTCAGGATCTTCACCGTATCCTCGACCGTGGGCTCGTTCACGTCGATCTTCTGGAACCGGCGCAGCAGCGCCCGGTCCTTCTCGAAATGGTTGCGGAACTCCTTGTAGGTGGTCGAGCCGATGCAGCGGATCAGCCCCCCGGACAGCGCGGGCTTGAGCAGGTTGGAGGCGTCCATCGCCCCGCCGGAAGTCGCGCCGGCGCCGATCACCGTGTGGATCTCGTCGATGAACAGGATGGCGTGCGGCAGCTTCTCCAGCTCGGCGACGACATTCTTGAGCCGTTCCTCGAAGTCGCCGCGATAGCGGGTGCCGGCCAGCAGCGCGCCCATGTCGAGCGCGTAGATGGTGGCGGGCCTCAGCACGTCGGGCACGTCCCCTTCCACGATCTTGCGGGCGAGCCCCTCGGCGATCGCCGTCTTGCCGACGCCGGGATCACCCACATAGAGCGGGTTGTTCTTCGAGCGTCGGCACAGGATCTGGATCGTCCGGTCCACCTCGGCCTCGCGGCCGACCAGCACGTCGATCCGGCCCGACTTCGCCTTTTCGTTGAGGTTGACGGTGAACTGCTTCAGCGCCGATTCCGTCTGCTTGCCGCGATCCTTGCCGCGCTCCTCGCGCGCATCGCCCGATTCCTCGGCGCCCTTGGGCGGGCGACCCTCGCTCATCCCCGGCGTCTTGGCGATTCCGTGGCTGATGTAGGAAACGGCATCCAGCCGGGTCATGTCCTGCTGCTGCAGGAAATAGACGGCGTGGCTTTCGCGCTCGGAAAACAGCGCGACCAGCACATTGGCCCCCGTCACTTCCTCCCGGCCCGAGGACTGCACGTGCAGGATCGCCCGCTGCACCACCCGCTGGAAGCCGGCCGTCGGCGACGGGTCCACCGAACTGTCGGCCTTCAGGCTGCCCAGCTCGGTATCGAGATAGCGCGTGACCTGGGCCGCCAGCTCGTCGAGATCGACCCCGCAGGCCTTCATCACCACCGACGCATGCGTGTCCGCCACCAGCGCCAGCAGCAGATGTTCAAGCGTTGCATATTCGTGGCGGCGCCGGCTCGCCTCGGCCAGCGCGTTGTGGAGGGTGGCTTCGAGATCACGTGCGAAGGATGGCATCGGGACTTCCTGACCGGCCGGGCCCGGATGCCCAGCCACGGCCCAATGTCACCACCCTTTAGCCAAAGCGCAAGGGGCAAGCGCCGCCGCCATGGTCGCAGGGCTGTGGATGGCTGCCGGGAACGGCCAGCGCAAAGGGGCGCCGGCCCCCCGGCCGGCGCCCCCTGCAGCGCGACGAAAGGATGTCAGGTCAGGCCGAAACGGCCACGGCCCGGCGGCGACGGGCGGCATGGCCCACCAGGCCGAAGCCGGCGATCATCAGCCCCCAGGTCGCAGGTTCGGGAATGCCCCCCATGCGGATGAAATAGCCGACGGTGTGGTTGTCGCTTTCATAGCCGCCGCCGCCGATCTGGTAGATTCGGATGCGGTCGTAGGTCGTCCCGTTGGTGAAATAGACGTTCAGGAAGGCGTAGGGCTCGCCCGCATTGCGGCCCAGGAAGGGCGCGTTCGGGTTGCCGCAATAGAGGCTCGCCGGGCAGGCCCCGGTGAAGCCCGACACGTCGGCCGGGGTGATGATCCCGAGCGATGTTGCACCGTTGAAAAATTCGACCCGGTTGCCGCCATCCAGCGCCGACAGCCAGTAGCCGAAATAGTTGAGGCCCTGTGGCAGCGTGGTGGTGAAATTGATTTCGATCGCCGGCAGGTTGGAGAAGGTGACGATATGCTTGCCGACCCCGCCGGCCGAGCCGAACTGGTTGGCATCGTCGATCCGGCCGCCGGTGTAGGTGGCGACGATGGCACCGCCGGTGCCGAAGTCGGTGCTGAAGCCGGTTCCGCCGACAAGGCCGAGCGACCGGCTCTCGAACGTCTCGACCCCCACAACGTCGAAGATGGCCGTGCTGTTCTGCACGCCCGGGGCTTCGAACTGGATGACGATGCCGGCGGAGGCCGGGGCCGCCACCAGGCCGGCAAACAACATGGCAACGCTGAACGGACGCATGCAACTCTCCATCATGCCGGGGCTGCCGTGCCCCGGTTTTCCTGTGACGATTTTCTTGTGTTGACCGTGCAAGCCGCGTGCCAATTCCTGCCCCGCCCCGGATCGAAGGGGCAGTTGCAACGAACTGTAAATCCTGCCGACAGGTCGGGGCTGCGTTAACCATTCGGCCGACGCGCAGGGCAGGCCCGCGCACGCCGCTCGCCGGCCCGGCAGCGACAGCGCAACCCTGGGGCTGGGAAACCAGATGGCCGGGGCGCCGCCCGGGCTCGCACCAGGACCTGCCCCCAGCTGCCCGGCAACGGGCAGGCGGTCCATGCGCCCGGCAACGGGCAAGCCGAGCCCAGGCCGCCCGGCACCGGCTGCGGCCCGGCGGGGCCTGCCGGAGCCAGTCAGGCCCAGCCAGACCCATCGGAGCCAGTCCGGGCCAGTCCGGGCCAGCCGGGGCCCGGCAGGCGATGGCGATAGCCGGCACGTCATCTGGACCCGGAACGACATCTGGATCCGGGCAACATCTGGACCCGGGCAACATCTGGATTCGGGACGAGATCTGGCTGCGGCCGGACGCCGAAGGAAAATGGGCGCCGGCATGCGTCACGCCGGCGCCCAGTAAACCGTCTCGGGATGTCATGCGAGAGCGGATTCAACCTGCAAAACGACAGGCCGGCACCGATCCGGCCCATCATTCGCGAAAACTATTTCATCAACGCAACAATCTGTCCATAGCGAAAACAGTGTCGGTCCGAAAGATCGAAAAATGGTGAACAGCACACCTTCGAAAAACGCTCATGTCCGACCGCTTCGGAAGGCTTCGCCCCGGCTGCTGCGGGATCTGCCATGAACCCCTGGGCACCCTTTCCGATCGATGTCCCGTGGCTATCACCGCGCCGGGTGGCGGTAAAGATGGTGAACGGGCTGAAAGCGCCGGAACGGAAGCGAATGGCGGCGAAGTGCCGCCGTTCCGGTTCGGCTGCGCCCGTTCCGGTTCGGCTGCGGCCGTTGCGGTTCAGCCGAACGCGCCCTTCAGGCCGTCGATCACGATCTGCGCGGCGAGCGCCGCCAGGATAACGCCCAGCAGGCGGGTGATCATCGCCTCCACCTTCGCGCCCACGCGCGCCAGGATCGGCCCGGCCGCGAGCAGCGCCGCCAGAGTCAGCAGCAGCACGATCCCGAGCGCCAGATAGACCGCCACATAGTCGAGCGGCGCGCGCGCCTCGGAGGTCAGCAGCATGATGGCAGCGATCGAACCGGGGCCGGCGATCATCGGCATGGCCATGGGAAAGACCGAGACGTCCTCCACATTCTCGTCGCTGATGGCGCGCGCCCGCTCCTCGCGGCGTTTCACCCGGGTTTCGAACACCATGTCGAGTGCGATCAGGAACAGCATGATGCCGCCGGCCACCCGGAAGGCATCGAGGCTGATGCCGAGCGCCCTGAGGAAGGGCTCGCCGGCAAGCGCAAAGCCCAGCAGGATCGCGCTGGCAATCGCGACCGAGCGCCAGGCCATGGCCCGGCGCGCCTCGCGGGTGGCGTTGCCGGTCAGGCCCGCGAAGATGGGCGCAGCGCCAGGCGGATCGATGACGACCAGCAGCGTCACCAGCGCCGAGACGAACAGCTCGACGGGAAAGGTCACGCGGCAGCAGCGCGCCGGCTGGCGGCCAGCAGCGTGTTCTCCAGCAGGCAGGCGATCGTCATCGGCCCCACGCCGCCCGGCACCGGGGTGATGTGGGCGGCGAACTCGGCGGCTTCCGCAAAGGCGACGTCGCCGACCAGCCGCGTGCCCGTCCCCCGCTCGCTCGGCACCCGGTTGATTCCAACGTCGATCACCGTGGCGCCGGGCCTGATCCAGCTGCCGCGAACCATCTCCGGCCGGCCGACCGCCGCGATCAGGATGTCGGCCCGGCGCGCAAGGCCCGGCAGGTCGCGGCTTTTCGAATGGGCAACCGTGACCGTTGCCGATGCAGCGATCAGCAGCTGCGCCATCGGCCGGCCGACGATGGTCGACCGCCCGATCACCAGCGCCTCCGCGCCCGCGAGATCCCCCAGCGCCGACTCGAGGAGGCGCAGGCAGCCCAGCGGCGTGCAGGGCACGAACCCGGGCAGCCCCGTCGCCAGCCGGCCGGCGTTCATCGGATGGAAACCGTCCACGTCCTTGTCCGGGTCGATGGCGGCAATCACCCGCGCGCTGTCGATCTGCGGGGGCAGGGGAAGCTGCACCAGAATGCCGTCCACACCCGCGTCGGCATTCAGGCCGGCGACCAGGGCCAGCAGGTCCGCCTGTGCCGTGTCGGCCGCAAGGCGATGCTCGATCGAGGTGATCCCGGCCTCGCGGCAGGCGGCAACCTTGTTCCTGACATAGACATGGCTTGCCGGATCCTCGCCGACCAGCACCACGGCAAGGGCCGGGGCCCGGGCACCGGCGTTCACCCGGGCGATCACCGCCTGCGCGATATCGGCCCTCAGCCGGAGCGCGTGCGCCTTGCCATCGATGAGCCGGGCGCCGCTGCTCACATCAGCAGGTCCAGCTGCAGGCCCTGGATCAGTCGCTGGACGAGCATGATGCCCAGAATCAGCACCAGCGGCGACAGGTCGATCCCGCCCATGTCGGGCAGAAGGCGGCGGATCGGCCGGTACAGCGGGCCGAGCAGCCGCTCGAGCGCGTTCAGAACCGACCAGACGAAGCGGTTGCTGGTGTTCACGACGTTGAAGGCGACAAGCCACGACAAGATCGCCTGGATCACGATGATCCAGATGAACAGTTGCAGCACATAGACGATGAACCCGAGCAGCTCGGCAAGCATGTTCATGGGACGAAAGCGACCTCGGCTGGTGGCGGAACCCCGGCTCTAGCGGCTTGCGGGGCCGCCGGCTAGACCGGCGCCGTGCCGGCCCCGCTTCACCTGACCGCCCTCGTGCTGGCGCCCTTCCGCAACCACGCATCGAGCCGGCTGGCGCCCGGCAGCGCCCGCTTCGTGCTGCTGACGGGCCCCAATGGCGCGGGCAAGACGAACATCCTGGAGGCCGCCTCGCTGCTGGCCGTCGGGCGCGGGCTTCGCGGCGCGGCGCTCGCGGAGATGGCGCCGGCCGGCGGGGCCGGCTTTGCGGTGGAAGCGACGCTCCTGCCCGACCCCGGCCTGCCCGGTATCGCGGTGCGCACCTGCACCACCGCCGCCGCACCCGAGCGGCGGCTGCTGCGGATCAACGGCGCCGCCGCGCCGCTCGCGCGCCTCGGCGAGTGGGCAAGCCTGCTCTGGCTCACCCCCGCGATGGATCGCCTGTTCGCCGACCCGGCATCGGCGCGACGGCGCTTCCTCGACCGGCTGGTGCTGGCGCTCGACCCCGGCCACGCTGCCCGCGTCAGCCGCTACGAGGCAGCGATGCGCGCGCGCAACCGGCTGCTGGCCGGGGTGGAACGGGCCGATCCTGCCTGGCTGTCGGCGCTGGAGTCGCAGATGGGCGAACATGGCGCGGCGCTGGCGGCCGCCCGCGCGCAGACGGTGGCAGCCCTTGCCGGCGCCCTCGCGGCCAGCCCCGACGACGCCTTCCCCCGCCCGCTGCTGGCGCTGACCGGCCATGCGACCGACCAGCCGGCCGGCGAGCTGGCCGGCGAGCTGGCCGGCAACCGCGCACTGGATCGCGCCGCCGGCCGCACGCTCGCCGGGCCGCACCGGGCCGACCTCATCGTCGCGCACGCCGGCACCGGCCTTCCGGCAGCCGCGGCATCCACCGGCGAGCAGAAGGCGCTGCTCGTCTCGATCCTGCTGGCGCATGCCGCGCTCGTTGCCGACCGGACCGGCCGGACACCCCTCCTCCTCCTCGACGAGGCCGTCGCCCACCTCGACCCGGAGCGGCGCCGGACGCTGTTCGCCCGGCTCGCGGCGCTTGGCGGGCAGAGCTGGCTGTCGGGCACCGAGGCGGGCCTGTTCGAGGGGCTCGACGCCGCCCGCCACCTGGTCAGCGGCGGCGCGGTCTGGCCGGCCTGAGCCCGCACCCCAAGCTGGCCTTTGCGCCCGCACCTGCTATAGGCTTCCCATGACTCCCGACGATCGCGACCACACGCCCACAACCGGCAGCTATGGCGCTGAATCCATTCAGGTTCTAAAGGGGCTGGAAGCGGTTCGCAAGCGCCCCGGCATGTACATAGGCGACACCGACGACGGCTCGGGCCTGCACCACATGGTCTTCGAGGTGTCGGACAATGCGATCGACGAGGCGCTGGCCGGTCATTGCGACCGGATCGAGATCCGGCTGAACCCCGACGGGTCGGTCACCGTTGCGGACAATGGCCGTGGAATCCCCACGGGCATCCACCCCGAGGAAGGAGTCTCGGCGGCCGAGCTGGTGATGACCCAGCTGCACGCGGGCGGCAAGTTCAACAATCTGGAAGGCAACAGCTACAAGGTCTCGGGCGGGCTGCACGGCGTGGGCGTGTCGGTGGTGAACGCGCTGTCGGACTGGCTGGAGCTGCGCATCTGGCGCGACGGGCAGGAGCATGTGCAGCGGTATCGCCAGGGCGTGCCTGAGGCGCCGCTCGCCGCCGTCGGCCCGCAGGGCGACCGGCGCGGCACGGAAGTGACCTTCCTGCCCTCGATCGAGACGTTCCGCACGGGAATCGAGTTCGACTATGAGCGGCTGGAGCATCGCTTCCGCGAGCTGGCCTTCCTCAATTCCGGCGTCCGCCTGATCCTGACCGACGCCCGCCATGCCGACCTCAGGCAGACCGAATTCCGCTACGAGGGCGGGCTCGTCGAGTTCGTGCGCTGGCTCGACCGCACCAAGACGCCGCTGGTGCCCGATCCGATCGCGATCCGCGGCCAGCGCGACGACATCGGGATCGACGTCGCGCTGCAATGGAACGACAGCTATTACGAACAGGTCCTCGCCTTCACCAACAACATCCCGCAGCGCGACGGCGGCACGCACATGGCGGCCTTCCGTGCCGCGCTCACCCGAACCCTCAACAGCTATGCCGAAAAGTCGGGGCTCCTGAAGAAGGAGAAGGTGGGGCTGTCGGGCGACGACATGCGCGAAGGCCTGACGGCGGTCGTCTCGGTCAAGCTGCCCGATCCGAAGTTCAGCAGCCAGACGAAGGACAAGCTCGTTTCGTCGGAGGTGCGCGCGCCGCTGGAATCGCTGCTGGCCGACAAGCTCGCCGAGTGGCTGGAGGAAAATCCGCAGTCCGCCCGCCAGATCGTGCAGAAGATCATCGAGGCGGCCATCGCGCGGGAGGCGGCACGCAAGGCGCGCGAGGCCAGCCGCAAGTCGGCGCTGTCGGTCGCCTCGCTGCCGGGCAAGCTCGCCGACTGCCAGGAAAAGGATCCGGCGAAGTCCGAGCTGTTCATCGTCGAGGGCGATTCGGCCGGGGGCTCGGCCAAGCAGGGGCGCGACCGCCAATTCCAGGCGATCCTGCCGCTTCGCGGCAAGATCCTGAACGTGGAGCGCGCCCGCTTCGACCGGATGCTGTCCTCCAAGGAGATCGGCACCCTCATCCAGGCGCTCGGCACCGGCATCGGCCGCGAGGAATTCAGCCTGGACAAGCTCAGATACCACAAGATCGTGATCATGACCGACGCCGACGTGGACGGCGCCCACATCCGCACGCTTCTGCTCACCTTCTTCTACCGGCAGATGCCCGACCTCCTGCGTGCCGGTCACCTCTTCATCGCCCAGCCGCCGCTCTACAAGGTCACGCGCGGGCGGTCCGAAGTCTATCTGAAGGACGAGGCGGCGCTCGAGGATCATCTGGTCGAGGCCGGGCTCACGGGCCTGTCGCTTGTCTTCGGCGACGAGACGCTGGCCGGCCGCGACCTGTCGGCGCTGGTCGATCATGCCCGCCGCATGAAGCGGCTGATGGCCTATGTGCCGCGCCGCTACCCCGCCCCGCTGGTCGAGGCGCTGGCGCTAGCCGGCGCCTTCCGGCCCGAGGTCGGCGAACCGGCCGACACGGCGCTGGCCATCGCCGACTGGCTGAATGCCGGCCTTGCCGACAGCCCCTGGGCCGCCGAGCCGGCGGCCGAGGGCGGCTTCGTGGTCCGCAAGCATGACCGCGGCGTGACCGACGCGCATGTGATCGACCGCGCCTTCATCGCCTCGGCCGAGGCGCGCAAGCTCAACGGGCTCGCGGGGGAGCAGGCCGCGCGCTGGCGCCAGCCGGGCCGCCTCGGCGAACGGCGTATCCGCCGCCCGTCGGAGCTGCTGGAAGCCGTGATGGAAGCCGGCCGCAAGGGCCTGTCGGTGCAGCGCTACAAGGGGCTTGGCGAGATGAACGCCGAGCAGCTGTGGGAAACCACGCTCGACCCGGCGGCGCGCACGCTGCTGAAGGTGGACATCGGCGATGCGACCCAGGCCGACGAGACCTTCACCCAGCTGATGGGCGACATCGTGGAGCCGCGGCGCGAGTTCATCCAGCGCAACGCCCTTTCGGTCGCGAACCTCGACATCTAGGGTTCAGTCGCAACGGTGCACATGACGGTCATGCGGAACAGCCTGTCCCTGCTGATGCTTGCCGCCGCGGGCCCCGTGCTCGCGCAGGAAGCCGAATCGCCCGCGGCGCGAACGCCGACCGATGCCGAGAAGATCGAGCGCAAGGCCGAAGGGGTCGTCCGCCAGCCCTTCAAGGACGTGGGACTGATGCGCGAGAATCCGCCGCAGATCCTGATCGACGCGCAGCGCGCCCCCTATTCGCTGGCCGGCCTGCGCGGCTGCAGCGATTACCGCCGGGAGATCGGCCGCCTGGCCGAGGTGCTGGGCCCCGACATCGACGAGACGGACGACAAGGGCGATCCGCTGCCCGGCCGGCTGGCGGAAGCAGGCGCCAAATCGATCGTGAACGCCCTGATTCCCTTTCGCGGCCTTGTGCGCGAGGCGAGCGGCGCGGCCGAGGCCGACCGCCGCTTCCGGATCATGGTGGCGGCCGGCATGGCCCGGCGCGGCTATCTGAAGGGCTGGGCGCAGGCGCGCGGCTGCCGCCTCTAGGCGGGGCCGGGCTGCCTACTGGCAGGCACGCATCCCGCCCACCGGCACCACCACCGCCTCGCCGCCGGGCTGCTCGATGCGCATCGCGCCACCATCCACCAGCGTTCCGCCGGCCAGGCCCTCCCGCTCGGTGAAGCCGAGCGTCAGCGTCACCATATAGCCGTGGCCGGCGTAGAAGTTCGGGCCCTGCTGGGCGATGTCCACCATCTGCCGGCCGCGATTGAGGCGCATGGTGCGCGCCGTCTCGTCGACCATCGCAATTCGGATCGGCGTTTCCGTGCGCGTCCACAGGAAGGTGACGCAGCGGCCGCGCACCAGCTTCTGCGGCGGCAGCTCCGACAGGCCGAGCAGGGCGGGCGCCAGCAGCGACAGCAGCATCATGGCCGCCTCGCCGCGGTCTCGAGGGTGGCGTTCAGCGTCTGGTCGGGATTGCGGGCGATCGCCAGCTGGACCAGGGTCGCGCCGCGCAGCTCCAGGTCGGCGATCAGCGGCAGCAGTACCGTGGCGCGCGCGGCCGGCACCGACACGCGCGGCCCCTGCGTGCCGGGTGCGATCACCGCGTCCCCGAGTCCGGCGGCCGCGAAGGCGGCCTGGATCCAGGCGGAGTCGGGCGGAGCCGGGCGGGCCCGCGCAGCCGCCAGCAGCGCCGCATCGGTCCGCGCGCCGGCAAAGCGCGCCATCGAGCGGTCGAGCCCCGACGAACCGGCCGGCACGGCCGGTGCCCGCCGGTCGCCGAGCGTCAGCGCCGCGCCTTCCGCCCGCGCCTCGAAGCCGCCGGCCATGATCGCCTGCTGCACCTGGGTGATCGACTCCGCCGGCCCGCCGAGCAGCAGCGAGAGGCTGCCATCAGGCAACAGGGCGACCCGTTCGAGCCGGGCACCGGGCACCGCCTCGATCCGGGCCGAGACCTGCGAGAGGCGCGCGCCGACGGCGCCGCCCTCGGCGGCACGGCGCGCCTGCGCCAGCGCCTGGGCGGCCGCCTGTGCGTCGTCCGGCGCGTCGCCAAGCGCGGTTCGCGCCAGCTCGACCACGGCCGCATCATAGCCGGCGGTCGCCGCCATCGCCCGGCCGCGCTCGATGGCCAGCGGTGCCAGCGCCAGCAGCAGGACGAAGAGGCTGAGACCCAGCGCCGCAAGCCGGAACCGCCGGTCGCGCCACCAGGCCCGGCGCGGCGCGAAATCGCCCTGAAGCAGGTCGAGCGGAACCGCCGCCGCTGCATCATCGGGCAGCGCCGGCACGAAGGCCGGAAGCGCATCGGGCCGGGGTGTCATCAGGGCGCCGGTCAGCAGCCTCGCCAGCTCCGGCTCCACCAGCCCGGCCAGCTCGCCGGTGTTCACCAGAACCCGGTCGTCGATCCGCGCCATCGCCGGGCCCGTCCCGCCGGCCGGCAGCAGCAGCGCCGCCGGGACCAGGTGGGCCGGCGCGGCTTCGTGCGCACGAAGGCCGTCGGCCAGCTCCGCCATGACCGCCCGATCGACCAGCGCGATCCAGCTGTAGCCGCGCTCGTCGGCCGGGCCGACAGCGACATGCAGCTCGCTCTCGGGCTGGGCTGCGAGGTCGACCGCGCGCATCCGCGCCTCGGCGAGGCGCGCTGCCGGCTCCGTTTCGGCAAGCTGCACGCGGTACAGCGCGACGCCCTCCCCCGGCAGCACGGCGACGGCCGGGCCTTCGGACGGGTCGGGTCCGATGGGGGCAAGGCCGCTCGGCGTCAGGAGTTGCAGCCTCATGCGCGCACCTCCGATTCCGTCCAGCGGCTGGACACCACCCGGGCCGGCTGGCGCTGCGTGTCGAGCACCAGCGTTCGTACGACCCGGGCGCGTGCGCCCTGCGCCTCGATATCGAGCGCGATCCAGCGGCTCGTCGCCCCCACCAGCTGGGCAGCCGGGGTCTCGGGCGTGCCCGAGGGCGACGCCTCGCCCCAGAACTGGTTGCCCGATGTCCAGCCGCCCGGCGGCCGGGCGGCAAGCGCGCGCCGCGCCTCGTCGGGGGCGAGCCCCATGGCGACCAGCAGCGGCGCCTGGCCGGGCGTCAGCGAATTGACGTTGATGGCCGAGGCCTCGCGGTTCGGCAGGGCGCACAGCAGCGGGCCGGCGAGCCGCCAGTGCGTCGATGTCACGCCCGGCACGCTCGTCCACTCGGTCGGATCGGCCCAGAGCAGCCCGGTCGCGGCCAGCCGCTCGGCGGTCGCCCGGGCCAGCCGGTCGGCCTCCAGCAGCGGGATTCCGGCCGCGGCCAGCAGGCGCGCGAAATCCTGCGGCCGCGCCTGCGGCCGCGCATCGGCGGCAGCGCCCGCGCTGCCGCCGATGCGCGGCGGTGCTGCAAGGCTGTTGAGGTTGAAGCAGGCGCCGGCATCGCGGAACGACAGCCGCACCGTCCCACCGGCGACCGCAAGGCCGATCGGCTCGCCGAAACTGCCGCCGGCACTGCGCGCCCGCGCCTTCAGCCCGGTGACCAGCGCCAGCGCCGCCGAGCCGCCGGCGTTCGCCATCAGCCGCGCCTCCGACAGGGCCTCGGCATCGGAAACCCGGTCGGTCGCGGCGCGCAGCCGATGGAGGCCCAGGCTCGCGAAGCCGGCCAGCACCAGGATCATCGCGAGCACCGCGAACAGTGCCGCGCCCCGTTCGCCCGATGGAATCGCGCGCCTCATGCCGCCACCAGGAACTTCATCGTGACCGACAGGCCGTCGGCCCGCAGCAGCTCCAGTTCGAGCGCGCGCGGCAGCGCCTCCGGCCGGGCGGGTGCCCACTGCCCGGTCCAGCCCTCCACGCCGGCCACCCTCAGCCGAACGGCCGCGACGCCGGGGACGATCTCGATCGCGCCGGCCGGCTCGGCGCCATCGATCGCCGGGAAGGGCTGGCGCACCAGCGCGCCGTTCACCAGCCCCCAGGCCACCTTCTCGATCGCCGGCACGGCACCATCGGGCCGCCGGCGCACCAGCACGAAGCCCTCGGGCAGCAGGGTGAAGGCCGGCAGGATGCGGCCGTCGGCGGCAAGGCTGGGTCGGGGCGCGGCCTGGCCGAGATCGGCTGCAAGAAGCGCCCGGGCGGTCTCGAGATCGGCAACGCCGGCCAGCGCGGCATCGCTGGTCGCGAAGCTGCGCGCGGCACTGCCCGTCAGTGCCGCCGCGATGCTGGCGACGATCCCGAACAGCAGCACGGCCACCAGCATCTCCACCAGCGTGAAGCCGGCGGCGGGGGCACGGGCGGGCGCCATGTCAGGCAGGCCCTGCCGCCGGCCCGCCGGGCCGCGCGCCCTCGCCGGGCGCATCCTCGGCCAGCTGGCGCGGCCGGAGCAGCCGGCGGGCGACGACCGGCGGCCCGCCCGGTTCCAGCGCGATTCCGAGGTCGAGCGTGACGAGATCGGGCATCAGCATCGGGTCGGGCGAGGGGCCGGGAGTGGCCGCCCAGTGCCAGTCGCGGCCGAAATTGCGGCTGACCCCGCCGATCGGCGCGGCCGGGGCCTCCGTCATGGCCAGCAGGTCGACGGCGCGATTGTCGGCTTCCAGCCGCGCCGCCGCCGCGGCGGCGAGGCTTGAGGCACCGGCGAGCTGGAACGTCTGGAACCGCGCCAGCGTGAGCCCGACGAGGCTCAGAAGCAGCATGGCGACCAGCATCTCGACCAGCGCGAAGCCAGCCTCCGGCGCGCGTGCCTGCGACCCGCCCCGCCTCACCCCCGGTCGCTCCGGATGTCGGCCGCCTCACCCTCGCCGCCGGGCTCGCCGTCGGCACCCAGCGAGAAGACGACATAGGGCCGGCCGTTGTCGCCCGGCACGGCGTAGCGGTAAGGCCGACCCCAGGGGTCGTCGGGCAGCTTCCTCAGCTTCGCGCCCATGCCGATGGGTGCCGTCAGCGCCGCCAGCCCTTCCTCGGGCGTGGGGTAGCGGCCCATCTCGATCCGCCACAGCTCGAGCCCCTGTTCGATCAGCGCGATATCGGCCTCGGCCTTCTGCACCTGCGCGCGGCCCTGCATCGGCAGCACGTTGATGACGACAACGGTCGTCAGCAGGCCGATGATCGTCAGAACGACCAGCAGCTCGACCAGGGTGAACCCGGCTTCCCGCCGGTTCGCCGGCGGCAGTTGCTGTTCAGCCCGGCGGCGTCTGGCTGCGGCAATCGACATCAGCTTGCTCCAACGGCCGCACCGGCCAGCGTGTTGAGTTCGAGAATGGGCAGCAGCACGGACAGGATGATGAGGCCCACGAGTCCGCCCAGCACGACGATGATGGCGGGCTCGGCAAGCGCAAGCAAGGTGCGGCTGCGATCGGACAGCTGGCGATCGAGGCTGGCTGCCGCCGACTCCAGCAGCGGCGCGAGCCGGCCCGACGCCTCGCCCGACTGCGCAAGCGACACCAGCAGCCCCGGCGGCTCCGGCAGCAGCGCGATCGCCGCCGACAGGGAAGCGCCGGCCCTGACCTGCCCGGCAATCCGGTCGGTCGCGTCGGTCCAGGCGCGGTTGGTCAGCGTCGGCGCGGTGATCTGCAGCGCTTCGGCAAGCGGCAGGCCGGCAGCCAGCATGGTGGCGAGCAGCCGCGACCAGCGAACCGCCTCCAGCGCCGACAGCCAGGACCCGGCGCCGGGCAGGCGCAGCAGCCAGCGGTCCAGCTTCAGCCGGTTGCCCGGGCGCCGCGCCCAGGCCCAGGCGCCGGCGGCGGCCAGCAGCGGAACCAGCAGCAGCAGCGCCCAGAAGCGCTGCACGAACCCCGAGACGGCCAGCACCGCGCGGGTGAGGAAGGGCAGCGGCTGGCCCGAGCCGGTCAGCTGCTCGGCGATGCCGGGCACCACGAAGACCAGCATCGCAAGGATGACGCCCACGGCCACCACCAGCAGCAGCAGCGGATAGGCGAGCGCGGCGATCAGCCGCGAGCGGAGCGCCACCTGCGCATCGAGCGTGTCCGCCAGCCGGGCCAGCAGCAGCGGCAGCCGGCCCGACGCCTCGCCGGCGGCGATCGTCGCTCGAACCTCCGGCGGGAAGGCCGAGGGCGGAAGCGCCGCGGCAAGCGAGCTTCCGGCCTGCAGGCCCCGGTTGGTGCGCGCCAGCACGGCCTTTTCGGGCGCGCGGCCGGGCTGGCGGGCAAGGGTCGCCACTGCGTCCGAAATGGGCATCACCGCGGCCAGCGTCGCCAGCTGGCGGACCAGCGTGGCGCGGCCCTGCCCCGACAGCCTCGGCGCTGCCGGATCGGCGCCGGCCGGGCCAAGCCGGATCGGCCGGCGCCAGAAGGGAAGCTCGGCCGCGGGCTGCGGCCGCAAGGGCCGGTTCACGCCGGCAGGCCCGGCAACAGCTGGCCGCCGGGCTCGCGCGCGACCTCGCCCTGGAACAGCGGCAGCACCTCGGTCGGCGTGGTGCGCCGGTCACGCACGGCAGCGCGCGCGGCTTCCTTCAGGCTCATGTGCAGGCCGGCCGCCTCGATCCGCGCCTCGGCAGCGCCCTCGTTGATCAGGGCGCGGACCGGCCCGTCGGCAGTGATCAGCTCGAACAGCCCGCGCCGCTTCTGGTAGCCCGTGTGCCGGCACTGCGCACAGCCATTGGCCTTGGCGACCATCAGCCCGGGCGGCAGCCCCAGCCGCGCGGCGAGCGGGGCTGCAAGCGGCTCGTCGGTCACGCAGTGCGGGCACACCAGCCGCACCAGCCGCTGCGCCACGACGGCGCGAAGCGTGGCGGCGATCAGGAAGGTCTCCACGCCGAAATCGCGAAGCCGGGTGATGGCGCCGGCGGCCGAATTGGCGTGCACCGTCGACAGCACGAGATGCCCCGTCAGCGCCGCCTGCACGGCGATCTCGGCCGTCTCGCGGTCGCGGATCTCGCCCACCATCACCACGTCGGGGTCCTGCCGGAGGATGGCGCGAAGCCCCTGCGCGAAGGTGAGGCCGACGCGCGTGTCCACCTGCGTCTGGCCCACCCCGGGGACCGCATATTCGACCGGATCCTCGACCGTCAGGATGTTGCGCCTGCCGTCGTTCAGCCGCTTCAGGGCAGCATAGAGGGTCGTCGTCTTGCCGGCCCCCGTCGGGCCGGTCACCAAGAGGATCCCGTTCGGCGCGCCGAGCGCTTCGCAGAGCGCGCCATGCGTTGCCGGATCAAGCCCGAGATCGTCCAGCTCGAGGCCGACGGCCGCCTGGTCGAGGATGCGCATCACCACCCGCTCGCCGCCGCGCGCCGGCAGGGTCGAGACGCGCACGTCGAGGCCGCGGCTTCCCAGCGTGAGCGAGATGCGGCCATCCTGCGGCAGGCGCCTTTCGGCGATGTCCAGCCGCGCCATCACCTTCACCCGGCTGACCAGCATCGGTGCCACCTCGGCCGGCAGGCGGAGCACTTCCTCCATCACCCCGTCGCGGCGCAGGCGAACCGACATGCCCTCGTCCTGCGGTTCGAGGTGGATGTCCGAAGCGCCCTGCTGCACGGCCTGCGCGACCAGCGCGTTGATGAGGCGGATCACAGGGGCGGCATCGTCATTGTCGAGCAGATCGGCCGATTCCCGCGCGAGGCTGGCGAGGTTGGAGGCCGCCGCCGCGTCGGCCGCCGCCGACAGCCCGTCGGTCGCATAGGTTTCCGACAGCAGCCGGTCGAACGCCTCGTCCGCCAGCGTCTCGGGCGTCAGCGCGCAGCCCGCCACACGCCGCGCCTCGAGAATGGCGGCCGGCGGCGCGTCGCGGCGCATCAGCAGCCGGTTGCCCTCGGCCAGCAGCACGCCATGGCGGCGAGCGAAGGCATAGGGCAGCAGCGCCGGTGCCCGTTCGCCGGCCGGGCCGCCCACCGCGCCGAACGCCGGGGCTGCGCTGGCCCCGCTCATCGCGGCGGTTGCGCGGCGGGTGCCGGGGCGGGCGCCGGGGTGACCGGCGCCGGGCGGAAGGGTGGCGGCGTGCGCAGATAGTCCCACGCCAGCGCATCCAGCCGGGAAAAGCCTTCGCGCATCGTCTGCATGTCGCGGATATTGTCCCAGCGGCCCGCCGTCACAAGGTCGGCGTCGGACTGGGTGCGCACGATCGTCGGCCGGATGAAGATCATCAGGTTCGTCTTCACCCGCTGGTTGGTGCGCGAGCGGAACAGCAGGCCGATGCCCGGAATGTCGCCCAGCCCCGGAATCTTCTGGAGCGAGCGCCGCTCGGCATCGTCGAGCAGGCCGCCGAGCGCAAGGATCTGGCCGTCGCCCACCGTCACCGCGGTTTCCAGCTCGCGCTTGTTCAGCACGAAGTCGCGCTCGGCGATGGTCGAGGCGATCGAGGAGACCACCTGCCGGATCGTGAGCGTGACGGTGCCGCCGGCGTTGATCTGCGGGCGGACCGAGAGCTGGATGCCGACATCCTGCCGCTGCACGGTGCGGAAGCTGTTGTCGAGATTGTTGCCCAGCGCCTCGCCCGTCGTCACCGGGATTTCCTGGCCCACCAGGATCCGCGCCGGCTGGTTGTCGAGCGTGACGATCGAGGGCGTGGAGAGGATGTTGGAATTCTGGTCGGCGCGCACGGCATTGATGACGAAGCCGAACACCGCATTGTTGCCGATGGAGCCCAGCCCGCCCGTCACGCCGGTGGTGTTCAGCAGCGAGTTGACCGCCGCCTGGCGGAAGGCATCCGCCGTGCTGCCTTCGGGGATCACCCCCTTGTCGGCGGCGATCGCGCCGGCGATCGCCAGCAGGTTGGGCGCCGCGTTCGAGAAGTTGGAGCTGATCAGCGGCACCGTGCCCTGGGTTCCCGACAGCAGGAACTGGACACCGAGCTGCCTTGCCGCCGTGTCGGAGATTTCGACGATGATCGCTTCCACATGCACCTGGGCGCGGCGCGTATCGAGCTGGCGGATGATCTCGCCCAGCTCGCGCTGGATGTCGGGCGGGGCCGAGATGATGAGCGCGTTCGCCCCCTCGTAGCGCGCGATGATGGCGCGGCGCCGGGGGTCGCCGCCGGCGGCCGCGCCGACATTGGCGGCGGTCGCCGGCGCGGCGTCGGCCGCCGCGGCCGCCCCCGCCCCGCGGCCGAAGGGGGTTCCCGCCAGCGACGGGCCGGCAGCCGCGCTGCCGACCGGGGTCGGCGGCTGTCCGACCAGCTGCTGCAGCACGGGCAGGACGGCTGCCGCATCGGCATGCTGCAGGAAGATGACCCGCGATTCCGAGCCCGCGCCGCGGCGGTCGAGATCGCGCGCCAGATCGGCGACGCGCTTCACCTGCGTGCCCTCGCCCCGGATCGCGAGCGAATTGGAGGCATCGATGGGCACGATGGTGACCGCCTGAACCGCCTGCCCCTCCGCCCCGCCGCCGGGCTGGGTGACGAGCCGCTGCAGCGACTGGGCAAGATCGCGCGCGCCGGCGTTGCGCAGCTGCACCACCTGCGTCGTCGTCCGGTCGCGGTCGATCTCGCGCAGCACCTGCCGGGCGCGCGCGATATTGTCGGCGAAGTCCGCCACGATCACCGCATTGCCGGTGCGGTTGGCAGCCGCCGATCCGTTGCGGCTGAGCACCGGCCGGAGCGATTCGACGGCGGCCTGCGCGTCGATGTTGGTGAGCGGGATCACCGCCGTCGAGAAGCGCGCGCCGCCGGCCGCGCCGGCGCCGGCGCCCGGCTCGGCCGGCTGGATGCGGTACTGGCCCGTTCCCGTCGGGACGGCGACGAACCCGTTGGCCCGCAGTGTCGCCAGGAACAGCTCGAAATACTGGTTGCGACCCAGCGGCCGCTCCGAGACGACCGACACCTTGCCCTGCACCCGGGGATCGATCACGAAGCTGGCCCCCGTCACGCGGGCGACATCGTCGATGAAGGCCCGGATGTCGGCGTCGCGCAGGTTGACCGTCACCTGCGCGGCCGCCGGCGGCGCCAGCGGCGCGACGGCCAGCAGCGCCATGGCCAGCAGGACGGCCAGCAGCCGGGGAAGGTCCGCCGCCACGGTCACGGCGCCGCCGGCCGCGCCGGCATCACCGCCGACGGCGGCGGCGGGGTCGGCACGTCGGAGGGCGGCAGGTTCGACTCCTCGTCGCCCTCGACCGGGATCGACAGCGGCTCATAGGCGGTCGCGTCATGGCGTGCCGGCGCGTTCGGCCCCGCCGAATCGAGCCACAGCGCCTCGCGCGTGCCGTCCCGGTCGAGCACGACATGATCCCCCGCGATGGCGGCCAGCGTCACGCCGTCGGCAATGCTGTCGCCGACGGCATAGACCATCTGCTGACCATCGCCGGCAGCGATGATCGCACTGCCCCGGCCGGTCGCGGCGTCGGCGCGCACGCCGTGCAGGCTGAACGGCAGGGCCGTCACGGGAAGCGTCTCGCCCGTGCCGACCCGCGCCGGAAAGAAGGGATCGAAGCGGGCGAGCAGCGCCCGATCGGGCAGGGCCGGCGCGGCCAGGGGGGGCGGCACGGGCAGCGGCGCCCGGAGCGCCGCCAGCGCCCGCCATCCCAGCAGGGCCGCCAGAAGGGCAAGCGCCAGCAGCAGCGCATGGCCTGGATGGAGCGCGCGTGCCATCAGGCGAAGGCCGGAAGTCCGCCCCCGCCGCGGCATGACCTGCCCGGGCACATCGAGTCAGTCTTCGTCAACGGGCGTCCTGCCTTCCGGCTTGTCTGTCGCTGTCCCCCAGCATTGCGGGGGGTAGGGCTGATTCCGATTCGCTTCAAGGCCTTGGCACCCCCTGCGCCAGCTTCCCCGCGCTGCCCCCAGACCATCCCCAGATCCATGCACAGGTCCATACACAGCCCCCGGTTACACCATCGGGTCATCCGCCCGGGTCAGCCCGCCGCCACCAGCCACAGCCACAGCGGGAAGGCCGCGACCGCCATGGCGGCGCCGAACGGCACCCGCGGGCTCCCCGTGCGCCGCTGCACCGACCACGCCAGCCACAGCCCGACCAGCGCCGACAGCAGCAGGAACGGCCCGATGAGAACGGGGCTTAACCAGGCGCCGATCGCCGCGCCCAGCTTCACGTCGCCAGGGCCGAGCCCGTCGCGCCCCGTGACCATCCGGAAACCCAGCAGCAGCGCCAGCAGCCCGCCGCCCAGCAGCGCCGCGGCCAGTGCCCGATCGGGCAGGGGCGCCGGCCCGGCCGCCAGGCCCAGCGCCAGCATCGGCAGCACGATCAGGTCCGGCAGCCAGTAATGCTCGATGTCGAGCGCCAGCAGCAGCAGCAGGCCCCAGCCGAACAGCGCGCCGGCAAGCCCCGCCGGGGCCGGCGCGGCAAGCAGCGCCATCGCCCCGACAAGGGCGGCGGCCAGCTCGAACGCCAGGTGGCGGCGGTCGATGGCCGCGCCGCAGTGCCGGCACCGCCCCCGAGCCAGGGCAAAGGACAGGATCGGCACCAGGTCGGCGACGCCCAGCGTCGCACCGCAGCTGTCGCAGGCCGACCGGCCGGCGATCGACCGGCCGGCCGGCCAGCGCAGGGCAACGGTCGCCAGGAAGGAGCCCGCGACCAGCCCCGCGAGGGCACCCAGGATCGGCCAGAGCCAGGGCATCACGGGCGAGGGCCTGCGCGCCTCCCCGCCGGCTGGCAAGCCCGGACGGATCCGCCCAGCTTGCCAAATGGTTAATTCGTGCCATTCTGCGGGCGGGCAAAAAGGGGAGCGTCATGTCGAACGTGGCCGGCAAGGCCTATGCCATGAACGTACTGACGCCGATGCGGCCGGCGCGGACCTGGGTGAATGTGCTGCTGTTTCGTGCCGCGCGCGCCATCCCCGCCCGGCTTGCGGGCCTGCTGGGCCTGTCGATCATCCATTTCGCCCGCTGGGTGATGATCCGCCGCGACTCCTGGCCGGATTTCGGTCAGCCCGGGGAGCGGCTCGCCAACGACTACATGCTGTTCTGCTCCAACTTCAACGGCACCTGGGACCAGTATATCGACGCCTTCGCCGACGGGATTCCCTCGGGCCTCGACAGCTTCTGGTGGGCATCGACCAAATATCCCAAGTCGATTCCCGTCTCCCCGTTCAAGGCCTACATCCGGGCAAACCAGGTCGACACCGACCACTATTACAACGCGACGCCGGGGGCCGCGCAGCGCGACGTGAAGGCGGCACTGCGGGTGCGGCGGGCGGTCCTTCGCCTTGCCGGCGACCATGCGCGCGGCCCCGAGGCGTTCGCGGCCGCCTTCGCGCGCGAGCTCGGCATTGTCACCAACGACCTCGGCAGCCCCGGCTATGCGCCGGTCGCCTCCAACGACACGCGCCGCGCCGATGCCAATCGAATCGAGCGCATGCTGGCGCGCTGGGGTGCGCGCGCGACGGGGGCGGCCTGACATGCCGACCCTCGATGGAGGCCATCTCTTCTACACGGGCCTGTTTCCCGTCCGGACGGGCGTTCGCACCGACCAGCAGGGCCGGACGGTCCCCTGGTCGCACCACCTGCGCGAGGAACTGGCCCTCCTGCCCACGGCCCAGCAGAATCCGGAAACGGTCGAAGCCGGCCTCGTCAGCCCGTTCGCCCGTTGCAGCCGGACGCATTTCGCACGCCTCGTCGTCATCGACCAGCCGATGTGGGGCGGGCGAAACCCCCTCGACCCCATTCTCAACATCCTGCTCAGGCGTCCGCTCAAGGCGCAGCCCGCCTATGATGTCCTCTCGCGTGCGTGGCTGCTGCTGTCGGCCGATCTCGACCGCACCGGGGAACCGGATGGCGGGCTCGAGCGCTGGGCCGCGCACATGTGGGCCGTGGCACAGGCCGAGATGCGCGCGGTCTTCGAGGCGACGGAGGGGTTCCACACCGTGACCGATGCCAAGGGCTTCGCCCGGCACCTGAAGCGCGGCCAGCTTGAGACGACCATGAGCTTCAACGGCTATTACGACGGCGAGCCGGAGCTGACCGGGCTCACGCCGGGGCGGCTGGCGCTGCTGGCGGGCGGCGTTGCCATCGGCCTCTTCCTGCCGGGCGCGCTGCTGCTGGGCTGGTCCGCCTGGCCGCTCCTGCTCCTCTTGTCGCTGGCCGGCGCCGTGGCGGCTGCACTCGCCAGCCTGTCGCTGGCCGGCGCCAGGCCCTTCCTGCCCTTCCCCGACAGCGACCTGCCGACCGTGCTGAAGGCCCTCTATCTGCAGCAGCGCTTCGCCCGATTCGCGGAACGGCACCAGCTCGACGATCCCGGCACGCTGCACCGGGCGTTCGGCGAGTTCCTCGCCGAGACCCGGCCCCATGCGCCCGAGCCGGCACAGGCGCCCGGCGTCATCCGCTCGGACGGCGTTGTGCTGGCAGCGCCACCGCTCGGGGCGCCGGGCAAAACCGCATGACGTCGGCCCCGGTCCGGCTGGAACGCGGCGACCTGCAGGGCGGTATCCTCGAGGCCTATTCGCGCACCGGCTTCCCGCACGCCCGCACCCTGCTGTTCGAGGTGGGCGGCAGCGGCAGCGAGAGCGAGAGCGAAAGCGCCAGCGCAAGCGCCAGCGACAGCGCCGCCGCCGGTGCCGCCGGCCGCGCCTTCCTCGCCGCCCTGCTGCCGCTGGTGACGGCCGCAACCCCCTGGGCGAAGCCGGGCGAGCCGGCCGGCAACGGCACCGTGCCGCGCCCGCTGGCCACCTTGAACCTCGCCTTCACCTTCTGGGGCCTGTGGGCGCTCGATGTGCCCACCCGAACGCTTCGCGGCCTTCCCGACGCCTTCATCGACGGCATGGCGGTGCGCGCACCGGTGCTGGGCGACGACATCGGCAGCAACCGCATGGAGCCGGCCGATGGCCACCCCGGCTGGGATCCGGTGTGGCGGATCGAGCGGGGGCGGCCCCGGCGGGTCCACATCCTTGCCATGCTGCACGGCGCGCCGGGCCAGGGCGGCGCGCCCCATCCCGCGTTCGAGGCGCTGACGGCGCGGATCCTTGCGCTCGCGGCCGACAGCGGCGGCGCCGTGCGCCTGCTGGAGGGCCATCGCGGCGCCGACCCGCGCTTCCAGGACATGACGGCGCTGTCGGAGCCCGGGCCGGACGGTCGGCCGCGCTTCCGCTCGACCGAGCATTTCGGCTTCGAGGACGGGATCGGCAACCCCGTGTTCGAGGGCCAGTATGACCCGGCCAGGACGGCTGCACGCGCCGAGGGCCAGGGCGCCGTCGATGGGCAGGGCCGCTGGCGGCCGCTGCGTACCGGCGAGTTCATCCTGGGCTGGCCCGACGAGGGGCAGGAAGTGGCGACGATGGGCCTCCCGCTCGACTTCAGCCGCAACGGCACCTTCTTCGTCTGGCGCAAGCTGCACCAGGACATCGCCGGCTGGGACGCCTGGGTGGACGCCCGCGCCGAAGAGCTGGCCCGCCTGTGGTCGCTCGGCAGCCTCGAGATCGCCCGCGAGACGCTGCTGGCCCGGATGGCCGGACGCTGGCGCGACGGGATCCCGCTTGTCCGCGCGCCCGACTGGGCAAGCTGGAAGGCCGCCGGCGCGAAGCTCGCCGGCATGGGGACGGCCGAGCGCCAGCGCTTCCTGACCGTCTTTTCCTTCGCGGACGATCCCGACGGCCGCGCCTGCCCGCTGACAGCGCACATCCGCCGCGCCAACACGCGCGACATGCTCGACCCGCTGCTTCGATCCGGCAGGCCGGCGGACCGGCTGGGCTCGGTGCTCAACGACCGGCGACGGATCCTGCGGCGCGGCCTTCCCTACGGCCGCCGCGACGACCCCGATGGCGAGCATGGGATCGTGCTGGTCGCCTATTGCGCCGACCTCTTCCGCCAGTTCGAGTTCGTGCAGCAGCAGTGGATGAACTATGGCCTCGACTTCGACGCCGGCAATGACAGCTGCCCCATCGTCGGTGCCCACCAGCCGGGCGACCGCTTCATGCTGTCCTCGCCCGACCGTGCGAGGCCGCCGTTCCTGGCGCGCGGCATGCCGCAGTTCGTGGCGACGCGGGGCGGCGACTATTTCTTCCAGCCCTCGATGACGGCGCTTCGCCTGATCGCCCATGGCCTGGTGGACCCGACATGAGCAGGACCGAACGGATTGCCGCTGCGCTCTCGGGCGCGCTGGGGCTGGGGACCGCCTTCCTGAAGGCCCCGGGCGATCCGAAGGCGCGGCTTCGCGCTGTTCTGCTGTCTCCCGGCGGCCAGCGCGATGCGCTGCATGTGCTGCGGCTGGCCCGGCCGCATCTCGCCATCGGCCGCAACCTGGTGGCCGCCTATCCGGCCGACCGTTCGCTGCTGGTCAGCCGTGCTGCCGATGTCGCCGAGATCCTCGCGCGCGAAGCGGATTTCGAAGTGGTCTATGCCGACCGGATGCGCAAGCTGACGGGCGGGCGCGACTTCTTCCTCGGCCTGCCCGACGGCCCGGCCTACCGCCGCGACACCCTGGCCATGGCCGCCATCGTGCAGCCCGCTGACCTCGATTCCGTTCTGGCCATGGCCCGCGCCGAAGCCGCCGGCGCCGTCGCGGGACAGGGGATCGACCTGCCGCCCATGCTGTCGGCCCGGATCCCGGCGCTGATGGTCGAGCGCTATTTCGGCGTGTCGATGCCGCTCGACCAGCTGATCGCGGACGCGACCATCCTGTTCTTCTACCTCTTCTCGGACCTGACCGCCGATCCGCGGGTCGAGGCCGGCGCCATGGCCGCCAAGGACCGGGTGAACGCCGCCATCGACGCATCCCGGGCAACCGCCGGGCCCGACACGCTCCTGGGCCGCGCCGTCGCGGCAGGCGAAGCCGGCGAAGCCGCCTTCGATGCCGATGGCGTCCGCGCCAACATGCTGGGCATCCTGATCGGTGCGGTGCCGACACTCTCGAAGGCGGCCTGCCTTGCCCTCGACGAGCTGCTCCGCCGGCCGCCCGAGCTTGCGCGCGCGCAGGCCGCCGCGCGGGCCGGCGACGAGGCGGCAGTCGCTGCCCATCTGTGGGAAGCGCTTCGCTTCCAGCCGCTGAACCCGGTGATCTACCGCCGCACGCCGCGCCCGGCCCGGCTTGGCGACACCGAAATCCCGGCCGGCACGATGGTGCTGGCGAGCAACCTGTCGGCCATGTTCGATCCCGAGCGGGTGGCGAACCCGCGTCGCTTTGCCGTGCCGCGGCCCTGGGACAGCTACATGCTGTGGGGCGAAGGGCTGCACCGCTGCTGGGGGGACCGGATCAACCGCGCCATCCTGCCGGCCATGCTGACGCCGCTGCTGGCAAAACCGGGCCTGCGCGCGCTCGGCCCCCCGGATGGCAGCGGCACGCCCTTCCCGCGAAGCTACCGGCTTGGCTGGGACGCGGCCTGAAGCCGGGCGAGCGCCGCCGCACGGCCGATCAGCGGCAGGAGGGCCGCCATGTCGGGGCCCTGCTCGCGCCCCGTGAGCGCCAGGCGAAGCGGCCTGAACAGCGCCCGGCCCCTGCGCCGCGTCCGTGCCGTCAGCGCCCCGGTCAGTGCCGCCCAGACGCCCGCGTCAAACGGCAGCCCGGCCAGCACGTCCGCCGCATCGGCCAGAAAGGCCTGATCCTCGGGCAAAAGCGCGGGCACGCCGATCGGCCCTTCGATCACGGCCTTCCAGTCGGCGGCGTCGGCCAGCGTCGTGATGTTGCCGCGCACCGCGAGCCATTCGGCCTCGCCCAGCGGCACGCGATCCTTCACTGCCGCCCAGTCCGTCTGGTGCAGGATGGCGGCATTCAGGCGGATCAGCTCCGCCTCGTCGAAGCGGGCGGTCGCGCGGCCGAGGTTCGACAGGTCGAAGCTCTCGATCAGCGGCGCGTCCGAGGTGACGGGCTCGACGGCAAGCGACGTGCCGAGCCGAGCCAGCAGCGCCTTCACGGCCAGCGGCTCGAGCCCGCGCGCTCGGAATTCGGCGATTCCCACCGATCCCAGCCGCTTGGAGAGCGCGCCATCGGCACCGGTCAGCAGCGCGGCATGGCCGAACTGCGGCGGCGCGCTCCCGAGGGCCGCGAACATCTGCAGCTGGATGCCCGTGTTGGTCACATGATCCTCGCCGCGAACCACATGCGTCACGCCCATGTCGATGTCGTCGATCACGCTGGGCAGCATGTAGAGCCAGCTTCCGTCGGCGCGGCGGATGACCGGATCCGACAGCGAGGCCGGATCGATATGGCTGTCGCCACGAACCAGATCGTGCCAGCGGTGCGGCAGCTCCGGCGACAGGCGGAAGCGCCAGTGCGGCCGGATGCCCGCGGCCGCGAATCGCGCATGATCGGCATCGGTCAGGCCGAGAGCCGCTCGATCATACACGGGCGGGGCCCCGCGCGAGAGCGCCACCTTTCGCTTCAGCTCAAGCTCGTCGGGCGTCTCGTAGGCGCGATAGACATGGCCGTCGGCCGCCAGCCGCTCCAGCATGTCGGCATAGCGGGCCAGCCGGTCGGACTGGCGCGTCTCCGAGTCGGGCGTCATGCCCAGCCAGGCGAGATCGTCGCGGATCGACTGGGCGAAGGCCTCGGTCGAGCGGGCGGCGTCGGTGTCGTCGAGGCGCAGCAGGAACCGCCCGCCGGCCTTGCGCGCGAGCAGCCAGTTCAGAAGCGCGGTGCGGACATTGCCGACATGAAGCCGCCCCGTGGGCGAGGGCGCGAAGCGCGTGACGATCATCAGGCCGCGTGCCCTAGACGGGGCGCGGCAGCGGCGCAATCCGGGCCTGAAAGGCGCGCGGTCGCGCGTGGGCGCGGGCTAGAAGCGCGCGCCGGGCGGCACCTCGACCGGCGTGAACATCCCGAGCGAGCAGCTGCCCAGCACCATGCCGGCGCCCTGCGGCTCGACGATATCGAACAGGTCCATCTCGCAGTGGCGGCCCTGGGTCTGGCGGAACACCAGCACCCGGTTGAGGCCGTTCATGTTCGGGCAGACTGTCCGCAGCTCGTTGCGGAACCAGCGGTTGGCGGACGTGCGGAACATCAGCACCCGGTCTCCTGCAGGAGTGGTGTTGACGTTCACATTGGGCACGCAGCGCACCGGTTCGCCGGTCGCCTTCAGGCTCATGGGGTCTGTCCGCTCGGCCGCCAGCGCCGGCGCCGACAGGCCGCCGGCCAGCAGGGCCGCGATCAGAAGGTCAGAACGCATCCTTGGCACGCCTCCGCTCTGCCAGTTCCTCGACGCTCCCCGCCCGGACGAAGGGGTTGGTTTCGAGCTCGTCGGCAAGCGTGAAGGGAACGGTCGGCCGAAGGCTCGCACGCGCCGCCTGAACCTCGGCATAACGGCGCGCAAGAGCCCGGTTGTCCGGCTCGACCGTCACCGCAAAGCGCGCGTTCGACAGCGTGTATTCGTGCGCGCAGAAGACGCGCGTGTCGCCGGGCAGCCGCGCGAGCTTCGCAAGCGCCTCGAACATGTCGGCCGCCGTCCCCTCGAACAGCCGGCCGCAGCCCATGGCGAACAGCGTGTCGCCGCAGAACAGCGCCCTTGCGGTGCGGAAGTGATAGGCAATGTGGCCGGCGGTATGCGCGCCCACGAACAGCACCTCGCCCAGCTGGTCGCCCAGCTGCACCTCGTCGCCTTCGTCCACCGCGCGGTCGAGCCCGGGGATCTTCCCGGCCTCGCGCGCGGGGCCGGCGATCTCGAGGCCGAAGCGCTCCTTCAGCGCCAGATTGCCGCCCACATGGTCCGGGTGCCAGTGGGTGTTGAGGATGTGGGTGGGCACGACCGACAGCCGGCCGACCGCCTCGATCACCGGCGCGGCCTCGGCCGGATCGACGATGGCACACCGCCCGGGCGCATATTCGAACAGCCAGACATAATTGTCGGTCAAGGCCGGCACCCGGTGCACCGGCGGCAGCCGATCGCCTGCCATCACCAGCTGCCGATATTGGGGGCCGAGGCCCAGGGCTCGGCCGGCGGCAGCGGTGCGCCCGTCTGCAGCAGCTCGATCGAAATCCCGTCGGGCGTCTTCACGAAGGCCATGCGGCCGTCGCGAGGCGGCCGGTTGATCGTCACCCCGCCGTCCGCCAGCCGGCGACAGCTTTCGTAGATGTCATCGACCGCATAGGCGATGTGACCGAAGTTGCGCCCGCCCGGATAGCCCGCCTCGTCCCAGTTGTGGGTCAGCTCGATCTGGGCTGCCTCGTCGCCCGGCGCGGCCAGGAAGATGAGGGTGAAACGCCCGGCCTCATTGTCGTGGCGGCGCAGCTCCTTCAGGCCGAGCAGCCCGAAGAAGCGGATGGTCTCGTCCGGATCCGAGACGCGGATCATCGTGTGCAGATACTTCATGCGCGCATCTCCCGCAGCGGACGGCCTTCCATCCGCTCGAACCGATCGACCACCCAGTCCGGCACCGGCGTGGGCCGGCCGCGCGCCTCGGCCACATGCACCTGCACCTGGAAGATGCGGGCGCGAAGATCGTCGGCGCCGTCGCCGTTCGACAGCCCGTGCAGCTCGCACAGGAAGTCGGCCGAGGTGCGGCCGACGCGCGTGGCGGCCACGCAGATGTCGATCTCCTCATCGATCAGCATCGGTGCCTTATAGTCCACCTCGGCGCGCACGACATGGAACTCGATGTCGCCGCCGACGATGCCGGCGCGGTCGAACAGGCCGGCGGTGCGCCAATATTCCACCAGCCCGACATCGGCCCACTCGAGGTAGCGGGCGAAATAGACGACCGCCTGCGCATCCACTTCGGCATAGCGGACACGCCGGCGGAAGGCGAAGCGGAAGTCGGCGCGCGGCATGGCCATTCCTTCTGGCAGGATGCGCCGGGGGTCGCGGTGCGGGCGGCGTCTGTCAAGCCGGCTGCTTGACAGCGGGGCGGGTGCCGGCGCCTAGAGCCTTTCCAGGGATGACGGGAACCAGTCATCCGTCCGGCAACGCGACCGGCCCGGGTCGTGGCGCGTTTTCCACCCGAAGTGGAAACGCGCCGGATGGGCCGGCCCGCTTGAGGGGTTCGGCCATGGAAAGCTCGCGCAACACCCTGCTCGCCGCCGCGCTGCTGGCGCTCGGCCTCGCTCTGGCCGGCCTGCTGATCGGCCGCGGGATCGCCGAGGTGCGGCGCGCCGAGCCGGCCGTCACGGTGCGCGGCGTCGCCGAGCGCGATGTCGTCGCCGACCTTGCCACCTGGACGATCGCCACCCAGGCCAATGGCTCGGATCTGGCAAGCGTGCAGGCCAGGGCCGATGCCGATGCCGAGGCGGTGCGGGCCTTCCTTGCCACCAACGGCTTCACCGCGGCCGAGATCCAGCCGCGCGGATCCTCGGTGAACCAGTATCTCGACGGCCAGACGGGCCGGCTCAACATCACCATCCGCCAGCGGATCCTCGCCCGCACCACCGACATCGCGCGCATGGAAAAGGCATTCGCCAACCAGGCCGAGATGATCCGCCAGGGCGTCGCGCTCGACAGCGACATGGGCGGCGGCGTGCAATATGTGTTCACCAAGCTCAACGACGTGAAGCCCGGGATGATCGCCGAGGCCACGACATCGGCGCGCGAGGCGGCCGACCAGTTTGCCCGCGACAGCGACACCAGGGTGGGCGGAATCCGCCGGGCGACGCAGGGCCTGTTCTCGATCACCGGCCGCGACGGCGAGACGGGCAGCGGATCTGACACGCCCTACCAGAAGGTGCGGGTCGTCACCACGATCGAGTTCCTGCTCGACTGAGAACCCCGTTCGGGCAGTCGGCGGTCGTGGCCCGGCGGGGGCTTTCCGGTTGCCGGCAAGGAGGCCGCGGGCCGGTGATGCCCGGCGCGCAGCCCGGCGAGCGGACGATGCTTGCAGCGGCGAAAAGGCGCGCGGCGGGAAACGGCGCCGCCGGACCGACCCGTCCGGATTCCCGCACGGGCTTCCCGCACGGGCTGCGGGGCGTCAGGGCCCCCAGCCGTCGCGCCACAGCAGCGCGCAATGCGCAAGACTCGCCAGCAGCACCACCGCCGCCAGGATCATCGCATAGTCCCACGGAACGAGGCTCCACCGCCCGATGCCGCGGCGCGCCTGCATCCGGGCCGACAGCAGCAGCACCGCCAGCGCCGCCACCGCCACCGTCCAGCCCGTCCCCCATGCCGTCATGCGCTTGCCTCAGCCCGTCAATGCCCTATCTGGGATCGGCATTGTCGCCATCGGGGAGCCCACGTCCATGCCGATCTTCCGTTCCCGCCAGCTTGCCGCCGCGCTGCTGGCCGCCGTCGCCGCGTTCGCGCTTGCGGCACCCTCCGCTGCCCAGCGGGCCGCACGGGCGCCCGCCGCCAAGGCCGATCCGGCCGCAGAGATGGCCGCCCGGCTCGACGCCGCCATTGCCGGCAGCCATCGCTCCGAGGCGAACCGGGCGCGGGATCGCTATCGCAACCCGAAGGAAACGCTGACCTTCTTCGGCCTGAAACCAGGCATGACGGTGGTCGAGATCACGCCGGGCGCCGGCTGGTACACCGAGATTCTCGCGCCGGCGCTGCGCGGCAGCGGCCTCTACATCGCCGCGCACAACAATCCGCAGGGCACCGAGGGCCAGCGCCGCCAGCGCCAGGCCTTCCTCGACAAGCTGAAGGCCAACCCCGAGCTGTATGACCGCGCCGTCGTCACGAGCTTCGGCCGCGGGATCGCCGGCAACATCGCAGCCCCCGGCTCGGCCGACATGGTGCTCACCTTCCGCAACGTCCACAACTGGGTTGGCGCGGGCTTCGCCGACGAGGCCTTCCGTGCCTTCTATACCGCGCTCAGGCCCGGCGGGGTGCTGGGCGTGGTGGAGCATCGCCTGCCCGAGGACCGGCCCGACACGGAAGAGGCGCGCCGGTCGGGCTACATGAAGACCTCCGAGGTCATCCGGCTCGCCGAGGCCGCCGGCTTCCGGCTTGACGCCCAGAGCGAGGTGAACGCCAACCCGCGCGACACGGCCGACCACCCCAGGGGGGTCTGGACGCTGCCGCCCAACCTCGTGATGGGCGACACCGATCGCGAAAAATATCTGGCCATCGGCGAAAGCGACCGCATGACGCTTCGCTTCGTGAAGCCGGCAGGCTGAACCGACCGAGTCCCCGGGGTTCAGCGGCAGTTCAAGGCCCCCGGATCAGCAGCCGGCCATGCGGATGGCGGATCCCCCGGGCCTGACGGTGCGTGCGCTTGGCCTTGCGCTCCTGCTGGCCGGCCCCGGCGCCGCCCAGGCCCCCTCGTCCATGGTCGGCAAGGTTCCCGTCGCGCCCTACGGGCTGGATACGGGCTGGACCGTGGGCAAGCCCTCCGGCCGGGCCTGCCTCGACAGCGGGACCATCGCCGGCGCCGTCGTCGTCGATCCGGTGACGGTGGATGTCATCCAGCGCGGCGGGCAGCGCTGGCGGCTGCTGCTCGACCGCGCCTGCCCGCAGCTCAGCTACTATGGCGGCTTCTACTATCGCGCCGGGGAAGCCGGGCAGTTCTGCGCCGGCCGCGACCGCATCATCGGCCGGGCCGGCGGGGACTGCCGGGTCCGCGCGATCGCCCCCATGCAGCGGCAGCGATCAAGGCGCTGACAGGCAGCCGGCGCTCGCGCCCACAGCGTTGCGAAATGGTGACAGGTGCGGCCCTCATTTCCGGGAGGGTCGGAAATGCCGCCTGTGCGCTGGACAAGCCCATGGGCGGCTGATTGAATGTGCAAGTCGGCCTGGGGAGGACCGGCACTGCGCGACCAGCCACGCCCACGAGACGGCGCGGCGCGCGCTCTGGCCTTCCCGGCGCCAGGCCGGACCGTTCGGGTTCCGGCACGACGGCAGGCTCGCACGGTCCGGGAGGCCGTGGCAGCGTTGGGGAGGAAGACAGGCATGGCAAAGGGTGCAGCCAGGGTTCGCTTGGCGCTGGTCTCGGCGGTTTCGGTTTCGGGCCTCGTCGCCGGCATGGCTTCGGCACAGCAGGCAACCGTCGCGAGCGGGGTCGAGGACATCATCGTGACCGCCCAGCGACAGGCGCAGAGCCTGCAGGACGTGCCGATCGCCATCACCGCGCTCTCGTCCGAGGCGCTCGAGCGGCAGCAGATCAACAACTCGTCCGACCTGCAGCTGTCGCTGCCCAACGTCAGCTTCACCAAGGGCAATTTCACCGGCGCCAATTTTACCATCCGCGGCGTCGGCGACCTGTGCGTCGGCTTCTCCTGCGACACCGCGACCGGCATCCACATCAACGACGTGCCGCTCACGAGCACCCGCATCTTCGAGACCGACTTCTTCGATCTCGAGCGGATCGAGGTGCTGCGCGGGCCACAGGGCACGCTGTTCGGTCGCAACGCGACCTCGGGCGTGATCAACTTCATCACCGCCCGGCCGGACCTCACCGGCCTGCGCGCCAGGGGGTCGGTCGAATATGGCAATTTCGACAGCTGGCGCCTCGAGGGCATGGTGAACGTGCCGCTGTCCGAGATGTTCGGCGTGCGGGTGGCGGGTACCTACCTGAAGCGCGACGGCTTCACCCGCAACCTGTTCACCGGCAACCGCATCGACGGGCGGGACCAGTGGGCGGTCCGCGGCACGCTGCGCTTCCAGAACGACAGCACCACGGTCGATCTCATCGGCTACTGGTTCAAGGAGGATTCGAACCGCTCGCGGATCCAGAAGCAGCTGTGCAACCGCGACCCGACCGGCGTGCTGGGCTGCCTGCCCGACCGGCTCGACTTCGGGACGCTCAACGGGAACTCGACGCTTGCCGCCGTGCTGCCCTCGCAGCAGTTCCTGAACGTGATCTCGGGCGGCGCGCTCGGGGCCTTCGGCCTCACCAACATCTACGGCCCCGACCCCTTCTTCGGGCAGGTGAACCCGAGGAGCGTGCGCACCGTCAACCTCGACTACGAGCCGACCTACCGGTCGGAGGAAAAGCTGGTCCAGCTGAAGTGGCAGCAGGATTTCGATTCGATCACCCTCAACGTGACGGCCGGCTGGCAGGAAGCGAGCGTCCGTTCGCGCACCGACTATAATCTCGCTGTCCAGAATCCGCTCAACTTCAACCCCGGCGGCGCGCTGTTCGCGGCACGCAACTTCCCGCTGTTCGCGCCGGCCATGGCCCGGCTGCTGCAGGGCAACACCATCTGCGTCAGCCAGGTGAGCCGTCGCTATGTCGGCTTCATCAATTCCGAGATCGATCGCTGCGTGCCCTATTCGTCGGAATATGACGAATCCGGGGTCCGCAACGAGGTCTGGTCGGTCGAGGCCCACATCGACTCCAAGTTCGACGGGCCGTTCAACTTCCTTCTGGGTGGCATCTACATCGATGGTCGGGCGCGCGACGGCGACTATTACGTCGCGTCGTCCAGCCTGGACTATGGCGCAGCGATCGTCGGCGCGGCGCAGGGCGGGCCCGGCAATGCGCTCGCCTCGCCCTTCTTCAACTCCGAGACGGAGAAGTTCACGCTGAAGGCCTATGGCATCTTCGGCGAGGCCTATTTCCAGGCGACCGACAACCTGAAGTTCACCGCCGGCCTGCGCTATTCGAACGACCGCAAGTTCGTCCGCGACCGCTCGCCGCTCTACAACATTCCCGTGCCGCTGGGCACGTCGGACGCGACCGTGCGGCCCGGCTTCCCGGCCTATCGCGAGAGGTCGGTGAAGTTCGATGCCGTCACCGGGCGCTTCGTGATCGACTGGAAGCCGGACCTCGCCTTCACGGACGACACGCTCGTCTATGCCTCCTACTCGCGCGGCTACAAGTCGGGCGGGATCAACCCGCCGTTCAACCCGCTGCTGTTCACGGCGCCCGCCACCTTCGAGCCGGAGTTCATCAACGCCTTCGAGATCGGCATGAAGAACACCTTCCTGAACGGTGTGTTCCGCGCCAACCTGTCGGCCTTCTACTATGACTACAAGGACCTGCAGATCAGCCGCATCATCAACCGCACGAGCTTCAACGACAACACCAACGCGACCATCTGGGGCCTCGAGGGCGAGTTCATCATCAACCCGACCCCGCCGCTGCTGTTCAACATCTCGGCGAGCTATCTGAACACGCGGATCAGGGACCTGTCCCTCGTCGACACCCGCGATCCGGCCGGCGGCCGATCCGACACGGTCGTCATCAAGGATCTGCAGGGCGCCGCCAACTGCATCGTGCGGGTGCCCGGCAGCGCCGCGCTTGCCAATGGCTTCGTGACGGCGGTCAACGCCGGCCTGGGCCTGCAGGGGCCGGTGCCGATCCCCGCTACGGCCGGAACCGGTGCCTTCTCGCTCTGCTCGGCGCTGGCCGGTGCCGCCGCCAATCCGCCCCCGGCGCTGTCGGCGGCGCTCGGCCTTCCGGCCGGCGTGCCCATCCCCGTCGTGTTCGATCCCGCTGCCGCCACGCCCGTGCTGCCGGCCGGCAATGCCGTCAGCCTGCGCGGCAACCGGCTGCCGAACGCGCCCGACTTCAAGCTGTCGATCGGCGCGCAATACACGGCCCAGTTCCAGAACGGCTGGTCGGCGATCTTCCGGGGCGACCTCAACTTCGTGGGCGAGGCGACCGCGCGCAGCTTCAACCGGCCGATCGACCGGCTGCAGAGCTACGAGATCGTGAACGCACAGGTGCAGTTCAACAGCCCGGACGACCGCTTCTTCGTTCGTGGCTTCGTCCAGAACCTGCTGAACTCGACCGCGGTGACGGGCCAGTATGTGACCGACCCGTCGTCGGGCCTGTTCACCAACATCTTCACGCTCGAGCCGCGCCGCTACGGCGTGGCGGTTGGGTTCAGCTTCTAGGCCGTCGGGCCCGTTGCGCGGGCCTTGCCCGCGAACGCGGAACCCGACCGACGACGGACTTCGGGGGAGGACGGCCGGGGAAACCCGGCCGGGGCAAGGGGGGCGGGCAACCGCTCCCCTTTCCAATTGCGCGTCACGCCGCTATGGCCTCGGCCATCCCGCCCGCGCGAACCCGCGCGGCCCAGTTCCCGGAACATGCCTTGCCCTTTGCCGACCTGCACCTGTCCGATGCCTTGCTGAAAGCCGTCGCCGACGCCGGCTATGACGAACCCACCGCCATCCAGGCCGCCGCGATCCCGCAGGTGCTGATGGGCAAGGACTTGATCGGCGTCGCCCAGACGGGCACCGGCAAGACCGCGAGCTTCGTGCTGCCGATGATCGACATCCTCGCCGAGGGCCGCGCCCGCGCACGCATGCCGCGCAGCCTCATCCTGGAGCCAACGCGCGAGCTGGCCGCCCAGGTGGCCGAGAATTTCGAGAAGTACGGCCGCTATCACAAGCTGTCGATGGCGCTGCTGATCGGCGGCGTTGCCTTCGGCGATCAGGACAAGGCGCTGGAAAAGGGCGTCGACGTTCTGATCGCGACCCCGGGCCGGCTGATGGACCAGCATGCGCGCGGCAAGATCCTGCTGTCGGGGGTCGATGTGCTGGTGATCGACGAGGCCGACCGCATGCTCGACATGGGCTTCATCCCGGACGTCGAGAAGATCTGCACCCTCATCAAGGCCGAACGGCAGACACTGCTGTTCTCGGCCACCATGCCGCCGCCGATCAAGAAGCTGGCCGACCGTTTCATGACCAGCCCCAGGACGGTCGAGGTCGCCCGGCCGGCCACCACCAACAAGGACATCGCGCAGTCGATCATCGCGGTGGAGGCCCGGACCAAGCGCGACGTGCTGTGCGACCTGCTGCGGACCGAAGGCGTTCGAACCGCGATCATCTTCTGCAACCGCAAGACGACGGTGCGCGATCTCGCCCAGAGCCTGAAGCGCCACCGCTTCGCCGCCGGGCAGATCCACGGCGACATGGAACAGGCCGACCGCATCCGCGAGCTCGACCGCTTCAAGGCGGGCGACATCAACATCCTCGTCGCTTCCGACGTCGCTGCGCGCGGGCTCGACATCAAGGGCGTCAGCCACGTGATCAACTTCGACGTGCCCTGGCACCCGGACGATTATGTCCACCGGATCGGCCGCACCGGACGCGCCGGCCAGAAGGGCATCGCCATCACCCTCGCCACGCCCGAGGACGCCGAGTCGATCGCCAGCATCGAGAAGCTGACGGGCCAGTCGATTCCGCGCGCCGGCAAGCCGGCCGCCCCGCGTGATGCCGCCCCGCGTGATGCCACCCCGCGTGGCGCCGCCCCGCGTGGCACCGCGTCGCGCGCGCCGGCCGCCACAGAGCCTGCCACCCCCGCCACGCCCGGCCCGGGCGACCGCAAGCGCCGCAGCCGCGCGGAAACGGCGCCCGGCGCGCGCGATGCGCGCGGCGGGGATGCTGCGAAAGGCCCGCGTGCGCCGGCCCCCCGCGCATCGCCGCCGCCACCCCGCGGGCAGATCCCGCGCCGGGATCCTGCCGGGCGCGAGCCCGACACCGGCCCGGCCGCCTTTGCCGATGACGAGATTCCGGCCTTCCTGCGCGTGTCGGCGCGCGGCTGACCCCTCCATTTGCCGAGCCGGCAGGGCGGCCGGGCGCGCGCTAGAGCCGGGGACAGCAAAGGAGACCCGGCCATGTCGTTCCAGCACATCCTGTGGGAAGAAGCCGACGGCGTCGCGACGCTGACGATCAACCGGCCCGAACGGCTGAATTCCCTCGACACCGGCGTGATCGCCGAGATGATCGAGGCGGTCGATCGCCTGCGCGACGGCACGAGCGAGGCCCGCTGCCTGGTGCTGACGGGCGCCGGCCGGGGCTTCTCGTCGGGCGCGGACCTCTCGGCCGGGGGCGCCGGCGGCGCGGTGGGCAAGGGCCCGATCGACGCCGGCAAGGTGCTGGAAACCCATTTCAACGTGCTGCTGGAACGGCTGTTCGCGCTGCCCGTTCCCTTCGTCACCGCGGTCAACGGCCCGGCCGCGGGCGCCGGCTGCTCCTACGCGCTGGCCGGCGACATCATCGTGGCGGCGCGCTCGGCCTATTTCCTCCAGGCCTTCGTCAACATCGGCCTCGTCCCGGATGTCGGCTCCACCTGGCTGCTGCCGCGCATGGTCGGCCGGGCGCGCGCCACGCGCATGATGATGCTCGGGGAGCGGATCCCGGCCGAGCAGGCCCATGACTGGGGGATGGTCTCGGACGTGGTGGACGATGCCGAGCTGATGCCGCGCAGCCTTGAGATCGCCCGCAGGCTGGCGGCCGGCCCGACGAAGGCGCTCACCCTCATCCGCACCGGCATCCGCGACTGCCTCGACAGGACACTGACCGAAGCGCTGATGGTGGAGCGCCGCAACCAGCTGGCAGCCGGCCGCAGCGCCGATTTCGCGGAAGGCGTGACGGCCTTCCTCCAGAAGCGCCCCGCGCGGTTCAGCGGCAGATAGGCCTAGCGGAGGCCGGCCTCGATCGCGTCCATGTCGTCGTCCGACAGGCCGAAATGATGGCCCACCTCGTGCACCAGCACATGCGTGACAAGATGCTCCAGGCTGTCCTCGCCATGCGCCCACTCGTCCAGAAGCGGCCGTCGGTAGAGGAAGATGGTGGGCGGCAGCGCACCCGTCATGTCGGCGCCGCTGTCGCCGACCGGATGGCCCCAGTAGAGGCCGAGAAGGTCATAGGGGCTGTCCAGCGCCATCGTCCGCATGACCTCCTCGTCGGGAAAATCCGCCACCTTCAGGATGACATGCGCCAGATGCTGCCGGAACAGCTCCGGCAGGCGCTCCACGGCGGCTTGTGCAAGCTGCTCGATCTCGGCGAGAGTGGGGGCGTAACGGGGCATGGAACCTGCCCCTAGCGGAGGATGCCATGATCGAGAAGCTGGACGATGACGCCCGCGCGGCCCTGGCCGAAACGCTGCCGGACTGGGCGCTCGAGGGCGAGCATCTGAAGCGCAGCTTCCGCTTCGCCGACTTCAGCGAGGCCTTCGCCTTCATGACCCGTGTCGCGCTGCTGGCGGAAAGGCAGGATCATCACCCGGAATGGTTCAACGTGTGGAACCGCGTGGACATCGCGCTGACCACGCACGACGCCGGCGGACTTTCGCTGCGCGACGTGAAGCTGGCGCGCGCCATCGAGCGGCTCGTCGCCTGAGCGCGGCAGCCCGTCGCGCCTGCGAAAGCTGAGGGGTTGGACGCGCGGCCGCCGACCCAATCTGCCAGTCGGCCGCTTCGTCCCGCGGCCCGCAAACGAGAGGAACGTCATGAAAAAGCTGATGATCGCGGCAGCCGTCGCCACGGCCCTGTTCGCCTCGGCGCCGGCCATCGCGCAGTCCAGGGACATCGTCGAGACAGCTGTCGCCGCCGGCCAGTTCACGACGCTGGCCAAGGCGCTGACGGCCGCCGGCCTCGTCGACACGCTGAAGGGCCCCGGCCCCTTCACCGTCTTCGCGCCGACCGACGCGGCCTTCGCCAAGCTGCCGGCCGGCACGGTCGACAACCTCCTCAAGCCCGAGAACAGGGCGCAGCTCACCTCCATCCTCACCTTCCACGTCGTGCCCGCCAGGGCCCCCGCGTCGGCAGTCAAGGGGAAGGTCAGCGAGGTGGCGACGGTCCAGGGCGGCAAGCTGAAGATCGATGGCACCAGCGGCGTGCGGGTGAACAACGCCAACGTCGTTCAGGCCGATGTCATGGCCTCCAACGGGGTCATCCATGTCATCGACACGGTGCTGCTGCCGCCGGCGCAGTAAGCCGCTCGCCTCAAGGGGGGTCAGCTTTGCGGCTGGCCCCCGCCGGCACGGCGGGGGCGCGCGGGCCAGCGCCCCCCGCGCCGGCCACGGCCCGCTTCAGCGCGGCGCCATGCGGATCGCGCCGTCGAGGCGGACATCCTCGCCGTTGAAATAGGAATTGCGGCACATCTCCAGCGCAAGGCTCGCATATTCGGCCGGCATGCCCAGCCGCTTGGGAAAGGGCACCGAGGCCGCCAGCGCCTCCTTCACATTCTGCGGCGCGGCCTGCAGCAGCGGCGTGTCGAAGATTCCGGGCAGGATGGTGTTCACCCGGATCCCCTCGCTGGACAGATCGCGGGCGATCGGCAGGGTCATGCCCACCACGCCGCCCTTGGAGGCCGAATAGGCGGCCTGGCCGATCTGCCCGTCCTCCGCCGCCACGCTCGCCGTGTTGATGATCACGCCGCGTTCGCCGAAATCGCCGACGGGCGGCAGCGTCATCATGCCGGCGGCCGACTTCGCGATGCAGCGGAAGGTGCCGACAAGGTTGATCTGGATCACCATGTTGAAGGCATCGAGCGGAAAGTGCCGGATCTCGCCCGACTGCCTGTCGCGGCTGGCCGTCTTGATGGCGTTGCCGACACCTGCACAGTTCACCAGGATCCGCTCCTGCCCCTGGGCCGCGCGCGCCCTGGCGAAGCCGGCCTCGACCGACGCGTCGTCGGTCACGTCCACCTGGCAGAAGATTCCGCCCAGCTCGGCGGCCACCGCCTCGCCCAGCTCGGCGTTCCGGTCGAAGATGGCGACCTTCACGCCCTCGGCGGCAAGCGCCCGCGCGGTTGCAGCCCCCAGCCCCGATGCGCCCCCGGTGACGACAGCGGACAGTCCCTTCAGTTCCATGGCCATGCTCCCTTGCTCGATGTGCCCGTTCCTAGCGCCAATCGGCCGCCGCCCCAGACCCGGCTTTTGTCAGGTATCGGGTGAGCGCGCCCGCGCGTTCGTCACCGCCAGCGCGCGCTCGCGCAGCGCCAGCGCGATGCTGGCCGACAGGATGATCGCGCCACCGACGATGGTCAGAAGGTCGTAGCGCTCCCCGAAGAGCAGGATCCCAGCCAGCGTGATGAGCCCGAATCGGACGAAGTCATAGGGCATCACTGCCGACGCGTCGGCGAGCGCGAAGGCCCTTGCGAGCGCGATCTGCCCGGCCGCTGCACAGGCCCCCAGACCGACCAGCAGCGGCCACAGTTCGCGCGGGGGCCAGGTCCAGAAGGGCAGCGCCACCAGGAAGGACACGGGCGTCATCAGCACGAAGCTCCAGGCAGCGACCGCGCGGGCATCGTCGCCGCCCACCAGCGCCTTGATCGCCACCAGCGAGAAGGCGGTCGCGACAGCCGAGATCATGGCGGCAAGCAGGCCCGGCGAAATCTCGCCCGCACCGGGCCGCAGCACCAGCAGCATGCCCAGGAACCCCACGGCCAGCGCCGCGCCGCGCACCCAGCGGATCCGCTCGCCCAGGAACAGCACGGCTCCCAGCGTCGCGATCAGGGGGGCGGTGTAGTTGATCGCCAGCACCTGGGCGAGCGGCGCGGTGGCAACGGCGTAGAAGGTCGCGAAGGTCGCGATCAGGCTCATGACCGCCCGGCGCGCATGGCCGGGCAGCCGCTCGGCCTTCAGCAGGCCCGGCGTCAGCAGCAGCATCGGCAGCAGCCAGATCAGCCCCATGAAGTTGCGCCACACGACGATCGCAAAGGGATGCAGCGCCTCGCTCGACAGCCGGATCAGCACCCACAGCCCCGCGAACGCCACGCAGGAGACGATCATCCACAAGACGGCCCGCGCATGGGCTGGAATAAGCGGCACCGGGTGTCGCCGGATCAGTGGCTGAAGTGCCGCAGGCCGGTGAAGGCCATGGCAAGACCGCGGGCGTCGGCCGCGGCGATCACCTCGGCGTCGCGCACCGACCCGCCGGGCTGGATCACCGCCGTCGCCCCGGCCTCGGCCGCCGCCACCAGCCCGTCGGCGAAGGGGAAGAAGGCGTCGGATGCAACCGCACTGCCGATGGTGCGCGGCTCGGGCCAGCCGGCCTGCACGGCGGCGTCCCTGGCCTTCCAGGCGGCGATCCGGGCGCTGTCCAGCCGGCTCATCTGGCCGGCCCCGATGCCGGCCGTCGCGCCGTCCTTCGCATAGACGATGGCGTTCGATTTCACATGCTTGGCAACCGTCCAGGCGAACAGCATGTCGGCAAGCTCGGCCTTGGTCGGCGCGCGTTTCGTCACCACCTTCAGCTCGTCCACCAGCCGATCGTCGCGGCTCTGCACGAGGAACCCGCCCGACACGCTGCGCAGGACCAGGCCCGGCCGCGCCGGATCGGGAAGCGGGCAAAGCAGGAGCCTGAGGTTGGCTTTCCGCGCGAGGATCGCGCGCGCGCCTTCGTCGGCACCCGGCGCGATGATCACCTCGGTGAACAGCTCGGTGATCGCGCTCGCCGTTTCGGAATCGAGCGGCCGGTTCAGCGCGATGATTCCGCCGAAGGCCGACACGGGGTCGCAGGCCCTCGCCGCGCGATACGCGTCCACAGCCGTGGCGGCGCTGGCCACGCCGCAGGGATTGGCATGCTTGATGATGGCAACCGTGGGCGCCGAGTCGCGGAACTCGCTGATCAGCGCCAGCGCCCCGTCGGCGTCGCCGATATTGTTGTAGGACAGGGGCTTGCCCTGCACCAGCTCGGCGCCCGCCAGCCCCGTCGCCACGCCGGGCGCGCGGTAGAGCGCCGCTGACTGGTGCGGGTTCTCGCCATAGCGCAGGGCGCTCACCCGCTGCATCGCCAGCGGCAGCCGCGCGGGCAAACGCTCCCCCTGGTCGGCAAGGGCGAACCAGCTGGCGATCGCCGAATCATAGGCGGCGGTCGCCTGGAAGGCGGCGGCTGCAAGCCGCCGGCGCGTCACCAGCGAAAGCCCGCCCGACGCCGCCAGCTCGCCGGCCAGCGCCGGATAGTCGGCGGGATCGGTGACGACAGCCACGAACTGGTGGTTCTTGGCAGCCGAGCGCAGCATCGCCGGCCCGCCGATGTCGATGGTCTCGATGATCTCCCCGCGCGGGGCACCGGCGGCCACGGTCGCCTCGAAGGGGTAGAGGTTCACCACCACCAGATCGATGGGCCCGATCCCGTGCGCCTCGGCCGCCGCCTGGTGCGCGGGATCGTCGCGCAGCGCCAGCAGGCCGCCGTGCACCGCGGGGTGCAGCGTCTTCACCCGCCCGCCCATCATCTCGGGAAAACCGGTCAGCTCGCTCACCTCGCGGACATCGAAGCCCGCTTCCGCCAGCACCCGCGCCGTGCCGCCGGTCGAGACCAGCTCGGCGCCATGCGCCACCAGCGCACGCGCAAGGTCGACAAGCCCCGTCTTGTCCGAAACGGACAGAAGGGCACGGCGAATTCTGACTGTATCGGTCATTCTGGAATCCCGGGCGAAACGAGGGTGGGCAGCCGCGACACCGGCTCAGGGCCCGGCGCGGGCCTGCCGGCGGAAGCTCCAGCTGATGTCGCCGCTGTCGCCCGCGCGCACCAGCGCGGTCAGCAGGACCTGCTGGATCTCGTGCGCTGCGCCCTCGGAGTCGATCATCAGGCTGGGCTCGATCGAGACGACGCCGGGGCCGTGGTTGAAGCTGGCGCGGAACAGCCAGGCGACATCGGGATCCGCGCGGCCCGTTCCGGCCAGGCGGATCAGCGCGCCCCGCCCGTCCGCCGTCAGCGCGGCCTCGGCGCCGGGACCCAGGTGGAAACGGATGGCGACCGGCAGCGGCTCGCGACCGTGCACCAGCGGCAGGCGGCCGCGAACCGGCAGCAGATGATCCTCGCCGCGCAGGTCGTCGCCCTCGGCCGACAGCCACAGGCGGCGCAGATGATCGAACCCGAAGCGCCGGCGCCAGCCGTCGTGCCGGGCTTCCACCAGCTGGCCGGCCGGCAGGCTGCGCGCCTCGACCGCCACTTCCTCCACCCCGCCCAGCCGGCGCGGCCCCCCGTCGGGCAGCCGGCTGGAGTTGGTATCGGCCAGCACCAGCGCCGAATGACCCGCTGTCGATCGCAGCCCCCTGCACAGGTCGGCCGGCAGCTGGCGCTGGCCGTCGGCCGCGCGCCCGGCCCCGCAGCTGACCACCAGCGGTCGCGCGCCATCGCTCATCACCAGGGCCAGCGTCGAGGCATGGGCATGGTCGGACAGCCTCAGCGGCGGCGGCGGCCCGGCATCGAGGATCACCCGCGTCGTCCCGGCCGCCAGCCGCCGGAAACCGCCGGCCGGCGCAGGCGCCGCGGCCACCGGCTTCGCCCCCAGCCGCGCCATCGCCGCCCGGTCGGGCTGGCCGCCGTGCCAGGGCGCGGGCAGTCCGTCGCCCATCGCCAGCACCGACAGGCCGTGCCGCACGCGCTCGAACGCCTCGGCGATCGGGCGAGGGCTGCGGAAATCGCGCGCGGAATAGGCCGCGGACAGCTCCAGCAGCAGGTCGCCCACCCAGGCGAGATCGAGCGGGCAGCGCGTCGCCATCTCCCCGTCGGGCCCGACGAGCGCCGCCAGCGTCTCGGCCAGCAGGGCTTCGGCCCGCTGCTGGCGCGCTTCGTCCCCGGGGAGCATGAGGGCGCCCGTCAGCAGGCCGGCCAGCGCATCGGCCCGAGCCAGCCCGATCGGCAGGCGTGGCGCCGCGCGCTCCAGGTGCCGGGTCCAGCGGGCGATCCCGTTCAGCACCATCGACCGGTGCACCTGGTCGAGACCCGGCATCACGCGCGGCGCATACTGCACCGCCCGGCGGACCCGAACGCCGGTGACGCACGGTGCCCAGGCACTGGCATCATAATCCGGAAAGCGGGCAAGCCAGCGCCGCGCCAGCGCCTCGGCGATGGTCGTCTGCGCCCCCGGGTCGGCCTCGGCCAGGTCGCGCAGCCAGTCCCAGCTGTCCACCCAGCGGCGCCATCCGGGCGGGGCGTCGGGCGAATCGAACCGCGCATCGGCCACCCCCTGCCCATAGCCGTCCCGGAACAGCCGCCCGCCCTTCAGCCGCCCTCCGCGCGCTGCATTGCCCGGCACGGGGTCGGCGGGAACGGCCAGCAGCTTCAGCGGATAGCGGCCCTTCAGCCGCAGCCGGTGAAGAGGCGACGCGAACGTGAGCCGATCGAACCGGTCCGCGACCCGCTCGGCCAGTGACGGCCCCCGGTCGCCACCGGCCCGCGTCAGACGAAGCGCCTCATGCTCGGCGTCGCCGGCCGTCATGCCGGCATCTCCGGCCGCGCGGCCTTCAGGCGGGCGATATTGTCGGCATAGGCCGCAGGCCCCCCCCTGAACCCCGCCGTGCCGGCGACCAGCACCGTCGCGCCGGCGGCCACCAGCCGGCCGGCATTGCCGGGGTCCACGCCGCCATCCACTTCCAGCTCGATGTCGCGGCCGGTGCGGTCGATCAGCTGCCGCAGCGCCGCAATCCTGGGCAGCGCCGATTCGATGAAGGCCTGCCCGCCGAACCCGGGGTTCACGCTCATCACCAGCAGCAGGTCGACCATGTCGATGACGGGCTCCACGGCGCCGATCGGCGTCGCCGGGTTCAGCACCACGCCGGCCTTCTTTCCCAGCGCGCCGATGCGCATCAGCGTGCGGTGCAGATGCGGCCCGGCCTCGGGATGGACGGACAGGATATCGGCCCCGGCCTCGGCGAAGGCCTCCACCAGCGCGTCGGCCGGGCTCACCATCAGGTGCACGTCGAAGGGCTTCGCCGAGTGCGGCCGAAGCGCCTTCACCACCATCGGCCCGATCGTCAGATTGGGCACGAAATGGTTGTCCATCACATCGACATGGATCCAGTCCGCACCGGCGGCGTCGATGGCCCGGACCTCCTCCCCCAGCTTCGCGAAATCGGCCGACAGGATGGACGGCGCGATCTTCGGCGCAGGCGGCTGGGAGGCGGGCATGTGCCTTCCCTACCCGCCGCCATCACCCCCGCCAAGGCCGCTTGGGCGTCCGCTCGGCGAGCCGTGCATCGGCCGCCGCGCGGATCGCCAGCCGCTCCCGGTCGGACGCGGTCGGCCAGCGCCCGATCTCGTCCGGCGTGCGGCCGCAGCCGATGCACAGGCCCGCCTTCAGCCGGCAGATGTTGCGGCACGGCGATGGCACCAGGCCTGGGACGAGCACGGTCATCGGGGCTGCCATGCTGTCTCTTTCCTGTCATGGGAAGGGGGCAATCGGGCGGGGCGGATCAACGGCAGGAACAGGCGAATGGCAGGCGAGATCGGACGGCGGCTTTTCCTCGGCGGCCTGGGCGCCACGCTCGCCGTGCCGGCGCTCGCCCAGCTTGCCGATGCCAGCTTCTTCGCCGATTTTCCCTTCCGGCTGGGGGTCGCCTCGGGTGACCCGTCCGCTGACGGGTTCGTCATCTGGACCCGCCTTGCCCCCGATCTGTCCGAGCCCGGGGCCGGCCTGCCGCGCCGGGCGCTTCCCGTCCGCTGGGAAGTCTCGGACACACGCAGCTTCGCGAAGCTGGCCGCCAGCGGCGAGGCGCTCGCCCGCCCCGAGCTCGGCCACAGCGTGCATGTGACGGTCTCCGGCCTCGCACCCGGCCGCCCCTGGTTCTATCGCTTCATCGCCGGCGGCGAACGGTCGCACACCGGCCGCGCGCGGACCCTGCCGGCCACCGGCGCCGACGTGCAGCAGGTGCGGATCGGCATCTCCGGCTGCCAGGACTGGCAGGCCGGCCTCTACACCGCCTTTGCCCACCTCGCCCGCGAGGAGCTGGACGCCGTCTTCCACTATGGCGACTACATGTACGAATATGGCCCCCGGGCGAGCTTCCTCGACTGGAACACGGGCCTGCAGGTCGCCAGTGTCCGCCGCCACGACAGCCCGATGACCTTCAGCCTCGACGACTATCGACGCCGCTACATGCTGATCCGTTCCGACATCGATCTGCAGAATGCGCACGCCGCCCATCCCTTCCTGATGAGCTTCGACGATCACGAGGTCGTGAACAACTGGGTCTCCGACATCGCGCCCGACGGCACCCCGCCCGAGCTCTTCCGCCTGCGCCGCAAGGCCGCCATGCAGGCCTGGTACGAGTTCATGCCGGTGCGGGCCGACGCCCTGCCGGGGCCCGACGGCCTCTCCGGCCCGTGGCGCCACTACCGCTTCGGCCGCCTGCTCGACGCGCGCATGCTCAACACCCGGAACTACCGCACCGACCAGCCCTGCGGCGACCGCTTCGGCAGCTTCTGCCCGGACGTGAACAACCCGAAGGCCGAGGTGCTCGGCCGAGCGCAGGAGGACTGGCTGGTCGACGGGCTTGCCCGCCGGCCCGGCCGCTGGAACGCGCTGCTGCAGCAGGTGATGATGATGGACTTGGACCGAGCCCGGCAGGAGGCGCGCGGCATCAATCCCGACAGCTGGGCGGGCTATGCCGTGCCGAGGGACCGGCTGCTCAAGCGCCTGGCGCCCGTTCCCAACCTGGTGGTGCTGACCGGCGACGAGCATCAGCACTGGGCGGGCCACGTCCGCCCGACCGGCGCCGACCCCGAGCGGACGCCCGCCTCGGCCGTCGAGTTCGTCACCACGTCCATCTCGTCCGGCGGGGACGGCCCGGGCGAGCGCGCCGAGCATGCCGAGGTCCGTCGGCGCAACCCCGGCCTCGTCGATGTGCGCGACGAGCGCGGCTATTCGGTGATGACCGCAACGCCCGACGCCTGGACCGCCGAGATGAAGGTGGTGGACACGGTCCGCACGCCCGGCGGCCGCCTTTCCACCCACGCCAGCTTCCGGGTGGCGGCAGGCAGCCGCCGGATCGAGCGCGCCTGACCGGTCAGGGCAGGATGAAACTGGTGCGGTCCACGCCCGACGCGCCCGTCTTCAGGTCGTGGGCGGTCACCGTCACCACATGCGCGCCGGCGCCCGCCAGCGGCAGCTCGGCCGCGAAATGGCCCGTCCGCCCGGCATAGGACAGCGGCAGCCGGATGACGGGCCCGTCGCCGCGCCGCACATGCGCCACCACCTCGAACCGCGCCGAATCCCACATCCCGCCGGGCGTGATCGGGCAGCCGCACATCATGGCGACGTCAACGGCGATGCGCTGCCGTTTCGTGCCCGCCGGCAACAGCTGGTGCGCGGCGGGCTCGACCACGTCGGTGACAAGGCCGGGCAGCTCCAGCAGCCAGCCATCGCCTGCCGTGACACCGCGCCCCGGGATCACCCACATCTGGCTGGTGACGGTGACGGCCGACTGCGCCTGCGCCAGCGGCCCGCGCGCCGAAACTTCCAGCAGGCGGGGCTCGGGAAGGTCGAGGCTCGCGCGGAAGACGGCGGAATCGGCCGTGTGGCGCACATGGTCGCGCGGGCCGCCGCCCATGATCCGCCCGGTGTCGCCCGTGCTGCCCATGACCGTCCCCCGGGCGAGGATGGCGCGCGTTTCGGCGTCGCGGATGACGATCTCGACTCCGCCCATGCTGGAGCCGACGAACTTCGCCCCCTGTGACAGCACGCGGACATGGACCGGCGTGGGCTCGGCCGCGGCAGCAGCGGCAAGGCAGAGCAGCAGGATCGACGCGAGCTTGTGCATGCCGGCCATGGTGCCCGCTCGGCGGGCATGCTTCAAGCGCCGATCAGAAGCCGATGTCCAGCCCCAGGATCGGCGCGTGGGCGATGCGGTCGGGCCGGCCCGATCGAATGTCCTGACCGCGAAGCCAGCCGAGGCTCATGTCCACCCGGTCGCTCAGCGCCACGCCGACTCCCAGCTGGGTCCTGAAGCCGGTTAAGCCGGTATCGTCCCCGCGCGATGTCGACCGAAGGGTGAAGAAGGGCTCGGCATCGGCGAAGGCGGACCATCGGCCGGCCTCGTCGAGCGGGACATCCACACCAAGACGCGTCCGCAGGCGAAGCCCAGCCTGGTCGGCGCGATCGATGAAGCGCTGCTCCAGCCGGGCCCGCGCGCGCAGAACGCCCTGGCGAACCGAGACCTGCTGCAACAGCCGCGTCTCGTTGGCGGCGCCGTCGTTCACGCGCCGCTCGACGGCAAAGCCCAGCCGGATGGACTCGCTGGCCCGGTGGTTCACCCACAGCCGCCCGAAATAGGTGTCCTGCCGGCCGCGCGTCGAATCGCGGAAGCGCTGCGACGTTTCCAGCTCCAGCCCGGTGCGGTCGGCAAGGCGCACCGACACCGACGGATTCAGCCAGAACTCGAAATCGCTGTCGCCCGCCCGGGTCGGTGACGCCGCGACGAGCAAGCCAAGCCCGGCACCCGCGAGCAGACCATGAACCCTCATGAAATCCTGTCCCCCACAGCCTTTTTTTGGCGGGATCGTTCGGTTGAACAGATGCATATGGCAATGCCGGGTCGCGCCTGCAAGGCGACAGCAGGCGTGGCGGTCAGCCGCCGCCCGGGCGAATCACCTCGATCGTCGCCTCCGGGAAGCCGGCAGCGGCCAGTGGCACCCGGAAGGTCGCCTTCAGCGCCCGGTCGGCCGCCTCGTCGGCCATCGCCAGCAGGTCCGGCTGCCGGGCAAGGTCCCGGAACTCGGCCGGCGCCTTCTTCTGATTGTCCTCGCGCAGCCGCTCGCGCACGCCGGTCGTCACCGCGACCCATCCCTGGTCGGTGTAGGTCTGTGCCTGATCCCAGTGGATGGCGGGCTCGCCGACTAAGACCGGCGGGCGCCGGACCGTCAGCCGCTGCGAGCCCGAATCCCAGCTGACATCCGCATCCGCCAGCCTCGACAGCGCCAGCTGGTAGGTCACCGTCGCCGGCAGGATGGATGTCTGCCGGGTGGTTGCCAGCGTGATCGGCCCGATGGTGGTGTCGCGCGCCGACGTCACCGGCTCCACCAGCCGCGCCGTCATCACCAGCAGCGCCTGTTCCTGCCGCACGGCCGTCAGCATCCCCGCCAGGTCGGCCGGCGCCGGGCACAGGCCGATCGCGATGCAGGCGGCTGCCCGCCGCTCCGGCCCGGCCGCCAGGATGGCGACCCCCATCAGCAGGCCCGCCGCCCCGGCCCAGGCAAAGGGGGTTTTCACGCCAGCTGCCATGCGTCCTCGCCCTCGGCCTGCCGGCGCACCCGCCCGCGCGCCTCGAGATCGATCAGATGCGCCAGCACGCTGCGGCCGGCCGCGCCCCACAGCCGGCGATCCACCTGGGCATACATGCGCTCCACCAGCACCGGAATGGTGCGCGGCCCCGGATCCAGCTCGGCGAGGATCTGCGCCTCGCGCTGTCGCCGGTGCAGCGCCAGATGCCGTGCCCAGCGCTGCGGCTCGGTCACGGGGTCGCCATGGGTCGGGTAATAGATGCGGTCCCCGCCCCGCGCCGCCAGCTTCTCGAGACTGGCCATGTAGGCCGCCATGTCGCCGTCGGGCGGGGCGACCACCGTGGTGGACCAGCCCATCACATGGTCGCCGGTGAACAGCGCACCTTCCTGCGGCAGGGCAAAGCACAGATGGTTGGAGGTATGCCCCGGCGTCGCCACCGCCTCGAGCCGCCAGCCCGGCCCCTCGACCGCCTCGCCGTCGGCCAGCACGAAGTCGGGCGCGTAATCGGGATCGAAGCCGGCATCGGCGCGTGGCCCGTCATCGCTGAGCATCAGCGGCGCGCAGCCGCCGATCCGGCCGCCTACGCGCGCCTTCAGCCGCCCGGCGGCCGGCGAATGGTCGAGGTGGGTATGGGTGACGAGATGACAGCGGACCGTCTCGCCCGCAACGGCGTGCGCCACGGCGTCGATGTGCGCCGGGTCGGCGGGGCCCGGGTCGATGATCGCCACCTCGCCCCGTCCCACGATGTAGGTGCCGGTGCCGGTGAAGGTGAAGGGGGAGGGGTTGCGCGCCAGCACGCGGCGCACCAGCGGCGACAGCCACCCGACCCGGCCGTAGGGCGCATCGGCCACCAGCTGCTCGAACCCTGCGTTCATGGCGCAGCGTCTAGGCCAGAATGCACGCGCGGGCAAAGCAGGTCGCACCGGCCCACCTCGGCGGGCAAGGCCCCGCGGCAAGCGCCGGCCGGGCCTGCGCGCGGATCGGCCGCCAGGGCCCTGCCCTGCCTTGCCTTGCCTTGCCTTGCCTTCGCTGCAGCCCGCCTCGGCCTAGTTCCGTTGCTGGCGCATGAAGGCGGGGATCCGGGTCTCCTCGTCCCCGGCCGGCTCGGGCTCGGGGGCGAGCGTCGCCGGCGGCGTCTCGTCCGCCTTGGGCTTGCGGGCCAGATCCATCATCCGCTCGAACAGCGTCTGCCGGCGCGCCGGCTCGGCGGGCGCCGCCTCGGCCACCGGCTCGGCATCCGTGCCGGCCCCGGGGGCCGGCGGCGCCAGCGGCAGTTCGGCGATCACCGGCGGCACCTCGTCCCGGCCGGCGTCATCGATGGCGTCGCGCGTCTCGGGTGGAAGCGGCTCGTCCAGATCGAGGATATCCTCCTCCAGCTCCTCGGCGGCCGTTTCCGGCGCAGCGGCTGCGGACGCGGCGGGACGGAAGATCCCGCCCGGCGTTCCGAACACGCCGGCCGCCATCGGCCCGCCGGCCGGTGACGTCTGCGGCCCAGCTTCCGGGCGGAGGCCCCCGCCCCCGCCGCCGGGGCCGCCGGCCGGCGGCGTGGGCTCGGGCGGCGTCTCGCTGCCGGCTGCGGCCGGCGCGATCTCGCCCGCGCCGGGCGCGGCCGGCGGCAGGGAAACCCGCGTGCCGAACAGGCCGGCGCCCGCCGTCTGGCGAACCGGCTGCGGCTGCCCGGCGGCGGCTCTTGCGGATTCGATTCCCGTCGCCACCACGCTCACCCGCATCTTGCCATTGAGGTTGTCGTTGAAGGCCGAGCCCACGATGATGTTCGCGTCCGGGTCCACCATCTCGCGGATGTGCTGGGCGGCTTCCTCCACTTCCATGAGGCCGAGATCGTCGCCGCCGGTGATGTTGATGATGACCGCCTTGGCACCCCGCAGGCTCACCTCGTCGAGCAGCGGGTTGGAGATCGCCTTCTCGGCCGCCTCGATGGCCCGGCGGTCGCCCTCGGCCTCGCCGGTGCCCATCATCGCCTTGCCCATCTCGCTCATCACGGTGCGGACATCGGCGAAATCCAGGTTGATGAGCCCGGGCAGCATCATCAGGTCGGTGATGCCGCGAACGCCCTGGTTCAGCACCTGGTCGGCCATGGCGAAGGCCTGCTTGAAGGTCGTCTGCTGGTTGGCGATCAGGAACAGGTTCTGGTTCGGGATGACGATCAGCGTGTCCACATGCCGCTGCAGGTCGGCGATGCCCTCCTCGGCGGCGCGCATGCGCTTCAGCCCCTCGAAGGCGAACGGCTTGGTGACCACGCCCACCGTCAGCACCCCGCGCTCGCGCGCGGCGCGCGCCACCACCGGGGCCGCGCCGGTTCCCGTGCCGCCGCCCATGCCGGCGGTGATGAAGCACATGTGCACGCCATCGAGCACCTGGTCGATCTGGTCGAGGGCTTCCTCGGCGGCGGCAGCGCCGATCTCGGGCCGGGCGCCCGCGCCCAGCCCTTGCGTGATCTGCAGGCCAAGCTGGATCCGGGTCGAGGCCGGGGACAGCGCGAGCGCCTGCGCGTCGGTGTTGGCGACGACGAAATCGACGCCCTCCAGCCCGTCGTTGATCATGTTGGCGACGGCATTGCCGCCCGCCCCCCCGACACCGATGACGCTGATGCGCGGCTTCAGTTCAACGAGACTGGGTTGCACGAAATCGAAAGGCATGGGGGTCTCCCTCGTCAGATCTGGCGTTTAAGGGTTTCGAGCAGGCGGTGGAAGGTGGAACGCGGCGCCTGGGCATTTTTTCCGCGTGCCTGTGGCACCGGCATCCGCGCCAGATCCAGCCGTGGCGCGCTGCCGTGCAGGATGAGCCCCGCGAGCGTCGAGAAGGCAGCCGTGGACTGCGCCTCGGGCAGCCCCACGAGGCCGCGCGGCCGGCCGATCCGCACGTTGCGGGCCAGCGCCCCTTGCGCGAAATCGGCGATGCCGCGCAGCTCGGCGCCGCCTCCCGTCAGCACCACCTGCCGGCCGGCCGGGCCGGCAAAGCCGAGATCGCGAAGCGCGCGATCGACATCGCCGAAGATCTGGTCCAGCCGCGCCCGGATCACCGCGATCAGCTCGGCGCGCGTCACGCGGCGCAGCTCCTGCCCGTCGTCCGGGTCCAGCGGCGGCACGTCGATCATGTCGTGGTTGTCGCGCGGGGCAGCGGTTGCCGCGCCCGACAGGGTCTTCAGCCGCTCGGCAACGCTGCGCTTCGTCGCGAAGCTGGCGGCGATGTCGGCGGTGATGTCGGCGGCACCCACCGGCACGGACACCAGCCCCGCCAGCATGCCGCCGCCATGCACGGCCACCGTCGTCACGCCCGCCCCGATCTCGACGACGGCAACGCCCAGTTCGCGCTCCTCGTCGTTCAGCACGCTCATCGAGGTGGCCACCCCCGATGCCACGATCGACTCCACGTCGAGATGCGCCTGCCTGACCGCGATGTCGAGGTTGCGGCAGGGCGGCGTCGCGGCCGTCAGAACGTGGATGTCCACGGCGAGGCGATCGGCATGGAAGCCGCGCGGGTTCATCACGCCCTCCAGGCCGTCGATGGTGTAGAGGGTGGGCTCGGCGTGCAGCGTCGAGCGCCCGGCCCGGCTGATCGTCTCGTCGATCCGCGCGCGCCCGGCCGCCAGCAGCGCCGTCACGTCGGCATCGGTGATCCGGTGCCCGGCGATGTCGATCTCGACCGAGGTGACATCGCTGTCGAGATTGCCGGCCGACAGGTTCACGATCACGCTCTCGATCTCGACCCCGGCCGCCTTCTCGGCCTGCATCATCGCCGCGCGGATCGCCTGCTCGGTCCGCGCCATGTCGGCAACCAGGCCGCGCTTGAGGCCGTTCGACGCGCGCACACCGGCGCCGATCACCCGCGGCGGCGTTTCGCCATCGGCCATGGCGATCAGCGCCGCGACCTTCGAGGTGCCCACATCGACAGCCGCAAGCACCCGTTCGGTGCGCGGCTTGAGCAGCTGCGAGGGGCTGAGCACCGCGACCGCCATCACGCCACCGCCTGCCCGGCCGGCGGCGCCGCCGGCTGCCGGGACACACCGCCGGCCGGCCCGGCCGCGGCCTCGGGCGCCTGCGGCGGCGGGGCGAGGCGCGGCTTGGGCAGCTGCCCGGTCTCGGTCTCGACGCGCACGATCATCCGGTCGGGCACGCGCAGGTCGAACCGGCGGAAGCCGCGCCCCAGGAGCGGCGTGCCCCGATCGAGATCGGCAAAGCGGAGCAGCGCCGTGGCCGCAGCCTCCCCTTCCGGCAGCGCGATTGTCTCGCCGGTCGTCATGCGCAGGTCCCAGCGCCGGCCGCCGACCAGCACGGCGGCCGCCAGCCGCTCGGCGATCGGCGGATGGTCGGCCACCAGCTTCAGCAGCTGCGGCGCCTGGCCCGGCGCATCGGCCCCCACCAGCAGCGGCAGCGCCGCGAAGGGCTTCAGATCGGCGGCCGGCAGCGCCACGCCCTCGGAATCGATCAGCACCACCCGGCCCCTGTGTTGCCACAGCGCGGCCGGCCGGCGCTCGACAAGCCGCACGTCCAGCCGGTCGGGCCAGCGGCGGCGGACCTCGGCGTCCTTCACCCAGGGCAGGGCAATCAGCCGCGCCCGGATCAGGTCCAGGTCGAGCGTCAGCATCGAATCCGACCCGCCGTCGAGCACCGCCTCATAGACCTCGAGGCGCGACTGGTTGGACACCCCCTCCAGCCGCACCTGCGCCACGACGAACCCGGCCTCGGCGCTGGCCGTCGCCAGCCCGTCGGCAGCGCGGCGCGGCACGTCGGCGACCAGCGCCCAGACGCCGGCCGCCACCAGGCCCAGAAGCAGGAAGCCCCAGATCAGCAGGCGCCACAGCCGGTCGGGCGCCATCGGCACCGCGACCGCGACCGCAGGCGGCGCCGGGCGGCGGCTGCGCGCGCGGCGGCTCATGCGAGCGCCCTTTCGATCAGCCGGCCGACGAGCCCCTCGTAGCTCAGGCCCGTCGCGCGCGCCTGCTCGGGCACGAGGCTGAGCGGAGTCATGCCCGGCTGGGTGTTCACCTCGAGCAGGTGGAGGCCGGCTTCGCCCTGCGCCGGATCGAAGCGGAAATCGGCGCGCGACACCCCGCGGCAGCCCAGCAGCCGATGCGCCAGCACCGCCTGGGCCAGCGCACGCGACGTGATGGCAGGCGCGATCTCGGCCGGGCAGATGTGCACCGTCAGCCCCTCGGTATATTTGGCGTCGTAATCGTAGAAGCCAGACACCGGTTTCAACTCGGTGACAGCCAGCGGCTCGGCCGTGCCGTCGGGCCCCTCCAGCACCGCGACCGTCAGCTCGAGGCCGGCCACGAACGGCTCGGCCAGAAGCTCGGCATAGTGCTGCCAGGGGCCTTCGCTGTCGCGCCCGATCGGCTGGCCAGGGGGGCCGTCCGCCGTCACGATCGCCACGCCGACCGACGAGCCCTCGTTCACCGGCTTCAGCACATAGGGCCTGGGCAGCGGGTCGCCGTCGAACAGGCTTTCGCTCGCCACCACCCGGCCTTCGGGCATGCGGACGCCGGCCGGCACCAGCAGCCGCCTGGTCAGCTGCTTGTCGATGGCGATCGCCGAGGCCGCCACGCCCGAATGGGTATAGCGAAGCCCGATCAGGTCCATCAGGCCCTGCACCGTCCCGTCCTCGCCGGGGGTGCCGTGCAGCGCGTTGAACACGACATCGGGTCGCGTCTGCGTCAGCCGGGCGGCAAGGGTCGCGCCGGCCGCCGGGGTCTCGCCCATGTCGAGCTCGGTCACGTCATGGCCGATGGCGCGCGCGGCCCCGGCGATGCCGGCGCCCGACACCAGGCTGACCGCCCGCTCGGCTCCCCAGCCGCCCATCAGCACGGTGACCCTCACGGCCTGCCCACCCGCTGGATCTCCCAGTCCAGCTCGATGCCCGACTTCGCCTTCACCCGCCGGCGCACCTCCTCGCCAAGCGCCTCGATCTCGGCGCTGGTCGCATGCCCGGTGTTGATCAGGAAATTGCTGTGCTTTTCGCTCACCTGCGCGCCGCCCAGCTTCAGTCCGCGGCAGCCCGCCTCGTCCACCAGCGCCCAGGCCTTTTGGCCGGCGGGGTTCTTGAAGGTCGAGCCACCTGTCCTGGTGCGCAGCGGCTGGCTCGCTTCCCGCGCGGCGGCAATCCGGTCCATCTCCGCCTGGATCGCGGCAGGCTCGCCGGCCACGCCCCGGAAGGTCGCAGCCACCACGGTCGCACCATCGGGCAGCTCGGAATGCCGGTAGGCATAGCCAAGGTCGGCCGCCTCGATCGTCCGCCGCTCGCCCGATCGCAGGACCAGCTCGCAGTCGATGAGTGCGTCGGCCACCTCGCGGCCATAGGCCCCGCCGTTCATCCGCACGAAGCCGCCCACGGTGCCGGGAATGCCGCGCAGGAACTCCAGCCCCGCGATCCCGGCATCCCGCGCGGCCGATGACACCGCGATTCCCGAGGCGCCGCCGCCGCAGCGCAGCGTGTTGGCGTCCACCACCTCGATGTCGGCGAACGCCTTGCCCAGCCGCACCACAACGCCCGGCACGCCGCCGTCGCGAACGATCAGGTTCGATCCCAGCCCCAGCGCCATCACCGGCATGTCCGGCGCAAGCCCGGCAAGGAACCGCGAAAGGTCGTCCACGTCCCTCGGTTCGAAGAGCCACTCGGCAGACCCCCCCGCCTTGAACCAGACAAGGGGCGCAAGCGGCGCGTTGGCCGTCAGCTTGCCGCGCGGGGCAGGCGCACCTTCGGGTCGGCGCACAGGCGCCATCATGCCGCCCCCGCCGTCTTCAGTGCGCCCGCAAGGTTCGCGGCCCACCTGGTGATGTCGCCGGCGCCCAGGCAGATCACCATGTCGCCGGCCCCCAGGACGGGGGCGATCGCAGGCGCGAGTTCGGCCTCGCCCGAGACGGTCAGAACCTGCCGGTGGCCCGAGCGCCGAAGCGCCTCGGCCAGCGTTTCATGGCTGATCCCCTCGATCGGCTGCTCGCCCGCGGCATAGACAGGCGTCACCACGACCGTGTCGGCATCGTTGAAGGCCGAGCGCCATTCGTCGAAAAGGTCCCTGAGCCGGGTGTAGCGGTGCGGCTGCACCACCGCGACCACCCTGGCCTTCGCGCCTTCGCGGGCGGCCGCCAGCACGGCCTTCACCTCGACCGGGTGATGCCCGTAATCGTCGATGATCGTGACCATCCCGCCGCCCACCGGCACTTCGCCCACCTTCGTGAAACGCCGCTTCACGCCGCCGAACTTGCCGAAGCCCTCGCGGATCTGCGCCTCGCCGATCCCCAGCTGATCGGCGATCGCGATCGCCGCCAGCGCGTTCAGCACATTGTGCCGGCCGGGCATCGGCAGTTCGAGCCCCTCGCAGCGGCGCTCGGGCTGGCCGATGCTGCTGCGCAGGGTCACGTCGAATCGGTTGCCGCCGGGCACCGCTGTCACATTGTCGCCGCGCACGTCGGCCTGGCCGGCGAACCCGTAGGTCACGATGCGCCGGTCCGATACCGTCGGGATCATGGCCTGCACCTCGGGATGGTCGAGGCACAGGATGGCAGCGCCGTAGAAGGGCACCTTCTGGACGAACTGCCGGAAGGCGGCCTTGACGCCCTCGAAGTCGCCATAATGGTCCAGATGCTCGGGATCGATGTTGGTGACGATGGCGAAGGTGGGGGGCAGCCGCAGGAAGCTGCCGTCGCTCTCGTCGGCTTCCACCACCATCCACTCGCCGGCGCCCAGCCGCGCGTTCGAGCCATAGCTGTTGATGATCCCGCCGTTGATGACGGTCGGGTCCAGCCCGCCGGCATCGAGAAGCGCCGCCACCATCGAGGTCGTCGTCGTCTTGCCATGCGTGCCGGCGACGCAGACGGTCGATTTCAGGCGCATCAGCTCGGCCAGCATCTCGGCCCGGCGGACGACGGGAATGCGCCGTTCGAGCGCCAGATCGACTTCGGGATTGCCCGGGCGGATCGCCGTGGAGACGACGACGACGGCTGCCTCGCCCAGATTTTCCGCGCGGTGCCCGATCGCGACGGGAATTCCCTTCGCGCGCAGGCCCTGCACCACATAGCCCTCGGAGATGTCCGACCCCTGCACGGCAAAGCCGAGGTTCTGCATCACCTCGGCGATGCCCGACATGCCGATTCCGCCGATCCCCACGAAGTGGATCGGCCCCACATCGGTGGTGAAGCGGCTCATGCCAGATCCCCCCCGCGGCCGGCGCCGCCCGGCCGAACCCCGGCCAGGGCGCGCACTTCATGCTCGACCAGGTCGGCAAGGCGCCGGGCCGCATCCGGCAGGCCGAGGCCGCGCGCCGCCGCCGCCGCGCCCACCAGCGCCTCCGGGCTGTCGAGAAAGCCCCGGATCGCGCCGGCGAGCGCTGCGGGCGTGGCCTGCGCCTCCGACAGCGCCACGGCCCCGCCGGCTGCCACCAGCGCGGCCGCATTGGCCGACTGGTGGTCGTCCGCCGCGGCGGCAAAGGGGATCAGGATCGACGGCCGGCCCATGGCGGCAAGCTCGGCCACGGTCGAGGCACCGGCGCGGGCGATGACGAGATGGGCCGCGGCCAGCTGCTCGGGCAGGTCGGCCAGATAGGGCCGGCAGTCGGCCTCGATACCGGCCGCGCGCCACGCCGCCAGCACCGCCGACAGATCCTCGGCCCGGCATTGCTGCACCACGGCAAGCCGCCGGCGCTCGCCCTCGGGCAGGCGGGCGACGGCCGCCGGCACCCGCTCGGAGAGGATGCGCGCACCCTGGCTTCCGCCGACCACCAGCAGGCGGAAAGGCTGCCCCGGCGCAGGCGCCTGGAAGGGCATGTCGCGCGCCGCCAGAATCGCCTCGCGGACCGGGTTGCCCGTCACGGTCGCCTTCGCCGAGTGGGCGGGATCCAGCCGGGCGGTGGCGGGAAAGCTGAGCGCGATCGCCGTCACCCGCCCCTGCAGGCGGCGGTTGACGCGGCCGAGCACGGCATTCTGCTCGTGGAGGACCGCGGCGAGCCTCAGCGACAGCCCGGCGAGCAGGCCGGGCAGCGAGGGGTAGCCGCCGAAACCCACGACCGCATCGGCCTTGACGGCGCGCGCCACCCGGCGCCCCTGCGCCCGGCCGCGCCAGACCGCCAGCGCCGCGCGCAGCCAGGCCAGCGGGTTGAGACCGGCTGCCGTCGCGCTTTCGAGCACATGGCGCTCGACGGTCTCGAACAGGCCGGGAAAGCGAAGCCCGCGCGCGTCGGTCAGCAGGGTCACGCGGTGCCCGCGGCGGACAAGCTCCTCCGACAGCGCATGCGCCGGGACCATGTGGCCCCCGGTTCCCCCGGCCGCCAGCAGCACGGACAGCCTCATGCCGGCGCCGCGCCCGAGCGCAGATAGGGCGAGGCCTTCAGATAGCGGTTGCGCCGGGTGATCGCGAGCAGGAGGCCCATGGCAAATGCTGTGGCGAGAAAGCTCGAGCCGCCATGGCTGACGAACGGCAGTGTCATGCCCTTCGATGGCGCCAGCGCGACATTGACCGCCATGTTGATGAGCGCCTGACCCCCGAACTGCGCGACGAGGCCCGTCGCCGCGATCAGCGTGAAGGGGTCGTCTTCGTCCAGCAGTTGTAGCAGAACGCGCAACACGATCGCAAGATATAGTAGGGCGAGCGCAATGCACGCCAGCGCGCCGAACTCCTCGCCGATCACCGCGAAGATATAGTCGGTCTGCGCTTCCGGCAGGCGGAACTTGGCCGTCCCCTCGCCCGGGCCGGCACCATAGAGGCCGCCCGACCGGAAGCAGTCCAGCGCCCGGTCCACCTGGTAGGTGTCGCCCTCGCCATGCAGGAAGCCGTCGATCCGGTTGCGGATGTGCGGCTGCACCTGATAGGCGATGGCGAGGCCGCCGACCAGGCCGGCGATGGCAAGCCCCACGAACATCAGCGGCAGCCCGGCGAGCATGGCCTGCACCAGCCAGACGGCGATCACCAGCGCTGCCTGGCCGAAATCGGGCTGCACCACCAGCAGCCCCACGATCAGCGCCAGCAGCATCCCCCCCAGCGGCAGCACGGGCAGCGACCTGTCCTCGAACCTGAGCGCGAACAGCCAGGCCGTCGTCACGATGAAGAAGGGCTTCAGGAACTCGATCGGCTGCAGCTGGAAGCCCGGCAGCTGGATCCAGCGCATCGCGCCATTCTTTTCCGCGCCGATCACCGGCACCAGCGCCAGCAGCACGAGGAACAGCACGAACCCGGCCATCGCCACCCGCCGGGCCGCGTCCTTCGTCAGCATCGAGACGGCCAGCATCAGCGGGATGCCGGCAGCCACCCAGACAAGCTGGCGCTGCAGGAAGTGCAGCGGCGGCAGGCTCATGCCATGGCCCGACAGGCGCACGGCAGCTGCCGGCGAGGCGGCTGCAACCGCGATCACCCCGGCGCCGATCAGCACCACCAGCAGGCCGAGCAGCGGCCGGTCGATCGTCCAGAACCAGCGGGCAAGCAGGCTCCGGTCGGCGCGCCCCAGCGACAGGCCGGCGAACAGGGTCACTGAACCCCCTCCCCCGAAGGCGGGTCGGCGAGCGCGCGCACGGCCGCGCGAAAGGCGGCCCCGCGCGCCTCATAGTCGCGGAACTGGTCGAACGAGGCGGCCGCCGGCGACAGCAGCACCGTCTCGCCGGGCCGCGCGGCGGCCGAGGCGGCGGCCAGGGCGGCCGCCAGCGTCCCGGCCTCCACCACCGGCACATGCGGCTCCAGGATGGCCGCGAAGGCCGGCGCCGCCTCGCCGATGACATAGGCCGCGCGGACATGGCCCAGCACGGGCAGGCAGGCGTCGAGCTCGACCGGCAGCTTGGGCCTGCCGCCGAGAATCCAGTGGACACCGGTGAAGGCCGCCAGCGCCGGCGCCGTGCTCGACGGGTTGGTCGCCTTGCTGTCGTTGACGTAGCGCACGCCCTGGATGTCGGCGATCACCTCCATGCGGTGCGGCAGGCCGGGGAAGCTCGCCAGCCCGGCCTCGATCGCCGCCTCGCCCACCCCCAGCAGGCGGACGGCGGCGGCCGCGCAGGCAACATTCTGGGCGTTGTGCGGCCCCCCCAGCGCCGGCCAGCGCGCCTGGTCGTGGGTGGCGATGTCGGCCGCCGAAACCCGGGTCACGCGCACATGCGGCGGCGCGCTGCCGGCAGCCGCGCGCGTGAACGCGTCATCGACGGCGATCACGGCATGCCCGCCCGGCGGCTGCATCGCCAGCAGCCGCGCCTTGGCCGCGGCATAGGCCTCGATCCCGTCATAGCGGTCGAGGTGATCGGCCGACAGGTTGGTCCAGATGGCGATGTCGCAGGCCAGGCTCTGCGTCAGGTCGATCTGGAAGCTGGAGAGCTCCAGGACATAGATGCCGCCTGCCGGCAGCGGGGGCTGGTCCAGCACCGGCAGGCCGATGTTGCCGCCCATCCGCGCCGGCATCCCGGCACGCGCGAGCAGATGATGGACCAGCGCCGTCACGGTCGACTTGCCGTTGGTGCCGGTGATCCCCACCAGCCGGTGATGCGGCAGGTGCGGCCGGGCCAGCTGGAACAGCTCCATGTCGCCGATCAGCGGCACGCCGGCAGCGCGGGCCCGGGCGGCCAGCGGATGGCGGTTCAGGGGCACGCCGGGCGACAGCACGAGGGCGGAAAGCCCCGACAGGTCGATCCGCATCGGGTCGGCCAGCACCACGCCGGGCACCGCCTGGGCTGCGGCCGCGCGGGCAGCAGGGGCGTCATCCCAGGCCGACACGTCGGCGCCCGAGCGGGCGAGGAAGCCCAGCGTCGCCAGCCCCGAGCGCGCCAGCCCGAAGACCGCAAAGCGCCTGCCGGCAAGCTCGGGCGCCGAGAGCATCTAGCGCAGCTTCAGCGTGGCGAGCCCGGCCAGCGCGAGCACGAGGGAGACGATCCAGAACCGGATCACGACGGTCGATTCCGGCCAGCCGAGCTGCTCGAAATGGTGGTGGATGGGGGCCATGCGGAACACCCGCTTGCCCGTCAGCTTGAACGAGGCGACCTGCACGATCACCGAGACCGCCTCCAGCACGAACAGCCCGCCGACGACGATGAGCACCAGCTCATGGTTGGTGATGACGGCGATCGTGCCGATGGCGCCGCCCAGCGCGAGGCTGCCGGTATCCCCCATGAAGACCGCAGCCGGCGGCGCGTTGAACCACAGGAAGGCAAGCCCCGCCCCCACGAGCGCGCCCACGAACACCAGAAGCTCGCCCGCGCCGCGAACGAAATGCACGCCCAGATAGTCGGCGAACACGGCATTGCCGACGAGATAGGCGATCACGCCGAAGGTCATGGCGGCGATGATGACCGGCATGGTCGCAAGCCCGTCGAGCCCGTCCGTCAGGTTCACGGCATTGCCGGCGCCGACGATGACGAAGGCGCCGAACAGGATGTAGAACATCCCCAGATCGGTGCCGGCATCCTTCAGGAAGGGGTAATGGAGCGTGGTGCCGCCGAACAGCGAGATGTACCAGACGGTGGTGCCGGCGATCGCGAACTCGAGGAGGAGCCGCATCCGGCCGGAGACGCCGGCCGAACTGCGGTTCATCACCTTGGCGTAATCGTCGAGGAAGCCGATGATCCCGAACCCCAGCGTCACGAACAGCGCGGCCCACACGAAGGGCCGGTCCCACTCCATCCACAGCAGCGTGGAGACGGTGAGGCAGATGAGGATCATCAGGCCGCCCATGGTGGGCGTGCCCTTCTTGGTGATCAGGTGCGAGGCCGGCCCGTCCTCGCGGATCGGCTGCCCCTTGCCCTGCTTGGTCCGCAGCCAGGCGATGAAGCGCGGCCCGATCAGGAGCCCGATGAACAGCGCCGTCAGCAGGGCCGCGCCCGAGCGGAAGGTGAGGTAGCGGACGACGTTCAGGGGCCCGGGAAAACCCAGCCACTCGACCAGGTGGTAGATCATGGCGCGCCCCCTTCCACCAGCGCCGCGACGAGCGCGCCGAGGCCGACCGAATTGGATCCCTTCACCAGCAGCACGTCGCCATCGGCCAGCGTGCGCCGAACCCAGTCGAGCGCGGCCGCCGCATCGGGCAGGTGAACGGCACCGTCCATCTGAAGCGCGGCCATTTCCGGGCCGACGAGGGCCAGCCCCTCGACGCCGGCTGCGCGGATCGACGCGGCAAGTCCGGCGTGGAGCGAATCGCTGGCCGCACCCAGTTCGCGCATCGCGCCCAGCACCGCCAGCCGGCGGCGGGCCGGCGTGTCGGCCAGCACCGACAGCGCGGCCGCCATCGACGCCGGACTGGCGTTGTAGCTTTCGTCGATCAGCGTGGCGGCGCCCCCCTCGGCAAGGGGCAGCCGATGCCGGGCGCCCCGGCCGGGCAGCCCTGTCAGCCCGGCCAGCGCGAGCCCCGCTTCGGCCAGATCGCCGCCAGCCGCCTTCACGCCGGCCAGCACGCACAGCGCGTTCAACAGCCAGTGGCGACCGGCCATGCCGACCCTGGCCTGCACCCGCTCGCCGGCGACATCGGCCACGAAATCGGTGCCGGTCGCCTCGATCCGGGCCTCGATCAGCCGGACGTCGGCATCTGGCGCCAGCCCGAACGACAGCGGGCGCAGGCCCTGGCGATCGATCGCCGATTTCAGGATGGCCGCATGCGGATTGTCGCGGGGCCAGACCCCCCAGCCGCCCGGCGCCACCCCCTCGAAGATCTCGGCCTTGGCGCGCGCGATCCCGGGCTCGCCATCGGCGAAATTCTCGATGTGCGCGTTCGCCACCCAGGTCACGATCGCCACATGCGGGCGGACCTGCCGGGCAAGCGCGGCGATCTCGCCGGCATGGTTCATGCCCATCTCGAACACGGCAAAGCGCGTGGCGGCGGGCATCCGCGCGAGGCTCAGCGGAACGCCGGTGTGGTTGTTGTAGCTCTTGACCGAGGCATGGGTGGCCTCCGGTGCGCTGCGCGCGAACGCCCGCGCCAGCGCATCCTTCACTCCGGTCTTGCCCACGCTTCCGGTCACGCCAAGGACCCGCGCGGCCGTGGCGCGGGCGCGGGCAGCCGCGCCCAGCGCCTCGAGCGCGGCCATGGTGTCGGGAACCAGCACATGCGGCCCGTCGACCGGCCGGCTGACAAGCGCGCCGGTCGCCCCGCGCGCGAAGGCGCTGGCCACATGGTCATGGCCGTCGGCGGTGGTGCCCTTCAGCGCGACGAACAGCTCGCCGCCGATCACCTCGCGGCTGTCGAAGCTGACCGCCTCGGCGGCAAAGGGCGCGGACAGGCGCCCGCCGGTCGCGGCCGCGATCGCCTCCCCCGTCCACAGCGGGATCATGCGGCAAGCTCCGCGGCCACGGCTCGCGCCACCTCGGCGTCGTCGAACGGCAGCACGCGCGTGCCGATTGTCTGCCCCTGCTCATGGCCCTTGCCCGCCAGCAGCACGACATCGCCGGCCTTCGCCTCCGCGAGCGCGGCGGCGATCGCGGCGCGCCGGTCGCCAACCTCGCGCGCGCCCGGCGCGGCGGCGAGAATGGCGGCGCGGATGGTCGCAGGATCCTCGCTGCGCGGATTGTCGTCCGTCACGATCACCAGGTCGGCGTCGCGCGCGGCGATCGCCCCCATCTCGGGGCGCTTGCCGGCGTCGCGGTCGCCGCCGCAGCCGAACAGCAGGATGAGGCGGTTGGCGGTGTGCGGCCTCAACGCGGCGATCGCGGCCTCCAGCGCATCGGGCGTGTGGGCATAGTCCACATAGACGGGCGCGCCGGCCGGCAGCAGCACGGCGCGTTCCAGCCGGCCGCGAACGCCGGCGATCCGGTCGAGATGGGCAAATGTCCGGGCCGGGTCGCCCCCGGTTGCCAGCACGAGGCCGGCTGCCACCAGGGCATTGGCTGCCTGATAGGCGCCGATCAGCGGCAGGCTGACGCCGAACGTCCGCCCGAAGGCCTCCACCGTCAGCGCCTGGCCCAGCAGCGTCGGCAGGCGCTTCACCAGGCGGATGTCGTCGCCGTCCGGCCCGACCGTCAGCAGCTTCAGGCCGCGTGCCCGCGCGGCCTCGACCACGCGCCCGTTCCACCCGGCGCCGGCCGCCGCCCCGTCGCGCCACACCACCGCGGTGCCATCGGCGTCCACCACCTCGGTGAACAGCCGCAGCTTGGCTGCGAAATAGCTGTCCATGTCGCCATGATAATCGAGATGGTCGCGAGTCAGGTTGGTGAAGGCGGCCGCGCAGACGGGCAATCCCTCGGTGCGGTACTGGTCGAGGCCGTGGCTCGACGCCTCGAACGCCAGATGCGTCACCCCCTCGCGCGCCAGGCCACCGGCGTGCGACAGGAAGGTCACGATGTCGGGCGTCGTCAGCCCGGCCGTGCCGGCCTTTGCCCGCTCGTCCGACGTGGTGATGCCGAGCGTGCCCATGCTCGCCGCCCGCTCCCCTGCGAGATGCCACAGCTGCCGGCAGATCTCGACCGTCGAGGTCTTGCCGTTGGTGCCGGTGACCGCGACCGTGATCGCCGGATAGGGCGCATAGAAGGGCGCCGCAAGCTGCGCGAAGGCGCGGCGGGGGTTGGCATCGGCGATGTGGCGCGCGCCCTCGACGACGGCTTCCGGCCGGGCGACGACGGCGATGGCGCCGGCCCTGACGGCCTTGGCGATCACCGTCTCGCCATCGAACCGCTGTCCCCGGAAGGCGCCGAACACCGTGCCCGGCGCCACCTGCCGGTGATCGATCGCAAAGCCGGTGATGACCGGCCGCAGGTCGGCGAGCGGATCGGTCACGGCCTCGCCGCCCGCTGGCGATAGAGGCCGTCGAACGCCGACGTGTCCGGCTCGGCGAACCCGGGCGGCGCCGGCGCCACCCCCAGGATCGGGGCGATTCGATTGACGACATTCCTGAACACCGGTGCCGCGACCAGCCCGGCCGAGCGGATGCCGGCCGACGGATCGTCGACCATGGTGATCACCACATAGCGCGGCCCGTCCATCGGGAAGGCGCCGGCGAAGGTGGTGATGTTGCGCTGCCGGTCATAGCCCCGGCCATGCTCCAGCACCTTTTCGGCCGTGCCCGTCTTGCCGCCGACACGATAGCCCTCGGCATCGGCCCGCCGGCCGGTGCCGTCCAGCACGGCCAGGCGCAGCATGCCGTTGAGGGCCTCGGACACCTCGGGGCTGAACACCCGCTTGCCCGGCCGCACCGTGCCCTCGGGCTGTTTCAGGAAGGTCGCCGGCCGGTGGATCCCGCCGTTCACCAGCGTCGCATAGGCATTGGCAAGATGCAGAGGCGTCACCGCGATCCCGTGCCCGAAGCCGACCGTCATCACGCTCGACAGGCCCCAGTTGTTGGCCGGCGGTGTCAGCGGCCGCCCGGATTCGGGCAGTTCGCCGGCAGCGCGCGACATCATGCCCAGCTTCCTCAGATAGGCCTCCTGCCGGGCGCGGCCAAGCCGCTCGGCCATGCGCGCCGTTCCCACGTTCGAGCTGTGGATCAGCACTTCGGGCACCGACAGCGGATAGCCCTTGGGGTGGCTGTCGGAGATGCGGTGGCGGCCGATGGCGATCGGCACGGTCGGGAAGCGCTCGTCGAGCGCCAGCAGGCCCTCCTCCATCGCCATCGCGATGGTGAAGGCCTTGAAGGTCGAGCCCAGCTCATAGACCCCGAAGGTCGCGCGGTTCATGTGGCTGGGCATCCCGACGAGGCCGCCCGGCCGGTTCGGGTCCCATGTCGGCAGCGAGGCGATGGCCAGCACCTCGCCGGTCTCGGCGTCCATCACCACGCCGGCCGCACCGCTCGCCTGCTGCGCCGTCATCTGCTTGTGCAGCTCGCTTTCCAGCGCCTGCTGGACTCGCACGTCGATCGACAGCACCAGCGGCTCGTCGCGCCGGTCGGGGTCGGTCAGCCGCGCCTCGAACGCGCGCTCGATCCCGCCCTCGCCGCGCCCGTCGATCCCGGTGTAGCCGACCAGATGCGCAGCGAGCGACACCTGCGGATACAGCCGCTCGGGCTCGCGCTCCAGCGTCAGGCCCGGCTCGCCCAGCCGGCGGATGGCCTCGGCCTGCTCGGGCAGCACGCGGCGCGCCACGAAGCGGAACGGCCCGTCATGCTCCAGCGCCGCGCGGATCGCCGCGGGCGGGCGCTCGGGCAGGATCTCCACCAGCTTGCGCAGAAGCTGCTCGCGGTCGCCCACGATGTCGCGCGGGCGGGCAGCCAGCGCATAGGCCTCGAAGCTGGCGGCAAGCGTCACGCCGTTGCGATCGACGATGTCGGCGCGCAGGAAGGGCGAGGCGACCGCCGGCGCCCGGTGGCGCGGCGGCCCGTCGAACAGCGACAGTTCGACAAGGCGAAGCGAGACCGCCGCCGTCAGCGCCACGAACAGGAGGATGCCGATGGCAAGGCGCTGACGCGCGACGGCCAGCGCCTGCTGGCGCTGGCCGGGAAGGCGGATCCGCCGCGCTTCGAGCGCTGCCGGGCTCATCCCCCCGTCAAAGCTCCGGCACCGCTTCGAACGCAAGCTCGACCTGACGGAGCAGCTCGGCCGTCTCCGGCTCCGGCGCCGGGCGCGGCAGCGGCCGGGCGGAAGCCGGCGGCAGCACGGCCCCTGGCGCGGCCGGCACCGCGGCGCCCGGCGCGGCGCCGGGCGCGGCCGCCTCGGCCGACACCTCGATGATCCGCGGCCCCGGCGGCGCGGCGCGCGGGGCGACATCGCGCACCGCCAGCTGCACCTGTGGCGCCTCGCCCGGCAGCGGCCTGCCATAGGCGGCCAGCAGCAGCGGGTCGGTCACATATTGCGTGGCCGAGATCGGCACCATGCCGAGCACCTCGTCGTTCCAGCGCTGCAGCTGCGGCAGGCGCATGCGAACGCGCAGCTCGGCTTCCAGCGCCTTCACCTGTTCGGCCATCTGGTGGTTGCCGCGCTCCAGCCGCTCGACCGCCCGCCGCTCGGCCGCGACCTTCAGCGACAGGCTGTAGCTGCCCAGCGCGACCGCCAGCGTGCCCAGCACCATCAGCACCGTCGGCGCCCAGCCGTGGCGGTCCGCGCCGCGCGCCGAAAGCGTGTTCACCCAGGGCGCCGGCGCCCGCCCGGCGCTGCCCCAGCGTTCGATCCGCCGGCCCGGTCGCCGGCCCCACAGCGCGATCATGCCCGCCCTCCCCGATGGCTCGCTGCCACCTTGTCGATGCCCCGGCCGGCGCCGCGCGCGACCCAGGCCGGGGCCGTGCTGCGCCGGGCCACCCTCAGTGTTGCCGATCGTGCCCGCGGGTTCAGCGCCAGCTCGCGCTCGGCAGGGCGGCGCGGCCGGGCCGGCCGCTCGAAGCTCGGGCGGGCCCGCGCCGCCACCGCCGGCAGGTGCCGCGATCCGGCGGGCAGCGCGCCGGCCCGCTCGGCCAGGAAGCGCTTCACGATCCGGTCCTCCAGGCTGTGGAAGCTGACCACGGCAAGCGCCCCGCCCGGCCTCAGCACCGCCTCGGCAGCGACCAGCCCGCGCTCCAGCTCGGCCAGCTCGTCGTTCACATGAATGCGCACGGCCTGGAAGCTGCGCGTCGCCGGGTCGCGCCGCGTGCCGGGCGGCGCCCTGACGGCACGGCGCACCACCGCGGCGAACTCGGCGGTGGTCGCAAGCGGACGCGCGGCGACGATGGCGCGGGCGATCCGCCGCGCCGCCGGTTCCTCGCCATAGCGGAACAGCACGTCGGCGATCTCCGCCTCGCTCGCGGCGTTCAGGAAGTCGGCCGCCGTCGGCCCGGTTCCCGACAGCCGCATGTCGAGCGGGCCGTCGGCCTGGAAGGACAGCCCATAGGCCGGGTCGTCGAGCTGGATCGAGGAATAGCCGAGGTCGAGGGCGACTCCGTCGGCGCTGGCTTCGCCCAGCTCGTCGGCCATGTCGGCAAATGACCGGTTCACCAGGCGAAGACGGCCGCCGGCGCCTGCCACGAGGGCAGCGCCGGCGGCCAGGGATCGCAGGTCGCGGTCAAAGGCGGTGACGGTGGCACCCGCAGCCAGGAAGGCGGCGGCATAGCCGCCCCCGCCGAAGGTGCCGTCGACAAGATGGTGGCCGGGGGCGGGCGACAGCGCCGCCATCACCTCGGCAAGAAGGACGGGGATGTGGCCGCTCATGCCGCGCGACCGGCCACAAGGGCCGCGACGATCCGCTTCAGCCGGGCATCGAGCCCGGCCTCGGCCAGCAGCGTCTCGGGCGACCAGATCTCGAAATAGTCGCCGGCGCCCAGGAACAGCGCCTGCCGGTCCAGCCCGCCCAGCTCCTTCAGGATCGGCGACAGGACAATCCGGCCCGTGTCGTCGTAGCGAAGCGTCTCCGTGGTGCCGAACAGGATTCGGCCGCGATCGCCCCGGCCGGGACCGAAATCGCCGTCGAACTCGCGCTCCAGCCGGCGTTCCAGGCGCTCGAAATGGGTGAGGTCGTAGCCGACAAGGCAGGGCGCATGCTCGGCGGGCGCGAGCACGAGGGCTTTCTGCTGGCTGCGCGCCTCGATCGTCTCGCGCAGCGGCGCCGGCACGGAAAGCCGATGCTTGGCATCGACCCCGTTCAGATAAGTGCCTGCGAACCAAGCGCGAATGACCATTCCCCTTTTCTTGGGGGCAAGGCGCGCCACCGATGTCCGCGGTGCCAGGGACAAGCCCGCGATCGACCGGCCGGAACCACGCCATCCCCTGTGGAAAAGGGATAGCATGGGCTTTCATGGGTATTCAATGGGAAATTGTGGTCAGATCTGGCCGGGCGGCCACAAGCTCCTGAAAAAGCGCCCCTCCGGCGCGGCCGCAACGAATGGTAAAGGATGGTAAAGGCCTGTGGACAACAGCCCGGACAGGACCGCCGCCCGCAGCCCCGAACCGCTCACGCCAGCGACTCCGGCAGGCGGAAGGCAAAGGCGCGGGCGGCGCGAACCTCGGCCAGCGTGTCCGACGTCAGCCGCAGGTGGAAGCCACCCTCGCCGTCGGGCACCGTCTGCAGGTCGATCACCTGCCCGTCGGCCAGCGTCACGCGGAAGGCCTCGGCTCCGGCCCAGTTGATGGCCGAAGCGGGCAGGAATCCCACTGCGCTCAGCCGTTCCAGCCGCAGCGCCACGCGCGCAGCATCCGCGTCGCTCAGCCGCCCGGGCCCGTCCGCCGTCACCCGCTCGACGGTCGCGACGTCGGTCGCGGCAATCCGCGGTGGCGACAGGCTCGACCAGGCCGATGGCCACAGCGGCAGCGCCGGGGTCTGCGCGAGCGCGATCCACGGGCCGGTCGGCCGGCCATCGGAATCGCGCCCCTGCGCGGCACCGGCCAGGAACCCCGCATGGCCCAGCACCCGTCCGTCGCGGGCCGTCAGCCGCAGCTCCAGCGGCTCCCGAGCGGAGGGGGCGGCATCGAGCGCCGGGCCCGACAGTCGCCGCAGCCGGTCGATCAGCGCCTCGATCCGGACGGTGTCGCCCGGGGCATCGGCCGCCGAGGCGACCACCCACGCGCCGGTGTCGAGTCGCCGGGCCAGCACCACCTGCTCGCGGTCGCGCGCCATCTCGATCCGGTAGACCGCGTCGGCAGAGCCAAGGCCGGGCATCACGGTCGCCCGGTCGTCGAGGGTCACCACCACCCCGACCGCCAGCAGCAGCAGCGGAAACAGCACAAGGAAAAGCGCCGGCCCCCGGCCGGTCCCCGCCGTCAGACGGCAACCGTCAGACTGTCGCCGCTCCCGGGCGGCGAGCCGGCGATGTCGGCCGCCGAGCCGGTGCCGGGCTGCCCGTCCGGGTCGGGCGCGGGTGGAAGGGCCTCGGGATCGGCCGGTGCCGGGGCGGGAACCACCAGGCCGTTGACGGGTGCCGAACTGGTGCCGTTCGCCTTGTCGCTGCCCGGCGCCACGCCGAGCTGGGCGAGCGGTTCGCTCGAATCCCGGTTCTCCATGCTCTCGTCGGACGGGCCGAAGGCCAGCGATGCAGCCAGCGTGAGGAGAAACACGGCCCCCAGCCCCGTGAGGCCTGCGCGCATGCGGTCCATGCGGCCCCTCTACCAGCCGTCCCCTGCGAAGTCGAGACGCAAGAGGCGCCGCGTCAGCCCGGCCGGTCAGCCGTCATCGCCGGTGCGCCACGGCGGCAGCGGCAGCCCGCGCGCCCTCAGCCACGCCGGGTTCCAGATGGTGGACAGATAGCGGCTGCCCTGGTCGCACAGGATGGTGACGATTCCGTGCCCCGGCCCCAGGTGGCGGGCCAACCGCTCGGCGCCGGCGACGTTGATCGCGCTCGACAGGCCGAGGTGAAGCCCGTGCGTCGCCATCAGCTCGTGCAGGATGGGAAAGGCCTCGAGATCGGGCACGCGAAAGGCGATGTCGATCGGCGCACCGTCCAGGTTCGCGGTCACCCGGCTCTGGCCGATCCCCTCCGCGACGCTGCTGCCCTCCGCCTTCAGCTCGCCGTGGGTGAACCAGCTGTAGAGCGCGGCACCATCGGGGTCGGCAAGCCCGATCACCACGTCGGCGCGCCGTTCCTTCAGGCCCATCCCGACACCGGCGACCGTGCCACCGGTGCCCGCCGCGCAGATGAAGCCGTCCACCCGGCCGTCGAGCGCGTCCCAGATCTCCGGCGCGGTCGTCTTGATGTGCGCCAGCCGGTTCGCCGTGTTGTCGAACTGGTTGGCCCACACGGCGCCGGGCGTCTCGGCGGCCAGCCGGCGCGAGACATGCACATAGTGGCCGGGGTTGGCGTAGGAGGTCGCGGGCACCAGCACCAGCTCGGCGCCCAGCGCGCGCAGCACCTCCTTCTTTTCCTGGCTCTGCGTCTCGGGCATCACGATCACGGTGCGATAGCCGAGGCTGGCGCCGATCACCGCCAGCCCGATTCCGGTGTTGCCGGCCGTTCCCTCCACGATCACCCCGCCCGGCTGCAGCGCGCCCGAATCTTCCGCGTCGCGGATGATCCACAGGGCAGCGCGATCCTTCACCGAGGCGCCGGGGTTCAGATATTCGCACTTGCCCCAGATGTCGCAGCCTGTCCGCTCCGAGGGGCCCTTCAGCCGAACCAGCGGCGTGTTGCCGACCAGGCCGGCGATATCGGTTGCAGCGCGTGACATGGCCGCTCCCATACCAGTCCGAAACGCGCTTGCCAGCGTCCCCCTTTCGGGCGAACGGGTCTGGTCATGCGCCGTCCGTTCCGCCTCGTCGCTGTCCTCGCCCTGCTGGCGGCCGCCGGCCCGCCGCCCCCGCCCGCGGCGCTGCACCCCCTGGTCGAGGACTATGCCCGCCACGCCACCGGCCGCTTCTCGAGCGCTGCCCAGCACGCGCGCGACCCCGCCTATGACATCGTCGAGGCGCGGATCGTGCGCATCTGGCCCGAGCGCACCGACGGCCTCTGGCTCTACCAGGAGCAGACCATCCTGACCGGGCCGCAGGCCGCGCCCCGCCGGCCCTATTTCCAGCGGGTCGGCCATGTGCAGGTGCAGCCCGACGGCACGGTCCGGCGCGACAATTACCCCCTGAGGGATCCGCTGCGCTTCGTTGGCCTGGGGCAGCCGGGGAGCGGGGCTGTCGCGCCCACCCCGGCCGATCTCGGCCCGGCCGGCTGCCACAATGTCCTCGCGTTCGTCAGCCCCGGCTTCTGGACCGGGCGGGTCGAGGCGTGCGCCAACAGCTGGCGCGGGGCGGCGCGACTGGAAAGCCTTTCCATCCTGACGCCCCGCCAGTTCGTGAACTGGGACCGTGGCCTGGATGCGGCGGGCGGCCATGTGTGGGGCCCGCGCGGTGGTGGCTATGTCTTCGACCGGCTGGACGAGTAGCGCCGTCGCGCTCGTGGCCGGCCTGCTGCTTGCCGGCTGCCGCGCGGGCGAGGTCGAGGCCCCGCCGATCCGGGTGGATGCCATCGGCCGGGAAGCCGAGGCGGTCGTCGCCGAATCGCGCGCGGGCACGCTGACCGCGATCGACCCCGCCGGCCAGGTCATCCCCGGCCTCGCCCAGAGCTGGCGCGTCTCCACCGACGGGCTTTCCATCGTCCTGCGCCTGCGCGACGCCCGCTTTGCCGGCAGCCGGGCGATCACCGCAGCCGATGTCGTGGCCTCGATCGAGCGCGCCCGCCAGGGCCGGGCCGGCGCCGGGGTTGCGCGGCTGATGGCCGGCGTCACCGGAGTTTCGGCCCCGCTCGACGACACGGTCGAGGTCCGCCTGTCGACACCGCAGCCCGAACTGCTCGAGCTGCTGTCGCTGCCGGCGCTGGCCATCCGCCCGCGGCGCGGCGGCGCCGACGAGGCCGGCCCGTTCGTGCCGGTCGCGCCCGAAGCCGATGCGCCGGCCCTGCCCCCGGGCAGCGTCCTGCTGAAGCGCAACCCCGCCTTCCACGCAGCCGATGCGGTCGGGCTTGCAGCGGCGGTCGTCTCGCCGGCCGATGCCGAGGCTGCGGTCGCCCGCTTCAACCGGGGGGAGACGGACCTGGTGCTCGGCGGCGCGCTCGACGGGCTCGGGGCAGCCCGCGTGACCGTCCGGCGCGAGTCGCTGCTGCTGGAGGCACGCCGGTCGGTGCTGCTGCTGCGCGTGAACCAGGGCCGGGGCCCGCTTGCCGACCGACGGATCCGGCGCGCGCTCCAGCTGGCCGTCAACCGCGAGGCGCTCGGCCCGGCGCTGTTCGGCGCGACGGCCGCCGCCCCGGTCGAGGCGCTCTCGCCGCCCGGTCTTGGCGCCTACGAGACACCCCGGCCGGACTGGGCCGCCCTTGCCTTCGCCGATCGGCAGGCCGAGGCGCGGCGGCTGATCGCCGAGGCGCTGGCCGAGGGGGCCGATTCCGCCACCGGCGAGGCGGCGGCCACCGCCTCGCCGCTGCGCCTGGTGCTGGCCGCGCCGGCCGGCGCCGCGGCCGGCCGGCTGGCAACGGCGATCGCCGCCGACCTGATGGCGGTCGGCGTCGAGCTGGCGCTTGCCCCCCGCCCGGCCGCCGCGCATGACCGCGCGATCGCCGCCGGCGATTTCGACCTCGCGCTCGACCGGATCGATGCCCCGATCGACAGCCCGCTCCCCTTCCTGATGCCCTTCCAGTGCAAGGCCAACAGGCACAATGTCTGCCTGGAGGAAGCCGACCGGCTGCTGGCCGAAAGCTGGCAGGCCCCCTCGCGCGCCCAGCGCCTCGCCCTGCTGGCTTCGGCCGAGCGGCTCTGGGCCGAGGACGGCGCCGTCATCGGGCTCGTCCAGCCGCTCGGCTGGTCGCTGGTCTCGCCGCGTGTCGGCGGCATGGCTGCCAATGCCGCCGGCCGCCATCCGCTCAAGCATCTCACCCTCGCCCCCGACAGGAGACGCTCGCCATGACAGGCCCTTGCGACATCGTCATCGTCGCCGCCCGCCGCACCCCGATGGGCGGCTTCCAGGGCGACTTCCGCGACCTGCCCGCCGCAACGCTGGGCGCGGCTGCCATCCGCGCCGCGGTTGCCGATGCCGGTCTCGGCGCCGACGAGGTCGACGAGGTCGCCATGGGCTGCGTGCTGGCCGCCGGCCAGGGCCAGGCGCCGGCCCGCCAGGCCGCACTGGGCGCCGGCCTGTCCGAGGGGACGCCCGCCGTCACCCTCAACAAGATGTGCGGCTCGGGCATGAAGGCGGTGATGGATTCGGCCGACCGGCTGACCGCCGGCAGCGCCGACATCGTCGTGGCTGGCGGCATGGAGAGCATGACCAACGCGCCCTACCTGCTGCCCAGGGCGCGCAGCGGGCTCAGGCTCGGCCACGGCGTCGTCAAGGACCACATGTTCCTCGACGGGCTGGAGGATGCCTACGAGCCCGGCCGCCTGATGGGCAGCTTCGCCGAGGACTGCGCGCGCCACTACCAGTTCACCCGCGCCGCGCAGGATGCCTATGCACTCGAAAGCCTGTCGCGCGCGAACGCCGCCATCGCCGCGGGCGCCTTTGCGGCCGAGGCCGCTGCGGTCACCACCAGGGCCGGCGAGATCGTGATCGACGAGCAGCCCGGCAAGGCCCGCCCCGACAGGATCCCGACGCTCAAGCCCGCCTTCGCGCCCGACGGCACGGTGACGGCCGCCAATGCCAGCTCCATTTCCGACGGCGCCGCCGCCCTCGTCCTCATGCGCCGCGAGACGGCCGACGCCCGCGGCCTCGAGCCGCTTGCGACCCTCCTTGGCCATTCGACGCACGCGCAGGCGCCGGCCTGGTTCACGACCGCCCCGGTCCCGGCCATGGGCAAGCTGATGGACCGCCTCGGCCTGTCGGTCGGCTCGATCGACCTTTTCGAGGTCAACGAGGCCTTCGCCGTCGTCGCCATGGCGGCCATGCACGAGCTCTCGATCGACCCTGCGAAGCTGAACGTGAACGGCGGCGCAACGGCGCTCGGCCACCCCATCGGCGCCTCGGGCGCGCGCATTCTCGTGACCCTGATCCACGCGCTTGCGGCACGCGGCGGCGGCACGGGCATGGCCTCGCTGTGCATCGGCGGCGGCGAGGCGACGGCGGTGGCGGTTCGGGTCGGCTAGCCGTGCCTGAACGCGGGCTTTTCCGCGAGGCGCGCGCGTGTATAGAGAAGGCGCAAACCAAGGGCAGGGAAGCCGCAACGCATGAAGCTGGTCGTCGAGCGCGCCACACTCCTGAAGGCGCTGGGCCATGTGCAGTCGGTCGTCGAGCGCCGCAACACCATTCCCATCCTGTCGAACGTGCTGATCGCCGCCGAGGGCGACACGATGAAGCTGATGGCGACCGACCTCGATCTCCAGATCGTCGAGGAAGCGCCGGCCAGCGTGGAATCGCCCGGTGCCACCACTGTTTCGGCGCACACCCTGTTCGACATCGTTCGCAAGATCCCCGACGGCGCGCAGGTGACGCTGGACTCGACCGGCGCCAGGATGGCCGTCACCGCCGGCCGCGCCCGCTTCCAGCTCCAGACGCTCCCGCGGGAGGATTTCCCGGTCATCGGCGAAAGCGACCTGCCCATCCGCTTCACCCTGCCGGCTGAAACCCTCGTCATGCTGATCGACCGGACGCGCTTTGCCATCAGCACCGAGGAAACCCGCTATTATCTGAACGGCATCTTCCTGCACGCCCCGGCCCAGCCGGGCGGCACGCTGCGTGCCGTTGCAACCGATGGCCATCGCCTTGCCCGGGTGGAACTCCCGCTGCCCGAAGGGGCGGCGGGCATGCCCGACATCATCGTGCCGCGGAAATGCGTGGCCGAGATCCGCAAGCTCCTCGACGAGCGCGACGGCGAGGTGGAGATCGCCCTGTCGAACGCCAAGATCCGCTTCCGGATCGGCGCCGCCATCCTGACCTCCAAGCTGATCGACGGCACCTTCCCCGACTACAGCCGGGTGATCCCCAGCGCCAACGACCGGCTGCTGAGGATCGACCCCGCGACGCTCGCCGAAGGGGTGGACCGGGTGACGGCGATCGCGTCCGAGAAGACCCGTGCCGTCAAGCTCAGCCTCGACCGGGACCGGGTGACGCTGTCGGTCACCAGCCCGGAGAACGGCACGGCGTCCGAGGATGTACCGGCCGACTATGCAGCGGCCGCCTTCGATGTCGGATTCAACAGCCGCTACCTGCTCGACATCCTCGCCCAGGTTGAAGGCAATGAGGTCGAAGTCCATATGGCGGATGCGTCGGCGCCCACCCTCATCCGCGAGCATGAGGGGTCGCAGGCGCTCTATGTGCTGATGCCGATGCGGGTCTGATCCCCGGGCACGGGGCGCCTGCCGACGAGGAAACCGGATGCCGATCCGCAAGCCAAAGCCGGTGAAGATGCCCATGCCCTTCCCGGCGCTCGAACTGTCCGAGGATGACGGGCGCCGTCGCCGCGCCCTCATCATGAAGCGCGAGTTGGAACGCACCGAGGGCTTCAGCTGGACGGCACCGCGCCCCTCGCTGGCCGCGCGAATGGCGGCAACGCCGATCCAGCAATGGCTGGCGGGCTTCGCGGCGATGGGCATGGCCCTCCTGCTGGTCGGCAGCTTTCTCTACGGCATGGATGCCGGGGTGGAGATCAGGCCGCGGATCGTGTTCGTGGAAAGCTGGTCGGCCGATCGAAGCGCTGAGGATGCCATCGCCGAGCGCGCCGAGAGGATGGCCCGCCTCCAGGCGGCGATCGAGGCGAACCGGGCACGGCTGGAGGCCGAGAAGACAGCCGCCGCAGCTTCCACCGGGCGCGCGCCGGCGCCTTGAACGAGGCCGAGGCCGATGCCCGCTTCATGGCAGCGGCGCTGGCGCTCGCCCGGCGCGGGGCGGGGCGGACCGGCGCCAGTCCCAATGTCGGCTGCCTCCTCGTGGCGGATGGCAGGATCGTCGGGCGGGGCTGGACGGCCGATGGCGGCCGACCGCATGCCGAGGCCCGGGCCATCGCCGACGCGGGGCCGCACGCCCGCGGCGCGACCGCCTATGTGACCCTGGAGCCCTGCGCCCACGAGAGCGCGCGCGGCGAACCGTGCGCCGAGGCCCTGGTCAGGGCCGGCGTTGCCCGGGTGGTCGTCGCGATGACCGATCCCGATCCGCGCACCGCTGGCCGGGGCGTCGGGCGCCTGCGCGCCGCCGGCCTTTGCGTGACCGAGGATGTGCTGAAGGCACGGGCCGAAGCCGAGCTCGCCGGCTTCGCCGGCCGGCTGCGGCACGGCCGGCCCGAGCTGACGCTGAAGCTCGCTCTGTCGCTCGACGGCCGGCTCGCGCTGGCCGACGGCCGCTCGCAGTGGATCACCGGCGAGGCCGCGCGCCTGTACGGCCATGCGCTTCGGGCCAGGGCCGACCTGGTGCTGGTGGGCGGCGGCACGCTCCGCGCCGACGCACCCCGGCTCGATGTGCGCCTGCCGGGCCATGGCGGCCCGCAGCCGGCGCGCGCGGCGCTCACCCGCGGGCCCGTGCCGCCCGGCTGGCACGCCTTCGACAGCCTCGAGGCGCTTGTCCGCCACGCCGTCGAGGCCGGCGTCAACCGGATCCTGTGCGAAGGCGGCGGCCGGCTTGCAGCCAGCCTGATCGCCGCCGACCGGGTCGATCGCCTCATCCTCCTGCGCGCGCCGATCCTGATCGGCGCCGGCCGCGGGCTCGAAGCGCTTGCCCTGCCCGCGCTCGATGCCGCGCACGGGCGCTGGCTGCCCGACGGCAGCCAGATGCTGGGCGCGGACCGGCTTGAGCTCTACCGCCGCGCGGCCTAGGCGTCGGCCATGTTCACCGGGATCATCACGGACATCGGCCATGTGCGCGCCGTCGATCGGGCCGAGGGCGCCGACCTGCGCGTCCGCATCACAACCGGCCTCGATCTGTCGGGCGTCGCAATCGGTGCCTCCATCGCCTGTTCGGGCGTCTGCCTCACCGTCACGGCGAAGGGCGACGACCATTTCGATGTCGATGTCTCGGCCGAGACCCTCGCCCGCACGGCGCCCGGGCTGTGGCGGGAAGGCGCGGCACTCAACCTCGAACGGTCGCTCCGGGTCGGCGACGAGCTGGGTGGGCATATCGTCACCGGCCATGTGGACGGGATCGGCACCGTCCTGGCCGCCGAGCCGGTTGCCGGCTCGACCCACCTCGTCATCGAGGCGCCGGCAGCGCTCGCGCCCCTCATCGCGCCCAAGGGCTCGATCGCCGTCGATGGCGTGTCGCTGACGGTGAACAGCGTCGAGGACGAAGCCGACGGCCGCTGCCGCCTCCACCTCAACATCATTCCCCACACCGCCCACTGGACGACGCTGGGCCGGGCCGAACCCGGCCGCGCCGTCAACCTGGAGGTCGATGTGCTGGCGCGCTACCTGGCCCGCATGCAGCAGGCTCGCACATCCTGATGTGAACATGAGGCTTGTTCTTCACATTGAAATGTGAAAAGCGCGCCGAATGGCGACCCAGCTTCTCGACCGGATTCGGACCCATCTGAGCCAGACCGGCCAGAGCCGCAGCGCGCTGGCCCGCGCGGCCGGCCTGCATCCCAACAGCCTGCGACGGATCGACGAGGCCGGCTGGAACCCGAGGGCCGACACGCTTGCCAGGCTCGAGGCCTATCTGGCGGCCAGCGGCCCCTCCCCGCTTGCGCCCATCGAGGACATCATCGCCGATGCCCGCAACGGCCGCATGGTGATCCTGGTGGACGACGAGGGCCGCGAGAATGAAGGGGATCTCGTCATCCCGGCGCAGATGGCCACGCCCGATGTCATCAACTTCATGGCCCGCCACGGCCGCGGCCTCATCTGCCTGTCGCTCACCCGGGCCCGGGTGGAGCAGCTGGGTCTGCCCCTGATGTCGCGCGCCAACCGCACCCGCCACGAAACCGCCTTCACCGTCTCGATCGAGGCGGCCACCGGCGTCACCACCGGCATTTCCGCGGCCGACCGGGCGCGCACCATCGCCGCCGCCATCGATTCGGCAAACGGCCCCGAGGCGATCGTCACGCCGGGCCATGTGTTCCCGCTCGTCGCCCGCGATGGCGGCGTGCTGGTGCGCGCCGGCCACACCGAGGCGGCCGTCGATCTGGCCCGGCTGGCCGGCCTGAACCCGTCTGGCGTGATCTGCGAGATCATGAACGAGGACGGCAGCATGGCCCGCCTCGGCGACCTCATCCCCTTCGCGCGCGCGCACGGGCTGAAGATCGGAACCATCCGCGATCTCATCGCCTACCGCATGCGCAACGACCATCTGGTCAGGCGGATCGCCGATGTCCCCTTCGACAGCGAGATCGGCGGCCGCTGGACGGCGATGACCTATGCCAACATCGCCGACTATGCCGAGCATATCGTGCTGCAGAAGGGCAAGGTGGTGCCCGGCGAGCCGACGCTGGTTCGAGTCCATGTCCAGTCGATGTTCACCGATCTCTTCGCCGAGGCGGGCGGCCGCTCCGGCCTGATCCCGGCGGCCATGCGGGTGATTGCCGACCACGGCGCCGGCATCCTCATCGTCATCCGCGACGCCCGGGCGGACGCGATCAGCGCCCAGATGAAGGCCAAGGGCCAGGGCGAACCGCTGACCGTGCGCGACTATGGGGTCGGCGCGCAGATTCTCGTCGATCTGGGCGTCTCCGACATGATCCTGCTGTCGGGCTCGCACCGAAGCTATGTCGGGCTGGAGGGCTATGGCCTGAAGGTCGTCGATGAACGTCCGCTCACCGCCTGAAGGAACCTCCATGGCCCGTGTCCTGATCGTCGCTGCCGGATTCTACCGCCGCATCCTGGCGCTGCAGCTGAAAGGCGCGCGGACCGCGCTGGAGGCGGCCGGGCACACCCATGAGACGATCGAGGTGCCCGGCGCGCTCGAGATCCCGGCGGCGATCGCGCTTGCCGCCGAGACCGGCCGCCACGACGCCTATGTGGCGCTGGGCTGCGTGATCCGCGGCGAGACCTTCCATTTCGAGGTCGTCTCGAACGAGAGCGCGCGCGGGATCATGGCGCTGACCCTCGACGGTCTTGCCATCGGCAACGGCATCCTGACGGTCGAGACCGAGGCGCAGGCCATCGTCCGCGCCGACCCGGCGCAGAAGAACAAGGCAGGCGAGGCGGTGGCCGCGGCGCTGGCCCTGCTGGCGCTGAAACTGCGCCTCGCGCGCTGATCCTCAGGCGCCGGCCAGCTTCTCGGCCAGCAGCGCCGAGGCGATGGCGAAGTAGATGAGCACGCCCAGCAGATCCATCATCGAGGTGATGAGCGGCGCCGACAGCGTCGCCGGATCGACCCTGGCCGCCCGCGCGAGGAAGGGGATCAGCACGCCGAACAGCGATCCCGCAACCGTGACCGCAACCATCGACAGGCCGACCGCCATCAGCACCTCGGGCATCAGCCCGCCCTTCGTCAGCCACGACAGGCCGACGGCGATTCCGGCAACCGTCAGGCCGAGCGCTGCCGCCACCGGCAGGTCGCGCGCAAGCACCCGCACCACGTCGCGCCAGGCGGCCTCCACCTGCCCCAGCGCCATGGCGCGGATCACGAGCGTGGCCGACTGGCTGCCGGTGTTCCCGCCCATGGCGATGATGGGCGTGATGAAGGCGGCCAGCACGATCACCTGCTCCAGCAGCGCGCCCTGGGCTGCGACCAGCGTCGAGGTGACGATGCCGACGATGGCAAGCAGGGCAAGCCAGACGACACGGCCGCGATAGAGCGCCGCCAGCCCCGACCCCATGAGGTCGAGTTCCACCCCCTCGGGCGCGGACGTTCCGCCGAAGCGGGTGAGGCGCCGGGCAAGCGCGGCCTCCGCCACATCGAGCGCGTCATCGACCGTCACGATACCCACCAGCCGGTCGTCGCTGTCGATCACCGGCACGGCCAGCAGGTCATAGTCCGCGATCTGCTCGGCGACGGCCTCGCGCGGGTCGTCGGCGCGCGCGAAGACCACGTCCCGGGTCATGATGTCGGCGATGCGCGCGGCCGGCGGCGCCAGCAGGATGTCCCGCAGCGAGACGACGCCGACAAGGCGCCGGTCGGCATCGACCACGTAGCAGTCGTAGATGGTCTCCCGGTCGGGCGCCTCGCGGCGCAGCACGTCGAGCGCGGCCGCCGCCGCAAGGCCGGGCAAAAGCGTCACATAGTCCGACGTCATGATCGAGCCGGCGGTGCCTTCGGGATAGGCGGCGAGCCGCCGGATGTCCTCGCGCTCGGCATGCGCGAGGCCCGGCAGCAGCGCGTCGCGGGCCTCCTCGGGCAGGGCCTTCCACAGGTCGGCCCGCTCGTCGTGCGGCATGGCGGCGAACAGCCGCTGCATGGAGGCGCGCGGCAGCGTGCGCGCCAGCTCCAGCTGGCGCGCCGGCTCGAAATAGCCGACGAGGCGCGAGGCCGGTGCGGGCGGCATCGCCGCCAGCACGGCCGCCAGCGTCTGCACGGGCACGTCCCACAGCGCCTCGGCACTGTCCGCCGGCTGCGCGTCGGCCAGCAGCGCGGCGGCTTCGGCCACGCGACCCTCGTTCACCAGCCGGCGGATCTCCGCTTCGGTCTCCAGGATGTCGATCACCATGGCGGCGGACCTTTCAGGCGGCGCGGGCCAGCAGGCGCGGCATCAGCCGCCGCGGGCGGGCGGGCGCGACGGGCCGGCGGGCACTGGCGGCAACCGGCGCGAACCAGGGCTCGGCATCCGCCGCCCACTGGCAGACGATGCCACGGCCCCCGGGGTCCGGCAGCCAGCGGGCAGCAAGCCCCGGGGTGTGCGCCCCGCGGGCGATCTCAATGACCTTGACCATCGGTCACCTCCTTCCTGCCGCTTGCCGCGGCGGAGGCGACCGGATGCGAAGGGCCTAGCCGGCCACGCCGTCCAGCCGCCGGCCGACGCCGGCTGCGGTTCGCTGATGCTGGGACGCTCGCGCGCCCCGACTAGAACCTTCGTCCATTGCCTCACTGCTCGTGTGGAACTCCGGATCGCGCCCGGAGCGGGCTGCACTTGGGCGGCGGCACCGCGCCTGTCAAGCCTGGCCTGCCCGCGTGCGACGGCGCCGCGCTTGCGCCGGCGCTGCACGGCTGGCAAGGCCCCGCGCCATGGCCACCGCCCCCGTCACCGATCTCGAACGCATCCGCAACTTCTCGATCATCGCCCATATCGATCATGGCAAGTCCACGCTTGCCGACCGGCTGATCCAGGCGACCGGCGGGCTTTCCGAGCGCGAGATGCAGGCGCAGGTGCTCGACAACATGGAGATCGAGCGCGAGCGCGGGATCACCATCAAGGCGCAGACCGTTCGGCTCGACTACCGGGCGAAGGACGGGCGCGACTATGTGCTGAACCTGATGGACACGCCCGGCCATGTCGACTTCGCCTATGAAGTGTCGCGCAGCCTTGCGGCCTGCGAAGGCGCGCTGCTGGTGGTGGATGCCGCCCAGGGCGTCGAGGCGCAGACATTGGCCAACGTCTACCAGTCGATCGAGCACGACCATGAGATCGTGCCCGTCATCAACAAGATCGACCTGCCGTCGGCCGAGCCGGAGAAGGTGAAGGCCGAGATCGAGGAGATCATCGGGCTGGACGCCTCGAACGCGGTCCTGGCCAGCGCCAAGACGGGGCTGGGGATCGAGGATGTGCTGGAAGCCATCGTCACGCGGATCCCGCCGCCGAAGGGCGACCCGACCGCGCCGCTGAAGGCGATGCTGGTCGACAGCTGGTACGACCCCTATCTGGGCGTCGTCATCCTCGTGCGCGTGGTGGACGGCACCATCGCCCGGGGGCAGACGATCAGGTTCATGGCGACGGGCACCACCCACCTCGTCGACCGGGTGGGCGCCTTCCGGCCGAAGATCGAGATGCTGGGCGCGCTGGGGCCGGGCGAGATCGGCTTCATCACCGCCCAGATCAAGGAGATCGCCCAGGCGCGCGTGGGCGACACGATCACCGATGCGAAGCGCCCCGCCAACGAGCCGCTGCCCGGCTTCCGCGAGGTGCAGCCCGTGGTGTTCTGCGGCCTGTTCCCGACGGACGCGGCCGATTTCGAGAAGCTGCGCGACAGCATCCAGAAGCTGAGGCTCAACGACGCGAGCTTCAGCTTCGAGATGGAGACCTCGGCCGCGCTTGGCTTCGGCTTCCGCTGCGGCTTCCTCGGGCTTCTGCACCTGGAGATCATCCAGGAGCGGCTGGCGCGCGAATATGATCTCGACCTCATCACCACGGCGCCCTCGGTCGTCTACAGGGTCGCGCTGACGGACGGCCGGGTCGTGGAACTGCACAACCCGGCCGACATGCCCGACCCGGTCCGGATCGCGCACGTGGAAGAGCCGTGGATCGAGGCGACCATCTACGTGCCCGACGAGCATCTGGGGGCCATCCTGAAGCTCTGCCAGGACCGGCGGGGAATCCAGAAGAACCTGACCTACGTGGGCGGGCGGGCGCAGCTGGTCTATGAACTGCCGCTCAACGAGGTGGTGTTCGACTTCTACGACCGGCTGAAATCGATCAGCCGCGGCTATGCCAGCTTCGATTATCACCAGATCGGGTATCGGCAGGGCGATCTCGTCAAGATGACCATATTGGTGAATGGCGAGCAGGTGGATGCCCTGTCCATGATCGTCCACCGCGATGCCGCCGAGGCGCGCGGCCGGCACATGTGCGAGCGGCTGAAGGAGCTGATCCCGCGCCACCTGTTCAAGATCCCGATCCAGGCGGCGATCGGCGGCCGGATCGTGGCGCGCGAGACGATCGCAGCTCTGAGGAAGGACGTGACCGCCAAATGCTATGGCGGGGACATCACGCGGAAGCGGAAACTGCTGGAGAAACAGAAGGAGGGGAAGAAGCGCATGCGCCAGTATGGCAGCGTGGACATCCCGCAGGAGGCCTTCATCGCCGCGCTGAAGATGGGGGACGGCTGAGGCCGCAGCCGCGGCCTGCGGCCCGGCTTCAGCGCAGGCTGAGGAAGGCCCGGTCGCCCCTGAGGGCGCCCCACCAGGTCAAGGGATTGATCGTCTGCGAGCCGTCGAGGCTGAAGGTGGTGAACTCGGCACGGCCGACGATGTTTTCCAACGGCACGAGGCCAAGGCCGCCGATCTCGGGGGGGACGCGGCTGTCCATCGAATTGTCGCGGTTGTCGCCCAGCAGGAACAGCGCGCCTTCGGGCACGCGCACCGGGCCGAAGGTGTCGCGGTCGGTCGGGGCCATGTCGAGCGTGTCGTAGCTGCGGCCGTTGGGCAGCGTCTCGCGGTAGGTGGGGAAGCGGCAGACGGCGGCGCCATCGGCGCGGACCCCCCGGAACTGCGGCATCCAGGGGCAATCGGTGTTGGGGGTGACGAGCAGCTCGGTGTCGAGCCTGGCCTCGCGCGGGACGGGGGTGCCGTTCAGGATGACCTGGCCGTCGCGAAGCTCGACGATGTCGCCCGGCAGGCCGATCACCCGCTTGATCCAGTCCGCCCCGTCGGACGGGCTTTTCACCACGATGATGTCGCCGCGTTCGGGCAGGCGCCCGAACAGCCGGCCATCCATGTGCGGCAGGATGGGCAGCGAGGGCGACAGGTAGGAATAGCCGTAGGGGAATTTCGACACGATGAGGCGATCGCCGACGAGCAGCGTCGACATCATCGACTCGGACGGGATGTAGAAGGGCTTGGCGAGGAAGCTGTGGATACCCAGCACGATCAGGATCAGGATCGCCCACTGCCTGATCTCGTGGCGCCAGCTGAACGGCTTCTTCGCGGGCTTGGCGGTCGTCTCGCCGGGCAGGGGGGCGGGTGCGTTCATGGCCGTCTCGCGGTTATCAGCACGATCGCCTGGGCCCAGGGATGATCGTCGGTGAGGGACAGGTGAATGTCGGCCTTATGCCCGGCCGGCACGATGGCGGCAAGCCGCGCGGCGGCCCCGCCGGTCAGCGCGAGCGTGGGCCGGCCCGAGGGTTCGTTCACGACCCCGATGTCGCGGAAGAAGACGCCCTGCCTGAAGCCGGTGCCGAGCGCCTTGGCCGCGGCCTCCTTGGCGGCGAACCGCTTGGCATAGGTGGCCGCGCGCGTCAGCGGGCGGCGGTTCGCCTTCGCCTGCTCGACAGGCGTGAAGATGCGATCGAGGAAGCGCTGGCCGAAGCGGTCGATGGACGCCTCGATGCGCGTGATGCTGCACAGGTCCGAGCCCAGGCCGATCACGTGAAGGCCGGCCGGGATCATGCCGCGCGCGCCTCGTCCATGCGTCGGCGCATCTCGCGGATGGCGGGCGCGAGCCCGGTGAACACGGCCTCGCCGACCAGGAAATGGCCGATGTTGAGCTCGGCGAGTTCGGGGAGCGCTGCGACGGGACCGACATTGTCGAAGGTGAGACCATGGCCGGCGTGCACCTCAAGGCCGAGCGACGCGGCGTGGCGGGCCGTCTTGCGCAGGCGGGCCAGCTCGTCGACCGAGCCGTCGGAATGGGCATAGGGGCCGGTGTGCAGCTCGACGACGGGCGCCCCGAGGCGGGCGGCGGCCTCCACCTGCCGGGCTTCGGGCGCGATGAACAGGGACACGCGGATTCCGGCCCCGGCCAGCCGCTCGACCAGGGGTTTCAGCGTGTTGTGCTTGCCCGCGGCATCCAGCCCGCCTTCGGTCGTGCGCTCGGCGCGGCGCTCGGGCACGATGCAGGCGGCGTACGGGCGATGGGCGAGCGCGATCGCCAGCATCTCGCCGGTCGCGGCCATCTCGAGGTTCAGGGGCAGCTCGATCTCGGCGACGAGGCGGGCGATGTCGGCCTCCGTCATGTGGCGGCGGTCCTCGCGCAGATGGGCGGTGATCCCGTCCGCCCCGGCGGCGGCGGCCAGGCGCGCGGCGCGGATCGGATCGGGATGCGCACCGCCGCGGGCGTTGCGGATGGTGGCCACATGGTCGATGTTGACACCGAGGCGAAGGCGGGTGGGGGCTGCCGTCATGCCGCGCGGCTTCCGGGCTTGACGGGCGGGATGGCGGCCAGTTCCGGCGGCAGCGCGTCGGCCGCGTAAGTGGGCACGTCCAGCCGGATGAGGGGGGTGAAGGGAACGCCGAGATCGGCCATGCCGCCGGAGCGGTCGACGAGCGCGGCCGCGTGGATCACTCGGCCGCCGGCGGCCTCGACGGCGGCGATCGCCTCGCGGCTGGACAGCCCCGTGGTGACGACATCCTCCATCAGCAGGACAGGCATGCCGGGATCGAGCCGGAAGCCGCGGCGAAGCTCGAACGTGCCGGCCGGCCGCTCGACGAACATCGACAGCAGGCCGAGCGCGCGCGCGAGTTCATGCCCGCAGATGAGCCCGCCCATCGCCGGGGCGATCACCGCCCGGGCTTCGGCCTTCGCTACCTCGGGCAGTTTCGCCGCCAGCGCCCGGGCCAGCCGCTCGGCCCGATCGGGGTCCATCAGGACGCGCGCGCACTGGAGGTAGCGAGGGCTTCGGAGGCCGGAGGACAGGATGAAATGGCCTTCGAGCAGCGCGTCGGCGGCGCGGAACTCGGCGAGGATCTCGGCATCCGTCATGGCGGGGTCGCGCATGCCCGACGCCTAGCGGCTCGCCCGCGCCGGCGCCACCCGCTTCAGCCCATCAGCCGGCCCGCCGAGACGACAAGGCTAGGCTCGCGAAGGGCGGAGACGAGATCGGCGAGGTGCCTGGCATCGTCCACCTCGATTTCCATCACGAAGCGGTGATGGGCGCGGTCGCGCTCGCGCAATTGCAGGTTGACGATGTTGGCGCCCTGGTCGGCGAGCACGCGCGTGACCTGCGCGAGCGCGCCGGGCTCGTTCACCACCACCGTCTCGATCCGCGCGGTGCCAGAGGCGACATTTGGCGCCCATTGAAGCATCACCCAGTCGCTGCCGTCGGCGTCGGCAAGCTTCGGGCAATCGAGATGGTGCACCTCGATCCCCTGGCCGGCGACCCGCAACCCGACGATCCGGTCGCCCGGCACCGGCAGGCAGCAGGCCGCCATCGCCATGCCGCCGGCGGCCGTCTCGCCGTCGACGAGAATCGCGGTCTCGGGCTCGGCGACCCGGCGGCGACGACGGCGGCGCACCGGCCGGTCGGGGGCGAGCGCCTCGAGAAGCTGCCGGTCGGTGACGGCCTGGGTGGCAAGCGCCACGAACAGCGCCGGCTGGTCGGCCAGCTTCAGCCGCTTGAGCGCCGCCGACAGCGCCTCGGCGGTGACCGGCTCGTCGAGGCGGCGGACGGCATCGTGGAACAGGGCCTCGCCCGTCTTCAGCTGGGCGGCGCGCTCGCGCTGGCGCAGGTGCCGGCGCACCGCCGAGCGCGCCTTGGCGGTGACGACGAACTGCTCCCACGCGGGGTCGGGCACCTGCGCGGGCGAGCGCAATATCTCGACCTGGTCGCCGTTCTGGAGGCGGGTGCGAAGCGGCACGACCTTGCCGTTCACGCGCGCGCCGACGCAGGTGTCGCCGAGCGTGGTGTGGACGGCATAGGCGAAATCGACCGGCGTGGCGCCGCGCGGCAGCTGGATGATCTCCCCCTTGGGGGTGAAGCAGAACAGCTGGTCCTGGAACATGGCGATGCGCGTATGTTCCAGGATCTCCTCGGGCGTCTGGGCATGTTCGAGGATCTCGATCAGGTCGGTGAGCCAGGGGTAGCTGACGCTGCCCGCCCCCTGCCGCTGCTTGTAGGCCCAGTGGGCGGCCATGCCGAACTCGGCTTCCACATGCATGTCGGCATCGCGGATCTGCACCTCGATCCGCATCTTCGCACGATCGAGAAGCGTGGTGTGCAGCGACCGGTAGCCGTTGCGCTTGGGCGTCGAGATATAGTCCTTGAAGCGGCCGGGCACCATCGGCCAGCGGCGGTGCAGCGCGCCGAGTGCCCGATAGCAATCCTCGGGGCTTCGGGTGATGACCCGAAAGGCCATCACGTCCGACAGCTGTTCGAAGCTGACGTGGCGATCCTGCATCTTGCGCCAGATCGACCAGGGCTGCTTCTCGCGGCCGCGCACGTCATCGACCGGGATTCCAGCCGACTCCAGCGTGTGGCGGATGCCGGATTCGATCCGCTTGACGGCATCGCCGCCCCCGGCGCGAAGCGCCTCGAGACGCCTGGTGAGCGACTGATAGGCCTCGGGCTCCAGCTCGGCGAAGGCCAGTTCCTTCAGCTCGTCCATGAAGCCGTACATGCCGATCCGCTCGGCCAGAGGCGCGTAGATGTCCATCGTCTCGCGGGCGATGCGGCGGCGTTTCTCGGGATCCTTCAGGAACCGCAAGGTTCGCATGTTGTGCAAGCGGTCAGCAAGCTTCACCAGCAGGACGCGGATGTCATCCGACATGGCAAGGATGAAGCGGCGGAGATTTTCGGCTGCACGCTCGCTTTCGGATTGCGCCTCGATGCGGCTGAGCTTGGTGACGCCATCGACGAGGCGCGCGACATTGGGCCCGAACAGCCGCTCGATGTCCTCGGGCGTGGCGACCGTATCCTCGATGGTGTCGTGGAGGATGGCGGTTGCGATCGTCTCGTCATCGAGGCGAAGGTCGGTGAGGATGCCGGCGACCTCGATGGGGTGTGAGAAATAGGGGTCGCCCGAAGCGCGCAACTGGCTTCCGTGCGCCTTCATGGAGAAGACATAGGCCCGGTTCAGCAGATCCTCGTCCGCTTCCGGGTCGTAGCTCTTCACCCGCTCGACAAGTTCATACTGGCGCAGCATCGCGGGCGACAATGTAGGGGGCGCGATGGGGATTCAGGAAGGGGGCGCGGAACGATTGCCGACCAGGGCTTGCTGGCGGCGCCATCCGGAGCGAACCGGGCCGCGGTCGTCAGAAGGCGACGCTTTCAAGCAGCTGATCAACTATCCGCGCATCGCGGTCGAAGTAGAATATCGAGGGCGCAGTCAACGAGATCGCGTAGAATTTTCCGTCCCTTGTGCAGAGCATGGCACGCCCGCTCCGCTGCAGATCGTCGTCAGGTCGCGTCTCGCGCCAATCGGCCACCACGCCGACGCACCCCTGCCGATCGATCGGCCTGAGACTGGTTGCGGTCATGGTCAGGCCGGGGGATGCGGACATCAGGGTTCCCGCGAACAGGTCGAACAGGCCGTTGGCATCCATGGCGGCGTCGAACCGTGGCAACGGCTTGTCCCGCTTGTCCCGCTCGCGGAGGATGGCAGTGCCGCTGGGAACACCCGCGATGAGGAGGAAGCGGTTGAGCTGGGTTCCATCGATCGTCCAGGTTTCGGCATATCTGCCGGGGCGCGCGCCGAGCCGGTTGATGGCGATCGGTGGCACAACCGTCACGGACGTCTTGGCAATTGCCACCCGGGCGCCTGCCGGCACCTCGGTGTTCGATGCCGAGGCCGGGCTGGTCGTGGCCATTGCCATCAGGGCCAGGAGAATCGGAAAAGCCTGCTTCAGGGCTCGCACGCTGGAACCTCCTCAATCAACTTGTCGTACATGGCGGCGTCCGGTGCATCCGGCCGCAGCGATCGGTATACTCGCAACTCGCACGCGGCACCCGTCCGGTCGCCGGAGCGCGACAGCGCCAGCCCGAGGCCGCGCCGGGCGTCGGCGCGGGCCGGCAGCTCCGCCAGAACCTGACGATAGAGGGGGATCGCCTGTTCAAGGTCACGCGGATGGCCGCGCCGCCGGAGAAGCTCGGCCTTGGCCATGGTGATGTCGGGATGCGGCTTCATGGCATTGAGGGAATCGAGAATGAGGGCGGTTCCGGCGAAATCGTTTCGACCGAACTGGTCGTGCAGAATGTCGTTCCAGGAACCCGCCAGGGCGGCCCGGAATTCGCCCACGCCGTCCCGGCCGTTCGTTGAAACCGGTGCCGAGCGTGTCTTCAGATAGCGCGCCCGCTCCTCCATGCCCGGATGGGTCGAGAAGGGGCCTGTGCCGAGCAGGCGGTCGGGCTTGTGGCCGCGACTGGTGGAGGTTGCGCGGGCTTCTGCGATCAACCGTTCCCAAAGACCGCTGGCGGCATCGGTTCGCTGCCCGCTCGCCTCGAGATAAGCGAGCGAGAGGCGATCGGCTTCCCGTTCCTGCTCGCGACTGAACGCGAAGATGCCGGCCAGCGCCATCTCGGGCAGCAGCGGGACGCCGACAAGCGCGGACCACATCATGACGTCGCTGTTTCGGCGGGCGTTGCGGAAGTTGTTCAAGCTGTGCCGTTTTTCGAAGTGCGCAAACTCATGCGCCAGCACCACCGCGAGCTCGTCGTCGCTCGCCATCCGGAACAGGGCACCAGTCCAGATTTCCATGGCCCCGTTGGGCCACATCGCTGCATTGAACAGCGGGATCCGCATGAGGTAGATCCGCGTCTGTTTGCAGCGATCCGCCCCGACAGTGCGGCACAGGACGCTGCGCACATGCGCTTCGAGCACGGGATCGCGCAGCCTTCGCGCCGAACTGGCCATGCGCCGCTCGGCTTCGTCGGCCTCCTGCCAAAGACCCTCCTCGTCGCGGCCGACCGGCTGAGGGATCCCCTGCCATGGCGCCACGACAAGGATGTCGTCCCCGGCCGGCGCCGGAGGCGTCGCCGGCGCCGGTCCAGCCATGAAGCCCAGGACGAGCAGGGCCAGCACGCCGCCCCGCCACCCGCGACTCACGGGGTCGCCATCGCCTGGGCAGCCGGTCGCCTCGCGGGAAGCCCCTCGAGCAATTGCCTCGATCGCTTGTCCGCCCCGGCCTCCTCGCGGGGATCGCCGCCCATCTGCACATCGGCATTGATCCAGACGACATCGCCGGTCCGCAGGTCGACCAGACCGGCATAGCCGATGTGGAGTCCTGTCGGCACGGCGACTCCGAAAAGGCCAGCGGCAAGGATGCTCGCCACCTTCCGCCCGGCCGACGCGTAATGATCCTCGGTCAGGATGAACAAGGCATAGTCGGCACCGGTGGACGCGGTCAGCGCGCCCAGGCCCGGCCCGAGCGAGTAGGCCAGCGACTTGCTGGCCTTCTTGGTCGGAAGGCGATTGCCGGGGAAGAACTGGAACTCGATCACCGCCTCCGCGACCGCCTTGAACAGCGCGCGATACTGGGCGAGCGCAGCTTCATCGGCCGAAGCCAGAACCTGCTCCTCCTCAAGGAAACGAAGCCCCAGTTCCTCCTTGCGCTGGCGCAGCGCGTTCGTGAGGTTGGTCCGCGCAGCGTCGGTCATTGCGCGGTCAGGCTCGAAAAGACCGGCGGTCGATCGTTCGCCGACCCTGATTTCAGGCCGCATGAACAGAATGGTCGCGCCCTGAAGCCGGTCAGCACCGAAATCAGCGATGGTCGCCGACTTCTGCTGCGCGGCTGCCGGGGTTGCGATGGAAAGGATGAGCGCCGCCAGAACTGTACGCAACCCGAGGTTCATTTCCGATCTTTTCCGATCTTTCACGACCCGAGCGCCGACCTAGCGCCGTTTCCCGACGGCGACAAGACGCGACCCTCACCGTTCAGGATTGATAATCCTGATCAACTGGCAGTCCCCGGGACAGGAACCTCATCGGTTGTTCATGTCGCGCGCGGCCGCATGCCTTGCACGGGCCGGAGCCGAAAGCTCTGGCGCATCAGTCGGTGGCCTTCACTCGTAGTCCGGCCCCAGGTTCTGGTTGCGCGGGGGGCAGCCGCCGTCAGGCGCAGCGCTTCGGCCGAGGCGGCGAGGTTGCCGATCTCGTCGGCGACATCATCGTCGTCGATGCGGACCTTCTGCAGCTCGGTGAGGATGCCGGCGACCTCGATGGGGTGTGAGAAATAGGGGTCGCCCGAAGCGCGCAACTGGCTTCCGTGCGCCTTCATGGAGAAGACATAGGCCCGGTTCAGCAGATCCTCGTCCGCTTCCGGGTCGTAGCTCTTCACCCGCTCGACAAGTTCATACTGGCGCAGCATTCCGAATGTCTATGTAGGCCCTTGGGGGCGGGTTCAGGAAGGGGCGTCGGGGCCGGGCGCCGGATGGCCCCGGCGCCGGGACGCCGGATCGCTGGCGCATGGCCGAGAGGCTCAGCCGGCGGCGGCCGCAACGTCAGGCGGGGAGCCCGGAGCCGGGGCCGGGCCTTGCGCGCCGGTGAGCGTCTTGAACGCCTCATGCTGGGTCAGCCAGATGCGCCCCGAGAGCAGCTGCGGCAGGTGCGAGCGCGCCAGCGCATCCATCACCGGCCCCTTCACTTCCGTCAGGTGAAAGTCGATGCCTGCATCGGCGAGGCGGCGATTGATCGTCTCGAGGCTTTCGAGCGCCGAGGCGTCGATGGCGTTGACGGCCGGGCACATCAGGATCAGGTGCCGCATGGCCGGGTTGGCGGCAACGGTTTCCAGCACCAGCTCCTCGAGCCAGCGGGCGTTCAGGTAGGTCAGGCTTTCGTCGACCCGGATGGTGATCACATGCGGGTCGGTGATCACCTCGTGGCGCTTCACGTTGCGGAAATGCTCGGTGTCGGGAACCCGGCCGACGATGGCCGCGTGCGGCCGCGATGCCCGCCACAGATAGAGGACGAGGCTGGTCAGCACGCCGGCGATCACGCCCGGTTCCACGCCCACCAGCAGCGTGACGCCGATGGTCGCCAGCATCGCGATGAAGTCGGGCCGGGAATAGTGCAGGATCTCGACCGGCTTCTTCAGATCCACGAGGCTGAGGACGGCGACGATGATAGTCGCAGCCAGGGTGGCGATCGGCAGCGAGGCCAGCAGCGGCGTGAGGAACAGGGCCGCCAGCAGGATGCCGATCGCGGTGAAGGCGCCGGCTGCCGGGGTTTCGGCCCCGGCGTCGAAGTTGACGACCGAGCGGGCAAAACCCCCGGTCACGGGATAGCCGCCGGTGAAGCCGGCCGCCACATTGGCGGCGCCCAGGCCGATCAGCTCCTGGTCGGGGTCGATCCGCTGGCGCTTCTTCGCCGCCAGTGTCTGGGCGACCGACACGCTTTCGACAAAGCCGATGATCGACAGCAGCAGCGCCGGCACGAACAGCTTCTGCCAGAGGCCGGGATCGAACAGAGGCACGGTCAGCGGCGGTAGGCTCTGCGGGATCTGGCCGACCACCTTGACCCCGCTGGCCTCGAGATCGAAGGCGATGACGGCAAGGGTGGATGCTGCAACCGCCGCGATCGGGCCCGACTTGGCGAGCAGGTCGGCCGTCCGCGGCCGCAGGCCGGCCGAGACCAGCAGCGGCTTCAGCCCCTTGCGAACCCAGAAGAGGAAGGCAGTCGAGGCGGCGCCGATCACAAGCGTGGGGACGTTGGTGTCGCCGATGTTCGCCGCCAGCGAGCGGACCATGTCGGGCAGGGTGGCGCCGCCCGCCTCGATGCCCAGGATCGACTTGAGCTGGCTTGTCGCGATGAGGATGCCGCTTGCGGTGATGAAGCCCGAGATGACGGGGTGCGACAGCAGGTTGGCGAGGAAGCCGAGCCGCAGCACCCCCATCAGCAGCAGGATGAGGCCCGACAGCAGCGCCAGCACCAGCGCTGCGGCGATGAAGTCGGCGCTGCCCGGCGGCGCGACGCTGCCGGCGGCCGTCAGCGTCATCAGCGAAATGACGGCAACCGGCCCCACGGCCAGAGTCCGGCTGGTGCCGAACAGCGCGTAGGCGATGATCGGCGCGATCGAGGCATACAGGCCGACTTCCGGCGGCAGGCCGGCCAGCATGGCATAGGCCAGGCTCTGGGGGATCAGCATGATGGTGACGATGAGCGCCGCCACCAGGTCGTTCGTCAGCGTCGTGGTGCCGTAGGCGCGGCCCCACTCGAGAACGGGCAGATACCGCGCGAGCGCCGGCATGGCTCAGGCGCGCGCCATCGCCGGCTTCGCCAGCCACTCGCGGCCCTTGAGCATGCCGTGCCAGTAGAAGGGCGGCAGGATGCGGTCCTTCAGGAGCCAGGCCAGCCGCGATGGCCGGGTGCCATCGATCAGCCATCCCGGGAAGCTGGGCAGCAGCTTGCCGCCATAGCCGAACTCGGCCAGCACGATCCTGCCGGCCTCGACGGTCAGCGGGCAGCTGCCATAGCCATCATAGACGGCCGGCGGGGTGTTGCCGGCCAGGACTGCAAGCGCATTGACGGCCACCACGGGCGCCTGCTTGCGCGCGGCCGCCGCCGTCTTGGCGTTGGAGGCGGCACAGGCATCCCCCAGCGCGAAGATATCGGGAAAGCGCGGATGGCGCAGCGTCGCCTCGTCGACCTCGACGAAGCCGGACGCAGCGGCAAGCGGGCTCTTGGCAATGAAGTCGGGCGCGACCTGCGGCGGCACGACATGGATCATGTCGAACCGTTCCTCGATCCGCTCCGGACCGTCCGGGCCCTTGCGCTCGAACAGGGCCGTGCGGCCGGGGCCGTCGATCCCGACCAGCCGCGATTCGAGGTGCAGGTGGATGCCGTACCGGCGCACATAGTCCATCAGGGCCGGGACATAGGCCTGAACCCCGAACAGAACGGCCCCGGCGGTGTGGAAGTGCACGTCGATGCCCGGCAGCGCGCCCGCCCGTTCCCAGCGGTGACAGGACAGGTACATGGCCTTCTGCGGCGCGCCGGCGCACTTGATCGGCATGGGCGGCTGGGTGAACAGCGCCCGGCCGGACTTCAGCCCCCGGACAAGCTGGTCGGTATAGGGGGCCAGATCGTAGTGATAGTTGGACGTGACGCCATTGCTGCCGAGCGTGTCGGGCAGGCCGGGTATCGCGGCCCAGTCCAGCTTCAGGCCCGGGCAGACGATGAGGATGCGGTAGCCCATGCGGCGTCCGTCGCACAGCACAACCTGCCTCTGTTCGGGCTCGAAGGCCGCCGCCGAGGCCTTCACCCAGGTCACGCCGGGCGGGATCAGCCGGGCCTCGTGCTGCATGGTGATGCTGCGGTCGAAGATGCCGGCGCCCACCAGCGTCCAGCCCGGCTGGTAATAGTGGACCTCGCTGGGCTCGATGATGGCGATCGACACGTCGCGGTTGCGCCTGCGGATGCTGGCCGCCGTTGCGATGCCGGCGCTGCCGCCGCCGACGATGAGGATGTCATGGACCGACGGCCCGGCGGGCTCGGGGGCCACCAGCCCGGCCAGACCGGCCAGCGTTGCCGAGCGCGCGCCCGACCGGCAATAGGCGAGGATCGGGCCGGGCAGGCGATCGGCCGCAGCGCGCATCGCCGCCACATCGGCTTCGCCGACCTGGCCCGAGACGACGGGAACATGGGCAAAGCCGAGGCCGGCCTGCCGCGCCGCCGCCTCGATCTCGGCGGCGGTCGGCTGGGAGGGTTCCTCGCCGTCGGGCCGGTTGCAGATGATGCCCCTGTAGCCCCCGCGCGCGATCGCCGGCATGTCGGCGGCACGGATCTGGGGCGATACCGCGAGGCGGTCGTTCAGGCGCCGGATGTCCATCAGGTTCCTTTCATCGAGAAGCCGCCGGCCGGAACCAGCGCGCGATGCAGCCACATGCCGGCCACCATGGCCAGCACGAAAATGGCGGCCTGAAGCGGCGCCACCGCAAGGCCCGCGACCGCCGGGCCGGGGCACAGGCCCGCAACCCCCCAGCCGGCGCCGAACAGCAGCGCACCGGCCACCAGCTTCAGGTCCGGCTGGCGCGGATCGGGCAGGCTGAAGCTGGCCTCGGCCAGCGGCGCTGCAAGGCGTCGCTGCCACGCCCAGGCCAGCGCCATCGGCAGGATGGCGCCCGCCATCACGAAGGCAAGCGTCGGGTCCCAGGCACCGAACAGGTCGAGGAAGGCCCGCACCCGCGCCGGATCGGCCATGCCCGAAACCGCAAGGCCGGCGCCGAACAGAGTGCCGGCAACAAGGGCAAGAAGGATGCGCATCACGACAGCCCCGCCATGCGCAGAAGGCCCACGGTCAGGAACCCGCTGGCCATGAAGGCAAGCGTCGCGATGATCGAGCGCGGCGACAGGCGCGACAGGCCGCACACGCCATGGCCGCTGGTGCAGCCCGAGCCTAGCCGGGTGCCAAAGCCGACCAGCAGGCCGCCGGCAACCAGCATCGCGATGCCCGGGTAGCTGGCCGTCACGCCGCCGAGCGTGGCCGCGACCAGCGCCGCCCCCAGCGGCAGGCCGGCGACGAAGGCCGCGGCCACGCCCCAGGGCGCGCCGGACGGCGCAATCCCGAGCGCGCGGGCCGCCAGCCCGCTGACACCGGCAATCCGGCCCAGCCCCAGCAGCATGAGGGCCGCGGCGAGGCCGATCATCAGGCCGCCGACGAAGCCCTCGAGCGGCATGGCGTGCGGGAAGGCCGCAATGGCGAACCGCTCTGCCGTCACAGCGCGTTCACCGGGATCTTCAGATAGGACACGCCATTGTCCTCGGGCGGCGGCAGGTGGCCGGCGCGCATGTTCACCTGCACCGACGGCAGGATGAGGACGGGCATCGCAAGCGTTGCGTCGCGGGCCTCGCGCATGGCCACGAACTCGTCCTCGGTCACGCCGTCGCGCAGGTGGATGTTGTGGGCGCGCTCGTCCTCGACCGTGCTTTCCCACATGTAGTGGGTCCGCCCCTCGGGGAGATAGTCATGGCACATGAACAGCCGCGTCTCGGGCGGCAGCGAGAGGATCCGCCGGGCCGAGCGATAAAGGGTGCGCGCATCGCCGCCCGGAAAGTCGGCGCGCGCCGTGCCATAGTCGGGCATGAACAGCGTGTCCCCCAGGAACACCGCATCGCCCACGACATAGGCAACGCAGGCCGGCGTGTGGCCGGGCACGTGCAGCACCGTCACCTCGAGATTGCCGATGTTGAACGTGTCGCCATCCTGCCACAGCCGGTCGAAGTCCGAGCCGTCGCGGCGAAACTGCGGCTCGGCATTGAAGATGCGGCCGAACACGGACTGCACGGTCGTGATGTGGGCGCCGATCGCGATCTTCCCGCCCAGCTCGCGCTGGAGATAGGGCGCCGCCGACAGATGGTCGGCATGGGCATGGGTCTCGAGAAGCCAGTCGACACCAAGCCCCTTCTCGCGGACATAGGCCACGACGGCATCGGCCGACCGGTGCGAGGTGCGGCCGGATTTCGGATCATAGTCGAGCACGCTGTCGATCACGGCCGCCCGCTTCGTCTCGGGATCGTGCACCACGTAGGTGACGGTGTTCGTCGCCTCGTCGAAGAAGGCCTTCACGATCGGCACGCCGCGCCGGGCGGCCGCAATCTGCGCACTGGCACGTTCAAGGACGGGATCGGACATGGACTGAACCTCTCGATTAGTCATTTACATGATCCATGTAATTGAGTAACTGAGGCCCGTCAAGCAGAGTTTCGCCGGGGCGCAGGAGGCCCCTTCCATGTTCGACCGTGCATCGCTGTCGTCTCTGACGCCGCCGCGCCTGGGCGATCCGGCGCCGGACTTCTCGGCCCGGTCCACCCAGGGGCCGATCACCCTGTCGGAGCATCGCGGGCGCTGGGTGCTGTTCTTCTCGCATCCGGCCGACTTCACGCCGGTGTGCACCACCGAAATCGTGGCGATGGCCCGGCTGGCGCCCCGGTTCGAGGCGCTGGGCTGCACGCTGATCGGGCTGTCGGTGGACAGCCTCTATGCCCACCTCGCCTGGGTGCGGGCGATCGAGTCTCGGTTCGGCACCCGCATTCCGTTCCCGATTGTCGAGGATCCCGGGCTTGCCATCGGCCGGGCCTACGGGATGATCGACGACACGAGCGCCGATACGATGGCGCTTCGCACGGCCTATTTCATCGACCCGGCGGGGATCATCCGGGCGATGACCAGCTACCCCCATGACGTCGGCCGTTCGGCCGAGGAGATGCTGCGGCTGATGACCGCCCTGGTGACCATCGGGCGCGACGGCGGGCTTGCCCCGGAAGGCTGGCAGCCGGGCACGCCGCTTCTCGCGCTGCCGCCCGAGGAAGCAACAGCGGCCCTCGCGGCCGACGACTGGTTCTGCCGGAGCCTGCCTTGACCCGTCTGTTTGCCAATCGCGATCTTGCCGCCGGCGTTGCCGACAAGCTGAAGGCCTACGCCCAGCCGCAGCGGCTGATGATCCTGAGCTGCCTGCTGGAGGGCGAGCGCACGGTGGCGTCGATCGGCGAGGCAACCGGGATCGTGCAGCCGGCGCTGAGCCAGCAGCTGGCCGAGCTGAGGCGCGCCGGGCTCGTCGCGCCCCGGCGCGAGGCCCGCGACGTCTGGTATTCGCTGGCCGACGAGGGGGTCGCGGCCTGCGTGCGCACGATGGAGACCGTCTTCGGCGGCTGCGACGTGGCGGTGCCGGCCGCACCTGCGCCCGCGCCCCGGCCGCGGCGCCCCGCCGTGCCCGGGGTGGCCCGGTTCGCCCACGCCGCCCGCCCCGGGGCGGACTCCGGCTAGGAGGGGGTTGCTGCAGACCGGCACCTGCCCCCGGGCCCGGCCTGGGGGTGCCGGCGGCGCCTACTCGTAATCCGGCCCCAGGTTCTGGTTGCGCGGGGGGGCAGCCGCCGTCAGGCGCAGCGCTTCGGCCGAGGCGGCGAGGTTGCCGATCTCGTCGGCGACATCATCGTCGTCGATGCGGACCTTCTGCAGGTCGGTGATGATCCGGTCGGCCAGCGCTTCGGGCGAGATGGTGCCCTCGGCGATCTCGCGCAGGGCGACGACGGGGTTCTTGTCCCGGTCGCGGTCGACGGTCAGCTCGGCGCCGCCCGAGATCTGGCGGGCGCGCTGGCCGGCGAGCAGCACCAGCTCGAAGCGGTTGGGCACCTTCTCGATGCAGTCCTCGACGGTGACGCGGGCCATGGCAGACTCTCTGGCAGGTGGGGATCGAGCGCGCGGCCCTAGCGCGGGGGGCGGGGCGGGTCAAGGCGGATGGTCTTGACGTGAGCGCTCGGCGCGGCTAGGCGCCCGCCTTCGCATTCGGCCCCGCACGCCCGGTGAAGCGGTGGCCCGGCGGCCGGCTTGGTCCAGCCGTCGCGCGGATCCGGGCAGGCCCCGGCAAGGGGCGAGGGGCCGGGCAGTTCCGCGCCGGCCACCAGCGAAGGATGATGCACATGTCGAAGCGCCAGAGCGCGAAATACAAGCTTGACCGCCGCATGGGCGAGAATGTGTGGGGCCGCCCCAAGAGCCCCATCAACCGCCGCGAATATGGCCCCGGCCAGCATGGCCAGCGCCGCAAGGGCAAGATGTCGGACTTCGGCATCCAGCTTCGCGCCAAGCAGAAGCTGAAGGGCTATTACGGCGACGTGACGGAAAAGCAGTTCCGCAAGGTCTACGCCGAGGCCGTCCGGATGAAGGGTGACACCAGCCAGAACCTGGTCGGCCTGCTGGAGCGGCGGCTGGGCATCCTCGTCTATCGCGCCAAATGGGCGCCGACCGTGTTTGCCGCGCGACAGCTGGTGAACCATGGGCATGTGCTGGTGAACGGCACCAAGTGCAATATCGCCTCGGCCCTGCTAAAGCCGGGCGACGTGATCGAGCTTGGCCCCAGGGCGCGCGAAATGGCTCTGGTTCTGGAAGCGGTGCAATCCTCGGAGCGCGACGTGCCCGACTATGTGGCGGTCGACGGCTTCAAGGCCACCTACGTGCGGGTGCCCACCCTCGACGAGGTGCCCTATCCGGTGAAGATGGAACCCAACCTCGTCGTCGAGTTCTACAGCCGCTGATCCGCGGGAACCGGGCCGGCCGCAAGCCCGGCCGTCACCGTCGACAGCGGGGCAAGACAGGTCAGCAGCAGGGCGCGCGCCGACGGGCGCGCGCCGGTTGCGCGCGGCGCACCGGCCAGTCTCAGTGCGGCTTGCCGGCAGGCCAGAAGGGTGGCGCCCAGCGCCAAGTCCTCGACCCGCGCGCCCGTGGTGACCTGGCGGACGGCGAGCGCCACGCGGGCGCCTTCCACTTCAGCCAGCGCAGCGTCGGCCCGGGGCACCTCGGCGCCGGCGGCAAGGTCGGCGGCGAGCGCACGCAGCGCCGCTTCGGCCCGCAGGAGCGCCGGCGCAAGCGGATCGGCGGGATCGAGCGGCGCTGCGGGGAGAGTCGCGCAGCCGGCCAGAAGCAGCAGGCCGGAAGCGAAAGGGGCGAACTTCATCGGTCATCTCCTGTTGAAGAAGTGACCGATATGGTTATACTAGGCAGCTCCTGTAGGACAGGTCAGCCGCCGCGCGCCTCCGCGATGGCAGCCTTCATCGCGGCATAGCCGACCGCGCCGGGCAGGATCCGGTTGCCGACGATGTAGCTGGGCGTGCCGCCGATCCCGAGCGCGCGGCCAAGCTCGAGGTTGCGGTTGAGTTCGGCTTCCACGGCCTCGCCGGCGAAATCGGCGGCGAGGCGCTCGGGATCGAGGCCGGCGGCGGCGATGCTGGCCTCAAGCCGCCCGGGCGTCAGCTGGCCCGGCGTGCCGAACACCCCGGTGTAGAAGGCACGGTGTCGCGCCTGGCCCTGCATGGCGGCGGCAAGGCTCGCCCGGGCAAAGCGCTCGCTCGGCTCGCCCAGCACCGGATATTCGCGGAAAACGACCTTCAGCTTCGGATCCTCGGCCAGCAGCCGCTCGACATCGGCGGCCGACTGGCGGCAGAAGGGGCAATTGTAGTCGAAGAATTCGACGAGGACGACATCGCCGTCCGGGGCGCCGGCCCAGGCGCCGGCAAAGGGAGTTTCCAGCGCGGCGCGGTGCGCGGCGAGACGCGCCTGCGTCTCGCTGGCCTCCAGCTGCCGCATCGCATCGGGGATCATCTGCGGATCGGCGAGCAGCGCGGCGCGAACCGCCTCCGGCGCGAGCGGCTGGTAAAGCCCGCCCGGCCGCACGAGATGGAGGCCGAGCGTCGCCACGAGAAGGCCGGTGCCCAGCCCGGCGGCCCACCAGCCCCATTCCGCGATGCCGCCGCCGAGAAAGCGGCGGTGGGCGGGGCCGGTGTCAGCCCCGCGGCTGTCGGTCATGGCCGCGCCTCTTCCTCATGTCCTCGGCCTGGTTGCGGGCCACCTGCACGATGTCCTGCGCGCGGCGCCATTCGGGTGTGTTCGCCTCGAGACCGTCGACCGCCTGGGTCGCGGCGTTGAGCGCGGCGCGCGGATCGCCGCCCATCAGGCTCAGCCGCTCGGCGGTTGCAAGCGCGCGGCGGGCCCTGTCTCCGCGGCGTTCATACACGGTCTCGAGCTGCAGCCAGGCGAAGGGATTGTTGCGATCGCGCGCGAGGCTCGCCTTCAGCACCTGCTCGGCCTCGTCGAGGGTCGCGGGCCTGCCATCCTGCTCGGCCGACTGGACGAGGGCATGGCCCAGCATGGAGGCGATGAGCGGCTGCCCGTTCGATTTCGCGACCGCCGCGCGCAGGTCGGGAAGGGCGGCCTTCGCCCGGCCCGATTCCAGCAGGATCTGGCCGCGCATCTCGAGGAGATAGGGGTCATTCGGGCGGGTGGCGAGCAGCTGGTCAAGCTCGGCGATCGCCTGGTCGGGCTCGGCCGCCTTGTGGAAGGCATAGGCCCGGGCAACCCGGGCCGGCGGCGACGTGTCGGAAGGGGGGTAGGCCTTCAGCGTGTCCTTCGGGTCGGAGACGAAGCCGATCAGCTTGCCGCGGATCCGCTGGTAGCGCGCCTGAAGCTCCGGGTCGGCGCCCCGCCGCCAGTAGGGCGAGCGTTCCAGCACATTCTCGAGCTGGGCGATCCGCTCACCGGTGAGCGGGTGGGTGCGGTTATAGGCATTGTCCTGGCGGATCGCGAGGCGATACTCGTCCCCCTGGAGCTTGCGAAAGAAGCTGATCATGCCCGAGCCATCGACACCGGCCGCCTCGAGGTAGCGGGCGGCCGCCTGGTCGGTGCGGCTTTCCTGCTCGCGGCTGAAGGCCAGGAACCGGCCGAGGGCGGCCTGCTGGCTCGCCATCATGGCCGCCATGCCGGCGTCCCCTGCGCCGGCCGCCATCAGCGCGGCGCCAAGCACCAGGCCGAGCAGGGTGATGTTGGTGGCAGGGCCTGCGCCCTCGTTGAAGCGGACGGCATGGCCGGCCGCGACATGGCCGAGCTCGTGGGCGAGGACGCCCTGCACTTCGAGCACGTCGGTCGCAGCGACCAGCAGGCCCGAGTAGAAATAGACGCTCTGGCCCAGGGTCGCAAACGCGTTGATCTCGGGCGCATGGACCAGCCCGATGGTGACGGCGCGCGGGTCGAGCCCGGCGGCCTTCATCAGCGGCGTCCCGATGTCGCGGAAGAAGGCCTCGGTCTCGGCATCGCGAAGCAGCGACTGCGCGCGCGCGGGCGGCGCCAGAAGCTGGGCCAGCAGCAGCAGCACGAGCGCGAGGAGCACGGCGGGCCCGCGGCCCTGGCGACGGGAAAGTGGCAACATCACAACTTCCATCAGCAGGCGTTCCGGGTTGCCGCGATCCCCCGGCCCTGTCTAGAGCAGCGGCTTTCGAGAGCCTGAACGGAACCTGCGCGAAACCCCATGCAGCTGATTGCCGGCAACTGGAAGATGAACGGGCTGAAGGCGAGCATCGCCGAGCTTGACGCGCTGCTCGCGGCCGCCCTGCCGCCGGCCGCGCGCCTGCTGGTCTGCCCGCCGGCAACGCTGGTCGCGGGCTTCGCCCGGCGCGCGCATGGCAGCAGGATCGCGATCGGCGGGCAGGACTGCCACTGGAACCCGGCCGGCGCGCACACCGGCGACATTTCGGCGGAAATGCTGGCCGACGCGGGCGCCTCCCATGTGATCGTCGGCCATTCCGAGCGCCGCACCGACCATCGGGAGACCGACGCCATCGTCCGCGCCAAGGCCGAGGCCGCGCGCCGCGCCGGCCTCACCGCCATCCTGTGCATCGGCGAGACGCTCGCCGAGCGGGAGGCGGGCACGACGCTCGACGTGCTGGCCCGCCAGCTCGAGGGTTCGGTGCCGGCCGACGCGTCGCCGGCCCGTCTCCTTGTCGCCTACGAGCCGGTGTGGGCGATCGGAACGGGCCGCACGCCGACCCTCGAACAGGTTGCAGAAGTCCATGCGGCCATCGCCGGGCGGATGGGGCCGGGCTTTGCCATCCTCTATGGCGGCTCGGTCAGGCCGGACAATGCCGCCGCCCTGCTGGGGATCGCCCATGTCGGCGGCGTGCTGGTGGGCGGGGCGAGCCTGAAGGCAGCGGAGTTCCTGGCGATCGCGGGCGCGGCCGCATGATCCTCGTCATCGACAATTACGACAGCTTCACCTTCAACCTCGTCCATTATCTGATGGAGCTGGGGGCAGCGGTGCGGGTCGAGCGCAACGACCGGCTCGGCGTCGCGCAGGCCATGGAGATGAAGCCCGATGCCATCCTGCTCTCGCCCGGGCCCTGCACCCCCAACGAGGCCGGCATCTGCCTCGACCTCATCGCCGCCGCCGCCCAGGCGCGGCTGCCGCTGATGGGCGTGTGCCTGGGTCACCAGGCGCTGGGGCAGGCCTTCGGGGGCCGGGTGGTGCGCGCGCCCCGGCTGATGCACGGCAAGACCAGCCCGGTGTTCCACGACGGCCGGTCGCTGTTCGCCGGCCTGCCAAGCCCGTTCACGGCGACGCGCTACCACAGCCTCATCGTCGAGCGGGAGACGCTGCCGCCGGCCCTTGCGGTCACGGCCGAAACCGCAGACGGCATCATCATGGGCCTGGCCCATCGCGAGCTGCCGCTTGTCGGCGTGCAGTTCCACCCCGAATCCATCGCGACCGAACATGGCCATGCGCTGCTCGCCGCCTTTCTCGATCTCGCCGGGATCGCCCACCGCTCGCCAGAGGGGCTGACGGCGTGACCGCCCTTCCCGATCCGTCGAGCCCGCTCGACGCGCAGTCCGCGCACGATGCCTTCGCGGCGATACTCGATGGGGCGGCCGACGATTCCGACATCGGCCGCTTCCTGCTGGCACTGGCCGACCGCGGCGAGACACCCGCGGAGATCGCCGCGGCGGCGGCCGTGCTGCGCCAGCGGATGCGGGCCGTCAGCGCCCCCGACGACGCCATCGATGTGTGCGGCACCGGCGGCGACGGCAGCCACAGCCTCAATGTCTCGACCGCGGTCGCCTTCGTGGTGGCGGCCTGCGGCGTGCCGGTCGCGAAACATGGCAACCGCGGCGCCTCGTCGAAGAGCGGCACGGCCGACGTGCTCGAGGCCCTGGGCTGGCGCGGCGACCAGCCGATCGAGCGGGTGGAAGCCTGCCTTGCCGAGGCGGGCATCACCTTCCTGTTCGCGCAGGCGCACCACCCGGCCATGGCGCGGGTCGCGCCCGTCCGCCGCCAGCTCGGCCGGCGCACCATCTTCAACCTGCTGGGCCCGCTGGCCAACCCGGCGGCCGTCCGCCGGCAGATGATCGGCGTGTTCGCGCCCTCCTGGCTCGAACCCATGGCGCAGGCTGCGCTGGCCCTCGGCGGGGAAGCCGTGCTGGCGGTGCATGGCGACGGCCTCGACGAGATCGCCGTGCACGCACCCAGCAGGCTGGTGCGCGGCGCGGCCGGCCGGGTCGCGCCGGAAACCTTCGATCCGGCCGCCCATGCCCTCGGACCGCACCCGCGCGAGGCGATCGCCGGGGGGCATCCGGCCGAGAATGCGCACGACCTCGCCGAGCTCCTCGCCGGGCGCGGCAGGCCGGCCTACCGCGCCATCGTGATCGCCAATGCGGGGGCCGCGCTCACGCTTGCGGGGCGAAGCCTCGCGGCCGGGCTTGCCGAGGCAGCGGCCGCGCTGGACAGCGGCGCCGCCGCCGACCGGCTCGCGCGCTTCATCGCCTTCCGCTAGGAACATCCGATGGCCGACCGGCTGCAACCCATCCTCGATGCCAAGCGGGCGCATGTGGCGGCGCGCAAGGCCGTCATGCCGGCCGCCAGCCTCGATCTCGGGCGCAACGGACCGACCCGCGGTTTCGCCAGGGCCCTGCTCCACGCCCGAACGGAAGGGCGAACCGGCCTGATCGCCGAGATCAAGAAGGCCAGCCCTTCCCAGGGGCTGATCCGGACCGATTTCGACGTGGCCGCGATCGCCGCTGCCTATGAGGCGGGCGGCGCCACCTGCCTGTCGGTGCTGACCGACGAGCCCTATTTCCAGGGCCGCGACAGCTATCTGGCGCAGGCCCGCCATGCCGCGCCGACAATTCCGGCGCTGCGCAAGGACTTCATCGTGGATTCCTACCAGCTGCCGGAATCGCGGGCGCTGGGCGCCGACGCCATCCTGCTGATCGTGGCGGCCCTCTCCGACCCCGAACTGGCCGACTTCGAGGCCGCAGCCCTCGCGCTCGGGCTCGACGTGCTGGTCGAGGTGCATGACGAGGCCGAGCTGGAACGGGCGCTGCGGCTGTCGACTCCGCTGATCGGGATCAACAACCGTGACCTTCGCACCATGGCCGTCGACCTTGCGGCGACCGAGCGGCTGGCACCGCTGGTGCCCGAAGGGCGGCTGGTGGTCGCCGAATCGGGCATCGCCGGCGCCGCCGACCTCGCGCGGCTGAAGGCGAACGGCGTCACCACCGCCCTGGTGGGCGAGACGCTGATGCGCGCAGCCGACGTGGAGGCCGCGACCCGCCGGCTGCTGGGGGCGAGCTGATGGACCGCCTCACCCACCTTGACGAGGCGGGCGCCGCGCGCATGGTGGACGTGGGCGCCAAGGCCGTGACCGACCGTGTCGCGGTGGCCGAAGGCTCGATCCGGCTCGCCGCCGCCGCGCTGGCGGCGATCCGCGGCGGCACCGCCCCCAAGGGAGACGCGCTGGCAGCCGCGCGGATCGCCGGCATCATGGCCGCCAAGCGCACGGCCGACCTGATCCCGCTGTGCCACCCGCTGCCGCTGACGGCCGTCAGCCTCGATCTCGAGCCGGGCGACGGGTTCATCCGGGCGCGGGCAACCGTCAGGACCAGCGGCCGGACCGGTGTCGAGATGGAGGCGCTGACCGCCGTGTCGGTCGCCTTGCTCACCCTCTACGACATGGCAAAGGCCCTCGACCGCGGCATGCGGATCGAGGGCATCCGCCTCGTCGAGAAGCGCGGCGGCGCGTCCGCCGACTGGCAGGCCTGCGACGGGCCCGCGGCCGGCGGCTGACGGGGCGTGTCGCGCCTGCTGCCGTTCGACGAGGCGCTGGCGCGGCTGCTGGCCATGGTCGGGCCGCTGCCCGCCGCGGACCTGCCCCTCCGCGCGGCGCGCGGGCTCCGGCTGGCGACGCCGCTCCTTGCCGGCCTCGACCAGCCCTCGGCCGATGTCAGCGCCATGGATGGCTATGCGCTGCGCGCCGCCGACCTTCCGGGTCCGCTCCGGCTGGCGGGCGAGTCCGCGGCCGGGCGGCCGTTCGCCGGACAGCTGGCGGCGGGCGAGGCCGTGCGGATCTTCACCGGCGCGGTGGTGCCCGCGGGCGCCGACACGGTGGCGCTGCAGGAGGATGCGTCCGTCAGCGGCGGGATGGTTCGCCTCGCGGGTGACACCCCCGCGACCGGGGCCAACATCCGCCGGCGCGGGCAGGACTTCACGGCCGGCACCCGGCTGCTCGACGCCGGAGACCGGCTCAATCCGGCGCGACTGGCACTCGTGGCGGCGGCCGGCCTCGGCATCGCGCCGGTGCACCGGCGCCCGCGGATCGCGCTGCTCTCGACCGGAGACGAGCTGGTGCCGCCGGGCACATGGCCCGGCATCGGCCAGCAGCCCGCCTCGAACGCCCTGTCGGTCGGCGCGCTGCTGGAAGCCGCAGGCGCCGTCATCGAGGATCTGGGGATCGTGCCCGACAGGGCCGAAGCGATCGCGCGCAGCCTGGCCGGAGCTGATGCCGATGCCGTCGTCACCATCGGCGGCGCGTCGGTGGGCGATCATGACCTGGTTCGGCCGGCGCTCCTGTCGCTCGGCAGCGAACCGGATTTCTGGCGCGTGGCCATTCGCCCCGGCAAGCCGCTGATGGCAGCGCGCCTCGCGGACAGGCTGGTCATCGGCCTGCCCGGCAACCCGGCTTCCGCGCTGGTGACGGCGCGGCTGTTCCTGCTGCCGATGCTGCGCCGGATGCTGGGCGACGCCCGGCCGCACGATGCCGCGCGCCTGCTGCCGACCGCGACCGACCTGCCCGCCAACGGCCCGCGCCGCCACTACATGCGCGCCCGGCTGGTGCACGGCGCGGTGGAGGCCTTCGCCGCCCAGGACAGCGCACTGATGACCGTGCTGGCAGCCGCCGACTGCCTGCTGCTTCGGGAGATCGGCGCGCCTGCGGTTCCGGCGGGCACGCCTGTGCCCGTGCTCAACCTGTGGCCGGCCGAGGACGGGGCTTGACCGGTCGCCTGAAGTTCCGGTAATGTTCCCCCCATGTTCCTGAAGGGTGGACCATGCTGACGGCCAAGCAACATGAGCTTCTGATGTTCATCCACCGCCGTCTGGTGGAAACCGGCGTGTCCCCCTCGTTCGAGGAAATGAAGGATGCGCTCGATCTCAAGTCCAAGTCGGGCGTGCACCGGCTGATCGGCGCGCTGGAGGAGCGGCAGTTCCTGCGCCGGCTGCCCAACCGCGCGCGCGCGCTCGAGGTGGTTCGCCTCCCCGGCGAGGGGCGGGGCGGCGCGACGCCACCGGCGACCGTGACCGACATTGCGGCCGCCCGGGCCCGGCGCGCCGTGACCCCCGCGGTGCGGGGCACGGCACCGGCAACCGCGGTTCCGCTGGTCGGCCGCATCGCCGCCGGCCTGCCGATCGAGGCGATCGAGGATCATGAGCAGCTGGCGGTGCCGGCAGCCCTTCTGGGTGCCGGCGATCACTATGCCCTGCAGGTGGTGGGCGACTCCATGATCGAGGCGGGCATCTTCGACGGGGACTATGCGCTCATCCGCTCGACGGAAGAAGCGCGCGAGGGCGATATCGTGGTGGCGCTGATCGACGGGGAGAATGCGACCCTCAAATATTTTCACCGGGAAAAGGGCATGATCCGCCTCGATCCCGCCAACAGCCTGCACGCGCCGCAGCGCTACCTGCCGTCGCGCGTGAAGATCCAGGGGCGCCTGGCAGGCCTTCTGCGCCGCTACTGAGTGCAGGCCCGCGCGGCAGGCGGCGGCCGGCTCGGCTTTGGCCTTCCCTCGCGCGGCCGATCCTGCCAAGGCGCCAGACTGCGATGAGCAACAGCAGCCAGCACCCGCAAGCGCATGTTCCGCAGCCGGGCAAGCCGCATGCGGGCGTGCGGCATGCGCCCGACCCCCGGATGCTCGCCAAGACCGAGGTTCTGGTCGAGGCCCTGCCCTATCTGCAGCGCTACGCCGGCCAGACCTTCGTGGTGAAATATGGCGGCCACGCCATGGGAGACCCGGATCTGGCGCGTGATTTCGCCGAGGACATCGTGCTGCTGAAGGCGGTGGGCATCCGCCCGGTGGTGGTGCATGGCGGCGGCCCCCAGATCGGCGCGATGCTGAAGCGGCTGGGCCATGAAAGCCGGTTCGTGGATGGCCTGCGCGTGACCGACGCGGCCACCGCCGACGTGGCCGAGATGGTGCTGGGCGCCATCAACAAGCAGATCGTCGGCTGGATCAGCAACGCCGGCGGCCGTGCCGTCGGGCTTTCGGGCAAGGATGGCGGGCTGATCCGGACCGCCAAGGCCGGCAGCCGCCGGCGCGATCCGGGCAGCGCCATCGAGCAGGCCGTCGATCTCGGCTTCGTCGGCGAGCCCGCCGCGGTCGACCGCACGGTGCTCGACGTGCTGACGGCAGCCGATTTCGTCCCTGTCGTCGCCCCCATCGGCTTCGGCGCGGACGGCCATACCTACAACATCAATGCCGACACCTGCGCCGGCGCGGTTGCCGCCGCGCTCAGGGCCGCGCGCCTCTTCCTGCTGACCGACGTGCCCGGCGTGCTGGCCAGCGACGGCAAGCTCCTGACGGACCTCACACCCGCCGACATCCGCAGGCTGGCGGCCGATGGCACCATCTCGGGCGGCATGATCCCCAAGCTCGAGACCTGCGTTCACGCGGTCGAGGGCGGCGTCGATGCCGCCGTCATCCTCGATGGCCGTGTGCCGCACGCCATGCTGCTCGAAATCTTCACCCGCCAGGGCGCCGGCACGCTGGTCCGCGCCTGACGGGCGCGGCTCGGCCGGGCTCAGGCCGAAAGCGCGGTCCGCAGCCGGTCGACGAGGTCGAGCCGCTCCCACGAGAAATGGCCGTCCGCCGACGGCTCGCGGCCGAAGTGCCCGTAGGCCGCCGTCGGGCCGTAGATCGGACGGTTGAGGCCCAGGTGCGTGCGGATGCCGCGCGGCGTGAGCCGAACCAGTTCGGGCAGCAGCCGTTCGAGCCGCGCCTCGTCCGTCGTGCCGGTTCCATGCAGATCGACATGGATGGAGAGCGGCTCTGAGATGCCGATGGCGTAGGAAAGCTGGATGGTGCAGCGCCGGCCGAAGCCGGCGGCCACGATGTTCTTGGCAAGATAGCGGGCCATGTAGGCCGCCGAGCGATCGACCTTGGTCGGGTCCTTGCCCGAGAAGGCACCGCCGCCGTGCGGCGCCGCGCCGCCATAGGTGTCGACGATGATCTTCCGGCCCGTCAGTCCGGCATCGCCGTCGGGCCCGCCGACCTCGAACTTGCCGGTGGGGTTGAGGTGAAGGACCGTCTCGTCCGTGATGAAGCCGTCGGGCAGAACGTCGGCGAGCACGCCCTGCACATAGGCTTTCAGTTCGTCATGGCGCCCGGCGTCGCCCTGCCCGCCGTGCCAGTAGTAGCCCTTGGCATGCTGGGTCGAAACCACGATGGCAGCAGCACGGACCGGGCGCTCCTCCTCGTAGACAAGGGTGAGCTGGCTCTTCGCGTCGGGCTCCAGGAAGGGCGCGCGGCCGGTATGGCGATCGGCCGACATGCGCTCCAGGATGCGGTGCGCGTAGTGGAGCGTGGCCGGCATGAAGCCCGGCGTCTCGTCGGTGGCATAGCCGAACATGATGCCCTGATCGCCGGCCCCCTCGTCCTTGTTGCCCGATGCATCCACGCCAAGCGCGATGTCGGGCGACTGGGGATGGAGATGATTCTCGAACACCAGATTCTGCCAGTGGAACCCCTCCTGTTCATAGCCGATCCGCTGCACCGTCTCGCGCACGGTGCGCTGGATATCCTCCTGCGCGCCGGGTTCCCAGTTGCCGGCCCTGTCGATCATCCCGCGGCCGCGCACCTCGCCGGCCAGAACCACGCGATTGGTCGTCACCAGCGTCTCGCACGCGACCCGCGCTTCCGGATCGCGCGTCAGGAACAGATCGACGATGGCATCCGAAATCTGGTCGGCGACCTTGTCGGGATGACCCTCCGAAACGGATTCCGATGTGAAGATGAAGCTCTGGCGGGCCATGCTGTTCCTCGGGACGGGGCGCGCGACGACGCCACGGGACTTATGGATTTAAAGACTGCTTTAAGTCTTGATGCGATTGCTCGCAAGCCCTGCCGCGATCAGCAGTCCGGCCAGGATCAGCGGCAGCAGCAGCCCCAGCCGGGCCGCCGGGGGCGCGGGCAGCGCCGGCGGCAGGGCGACGAGCGCGGTGGCCGCCAGGCCGGCCGGCAGCGTCTCCAGCATCGTCCCGTCGGCGCCGATCAGGCCGCTGACGCCCGTCGGCGTCACGCGGACGACGGGGATCCCCTCCTCGATGGCGCGCAGCCGCGCCTGGGCATGGTGCTGCGGCGGCCCGGTGGGCCCGAACCAGGCATCGTTGGAGACGGTGACGAGGAACGCCGGCCGGTCGGCGCGATCGACCACCGCCCCCGGAAAGATGATCTCGTAACAGATATTGGGCGAGAGCGGCGGCAGGCCCGGCAGTCGCCAGGTGACGGGGCCGGGGCCGGGCAGGAAATCGAGGCTTCCAGGCACCAGTCGAGCCAGCCCGAGCGGCTCGGTGATCGGGCGAAGGGGCAGATATTCGCCGCCGGGCACCAGGTGCGCCTTGTCGTAGCGGGCGAGGATCGTGCCATCGGCCGCCAGCGCATAGAGGCTGTTGCGCGCGCCGACGATCCGGCCCGAGCCCTCGCGCTCGAGCGCGACGCCGCCCGTCAGCAGCAGGGTGGCCGGGGCAAACCCCTCGACCAGCTGGCGGCGCAGCACGGGCATGTCCTCCAGCGGAAACTCGACCGTCGCCTCCGGCCAGACGATGGCGGCGGGCGGCGCCGGCAGGCCGGCCAGCGCCACGCGGGTCTGGCCGATGGCAGCCCCGAGGCTGCGCTCGGCCCCGCCATCCGAATGCTTGTCCGCGATCCCGGTGCCGGTCTGGACGAGAAGGAGGTGCGGCGCGTCACCGCCGGCCGGCGGAGCATCGGGGCGGATCAGCGGGGCTGCGGCCAGCAGCACGGCCGCGCCGACGGCGACCCAGCCGCCGCGCCGGTCGCCGGCGAGGAAGGCGGCAAGCCCGCCCAGGCCCGCAAGCAGCAGCCCCGACAGCCCGCTCGCGCCGGCAAGGGCGGCAAGCCGCGCGGCTTCCCCGCTTCCCAGCAGCAGCGCACCCAGCGGATTCCAGGCAAAGCCCGTCAGCAGCAGGCCGCGCAGCACCTCGGTGACGGCGAACAGGCCGGCGAACAGCAGCGCGAAGCCCAGCGGGCGGCGCGCCAGCCGCGTGGCGCCCCAGGCGGCCAGCACCGGATAGAGGGCAAGGAAGATCGACAGGCCGCCGACCGCCAGCCAGCCGAAGGCCGCCGGCATCTTCGTCTGGAAGGTGAAGGCGGTCGCGATCCAGGCGAGCGAGACGGCGAAGTGCGCAGCGAAGAACAGGAAGGCGAACGCCGTGGCGCGCGCCGGCCGGGCCATCAGCGCCAGCAGCAGGGCGAGAAGCGCGCCAAGGGCAGGCCCGGTCGCGCCCCAGGGTTCGAACCCCAGCGACGACAGGGCGCCGAGCAGCGGCGCGGCGGCCAGCCAGACCGGGTCCGGAAGGCCCCCGAGGCGGCGGGCAAGCGGCGAGGCGGGCGTGGGCCGGTGCACGCGCGGCGGCCTAGCCCAAGCCGATGGCCGAAGATAGGAGGGCAAATGGCCGATCTTCGCCCTGCCGTCGTCCTGGTTCGCCCGCAGCTGGGCATGAACATCGGCATGGCCGCGCGCGCCATGGCGAATTTCGGCCTTGCCGACCTGCGCCTCGTCGCGCCGCGCGACGGCTGGCCCAACCCCGAGGCGGGGCCGGCCGCCGCCGGGGCGGATGCAGTGCTCGACGGCGTGACGGTCCACGCCGATGTCGCCGGCGCGCTGGCCGGCTGCCAGCTGACCTTCGCCACCACCATGCTCCACCGCGAGGCCGTGAAGCCCGTGGTCGGCGCGCGCGAGGCAGCGGGGCTGGTGCGGGCGGGCGAGGCGCGGGGGCTGAAGAGCGCGCTGCTGTTCGGCCCGGAACGATCGGGCCTGTCGGTCGATGACATCGCCGCCGTCCGGACACTGGTCACCTTCAAGACCGCGCGCGACTTCGCGTCGCTGAACCTCGCGCAGGCCGTGCTGCTCATGGCGCATGAATGGCACGAGGCGGTGCAGCCGCCGACCCCCGCAGCCAAAAGCCCCGAGCCGGCGCCGCACGAGGAGCTGGCGGGGCTGATCGCCCATCTCGACTCCGAGCTTGCGAAGGCGGGCTATTACCATGTGCCGGCGCGAACGCCCGCCACCCGGCGGACGCTGGCCGCCATGCTGACCCGCTGGGAGCTGACCAGCCAGGACATCCGCACGCTGCGCGGGATCATCCGCGCGCTGGCCGAAGGTCCCCGCCGGCGCGGCTGAACCACGCCGGCACGGCCCGCAGGGCCGACACGACAGGCCGTCCCGAAGCTGCCGTCAGGCAGCGTCAGTCGGGCCCGAAGCTGCCGTCAGGCAGCGTCATTCGGAATCGTGTAGCCCCGGCCCCAGACCGTCTCGATCACCGGCGGCGCGCCGGCTTCCGAGAGCTTGCGCCGCAGCTTGCAGATGAAGACATCGATGATCTTCATTTCCGGCTCGTCGCGGCCGCCATAGAGGTGGGCGAGGAACATCTCCTTCGTCACCGTCATGCCGCGGCGGGTGGCCAGAAACTCGAGACAGGCATATTCCTTGCCCGTCAGCGGAACCGGCAGGCCGTTGACCAGCGCCCGGTGGGCAACCAGGTCGAGCACCAGCGGCCCGATGCTGACCTCCGTCGGTGCGGCAGCGCGGCTGCGGCGAAGCACGGCGTGGATCCGCATCATCAGCTCGTCACGGTGGAAGGGCTTGGTGATATAGTCGTCGGCGCCCTCGCGCAGGTTGGCGATCTTGGCTTCCAGGCCGCTTTCGCCCGACAGGATGATGACGGGGGTTTCCGCGCGCATCTGGTGAAGCTGCTGCAGCACCTGCTGGCCCGGAATGTCGGGCAGCGACAGGTCGAGCACGACGACGTCGAAGCGGTAGGCCCGCGCCAGATCGAGCGCGTCCTCGCCGAAGGCCGTCACATAGACGGTGAAGCCGGCAAGCTCGAGCATGCGGCTGAGCGCGTCCGAGAGCAGGCGGTCGTCCTCGACGAGAAGCAGGCGGGTGGTGCGCCCCTGGCCGCCCAGGCGCCCGCCCGCAGCGCCCGGCTGGCCGGCGGGGGCGGCACTGGCCAGGCCGCGTCCGCCATCGGCGAGCAGCGAGCCGCCGTTCAGCGCGCCGCCATGGCCGCGATCGTCGGGATGGCCGTTGGTCGGGAATTCGGTCATGCTGTCGATCCTTCCCTCGCTCAGGCCCGGAAGCTGCGGCAGAGATCCGATGCCGGCTTCGCTTCCGTGTCGCGCCGCCGCGGCGGCAGCGGATAGTCGCGGTAGAGCTGGATCCGCGTGACCCTGAGGCCCGGCACACCGGCGCGGTCGAGCGATTCGGCCCACAGGTCCAGCTCCTCGGGGCTCAGGCTATAGCGCGCACAGGCCTCGGCCGGGGTGATCAGCCCGCCACGGATGGCGGCCACCACCTCGGCCTTGCGGCGCACGACCCAGCGCCGCGTGTCGGGCGGGGGCAGCGTCGCCAGCGTGATCGGCTTTCCAAGCGGGCCGGGCACCTCGATCGGGCGCGTGTCCGGCTGGCGGCTGGCGGCGGGCAGGTTGGGCACGGCCGGGTGCGCGGATGTCCGGATCTCTCCGGCCGTCGCGCCGCCTGCTGTCCTGGCCTCGTTCCTGTTCATTGTTTCAACCCTTGTCATTCCATGGGGGCCGCAGACGGCCCGGTGGTTCTGCCGTGACGCACCCGCCCCGAAAGCGGATGCGCTTTCCCCCACCGCACGCACGTCACCCAGGAAGGCGAGAGCTGATCCGGCCGGCCTGCCCCCCTTGCCGGGCAGCTTCCGTCCGGTGGCGATGCCTCTTGCGCGCCGCAGCCGTCCGCCCCATGTGCGGTGCTGCGATGCGCGTCGACGCGCGCCCCGACCCTTCCCGTCGGCCTCCTGCCTGCCTGTCCCAGGCTAACGGCAGCCGGGCTGCCGTCTTGAGGCCGATGTCGAACGACTGGATAGCGCGAAACGGGTTCCGAACGGTGCAAAGCATTGTTACCAGCGACAAACCACCAACAGGCGCCGATGTTTCGGCCGCCCTGCGGCAGGTCCGGGCAACCTTGCCGCCGCCGGGCACGCGGGTGGTGGTCGCGATGTCGGGCGGTGTTGATTCCAGCGTGGTGGCAGCACTCGCCCATGACCATGGCTGCGAGACCGTCGGGGTCACGCTTCGCCTGTCGGATGATCCGGATTCGCCTGATCGAACAGGCAGTTGCTGTGCCGGAACCGACATTGCGGATGCCCGTGCCGTGGCCGATGCCCGCGGCATTGCCCATTATGTGCTGGACTATCAGAGCGCCTTTCGCCGCGAGGTGATGGAGACCTTCGCCGACGACTATCTCGCCGGCCGCACGCCCGTGCCCTGCATCAGCTGCAACCAGACCGTGAAATTCCGTGACTTGCTGGGCGTCGCGCGCGACCTGGGGGCCCAGGCGCTGCTGACCGGCCATTATGTCCGCCGGCTCGAGGGCGTGGACGGCCCCGAACTGCACCGCGCCATCGACCCCGCGAAGGACCAGAGCTATTTCCTGTTCGCGACAACGCCCGGGCAGCTGGCGATGCTGCGCTTCCCGCTGGGCGGTCTCGACAAGCCGACGGTCCGGCTGCTGGCCGGGCATTTCGGCCTCAGGGTGGCGGCCAAGCCCGACAGCCAGGACATCTGCTTCGTGCCCCGGGGCGACTATCGCGCCGTGGTGCGCAGGCTGAGACCCGGGGCCGACCGGCCCGGCGACATCGTCGATCTCGAGGGCCGCGTGCTCGGCCGGCACGGCGGGCTCATCGGCTTCACCGTCGGCCAGCGCCGCGGGATCGAGATCGGCGGGCAGGCCGAGCCCCTCTATGTCGTGCGGCTGGAGCCGGCGGCAAACCGGCTCGTCGTCGGGCCGCGCGCGGCGCTCGGCGTCACGACGGTGCATCTCGACGGGCTCAGCTGGCTTGCCGGCCCGGTCCCGGCAGAGGGCCTTCCCCTGGCTGCGAAGCTCCGGTCGATGGCGCCGCTGGCGCCGGCGCGGCTGTTCGACGGCGGCGCGCCCCGGCTCGAGTTTCCCGAGCCGCAGTTCGGCGTGGCGCCCGGCCAGGCCGCCGTCTGCTACGCCGGCACGCGCGTGCTCGGCGGCGGCTTCATCCGCTCGACCGCCTGATCGGCGCGTCAGCTCTCGTCGGCAAAGCGCGCGGTCGCCACCCCGTCGGCGCCATAGACGGGCTCGACCCGGTCGCAGCGATACTTGCGGGTTTCGGCGCGGACGATCCCGAACCCCTGCAGATGGGCGAGCATGCCGAAATAGGAGGGCGCGACCAGATGGTCGGCGAGCATCCGGGCGCTCTCCCACTCCTCGAACACATGGATCCGGTCGGGGTGCACCGGGTCGGCGGCCCAGCTGTAGTGGCGGCACCCCGGCTCCGCGAGCGCCTGGTCGATGTAGGGCCGGGCGGCGGCGAGGGCAGCCGCCCGCTGCCCCGGCGCCAGCTCGACTTCGCCGGCAATCAGGATGGTCATCAGGGCCTCCTCAGGCTGAAGCGTCGTTCCAGGAACAGCCACCGGCCGCCGCGGCGGACACAGACATCGTCGTAGCGGCCAAGCGGCCGGCGCTCGCCCTCGGCGCCGACCAGAAGCTCGTGCGTCCACACCCGGCCCTCGGCGCGGTCGCCGGTCACGCGGATGGCGCCGGCCTGGCTGAAGAAGCCGACGAAGGAAAAGCCGGCCATCGCCTGCTGCCAGAGCGCGACGATGGCCGCCCGGCCCTCGACGACCGTGCCCATGAGGTCCCAGCGGGCGTCCTCGGCCCACAGCGCGCCCCAGGCCCCGGCATCGGCGCGCTGGACCGCATCGGCATAGCGGTCGTGCAGGTCGCGGATCGCCCGCAGGTCGGCTGGTGGCCCCGAAAATCCCGTGACTTGCCCCTCAGCCATGCCGGAAACCTTCCAGCGCCGCCCGACTGTCGGCCGCGACCGGGGCGGCGCCCGACCGGTCGTCTGCCAGGTTCACCATCACGCTGTCGGCAAGCGCGATCGCCGCTCCGCCCTGGAACAGGCCGATGGCGAGCCGGTAACTGCTGCCACCCACCGAGGCGACCGCCACGCCGGCCTCGACATCGGCCGGGTAGCTGCCCTCCCCCAGATAATCGATCGAGACATGGACGATCATGATGCCGGCCGGGCTGGTGGCGGCCACCGTCTCGCGAAGCCGCCAGTGGAAGCGCACGCGCGCCTCCTCGACGAGGCGGGCGATCGCCACATTGTTGAGATGGGCGTTCGAATCCATGTCGCCATAGCGGGTGGGCAGCGTCACCCGGAACGGATAGCTCGCCAGCGCCAGCCGCCAGGCCTGATCCTTCAGCGCCATGCCCGTCAGGCCCATCGGACACGCAGCGGAAGCGATTTCAGCCCGTTGACGAAATTCGAGATCGACAGCTTCGGCTCGCCGGCAAGCTCGACCGACGCGAGCTTCGGGATCAGCTCCTCGAACAGGATCCTGAGTTCCAGGCGGGCCAGGTGCATGCCGAGGCACAGGTGCACGCCATGGCCGAAGGCGATGTGGGGATTGGGATCGCGGTCGGCCCTGAAGACATCGGGTTCCTCGAACACCGCCTCGTCGCGATTGCCCGACAGGTAGAAGAGCGCGAGGCCGTCGCCGGCGCGGATGATCCGGCCGCCGAGCGGCACATCCCTGGTCGCGGTGCGCATGAAATGCTTGACCGGCGTGGTCCAGCGGATGGCTTCCTCGACGAAGCGGGCGATGAGGAGGGGATCGGCCTTCAGCTTCGCCAGTTCGGACGGCGCCCTTGCGAGTTCCGCCATGCCGCCGGCGGCCGACGAGCTCGTCGTGTCATGTCCGGCGGTCGCGACGATCACGAAATAGGACAGCGCCTCGCGATCCGGGATGGGCGCGCCGTCGAGGGTGCCGGTGGCGATCACGGTGGCGAGATCGTCGCGCGGGTGCCGGCGGCGGTCGGCGACGACCTGCCCGAAATAGTCGAAGAAGATCTGCGCCAGCCGGACGAGATCGACCTGGGCGTTGCCGGTCCCCTGGAAGCCGACACCCTCGGTCAGGATCTGCGAGCGGGCGATGACATCGGGGTCGAGCGCGCCGAAGGTCTCCTGTGTCAGCTTCAGCATCAGCGGCTCGTCGGCGCGCGGCACGCCCAGGATCTCCAGGATGACCCGCAAGGGGTAGAAGAGCGCGATCTCGTTCACGAAATCGAGGGTGTCGCCCTTCGCGCGCATCAGCTCGACATGCTCGGCCGCGATCGCGCGGATGCGGCCCTCGAGGCTGGCCCGCACCGCGCCCGGCTGAAACCAGGCGTTGGTCACCTGCCTCAGCTTGCGGTGCTCGGGATCGTCGAGATCGACGAGCGTGCGGAACAGGTGGGTGTCGCCCGTCGTCTGGCGGATCCATTCCTCGCCCTCGAACGGGGAGAGATAGGTGCGCTCGCGGTTGATGAAGCGGTCGTTCGCCTTGGAGACGGCGAGGATGTCGGCATGGCGGGTGATCGCCCAGAAGGGGCGGTAGCCGACCGGCTCGGTCCAGTGCACCGGGTCGGTCGCGCGCAGATGGGCATAGTCGGCCAGCAGGATTGCGGGGTCGGCATAGACCCAGGGGTTGACGATCCGGTCGTCGAGTCGGTCGGTCGTCCAGCCCGGGAAGGGGATGGCAGGGGTCGTGGCCATGGGCTCCTCCAGCAGGCCTTGTGGCCCGGCGACGGGTGCTGCGGCAAGCTGTCAAGGCCGGGGGGCGCGCGCGGCGCCCCGCCGCGCTAGGGACAGGCGCGCAAGGAGACGCATCATGAAGCTCTACGACAGCATCGGCCCCAATCCGCACATGGTTCGCATCTTCGCGGCCGAGAAGGAAATCGAGCTCAGCCGCATCGCCGTCGACGTGATCGGGGGCGAGAATCGGGCCGACGCCTTCCTGGCCATCAACCCCATGGGCCAGCTGCCCGCGCTGGAGACGGCCGATGGCCAGGTGATCACCGAAGTGGTGGCCATCTGCGAACTCCTGGAAGAGCTTCACCCGCAGCCGGCGCGGATCGGCAACACGCCGGCCGAGCGCGCCGAAACGCGCATGTGGGTGCGCCGCTTCGACCTCGGCGTTCTGGAACCCTGCATGCTGGGCTTCCGGGCGACCGCGGGGCGCGCCTTCTTCGAGCCGCGCATGGCGCTGCTCTCGGCAGACGCCGGCGCCGAGGTGATCGGGCTGATGCACGGCAATCTCCGCCGCTTCGACCAGCTGCTGGCCGGTCGCACCTGGGTCTGTGGCGAACGGTTCAGCCTTGCCGACATCACGCTGGGCGCCTTCCTGCTGTTCGCGCGGAAGAACCGCGGCGCGCTGCCGGACGGGCTCGGCTGGATTCCCGGCTTCCTCGATCGCTGCGCGGCAAGACCGGCCTTTTCCGCCTGAGCGTCACGCAGCCGGGCTGGAGGGGGTGGGCACCGGCTGCCGCCGGGCCTGCCACAGGCAGGCCAGCGCGATGATCGCCGCCCCCGCCCAGGTGCGAAGGGCGACGGGTTCGGCAAAGAAGACCCAGCCGAGCAGCGCGGCCCAGGCCAGCGCGGTATATTCGAACGGGGCCAGCAACTGCGCCTCGGCGCGCGCATAGGCCCGCGCGATCAGCTGCAGCGCGATGGCGCCGGCAAGGCCGGTTGCCGCGAACAGCCACAGGTCGATCCGGTCCGGCAGCAGCGCCGCCGGGGCGGTCAGCACCAGCATCGGCGGCAGCAGGTAGAGCGCCGGCAGAACCGCGCCGAGCAGGCTGATGACCGACGGGCCGTCGGCCGCGGCCCGCTTGCGCAGGATCACGATCTGGATGGCGTAGGTGAAGGCCGCCGCCAGCGCGGCACCGATCCCCAGCAGCCTGTCGCGATCCCCGAGCCCCGACCAGTCGGCCGGCGCTGCGGCCACCAGCACGCCCGCGAAGCCGGCGAGCCCGGCAAGCAGGCTCGCCGGCGCCAGCCGCTCGCCCAGCATCAGGGCGGCAAGCGGCGGGATCATCAGCGGCGCGACAAAGGCGACGGTGACGGCCTCGGCCAGCGGCAGCAGCTTGAGCGAGAGGAAGAAGAGGGCAGCCGACGCGGCGATGAACAGGCCGCGCACGGCATGGATCGGCAGCATCTCGGCGGTGATCGCCGGCCGCCCGTCGCGCCACCAGAACAGCGCGATGAAGGGCAGCGCGAAGATGTAGCGCCAGAAGCTGGCCATCAGCACCGGGTTGGTCTGGACCAGCGCCTTCATCAGCGCGTCCATCACGCAGAAGACGGCGACGCCCGCGACATAGATCAGGATGGGGCCGGCGCGCATGGCCGCCCGCTGTGGCGCCGCGCGCAACCGATTGCAATGGCGGGCGGATCGCGGCATGAGGCCGTTTCCAACCCGGACGAACATGGTCCGCTTCCAACAAGAGGGGTCCATCATGGCGAAACTTCTGGCCAATCTGAACAATGCGCTGCTGCTGGGCTTCGCGCTGCTGCTGGTGGTGATGTTCGGCTTCCACCAGGTCGGGCTCGACCAGGGCTATGCCAACGGCTTCTTCCGCTTCCTGCACGTGCTGGTCGGTATCATGTGGATCGGCCTGCTCTACTATTTCAACTTCGTGCAGATCCCGACCATGCCCAAGATCCCGGCCGAACTGAAGCCGGCGGTCTCCAGGCACATCGCGCCCGAAGCGCTCTTCTGGTTCCGCTGGGCGGCCCTGTTCACCGTCATCACCGGGCTCGTGGTCGCGATGCTGTCGGGCTATCTGGTCGAGGCGCTCACGCTGCAGGGCAACCGGGTCATCGGCTTGGGCATGTGGCTGGCCCTCATCATGGCGTTCAATGTCTGGTTCATCATCTGGCCCAACCAGAAGAAGGCGCTGGGGATCGTCGAAGCCGATGCCGACACCAAGGCGAAGGCGGCCACCACCGCCATGCTGACCAGCCGGATCAACACGGTGCTGTCGATCCCCATGCTCTACTGCATGGTGAGCCAGGGGGCGCTGGCGAGCTACCTGCGCGTCTGAGGCCGCGGCGCGCAAGCGCGACCGCGCGCAAAGCCGGCAGGCGCAGCACCCGATGGCGATGAACCATCGCCATCGGGTCCCGGCACGAGACGACAGGCTCAGGGCCCGCCGGAATGGCGGGCGAGCCGGGCGCCCATCTCCGCATTCAGCGCCTGGAGCGCATTGAGGGGCCGGATCATCACCCGGAAGTCGTCGATCCGGCCCTGCGCGTCCATGTGCAGGCTGTCGATCCCCTGCGCCTGTTTTCCCGCGATCGTGCAGTCGAAGTAGAGGGTGGCGTGATCGACGGCGCTCTCGATGCGCACGAACCGGAAATCCGCCAGCACCGCCATCAGCTGCCCGAACAGGAAGCGCACCATCTCCTTGCCCTCGAAGGGCGCATGCTTGGTCGGGCTGTAGAGCCGGATCCCGTCCGCCATCAGGGCGAGGATGGCTTCCACATCCTTGGCTTCGGCCGCCTCGCGATAGGCCAGCGCCGTCGGGTGGGGCGCGCTCATTCGGCCACCTTCAGAAGCTGCTTGCCGCGGTTGGCGCCGCTGAACAGCCGCCTGAGGGTTGCCGGCGCGGCCTCGAACCCGTGCTGCACATCCTCGCGGAAAACGAGCCGCCCCTCGTGCACCAGCGCCGCCAGCCGCCTTCTGATGTCGGGAAACTCGGACGCCCAGTCGAGCACGATGAAGCCCGCCATCGTGGCCCGGCGGAACACCAGGTTGAAATAGTTCTGCGGCCCGGCCGGAAGCGTGCCCGTCCCGTAGCGGCTGATTCCGCCGCAGATCACCACCCGCGCACCCGTGGCGATCTGGCCCAGCATGTCATTGAGGATGGCGCCGCCCACATTGTCGAACACCACGTCGACGCCGCCCGGCGCCAGCTCCCTCAGCTGCGCGCGCAGGTCGCCGGCCTTGTAGTCGATGGCGGCGTCATAGCCGGCTTCCCCGGTCAGCCAGTGGCACTTCTCGGGCCCGCCGGCGATCCCGATCGCGCGGCAGCCCGCCACCCTGGCAAGCTGCCCGACCGTCGAGCCGGTCGCCCCAGCCGCGCCCGAGACGAGAACGGTGTCCCCGGGCAGCGGCCTGCCCAGCTTGAAGAGCCCGCACCAGGCCGTCAGCCCCGTGGTGCCCAGCACCGAGAGCATGGCGGTGGGCGGCAGGTCGGGATGACAGGCCTCGAAGCCCGCGCCATCGGTCAGCAGCCACTCCGTCCAGCCGGTGAGCCCGGCATAGAGGCCGCCCTCCCTCAGCTTCGGCGTGTTCGACTTCACGACCCGCACGATCCCGGATCCGCGCATCACGTCGCCGATGGCCATGGGTGCCACATAGTCGGCGACATTCTCGGCCCAGCCCTTCTGCGCCGGGTCGAACCCCAGCCACAGCGTCTGGCACAGCGCCTGGCCGGGCCCCGGCTCGGCAAGCTCGGTCTCGGCGAGACGGAAATCGCCGTCCTCGAGCGGGCGGCCGCGCGGATGGGCGGCGAGCAGCCACTGGCGGGTCTTCATGGGGCGGGCCTTTCGCTGGCGACGTTCGGTCCCTCCATCGGATGGCCCTGCCCGGCGCACAACTGGCGTTCGCGATGGCCCGCGATCGCCAGCAGCGCGGCCGCCGTCTCGTCGGGGGCCGTCACCATCAGGTCGTGGCCGCTGTCGATCCCGATGATCGGCCAGCCCTCGGCCCGCGCCTGCGCCACGCCCCGCTTCGGCCCGTCGAGCGTGTTGCCGGTTGCAGCGACATAGGCCCTGGGCAGGGCTGCAAAGCGCGCCGGCAGGGGCGCGAGCGGCTCCTCGAACGTCCGCCAGGCCATGGGTGTCAGGCGCCGCTCGACCCAGCCGTGAAGCGGATGGCCTTCCGGCACGCCGAGGGCCGCGGCCGGCAGCGGCAGCGCCCCGATCCCGTCGATCGCGGCCGCCCGGCCTTTCGCGACCACCCCGGGCGGGGCCCCCTCGAGCAGCGCCTCGCCCGCGCGCACCGGCACGCCGTCGAGCGAGACCCACCGGGCGACGGCCGGATGGCCGCAGGCCAGCGCCGTGGGCCGGGCGCCATAGCTGTGGCCGACGAGCACGGCGTCCGCCACCTCCTCATGATCGAGCAGGGCCAGTATGTCCCGCACATGGGTGGCGGTGTCGGTCGCGGCCGTCAGCAGATGATGGCGCTCGCCCTGGCCGGTCAGCGTCGGCGTCAGCACCCGGTGGCCGGCCGCCCGAAGCCGGTCGGCGACAAGTCGCCAGCACCAGCCGCCATGCCAGGCGCCATGGACGAGAACGAAGTCGGTCATGCGTCGGCTGCCTCCCGCCAGTGATCGAAGGCCCGCGCCTGGTGACGGCGAACGAAGGCCGCCGCCGCCGGGCCGGTGAACGGCCCGTCCCACCGGTCGTGGCTCTTCGACAGCCACCAGCCCTGGCCGGGCAGCCCGTCGGACGCGCGCACCACCAGCACGGCGAGTTCGGGCCGGCCGCTGCCGCGCTGCAGGTCGTCCACGGCATCAAGGGCAGCGCAGAGCTGCCCCACCTGGAACCGCCGGAAGGGCAGGCCGAACCAGTGGAACACCTCGCCATAGCTGATGGCGCGGCCCTGTCTTGCACGCAGGACGAGCAGGGCTTCCAGCTCATCGACGGGAAACAGCGCCATGGCGGGGGTGTCTATACGAGCGGCGACGGCCGCGCTACACGCGCCAGCCAATGACCGAGGGGGCCTATCCCGCGACCCGCCTGCGCCGGCTGCGCCGAACCGCCTGGTCGCGCGCGCTCGTCGCCGAGGCCCGGCTGTCCCCGGCCGATCTCATCTGGCCCGTGTTCGTCCGCGACGGCACCGACGAGGCCGAGCCGATCGCGACCATGCCGGGCGTGTTCCGCCACACGGTCGATCGGCTGCCGGCGCTGGCGCGCGAGGCCGCCGGGCTCGGGATTCCGGCGCTTGCGCTGTTCCCGAACACGCCGGCCGGCCGCCGCACCCCGGACGGCCGCGAAGCGCTCGACCCCGACAATCTGGTCTGCCGGGCGCTGAAGACGCTGCGCGACAGCGGCGCCGGGCTGGGCCTGATGACGGACGTGGCGCTCGACCCCTACACCAGCCACGGCCATGACGGTCTGATTGACGAGGCCGGCCGGGTGCTCAACGACGAGACGGTCGAGCTGCTCGTCGGCCAGGCGCTGAACCAGGCGGCCGCCGGCGCGGACATCGTGGCACCGTCCGACATGATGGATGGCCGGGTGGGCGCCATCCGCCGCGCGCTGGAGGCAGCCGGCCATCCCGACACACAGATCATGGCCTACAGCGCCAAATATGCGAGCGCCTTCTATGGCCCCTTTCGCGATGCGGTGGGCGCCGCCGGCCATCTGAAGGGCGACAAGAAGGGCTATCAGATGGATCCGGCGAACGCGCGCGAGGCGCTGCGCGAGATCGCGCTCGACCTGGCCGAGGGCGCGGATTCGGTCATGGTGAAGCCGGGGCTTGCCTATCTCGACATCGTCGCCCGGGCGGCGCAGCGGTTCGACGTGCCCGTCTTCGCCTATTGCGTCTCCGGCGAATATGCGATGCTCGAGGCCGCCGCGGCCGCCGGCATGCTCCAGCGCGAGGCGGCGGTGCTGGAGCTGCTGCTCGCCTTCCGGCGCGCGGGTGCTGCCGGCATTCTCACCTATCATGCCCCGCTCGCCGCCCGCCTGCTGCACCACGCATGACGGATTTCGCCCGCCTGCTCGCCCCCGACCAGGGCGAACCCGCCCAGACCCTCCAGCTCGTGACCCAGGCTGGCTTCGACGCCTTCCTGTCGGGCCTCGGCGAAACCGGGCGGTCGGCGGTGGCCGCCGCCGCCTTTCGCGCCCGCGCCGAGACCGCCTGCTTCCTGCCCGGCACCAACGGCCGCGACTGGGGGCTTGCCGCCGGCACCGGGGAGGGGCCGCCGGGCCGCTGGACCCTGGCCGCCGCCTCGGCGCTGGCGCCCGAGGGCAGCTATCGCCTCGCCACCCCCGTTCCGGCGCACGCGCTGCACGGCTGGCTGATGGCCCAGCACCGCTTCACCCGCTATCGCCGGCCCGACGACCTGCGCGGCCCCCGGCGGCTGCTGCTGGCCGACCCGGCAGCGATCGCGCCGGCGGTGGCGGCGGCCGAGGCCGAGGCCCGGCTGCGCGACCTGGTCGACACGCCGGCCGAGCACATGGGCCCCGCCGAGATCGAGACCGACATCCGCGCGCTGGCCGAGGCGGCCGGTGCCCGGGTGTCGGTCGTCATGGGCGAGGCGCTTCTCGACCAGGGCCTTCCGGCGATCCATGCCGTCGGCCGCGCCTCGCCCCGCCGGCCGCGCCTCATCCGGATGGACTGGGGGGATGAAGCGCACCCGCCCGTCGCGCTCGTGGGCAAGGGCGTGTGCTTCGATACCGGCGGCCTCAACCTGAAGACGGGCGCGGCCATGGCGCTGATGAAGAAGGACATGGGTGGCGCGGCGCATGCGATCGCGCTGGCCCGCCTGGTGATCGCCCGGCGGCTGCCGGTGCGGCTCAGCCTGATCGTGGCGGCGGTGGACAATGCCGTCGCGGGCGAGGCGATCCGGCCGGGCGACGTGATCACGACACGCAAGGGGCTTGCCGTGGAGGTGGGCAATACCGACGCCGAAGGCCGCCTGATCCTCGCCGACGCGCTGGCGCTCGCGGCCGAGGGCAAGCCGCAGCTGATCCTCGATTTCGCGACCCTGACAGGCGCGGCGCGGATCGCGCTGGGCCCGGATCTGCCGGCGCTGTTCGCCAATGACGAGACGCTCGCCGCCGGCCTGCTGGCGGCCGGCGAGGCGGCCGACGATCCGCTCTGGCGCCTGCCCCTGTGGCAGCCGTACCGCCGCCTGTTCCGCTCCGACATCGCCGACATGAACAACAATGTGGAGGGCGGCTTCGCCGGCGCCATCGTCGGCGCCCTGTTCCTCGAGCGCTTCGTGCCGGCCGGCCTGCCCTGGGCCCATCTCGACCTCTACGCCTGGAACGCGAGCGCCCGGCCCGGGCGGCCGAGGGGCGGCCTTGCCATGGGGCTGTTCGCCGCGGCGCACCTGCTCGAGCAGCGCTTCGGGTCGCGGGCATGACTCTGGTGCGCGTGGCCGGGCCGCGCAGCGCGGCACCGCTGGGCCCGCTCGACCCGCGCGAGGCCGCCTGGCGGCCCGATCTCGCCGATATCGCCCTCGCCGGGCAGGTGGCGGTGCCGCACTATGCCCGGCCGGTTCCGCATGTCGCGGCCCGGCAGGTGGTGATGCGCTCGGCCGACGATCCGGGCGCCACGCCGGTCAGCGAGCTTCTGCCCGGCGAGGGGTTCCTCGTGCTCGACGAGGGCCATGGTCATGCCTGGGGCTATTCCGCCCACGACCATTATGTCGGGCATGTGCCGCTCGATGCGCTGCTGCAAGGCGAGGCCGCGGCCGCCACCCACCTGGCAGGCCCGGGCGACGCGCTGCTGTTCGAGGCGCCCGACATCAAGGCACCGGTGGCCGCGGCGCTGCCGGCGGCGAGCCGGGTGGTGGCCGGGCCGTACGACGAGCGCTTCCTCTCCATCGCGGCCGGGCCATGGTCCGGGACCTTCCTGCACCGGCGCCACGCGCTGCCGGCCGGCGGCGACCCGTCGCTCGACTGGGTCGCGGTCGCCGAGGGGTTCCTCGGCACGCCCTATCGCTGGGGCGGACGGAGCCGGGCCGGGATCGACTGTTCGGGGCTGGTGCAGGTGGCGCGCCTGCTGGCCGGCCGGCCGACACGGCGCGATACCGACATGCAGCAGGCCGGCGCCGCGCCGATCGCGCGCGACGATGCCGGGCGGGGCGACCTTGCCTTCTGGCCCGGGCATGTCGGCATCCTGCTGGGCCCCGGGCTGCTGCTGCACGCCAATGCCCATGCCATGGCCGTCACGCGCGAGCCGCTCGCCGAGGTGGAAGCGCGGATCGGCGCTGCGGCCAGCTTCGCGCGGGGCTGCGGCTTTCGCGCCACAAGCGGCTGATTCAGGACGGCGATCGAGGCCGGCTGCGCTTGCCCCGCCAGGGCCCCTCGGTTATGGCGCCCGCGAGGGAGAGCGACGGGATGCAGGCCATGAGGGCTCTTCCGGGAGCGGCGGGATGACGGCAGGCCGCGGGCCGGCTGCGCAGGCGGGCAGGCTGGATGCGGATGCCGGCGAGGAGGGTGCGTCAATGTCTGATGTGCGGGACAGGAAAGAGGACTCCGACATTTTCGGCCATGCGAGCCTTCTGGCCGAGATCGAGCGGATCGAGCTGCCGGCCGACTACCGGCCGAGCGACGACGAGCCCTTCATGAACGACCGGCAGCTCGCCTATTTCCGCGCCAGGCTGCTGCGCTGGAAGGCGGATATCGCAGCCGAGGCCAAGGCGACCCTGGACACCCTCAAGGAGGGCCCCATCCAGGAGCCGGACCAGACGGACCGCGCGTCGTCCGAGACGGACTGGGCGCTGGAGCTGCGCACCCGCGACCGGCAGCGCAAGCTGATCGCCAAGATCGACGCGGCCCTGCGCCGGATCGAGGCGGGCGATTACGGCTATTGCGAGATCACCGGCGACCCGATCTCGCTGCAGCGGCTCGAGGCCCGGCCGATCGCGACCATGACGCTGGAAGCGCAGGAACGCCACGAGCGCGAGGAGCGCGTCTCGCGCGACGACTGAAGGAAGCCGGCGCGCCGGCGCGGTGCGGCTAGGCGCTGCGCGCCATCTCCTCCTTCAGGCGCAGCTTCTGCCGCTTCAGCGCCGTCACCTTCGCGCTGTCCGGCAGGGGGCGCATCATCTCGCTTGCGATCTGCCCGTCGATCATCGCGTGACGGGCCGAGAGGGCTTCGAGATGTGCGCTGGCCATCGGGCAATTCCTTTCCTCTGCCGATCGTCCGGCCCTCCCCCGGGAAGGTCGGGCAGGCAGTAAATCACGGGCCGGCGCGCTTGTCAGCCCGGGGCACGCCCGCGAGGGGCCGCCCCCATATCCGGAGCGGCCTTGCTGACCGGGATACCAGATGTGCCCGGGCGGACCGGCGCGGCCGAAGCCGGCCCGGCGACTCGGCCGGCTGCCGATTGACGGCGCGCGCAGCCCCCGCCAAGGCGTCGGCCGGATCCTCGGCCGTGCGCCGGCCACGCGGGAGTGGGGGATGGATGAAGCGGAACTGCGGGCCCGTCTGCACATGCTGACGCAGGAGCATCGCGATCTCGACGTCGCGATCGACGCGCTCGCCCGCTCCGCCACGGCCGACATGCTGCAGATCGCCCGGCTGAAGAAGCGCAAGCTCCGGCTGAAGGACGAGATCGCCCTCATCCAGGACCTGCTGATCCCCGACATCATCGCCTAGATCGTCCCGACGCGCGGCAACCTGCAATCGGCAACCGGCACGACCGGCGGCGCGGTGTCGCCGCCCGCGCCGGACCGGGGCCTCAGTCCCTTGTCGCCAGCCCGGCCTCCACGGTCGCGTGAAACCGCGCGATTCCCTGCTCCAGCCCGCCCAGCAGCAGCTCGTCGATGGCGCCAGAGGCAAGCCCGCGCTGCCCGGCCTCGGCGGCGCCGAAATCCTCGGTGCCGAACACCTTCCCGTCCAGCAGCGCCCAGCTCTTTGCCCAGTGCGCCTCGGCCTGCGCATCGGCCGGCGGCTCGGGGATCAGCATGAAGTCCTCGACCAGCGTCTCGCCGACTGCCTGCGGCATCAGCACCATCAGGTTCACATAGTCGGGACTGGCGACCAGGACCGTCGCCGGAAACAGCTGATAGGCGTAGGTCACGATCCGCCTGAGCGCCGGCCAGTCCGCGAGATCGACCCCCTCGAGCCCGCCCACCCGCGCGACCGCCGAGCGCATGTGCGGGCCGACCGTGTCGCCCGCCGTCACGCCATCCTCGAAGAAGCGGGCGATCGACTCGCGATGGAGCCGCTGCACATGGTAGCTTTCGAGGAAGGCATCCATGATGAGCTTCCAGTTCGATCGCACCCGGTGCGTCCTGCGGGCGTAGAGGTGCATGTCGGGAAGGCCCAGCGCATCGAAATCGGCAGCCAGCGGCCCGGACGCAAGGGCGAAGTCGGCACCCGCACCGGCCAGCGCGGCCCAGATGAGGCCGCCGGCCTCGAGCGCAGGCACCCCGACAAGGCCGAGCGTGGCGCGATCCGCACCCGGAAAGGTCTCGGCCCGGGGGATGCCCTGAAGCCGCCCGTCGAGCCCATAGGCCCAGGCGTGATAGGGGCAGACGATGGCCGGGCTGCGCGTCGGCTCGGGCGCATCGACCAGGCGCGTGCCGCGGTGCCGGCAGGCGTTGAGGAAGATGCGAAGCGCGCCACGCCTGTCCCGCAGCAGCAGCAGCGGCCGGCCGAAGCCGTCATGCGTCATCAGCGTGCCGGGCTCGGGCAGCATCGCCGATGGCCCCAGCACCAGCGGCAACCGGCCGAACAGGCGGGCCTGCTCGGCCTCGAACCGGGCGGCATCGAGATAGGCGGCCGCGGCAAGCCGGCTGGTCTCGTAGGCAGGCGGGCCCGGCTGGTCCCGGCACTGCTCCGCCAGGCGGATCTGGGCCGCCGTCGGCCGCCGGGCGGCGCGCTCGAAGGGAGCGTTCATCAGCCCTGTCATCCTGCGCGCGCCGGGCCTCGTCTTCAAGCCTGTTCCAATCGCCAGCGAAGCCGATAAGGAGGATCGATGGATCACAGCAGTGCGCCGCGCCGCGGCTGGGCCGATGCCCTCGGCCCCTATCTCGAGCGCGGGCCCCTCGGCGCCCTGCTGCTCGGCCTGTCCTCGGGCGCGCCCTTTGCGATGATCGCCGCCACCCTGACGACACGGCTGGCGGAGTCCGGCATCGACAAGAAGACGGTGACGGCCTTTGCGCTCACCTTCCTCCTCTACAATCTGAAGTTCCTGTGGGCGCCGATCATCGACCGGGCGCGCATCCCCCTGCTCGCCGATGCCATCGGCCAGCGTCGCGCCTGGCTGCTGCTGATCGCCGGGGGCGTCGTTGCCGCGCTCGTCTGGATGGGCCGGGTCGATCCGGCCGCCGACATCGAGATGATGGTGCTCGCCGCGCTGACGGTCGCCTTCTTCGGCGCCAGCTTCGACGTGGTGATCGACGCCTTCCGCATCGAAAGCCTCGAGGCCCGGCAGCTCGGCGCCGGCTCGGGGATGAGCCAGTATGGCTGGCGGCTGGGCTCGGCCGGCGCGGGCGCGCTGGCGCTCGTGGTGGCCGAGCGCGCCGGCTGGGACATGGCCTATGCGGCCGCTGCCCTGTTCGCGATTCCCGCCCTCCTGGCCGGCCTGCTCCTGGGCGAGCCGGCGCGACGCGCCGATCTCATCGCCGGCGAGGCCGACCTTCCCTTCCTGCGGCGGGTTCGCACCACCTTCATCGGCCCGCTTGCCGATTTCCTCACCCGCCCCAACGCGATCCTGGTGCTGATGTTCGTGATCGTCCACAAGCTGGGCGACACGCTCGCCAACCTGTCGCTGCGGCTGCTGCTCGCCGATCTCGGTTTCTCGAAGGACGCGATCGCCGTCTATGATGTCGGCTTCGGCCTCATCGCCACCCTTGTCGGCATCTTCGCGGGCGGCATCGTCTACGCAAGGCTCGGCATGATGCGCGCGGTGATGCTGAGCCTCATCCTGATGGGCGTGTCGAACCTCAGCTTCGCCTGGCTGGCGACGATGGGGGCAGCCAACTGGGCGCTGGCCGCCACCATCGGCTTCGAGAATTTCGCCAGCGGTCTGGGCGGCGTGGCGGTCGTCGCCTACCTCTCCTGGCTGTGCAACCTGCGCTTCACGGCCACCCAGTTCGCGCTGCTGTCGGCCATGGCCTCGATCCTCGGGCGCTTCGTGCAGGGAACGACCGCCGGCGCCCTCATCGAGGCGCTGGGCTTCTTCAACTTCTACCTGCTGACGACACTGCTGGCAGCGCCGGGCATCCTGCTGTTCTGGCTGCTGATGCGCCGCGTTCCGCCCGCACCCGAAACAGCCGATAGCCGGGACGTGGCCGAACTGTCATAATGCGGCTTTAGGGCCGTGGCCGTGGCTCGACGGCCATGGAATGCATGGAATGATCGTGCGGCCGTGCCGGCCGCCCTAGCCGGGACAGGTGCCATGATCCTCATCCCTCGTGCCTCGACCGCGGTAGCCGCCCACCTGCTGGCCCTGGCGCCGCACATGCACCGCCTCGGCCGCCTCGACGTGCGGGTGGCAACCACCGAGGAGGAGATCGCCGCCGCGCAGGCGCTTCGCTACCGCATCTTCTACGACGAGATGGGCGCCCGCCCGACCCCATCGATGACGGCCCGGCAGCGGGACATCGATCCCTATGACGGCATCTGCGACCATCTGCTGGTGATCGACCATGGCGAGGATGGCCGCCCGCATGTGGTCGGCACCTACCGGCTGCTCCGCCAGGTCGTCGCCTCGATGCACCGCGGCTTCTATTCGGCCGGCGAATATGATCTCGGCCCGCTGATCGCCAACAGCGGCAAGGCCGGGCAGCTGCTGGAGCTCGGGCGCTCCTGCGTCGCGCCGGAACATCGCAACAGCGCCACCATCACGCTGCTGTGGCGTGGCATCGCCAGCTATCTCGAGATGCACGGCATCGGCACGCTGTTCGGCTGCGCCTCGCTGCACGGCACCGATCCGGACGCCCATGCCGCCGAACTGTCCTATCTCTACCACCAGCATCTCGCCCCGCCCGAGCTTCGCGCGCGGGCGCTGCAGCATGTGCCCATGGATCGGCTGCCCCTGGGCAGCTATGATGTGCGCGCGGCGCAGCGGGCGCTGCCGCCGCTGATCAAGGGCTATCTGAGGGTTGGCGCCATGGTGGGCGACGGCGGCTTCATCGATCACCAGTTCAACACCGTCGACGTGTTCGTGGTGATGCCGGTGGCCGGAATCACCCGCCGCTATCTCGACCGCTTCACCGGCGCCAACGATTCCGCTTGAGCGACCAGGCCAGGCTGCGCCTGCCCCTTGGCGATCTGCCGCTTGTCATCCGGGTGGACCCGCGCGCCCGGGGTCTCAGGCTGGCGGTCTCCCCGGGCGGGCGGCACGTGCGGCTGACGGTGCCGCCCGGCACCCGCCGGCCGGTGGCACAGGCCTTCCTCGATTCGCAGCGAAGCTGGCTTGCCGACACCGTGCGCCGGCTGGTGCCGCCGGCCGTGCCCTTCGTGCCCGGCACGGAACTGCCGGTGGAAGATGGCCGGCTGCTGCTGCTCTCCGGTCGCGGGCGCAGGGCCCGGCAGGAGGGCGACCGGCTGCTGGTGCCCGGCGATGACAGCCTGTTCGCCGGCCGCGTGCAAAGATGGCTCCGGGCCGAGGCACAGCGCCGCCTCGAGGCCCGGACGCGGGCGCTCGCTGCCGATGCGGGCCTCCGGCTTGCCGGGGTGCGCGTCGGCGATCCCAGGAGCCGCTGGGGCAGTTGCGCGCCCGACGGGCGCATCGCCTACAGCTGGCGCCTCCTTCTTGCCCCCGGCTTCGTGCAGGCGGCCCTGGTCGCGCATGAAGTCGCGCACCTGGCCGAACCGAACCATGGCCCGGCCTTCTGGCAGCTTGCCGAGACCCTTCTGGGTGGCAGCCACGCGCCGGCGCGCGCCTGGCTGAAGGCGAACGGGCCGCGCCTGATGGCCTATGGCGCGGGCTGAGGCGGGCGCGCCGGCGCGGTCTCGCGCGTGGCTTCCTCGAGCCAGGCTTCGGTCAGCGGGGCCGGCCTCGCCGGCGTGACGGACGCAGCGCCGGGCGCCGGGGCCGGCGGCGGCGCATCGGGCATCAGGCTGGGATCCAGCCGGCCGGGGTCCGGGGCGGCCCCGGCATCCGGGAACAGCTCGCTGCCCGGGGTCAGGCCATAGGCCTCGGCGTCGGGTTCGGCGGTGCCATGGGCCGGCATGTCCACCTGGTCGTTGAGGTCGGTGGGCTGCACGCCCACGAGCGCGCGGCTCATGAAGGCGGCGAACACCCGCGCCGGCGCCTGGCCGCCGGCCAGGCCGCGCACCGGGCGCGCATCATCGCGGCCCAGCCAGACGCCCGCCACCAGATCGGGCGTGAAGCCCAGGAACCAGCCATCCTTGTTGCTGCTGGTCGTGCCCGTCTTGCCGGCGAGCGGCCGGCCGATCTGCGCGGCGCGCCCCGTTCCGCTTTCCACGGTCGCGCGCATCATGTCGGTCATCCAGGCGGCAACGAAAGGCGCAACCAGCACGCGCGGCGACTCGGGCGCGCGGTTGTAGAGCAGCCGGCCGTCGGCCGTCGTGATCGACTGGATCGCCCAGGGCCGCGCCTCCACGCCGCCGCTGGCGATGCCCGCATAGGCCGCGGTCAGCTGCAGCAGCGTGACTTCCGATGCGCCCAGCACCATCGCCGGCTGGCGCGAGATGGGGGTGGTGATGCCGAATCGGCGCGCCATGCCGGCCACCTGGTCGAAGCCGAAGCGCTGGCCCAGCTGCACCGCGACCGTGTTGACCGACAGCGCGAAGGCCTGGCGCAGCGTCATGGCGCCCAGGAAGCGGCCGTTGGAGTTGCGCGGGCTCCAGTTGCCGATGCGGATCGGCTCGTCGACGACCGTCGTCGCCGGTGTCATCCCCTCCTCGAGCGCCACCAGATAGGGGAAGAGCTTGAAGGCCGATCCGGGCTGCCGCCGGGCCGTGACCGCCCGGTTGTAGATGGAGGTCGCATAGTCCCGACCGCCGACCATGGCGGTGACCGCGCCGTCGGTGCGCATGGCAAGGATCGCGACCTGCGTGCCGCCGATCTGCTGCGCCTGCGCCGCGGCCTCGGCAGCCGCCTGGTGGCGGGGGTTGAGGCTGGTCGTCACGTCGAGCGGCTCGGTCGCCTCGTCGGTCAGCGTGTCGAGCTGGGTCAGCACCCAGTCGGTGAAGTAGCGCACGTCGCCCTGGTCGCGATCCACGACGAACCGCACCGCCATCGTCTCGTCGGCCGCCGCGGCCGCTTCGGCGGGCGAGATCGCGCCGGATTCGCGCATCGTCGCCAGCACCACCTTGGCGCGCCGGCGCGCGCGCTCGGGGTCGGCCGTGGGCGCATAGCGGCTGGGGGCCTTGACGAGGCCGGCGATGATCGCCGCCTTGGCGGTGTCCAGCTCGGTTGCGGGGTGGCCGAAGAATTTCCGGCTGGCGGCGTCGATGCCGTAGGCGCCACCGCCGAAATAGACCCGGTTCAGATAGAGTTCCATGATCTGCTGCTTGCTGAAGCGCCGCTCCAGCGCGAGCGCCAGCACCGCCTCGCGCAGCTTGCGGTCATAGGTCTGGGCGCTGGTCAGGAACAGGTTCTTGGCCAGCTGCTGGGTGATGGTGGACGCGCCCTCGACCGTGCGCCCGGCCTCCAGATTGACCTTGGCGGCGCGCACGATTCCGATGGGATCGACACCGGGATGCCAGTCGTACCGGCGGTCCTCCACTGCCTTCATCGCCTCGATCATCGCGGGCGGGATCTCGCCATAGGTCAGCCAGCGGCCGAAGCTGGGCCCCACCGTCACCAGCTCGGTGCCGTCGGCAGCACGGATCACCACCGACTGCCCCTGCGGGCTCTTCATCAGCTCGGAATAGCCGGGCAGCGAGTTGAGCGCGAGCGCCACCGCCACCGCCAGGCCCAGCGCGGCCAGCAGCGCCACCGCGATGCCGCCCAGCAGGAGCCCGCCGACGATCCGCCCCAGGCGCGAGCGGCGCTTTCGTCGGGGCCGGGGGGCGGGCGCGTTCATGGGGTCCGGCGCCCATACGCCGACAGGCTGAACGCCACAAGAACGGCCGCGTTGCGCGGGAACCGGGCGACCGCTAGGCAGCCGGCGCTCTGGATGGTGCGAAGGAATGTCGATGGCAGGCGATGTGAGGAAGGTGGTGCTGGCCTTTTCGGGGGGCCTCGACACCAGCGTCATCCTGAAGTGGCTGCAGGTCACCTACGGCTGCGAGGTCGTCACCTTCACCGCCGACCTCGGCCAGGGGGAGGAGCTGGCCCCGGCCCGCCACAAGGCCGAGCTGATGGGCGTCCGCGAGATCTTCATCGACGACCTGCGCGAGGAATTCGTGCGCGATTTCGTGGCCCCGATGATGCGCGCCAACGCGCTCTACGAGGGCCAGTATCTGCTCGGCACCTCGATCGCCCGGCCGCTGATCGCCAGGCGCCAGATCGAGATCGCGCGCGCCGTTGGCGCGGATGCCGTCGCGCACGGCGCGACCGGCAAGGGCAATGACCAGGTGCGCTTCGAACTGGGCTATTATGCGCTGGCCCCCGACATCCGCATCATCGCCCCCTGGCGCGAATGGGATCTCGCCAGCCGCGAGGCGCTGATCGCCTTTGCGGAAGCGCACCAGATTCCGATTCCGAAGGACAAGCGCGGCGAGGCCCCCTTCTCGACCGACGCCAACCTGCTGCACACCTCGTCCGAGGGCAAGGTGCTGGAGGATCCGTGGGAGGAAGTGCCGGATCATGTCTATTCCCGCACCGCCAACCCCGAGGATGCGCCCGACACCCCCGAATATGTGACCCTCGATTTCGAGCGCGGCGACCCGGTCGCGGTGAACGGCGAGGGGCTGACGCCCGCCAGCCTGCTCGCCCGCCTCAACGATCTGGGCCGGCGCCATGGCATCGGCCGGCTCGACCTGGTCGAGAACCGCTTCGTCGGCATGAAGTCGCGGGGGCTGTACGAAACGCCCGGCGGCACCATCTGGCATGCCGCGCACCGGGGCATCGAATCCATCACCCTGGATCGCGGCGCCGCGCACCTGAAGGACGAGCTGGCGCCACGCTATGCCGAACTCGTCTATAACGGCTTCTGGTTCGCGCCCGAGCGCGAGATGCTGCAGGCCGCGATCGATCACAGCCAGCAGCATGTGACCGGCACGGTGCGGTGCAAGCTCTACAGGGGCAGCGTGCAGGTGGTCGGCCGCAAGTCCCCCAACAGCCTGTACAGCCCGCAGATCGTCACCTTCGAGGACGATGCCGGTGCCTACGACCAGAAGGATGCCGAGGGCTTCATCCGGCTGAACGCCCTGCGCCTCAGGCTGCTGGCGCGGCGCGGCCGCCAGGGCTGACGGCGGCGGCCCCTCGCCGCGCTTCCCTTCTTGTGCCGGCAGGTGGCGGCGTTAAGACAAGGTTTCCGCCAAGGAGACCCGCGTGGCCCCGCTGACCGATGGACGCCTCTTCCGCCAGACCCTCGTGGTGCTCCTGGCCGCGGGCTTTGCCGTCGTCGTCTGGCGGCTCACCGATCTCATCCTGCTGCTGCTGGCAGGCGCGCTGGTCGCCTTCATGTTCGCGCGCTTCGCGGCCCTCATCGAACGCCGGCTGAAGCTGCCCGCCACGGTCGCGCTGAGCCTTGCCGTCATCGTGCCGATCGCCGTCATCCTGTTCATCTTCTGGGCCTTCGGCGCGCTCATGGCCGAACAGTTCGCCATCCTGTTCGACCGGCTGCCCGATGCCTTCGCCTTTGCGAGGACCTGGCTGGAGACGTCCGACCTCGGCCGCGAGATATCCGCGCGGGCCGGCAGCTTCATGCCCGACGGCAGCCGCGTCGTCGCCTTCGTGCAGGCGGTGATCGCCAGCCTCGGCACCATCGTCACCAGCCTCGTCGTCGTGCTGGTGGCCGGTATCTACCTGGCCGCGCAGCCGCGCCGCTACGGCACCGGGCTGCTGCATCTCGTTCCGCCCGAGAGGCGCCACGAGGTGATCCGGGTTTCAAGGGCGGTCGCGGACGCCATCGGCAGCTGGCTGAAGGCGCAGGGTGTCAGCATGATCTTCGTCGGTCTCTTCACCGGGGTCGCGCTGTCGATCGTCGGCATTCCCGCCGCACCCGCCATCGGGCTGGTTGCCGGCCTGTGCGAGTTCGTGCCCTATCTGGGGGCCCTCGTGGTCGCCATTCCCGCGATCATCATCGGCTTCTCGATCAGCCCCGAGACCGGCATCTGGACCATCATCGCCCTTCTCATCGTGCAGCAGGTGCAGGGCAATATCGTGACCCCGCTGGTGCAGTCGAGCATGGCCGAGATCCCGCCGGCGCTGACGATCTTCTCGCTGATCGCATTCGGCGTGCTGCTCGGGCCGATGGGCGTGATCCTCGCGGTCCCGCTGACCGTCGTGGGGCTGGCGCTGCTGCGCGAACTGGTCCGCTACGACAGGCCGGCCGTCAGCCCCGCCCCTGCGGCGGAGCAGCCAGCCGTTTTGCCCCCTTCCGACGCGTGAGGCCAGGCGCGGCGAGCCGCCCCCGAACGGCATCGCCCCGGCCCGATCCCCCGGGCACCGACCCTCGCAGACCCTCGCGTCCCTGCGCAGCCGCCGGCCGGCGTCAGCCCACCAGCCGCAGGACGAGGCGGTCGCCCTCGCGCGCAAAGCCCGCTGCCCCCAGCAGCGCGACCGCCAGCGGATCGCCCGCCCGCACTGCGAGGTCGGCCGACCAGGCGCCATCCGGCGCCACCCTGAGGTCGAGCCCCGGCGACCCGCCGGCCGCCGCGAGCGGCAGCAGGAGCGCGTCGCCCTCGCAGACCGGCGTTCCGGCAAGCGGCGCCAGGGTGCCCGGCACCGGCAGGCCGACCAGGCGCGCCTCCACCTGCCCGCCGGCCGCCCGGCAGCGCCCGCGCGCATCCGTTTCGAGCCTGGCATCGCGAAAGCCCAGCCTCAGGGCGAGGGGCACGACCGGCTCCCCCGCCAGCGGCAGGGTCAGCGTGCCGTCGAGGCCGGAAACGCGGCGAAGCCCGCGCCCCACGCCAAGCCGGCCCTCCAGCCGCTCGCCGAGGCGCGTGAAGCCCAGCTCGGCCCTGCCGCGAAGCAGGGCCGACGCGCTGAGCCCGGCCGCGACATCGCCGACCGCCAGGCCGGCATAGCGGACATTGCGAAGCCGGCCGTTCCAGATGCTGCCCGAGACGCTGTCGGCCTCGAGCCCGGGCACGTGGCGATCCGTCACCCAGGCCAGCGGCAGGAAGGCGATGGCCAGCCCCGCCACCAGCAGGACAGGGCCGAGGGCGTGGAACCAGCGCATGGTCCCGCCCTTGCCCCGCGGCCCGCAGCGGTCAAGTGGCGTTGACGGGGGCGGCCCGATGCGCCAAGCGCCCCGCGGCCGCCCGGCAGGGGCGGCGCCAGGAGATCATGATGTCGGGCTATCGCGTCGTCGTCGTCGGCGCCACGGGCAATGTGGGCCGCGAAATGCTGAACATCCTTGCCGAGCGGGAATTCCCGCTGGCCGACATCGCCGCCGTCGCCAGCCCCCGAAGCCAGGGCGACCGCATCGACTTCGGGGAGACGGGCCGCGAGCTCAAGGTCCAGTCGATCGAGCATTTCGACTTCGCCGGCTGGGACATGGCGCTGTTCGCCGCCGGCTCGGGCCCCACGAAGATCCACGCGCCGCGCGCCGCGGCGGCCGGCTGCACCGTCATCGACAATTCGTCGCTCTACCGGATGGAGCCCGACGTGCCGCTGATCGTGCCGGAAGTGAACCCGGAAGCGATCGACGGCTATGCGAAGCGCAACATCATTGCCAACCCCAATTGCTCGACGGCGCAGATGGTGGTGGCCCTGAAGCCGCTGCACGACGCGGCCGGGGTCCGGCGGGTGGTCGTCGCCACCTACCAGTCCGTCTCGGGCGCCGGAAAGGCCGGCATGGACGAGCTCTTCGCCCAGACCCGCGCCGTGTTCGTCGGCGACCAGAAGGAATGCTCGAAGTTCAGCAAGCAGATCGCCTTCAACGTCATTCCCCACATCGACGTCTTCATGGGCCCCGACAGCGGCTATGACGGCTACACGAAGGAGGAATGGAAGATGGCCGTCGAGACGAACAAGATTCTCTCGCCCGACATCCAGGTGACCGCCACCTGCGTTCGCGTGCCCGTGTTCGTGGGCCATTCGGAAGCCGTCTCGGTCGAGCTGGAAAGACCGCTGTCGGTCGCCCGCGCCCAGTCGATCCTGCGCGCCGCGCCCGGCGTGATGCTCGTCGACAAGCGCGAGGACGGCGGCTACGTCACCCCCGTCGAGTGCGTGGGCGATTATGCCACCTTCGTCAGCCGGGTGCGCCGCGACCCCACGGTCGAGAACGGGCTCGCCTTCTGGTGCGTCTCGGACAATCTGCGAAAGGGCGCGGCGCTGAACGCCGTGCAGATCGCCGAACTGCTCGGGCGCCGGCACCTGAAGAAGGCGGCCTGACGGGCAGGGCCCCGCCGGGCCGGATCTCCACGCCCGTCAGGAAGGCGATCCCGGTCGCGGATACCGGCGCCGGTCGCGGATGGCGGCGGCGGCCGTGCCCGGCGACAGGGCGATCGGGCGATCGCGCAGCCGTTCCCGCGCCTCGATCATGGCTTGTCCTTTCCCGGCGCCGCCAGCCGGCCGGGCTCGTAGCGGCTTTCCAGGAAGCGGCCCTCCACCTCGAGCGCGGTCAGGCTGTCGCGCGCAAGCGCGGCCGACAGCCGGTCGAGCTCGGTGCCCACCACCTTCAGCCCCTCGCGCAGGTGGCCGGTCGCCTCGGCGGTGGCACGATGGGTCGGGGGCACCTCGGCATAGGTCTTGACGAGGCGCGGCAGATGATCGCCGATCAGCCGGCGCGCATCCTCGGCCAGCGGCGAGGCGGGCTCCAGGCGGGCCATGGCCGGGGTGAGCTGGTGCAGCTGCGTCAGGATGCGGTCCACCTCGCGCACGGCGGGCGGCGGCAGCAGCCGGCGCTGGCCTTCCAGCCAGTCCTCGACCTGGGCCGGCAACGCCTTCAGCGGCACCTGCGGCAGCGTTTCCAGCTTCGGCTCGGGCAGGCGCGGCCAGCTCGAGAACAGGACCATCGCGCACATCGCCAGTATCACGGTGGCGAAGACCCCGCCGAAGCCGAGCGGCTGGACGAAGGCGCCGAACAGCAGCGCCGACAGCACGACGGCCGCCGCCGCCAGCAGCATGTTGCGCAACCGCCGGCCGACATGCCGCGCCTGCCGCTCCACGCGCCGGGCACCGGCAGCGATCGCATCGGGCGATTTCAGCGTGCGCGCCAGCCATTCGTCGTAGCGGGCCAGCGCGTCGCGGGTTTCGGGCAGCATCGCCATCCCGCGCCCCTCAGCCTGAGACCGGCGACAGCGGGCTCGGCTCGGCCGACTTGCCCTCGATCTGCGCCATGCCCTCGGCGCGCGCGATATAGCCCTTGGACTTCTCGACCTCGCCCGACAGCGCGACGACCGTCGTCTTCATCGAATCGAGCGCCTGCAGCTTGAACTGGTCGATCGAATCCATCGTGTCGTAGATGTTCTGGAAGGCGCGCTTCAGCGTCTCGACCGGGATGGTGGACGAGGCGGCCTGCTTGTGGATCTCGGCCGTCTGCGTCTTCAGCATCGCGCCCGTCTGCTCGATGACGTTGGCGGTCGTGGTGTTGAGCGCGGTGATCTGGTCGAGCACCAGCTTCTGCCCGGTCAGCGCCTGCGCGACCGTGACGGCGGTGCGAAGCGCCGACACCGTCGTGGTCGATGCGCGATCGACACCCTTCAGAAGCTCGAGATTGTTCTTCTTGACGAGGTCGAGCGCGAGATAGCCCTGCACCGAGACCGCCATCTGCGTCAGCAGGTCGGTGGTGCGCTGGCGGGTATAGAAGAGCGCCGTCTCGCGGATCGCCCGTGCCTTGGCGGGGTCGGTCGCATCGAGCTCGATGGCAGCGGCCTCCAGCTTCTCGTCCAGCAGCTTCGACATGTGGATCATCTGCTCGAGCTTGCCCATCGCCTCCCACAGCTGCTTGCGCTCGGTGTCGATGGCGGCATTGTCGCGCAGCAGCTCGTCCTTGCCGTTCGCAAGGTTCTTCAGGATCGTCGCGATGTGCGACTGGGCCGACTTGTAGCTGTCGAAATAGCGCCGCGCCCGGTCACCGAAGGGAAGCATGCCGAACAGCTTCCTGCGGCTCGTCAGGCTGCCCCGCTTCGACGGGTCGAGATCCTCGACGGTGCGGCGAAGCTCGGTCAGGTCACTGCCGATGCTGTTGTCCTTGTCCATGGCGCGCACCGGCCGGTCGAGGAAGCGGTTCGACAGGCCGGCGGCTTCGGCGATCTGCGCCTGGCCGAGATTGGCCAGCCGGTCGATCTGCTTGCCGAACTCCGGGCTGTTCGCATCCTGCGCGACGAGCGCCGACACGAAGCCCTCCACCCGCTTCTCCAGCTCGGTCTTCTGCGTCTCGGAAAGGGGAACAAGCCCGGCAGCCGCCTCGGGCGCAACCGCGGTCACGGGGTCGGGGGCCTCCAGCTTCAGCTTGGTCTCGGTCGCCATGCCTTCATCCTCTTGTGGTGGGAGCGCCCTCTCTCCGGCGCAGATTTGGCGTGTGCCGGCCCCCTTCGCAAGGCCAATGGGGTCGGCTAGGCAGGCCCTCGGCATGGAAATCGACAGCTTCGACGGCACGCGCCTGACCGTGACGGACATGGGAAGCGGCCCGCCGCTGCTCCTGCTGCACGGGCTCTTTTCCTCGGCCGATGTCAACTGGGTGCGCTATGGCACGGCGCGCCGGCTGGCCGAGGCCGGCTGGCGGCCGATCCTGCCCGACCTGCGCGGCCATGGCGCAAGCGGGGCGCCCGACGATCCGGCACGCTGGCCGACCGACGTGCTGGCGATGGACGCCGAGCATCTGGTCGCCGCGCTCGGCCTCGGGCCCGACCTGGTGATCGGCGGCTACTCGCTGGGCGCCCGCACCGTGGTGCGCCTGCTCGCGCGCGGCTTTCGCCCGCGCGCCGCGATCCTGGCCGGCATGGGCCTTGAGGGGCTGACGAACGGCAGCCGCCGCGCGGCCTGGTTCATTCGCATGATCGAGGGCCGAGGCAGCTGGGAAAGGGGCAGCGGCGAATATGTGGCCGAGCGCTTCATGACCGCCAATGTCGCGCTGCCCGACTGCATGATCCACCTGCTGTCCGCCCAGGCCGATACGCCGCCCGAGGTGCTGGCCGGCTTCGACCTGCCGATCCTGGTGGTCGCCGGCGCCGACGATCGCGACAATGGCTCGGCGCCCGATCTCGCCGCCACGCTGCCTCAGGGCCGCTACGCCGAAATCCCCGGCACCCACATGGGATCGGTGACCCGGCCCGAACTGGCGGATGCCATGATTGCCTTCCTCGACAGCCTGCCGCCCGCCCGATGAGCCGCGCGCTGCTCGCCCTGGCCGCCCTTCTGGCGCTCGCGGGCTGCCAGCGGATGGGCAGCAACGAGGCACCCCCCCGCCAGACCACCGAGGCCGACATCCCGGTTCTGACGTCGCACCTGATCGTGCCGGTCAAGGTGCCCATCGCCGAACTGGAAGCCATCCTGAACGCCGAGGCGCCCAGACAGCTGTGGGCCATCGATACCCCGCCCCGGGTCTGCGTGCCGGCCCAGCGCGTGCGCGTCTGCCTGAAGCATGCCCGGCCCTGCGAGGGGGAGGCCTGCCGCGACGTGCCGTGCAAGGTGGGCACGGGTCGCTTCCGCGTGACACCGGCCATCCGCTGCCGGATCGAGGGCGAGGTGACCCGCGGTGCCATCCGCCTGTCGGGCCGGGGCGAGACGATGCGGCTGTCGATGCCGGTCGAGGCGACGGTCCGCGCGCGCGACATCGGCGGCGTGATCCGGCAGGAGACGGCGACGGCAGCAGCCGAGGTGCAGGCCGACGTGCGGCTTTCCATCCGCCCCGACTGGACGCCGGAGGCCCGGATCGCGATCGACTATGACTGGACGACCCCGCCGGGAATCGATTTCCTGGGCCGGCGCATCGGCTTTGCCAGCCGGGCCGACCCCGAGCTCAGGAAGCTGGTGCAGCGGCTGGAAGCCGAGCTTCCGGCCCAGGTCGCCCGCCTCAACCTGAAGCAGCAGGCGGAATCCGCCTGGAAAAGCGGGTTCGCCGTCGTCAGCCTCAACCGCCGCAACCCGGCCGTCTGGATGCGGGTCACACCCGAACGGGTGGGCAAGGTGGGCTACCGCTTCGAGGGCGACCATCTGGTGCTCCGCCTCGGGCTCGATGCCAGGAGCGAGACGTTCGTCGGCCTGCCGCCACCCCCGCCCGAGGCGCAGCCGCTGCCGCCGCTGGTCCTGATGGACGGCGCCCCGCAAGGCGGGCTCAATGTGCATGTCCCGGTGCTGGCCGACTATGCCGAGCTTGCCCCCGTGCTGGAGCGCGAGCTGAAGAGGATCGAGGCAACCCCGCTCGAGCTGCCGGTCGCGGGGCCGACCCGCGTGGGCTTCGGCACCCCGATCCTCTACACCGCCCAGGGCGGGCGGATTGCCGTCGGCCTGCCGATGACGGTGAAGCCCAGCCGGCAGATTTTCGCCACGCGAGGCACCGTCTGGCTGACCGGCGTTCCGTTCAACGAGCCCGACAGCCGCACGGTGATCATCCGCGATCTCGCGATTGCGGGCAGCGCGGACGACATGGCGGGAAACCTGCTGCTTGCCGTTGCCCAGACGCCCGACGTGCTGGGCGCCGTCGAGCAGGCGCTGAAGCTCGATTTCGAGGGCGATTTCCAGAAGCTCATGGTGCGAATCAACCGCGCGCTCAACCGCCTCAGGATCGGCGACCTCGCGGTCGCCGCCAGGATCACCGAGGTCAGGAACGGCCGGGTGCTGCCCGTCGGCCAGGGGCTGTATCTGCCGGTCGCGGTGCGCGGCGAGGCCGAGCTCAGCCTGGAACCGAGGCAGGCACGCGCCCCCCGCTGACGTCCGACCCGCCCGCGACGCGGGGTCTGGACAAGCCCGCCCCCGATTGCTAACGCCCCGCCTCCCGCCCGACCGCGGCACGGACGCATAGCTCAGTTGGTAGAGCAGCTGACTCTTAATCAGCGGGTCCTTGGTTCGAGCCCAAGTGCGTCCACCATATTTTTCAATGGGTTATATGGCGAGTCCGGCCGGTTGGTGGGTGCAGCAATCCCCCGGCAATCACCTTGACGACGCCCTGGTCCCGCATCTGGTGGCCAAGCCGACTTTGCTGACGCCGGTTGCGGTGATGCCGATCTTGTCACAAGCTTGCCGTCTCGCTTGCCGGCGACAGACAGATTTCGCTCTGACTGGGATGCCTAGCGAGCCACGCCAGACAAGGCCGGGTGCCAAAGTTCGAAATGTACGCTCATTCCCTTCCTGACGTCACCGATACGGCCAGGTGGGAGCCCTTGGCAGTACATCTCGCTGCAGTTGGCAGCAGGGCCCGATCATTTGCCGAGAACTTCCAGTTGGGACCGCTCGCCGAGATCGCCGGCCGGCTCCATGACATCGGAAAGGCGTCTCACAAATATCAGGACTACATTCGAAGCACCGCCGGCAGTCGCGGGCCGGATCACAGCACGGCCGGAGCTCGGGTCGCTCGCCAGCGGTTTGGCAAGGATGTCGGCCAGATCATCGCCTACGCCATTGCCGGCCACCATGCCGGCCTTACCAATGGAAGTGGCTACAGTAGCAAGCGAAGTTCGCTCGCTGTGCGCCTCTCTGCACAGTATGCGATCCCGCCTTTCAATGGCTGGGAACAGCATGCCGGGGACCTCCCGAAGCCGTGCGACCTGCGCAAGACTGTCCCAAACAGTATCGGCGTCGGCTTTCACCGCGCGTTCCTCGTCCGAATGCTCTTTTCCTGTCTCGTCGATGCCGACTATCTGGAGACCGAGCGATTCTATGCGGAAGCCGATGGCCGTGCGGTGCCAGAACGGGGCAGCCCGCTCGACCCGGATGATCTTGGCGACCGGCTCGAGGCCTTCATGGCCAGCAAGAGCAAGGCATCTCCAATCGGACGGCTGCGCGCTGACATCCGCACCCATGCGCTTGGCAAGGCCGCCGAGCCCCCGGGGCTGTTCACGCTCACGGTGCCGACCGGCGGCGGGAAGACACTGACATCGCTCAGTTTCGCTCTCAAACACGCGCGGCGGCACGATCTCCGGCGCATCGTCTATGTGATCCCCTTCACCTCAATCATCGAGCAGACCGCCGCTGTCTTCCGGGAGGCCCTGGGCATTTCATGGGACTCGGGCCTGCTTCTTGAACATCATTCCGCGTTCGACTGGGACAAGAAGGCGCCAGCTGACGAGGACGACAAGGAGAGCGAAGGCCGCGCTGGCGCTGCCAAGCTGCGCCGGGCGGCTGAAAACTGGGATGCACCTGTCGTCGTTACGACAGCCGTCCAGTTCTACGAGAGCCTGTTCGCCGCCCGGCCGTCGCGGTGCCGGAAGCTGCACAATCTCGCGCGGAGCGTCATCATCCTCGACGAAGTGCAGACGCTTCCCGTCCATCTCCTGCGTCCGTCGATGGCTGTCCTCCAGGAGCTCTCGGCGAATTATGGCGCGTCGATCGTGCTGTGCACGGCAACGCAACCGGCATTGCGTCAGCAGGACGGCGCGCTCCCCAGGGAGGTTCCGGGTTTCGACATCCCGCAGTCTCGCGAATTGGCGCCAGACCCACCGGCGTTGTATTCGCGCCTTCGCCGAGTGGCCGTCGAACGTGTGGCTGTGCCGGTGACCGACGCGGAGATTGCGGCGCGTTTCGCAGAGCAGCCGCGGATGCTGTGCATCGTCGGCAGCCGGGCGCACGCGCGCGACCTGTTCGAGGCCATCCGTCACCTCGATGGGGCGTTTCACCTCAGCACGCTCATGTGCGCAGCGCACCGCAATGCCGTTCTGGACGCAGTAAGGAACAGGCTGATTGACCGGAAACCTGTTCGCCTTGTCTCCACGTCACTGATCGAAGCCGGCGTCGACATCGATTTCCCGGAGGTCTGGCGCGCCGAGGCGGGTCTCGAATCGATCGCCCAGGCAGCCGGCCGCTGCAACCGGGAAAATGCGTTGGGCCGCATGGGCCGGATGGTCGTCTTCCGCCATGCCACCCAGAAGCCGCCTGCTGCGCTGCGCCCGTTCCACGAAGCGGCAGTTCGCGTTGCGGACCGCTTCGATGATCCGCTCGGCCTCGACAGCATCCGCACTTATTATCGCGAACTCTATTTCCAGAAGGGTGCCGAACGGCTCGACAAACCGCAGATTCTCAATGGAATTCGCGCCGGCGCGCGCGACCTCGACTTCGCCTTCGAGGACATCGCCGATGCCTTCCGCCTGATCGACGAGATGATGGAGCCCGTGCTCATCCCCTGGGACGAGCGCGCTGTAGCGGCACTGCGGGCACTTCAGTCGGCCGACGTTCCGCCCCGCGACGCGCTGCGCTCGCTCCAGCGCTATACGGTACCCGTTCCGCCCGCCACCCGCCGCGCGCTGATGGATGCTGGTGTCGCCGAAGCAATGCAGCCGCAACGCTACGGCGACCGGTTTGTGCGCCTGCCGACGAAGGACAGTTATGATTGTCGCGTCGGCCTCCGCATTGACCACACCGAGTGGCGCACGAGCGAGCAGAACATTGTCTGATGCCTGCGTTTCCAAAGCATCGCGTGTGACCTCTTCTGGCAGCGTTCGGCTTGAACTTCGGTGGCGGAATTGCAACACTTGGCTGTGAAGGGTGCGTAACCATGGCGTTTCGTCTGCATGTCTGGGGGGAGCGGGCCTGCTTCACGCGGCCGGAAATGAAGGCCGAGCGGGTCAGCTATGACGTGATGACTCCGTCCGCCGCGCGCGGCATATTGGAAGCGATCCACTGGAAGCCCGCCATCCGTTGGCATGTCGATGCGATCCACGTGCTCCGGCCCATCCGCTTCCAGTCGCTGCGCCGCAACGAAGTGGGCGACAAGGCCAGCGCTGCGAACGCGGCGCGCGCCATGGCGGCCGGCACCACGGAGGACCTCGGGATCCTGGTGGACGAAGCCCGTCAGCAGCGGGCCGCAACCGTCCTTGTCGATGTCGCCTATGTGATCGAGGCGCATTTCACGTTCACGCCCAAGGCAGCGGAAGACGACACGCCCGCCAAGCACGCCGCCATGTTCGAGCGGCGTGCATCGAACGGCCAGTGTTTCCACCGGCCGTGCCTTGGCACCCGCGAGTTTCCGGCGGAGTTTGCGCTGCTTGCGCCTGATGCGCCGCTGCCCGTCTGGTCCCCGCCGCTCGTCGAGCGCAACCGCGACCTTGGGTGGATGCTGTTCGACATCGACTTTGAGAATGGCGCGGAATCCCGGTTCTTCCGCGCGCGCATGGAAGATGGGCGCATTGGCGTGCCTGCCTGGAACAGCAGGGACGTGGTGGCATGAGCATCCTCACCGCGCTCAATGCCTACTACGACCGGCTCGAGGGAATCGCCGAGCCCGGCTGGGCGCCGGTCAAGTTCGGCTACTGCATCCTGCTCGCCGACGACGGCTGCCCCTTGCATGTGATCGACCTTCACGACCGGCAGGGGAAGAAGGGTCGCCCGCGCGAGATCATCGTCCCGACTGTCCAGCGCACCTCGGGCATCAAGCCGGCCCTCTTCTGGGACAAGACCGCCTATGCGCTGGGCTGCACGGCGGGAGCAGGCAGGCGCACTGCTGAGGAACATGCCGCGTTCAAGCAGGCCAATCTCGACGCGATTGCGGGCAGCGACGACCCCGGCCTCGTGGCGTTCCGGCGCTTCCTCGAGCGCTGGACTCCCGACCAGTTCCAGCCGCCGCTCTTTGCGCCCGAGCTGCTGGACGCCAACGTCCTGTTCCGCTGGCACCAGGACAATGGCTTCCTGCATGAACGTCCTGCCGCCCGCGCGCTCGTGACGGCAGATGCAGGCGGCGGCGCGGCCCCCGAGGGGTTCTGCCTCGTGACCGGCGAGCGCGCGCCGCTGGCCACGCTCCATCCCAGCATAAAGGGCGTTGACAATGCGCAGTCCTCCGGTGCGGCGCTCGTCTCGTTCAACCAGGCCGCCTTCACCTCCTATGGGAAGGACCAGGGCGCCAACGCCCCCACCTCGGCCCGCGCAGCCTTTCGTTATGGGGCAGCCTTGAACCGGCTGCTCCAGCGTGGGCTGGGTAACCGGCTTCAGCGCACCGTCGGCGACGCGACCATTGTCTTCTGGGCCGATGCCAGCAATGCGCAAGCCGCCGAGGCTGCGGAAAGCTTCTTCGCCGACGGCCTCGATAGCGTGACCGACGAGTCGGAGGCCATCAAGCTTGGCCGAGATCTGGAGGCGGTCAGCAAGGGCCGCCCGCTCACCGAACTCGGCCGTGGCATCGAGGAAGGCACCACCTTTCACGTCCTCGGGCTCTCACCCAATGCCGCGCGCCTCTCCGTCCGCTTCTGGCTCACCGACAAGCTGGATTCCTTCGCGAAACGCCTCGCAGACCACGCCGCCGATATCGCGATCGAGCCCAGGCCCTGGCGCACCTATCCCAGCGTCAATCGGCTCCTCGCCCAGACCGTGGCGCTGCAGGCCAAGTTCGAGAACATCCCGCCGCTGCTCGCCGGCGAGGTGATGCGCGCCATCCTTTCCGGCACGCGCTATCCGCCATCCTGGCTTGCCGCCACCATCATGCGCCTGCGCGCCGGCGACGATCCGCTCACCGGCTGGCACGCGGCTGCCATCCGCGCGGTTCTCCACCGCGATGTCCGTCTGAACCTCAGCCTGAAGGATGTACCGATGAGCCTGTCCCCCGAGGAGCCGAGCACCGCCTATCAGCTCGGCCGGCTGTTCGCCGTGCTCGAAGCCGCGCAGCGGCAGGCGCTCGGCAACGTCAATGCCACCATCCGCGACCGCTATTTCGGGGCTGCCTCCGCCACGCCGGCCGGAATCTTCCCGTTGCTGCTGCGCGGCGCCCAGAACCATCTCGGCAAGCTCAGGAAGGACGGCAAGGGCGGCTGGATCGAGCGCGAGATCGAGACGGTGCTCGACCGGCTCGGGCCCGATCTTCCCCGCTCGCTGCCGCTTGCCGAGCAGGGGCGCTTTGCCATCGGCTATTATCACCAGCGCAAGGCGCAATTCACCGGCAGGCCGGCCGGCGACACCACTGAGGAGGGGGATGAGCAATGAGCAAGCCTGTCAGCCAGCGCCACGAATTCGTGCTGCTGTTCGACGTGTCGAACGGCAACCCCAATGGCGATCCTGACGCCGGGAACCTGCCGCGCCTTGACCCCGAGACCAGCCAGGGTCTCGTTTCGGATGTGGCGCTGAAGCGCAAGATCCGGAACTATGTCGCGCTCGCATCCGGCAACCGGATTTACATGTCCGAAGGCGCCACGCTCAACCTGCAACACAAGGAGGCCTGGGCTGCGATCCTGCCTGAAGTCACAAGGGATGAGGACTTCAAGAAGCTGCCGAAGGACCAGCAGAAGGCCCGGGAGCTGACCCGCTGGATGTGCGCCAACTTCTGGGACATCCGCACCTTCGGGGCCGTCATGTCCACCGGCGTCAACGCCGGCCAGGTGCGGGGCCCTGTCCAGCTTGCCTTCGCCCGCTCGGTCGAGCCCATCCTGCCGCTGGAAATCTCGATCACCCGGCTTGCCGCCACCACCGAGAAGGACACAGACGAAAAGGGTGGGCGCACCATGGGCCGCAAGCACATCGTGCCCTACGGCCTCTATCGCGCGCACGGCTATGTCTCGGCGCCGCTGGCCAGCCATCCTGTCAAGGGCACCGGCTTCTCGGAAGACGATCTCGCCTTCCTGTGGGATGCTCTTGTCAGCATGTTCGATCACGACCGCTCCGCCGCCCGCGGCGAGATGGCGACCCGCAAGCTCATTGTCTTCCGCCATGCCTCGGCGCTGGGCAACGCTCCGGCCCAGTCGCTCTTCGACCGGGTGACGGTCTATCGCCGTCATCAGGGCAGCATCCAGCCCATCGGCAGCTCGGCTACCGACAACTGGCCGCCAGCGCGTGCGTGGGCCGACTATCATGTCGCCATCGACCATGAGGGCCTGCCGGCGGAAATCGAGATCATCGAAAAACTGTAAGCCGATGCAGTCGCCCACGGACGAGGACGATCTCATCCCGCTGTCGGCGCTGCAGCACTGGCTGTTCTGCCCCCGGCAGGCGGCGCTCATCCATGTGGAACGGCTCTGGGCGGAAGACCAGGCCACCGCCGAGGGCCGCCTGCTCCACGAACGCGTGGACGAGGGCCGGGGTGCGTGGCGTGCCGGCGTGCGGGTGGCGCGGGGGTTGCAAATCCGGTCACTGGCCCTCGGTGTCTCGGGTAAAGCCGATGTTGTCGAGCTCACGACCGGACTGGATGGCAGGCTGCGCCCCTATCCGGTGGAGTACAAGCGCGGCCGACCGAAAGCCCATCGCGCGGACGAGGTGCAGCTCTGCGCCCAGGCAATCTGCCTCGAGGAAGCGTTTCAGGTGCCCGTGCGGGAAGGCGCCCTGTTCTACGGTGCCGAGCGCCGGCGCACGGTCGTGGCGATCGACGCCGATCTGCGAGCGCTCACGGCCCTGGTCTCAGCGGAAGCCCGCGCAGCGCTTCTCGCCGGGCGCACGCCGGCCCCGATCAAGACTCCGGGCTGCCGTCGCTGCTCACTCGCTGACCTCTGCCAGCCTGATCGCCTGTCATCCGCGCCCCGGATCGACCGCTGGCTTTCCCGCCAACTGGAATCCAGTCTCGACGAAGGCCACAGGCAGGCCTGATGCGGCGGATGCTCAACACGCTCTACGTGACAAGCGAGGGCGCCTGGCTCCGGAAGGATGGCGCGAATCTCGTCGTCGAGACGGAGGGCGCGGAACGCGGCCGCGCGCCGCTCCACATGCTGGACGGCGTCGTCGCCTTCGGATGGGCGGGTGCCTCGCCGGCGCTGATGGCGGCTTGCGCGGAAGGTGGGATCGCGATCAGCTTCTGCCAGCCCAACGGCCGCTTTCTAGCTCGGGTGGAAGGTGCTCGATCTGGAAATGTGCTCCTGCGCCGAGCGCAGTATCGTCTTGCAGACAATCCCGCGGCGCGTTCCCGCCTGGTGCAGGGAATCGTCACAGCGAAAACGGCCAACCAGCGCACGGTCCTGCTGAGAGCACTGCGGGACCATGGCGATACCATGGCCCCGGAAGCAGCGTCCGCCATTGCGGCGGCTGTGGATCGTCTTGCCGACGCAGCCCGGCGGACCATCGTTGCAGCGGATGTCGATGGCTTGCGCGGGATCGAGGGCGAGGCGGCTGCCCAGTACTTCGCTGTTTTCGGCCATCTCGTCCGCGCGCACGGTGAGGCGTTCGCCTTCCGCGCCCGCTCGCGCAGGCCGCCGATGGACCGGATGAACGCGCTTCTATCCTTTCTCTACGCGATGCTCGGCCACGACTGTCGCTCGGCGCTGGAATCCCATGGGCTCGACCCCCAGGTCGGCTTTCTGCACGCGGACAGACCGGGGCGTGCGGGCCTGGCGCTTGATCTGATGGAGGAGCTGCGGCCCGTTCTCGCGGACAGGCTCGCACTCTCGCTTGTCAACCGCGGGCAGGTGAAACCTGCGGACTTCATCATTGAGGAAGCCGGCGCCGTCCGAATGACGGATGAGGCCAGAAAGACGGTGCTCATCGCCTGGCAGGAACGGAAGAAGGACGAAATCCAGCACCCCTTTCTGGGAGAGAAGGCGCCACTCGGGCTCGTCCCCTGGCTTCAGGCGCAGCTCCTGGCAAGGACCCTGCGCGGAGACCTTGATGGCTATCCGCCCTTTTTCTGGCGCTAGGATCGAACTCTGGCCATGCTGATGCTGGTTGCCTACGATGTGAACACCGAGAGCCCGGCGGGGCGCAGGCGCCTTCGGCGGGTGGCGCGGGCATGCCTTGACTATGGTCAGCGGGTTCAGAACTCGGTCTTCGAATGCGAGGTGGACCCGGGGCAATGGACCGCGCTGCGCGCGCGTCTCATCGCTGAGATAGACCCGGCGAGGGACTCGCTTCGCTTCTATCGGCTCGGGGCAGAGGGAAGGCGGCGGGTCGAGCATGTCGGTGCCAAACCGGTTCCCGACCTGGACGGGCCGCTGCTGTTCTGAGCAGAAGCGCGAACCAGGGGCGTGCGCGGGCTGCCTTGCCGGTTCGCGCTGGCCCCAGCCCGTTGTTTCTCATCGTGAAATCGCAACCCCAGCGGGTCTGTCCTGCACGATGCAGCAGCGTGATGAGAAGGTTCGCGCGATCGATGCACTTGCGACAATAGTTTCCGTAACTTACCGATGGGAGGTCGCCCCCTCACGGGGGCGCGGATCGAAACAGTGATGTTATTCATGCGTATTTCTCCAGCAGCGGTCGCCCCCTCACGGGGGCGCGGATCGAAACTATATGTGCCTTTTGGTTCGTACTGCTGACTGTAGTCGCCCCCTCACGGGGGCGCGGATCGAAACTCGAACATTCCGTATTTTCCGTTTATTTACTAGGGGTCGCCCCCTCACGGGGGCGCGGATCGAAACTCGAACAAGTCAGGCGTGGAACCGGAGCCGACTGTCGCCCCCTCACGGGGGCGCGGATCGAAACGCGCACGATTGCAGTAACCTCAAACGCGAACTGAAGTCGCCCCCTCACGGGGGCGCGGATCGAAACGACGCCGCTGCGGTCGAACACCTGTCCACCCACGGTCGCCCCCTCACGGGGGCGCGGATCGAAACTAGTGTGATGCTAGCCCTTGGCGTGGTGCCGAGGGTCGCCCCCTCACGGGGGCGCGGATCGAAACCTTCCGCGCCAGCGGCTAGGCGTTACTGGCGACGGTCGCCCCCTCACGGGGGCGCGGATCGAAACAATCCGGCCGGCCCGCGAAGAACCGATGGCGCTTGTCGCCCCCTCACGGGGGCGCGGATCGAAACTCCTCGCGCGTGATGCCCGCCTGCCCAAAGCGGGGGTCGCCCCCTCACGGGGGCGCGGATCGAAACCGCATGTGCTGCGTGCGGCCATAAGACAGAGGACGTCGCCCCCTCACGGGGGCGCGGATCGAAACAACGTGCAGAATGGCACGCTGGCGCTGGCCCGAGTCGCCCCCTCACGGGGGCGCGGATCGAAACAAGGTCGCGCAGCGCGATCATGATCCCGCCGAACGTCGCCCCCTCACGGGGGCGCGGATCGAAACTTGACCGGTAGTTACCCCTAGCGACTCCCGCATGTCGCCCCCTCACGGGGGCGCGGATCGAAACCTCGACGCCGAAGCCGCCCGGAGGCGAGCGAGGGTCGCCCCCTCACGGGGGCGCGGATCGAAACCTCGATGATAAGCGAGTTATCAAAATGGTGCTCGTCGCCCCCTCACGGGGGCGCGGATCGAAACCATTCGTGCTGGGCGCGGAACGCCCATGAAGCGCGTCGCCCCCTCACGGGGGCGCGGATCGAAACTTAGCGAGGTTGAGGACGGCTTGGTCCCACATGTCGCCCCCTCACGGGGGCGCGGATCGAAACTGGGCTCGCGACCAGCTCGCAGATTACCGATGAAGTCGCCCCCTCACGGGGGCGCGGATCGAAACATAGACGGTCCGCGCCGACAGCAGCTGCAGGCCAGTCGCCCCCTCACGGGGGCGCGGATCGAAACCTCGAGCTTGGCCAGAAACTCGGGAGTGTCGGTCGTCGCCCCCTCACGGGGGCGCGGATCGAAACGTATCGGGCCGGGGCTGAAAAGCCCGCTGGCTGGTCGCCCCCTCACGGGGGCGCGGATCGAAACCCGTCCGCCTCCTGCCCGTAGGCGCGCCAGTCGAGTCGCCCCCTCACGGGGGCGCGGATCGAAACTCACGGCCCGTCAGGTGGATGATGCCTCGCCCCGTCGCCCCCTCACGGGGGCGCGGATCGAAACTGATGGGCTGGCTGGACGAGGCGCTTGCCGCGCGTCGCCCCCTCACGGGGGCGCGGATCGAAACCTGCTTAGGCCCTTTTGACAAAAGCCTTCGTCCACAGCCGGGCAGTAGCGGCGAGGTTGAGGAAGCTGGCGAAGGACTGGGCGGTCTTGTCGTAGCGGGTGGCGACCCGGCGTTGTCGTTCTAAGGATGCCGAACATGCGCTCGATGCGGTTTCGGTTCCGGTCGCGCCGGCAGTCCGGGTGTTCGGGCACCCGCCGTTTCGCGCGCGGCGGGATGATGGGCAGGATGCCGTGCATCAGCAGGGTCTCGCGCAGGGCGT
>VFQR01000155.1_pt1 | contig 151834 bp, 114 predicted proteins | sample 3512321 | NCBI WGS metagenome assembly VFQR01 (sample SAMN10412374, study PRJNA504923) | tailings metagenome | isolation source: Relicate 3 Philex TSF1 revegetated site | place: Philippines: Tuba, Benguet | collected 2017-08-29 | reverse complement strand
CTGAGCTTACCTCCGCTGACCCAAATACTCCTTTTGTCAACCTGCGGAATGTCGGCTGGGGTATCGGGGGTAGCAAGCAGGATCTGGTATAAGGTGATTTTGAAAATTTTCCCCTGATGGTGGGCAGTGCCCACCCTACGACGGTTACGATCGCTGAAAAGGCGAAATCTTGGTATTCTGCAAACCTCTCTAGATCTACCTACAGCGGTGTTTAGGGTTGAAGGTTTTGGGTCAGAACCTGTGGGGCCAGCGGTGGGCAAAGCCGAGGCAGTTTTTCAACTAACAGACGGGCGCTCTCGGCTGGCGAGAGGCCAGTAATGTCGAGCTGAGGAATCACTCGCTGCCGCCGCTCCAGGTCGTAGCGGTAGGCGCGATCGTAGTAGTCGAGGATGATGGCGCAGGCGGCGCGCAGGTTGCCGGACTGAATGTGGGCTACGGCGGTTGGGGTGCGATCGCCCCCCAACCGCTTCCGAATTCGCTCCGTCGCGGCCACCAACTCCTCCGTTGAGGCCTCGCCGTATATCTCCACCAGTAGATCCAGGCGCTCGTCGAGCGATCGCACCACCTCCACCGCCGGAGCCGCCTCCATCTGGGCAAACAGCTCGTCGGGGATGCGGCAGGTGCCCACCCGGCGGCTCTCCGCCTCCAGCCAGATGGGGCGGTCCCCCGGATACTGCACCCACTGGTCCACCAGCAGGTTTTCGTAGTGCTCCGTGGAGGGCTGGGGTGGCAGCAGTAGCGCCCCAAAGCTGCTGCCCCGGTGGTGGGCCAACCCCTCCAGATCCAGCACCGGCTCTCCCAGAGCGGCGAGTTCGTGGAGAATCTGGGTCTTGCCGCTGCCGGTCATGCCGCCCAAAATCACCATCGGTTTGGGGGTGGCCAGCACCTGGCGCACCCAGCGCCGGTAGGCCTTATAGCCGCCATCGAGGAGGACCACCTTAAACCCGGCCAGTTCCAGAATCCAACCCAGGCCGCCGCTGCGCATGCCGCCGCGCCAGCAGTGCACCCGCAGGTGGCGATCCGGGGCCAGGGCCTTGGCGGCCCGCACAAACTCGCCGCACTTGGGCCCGGCGATGTCGAAACCCAGTTCCACCGCCGCCTCCCGGCCCACCTGCTTGTAGCAAGTGCCCACCCGGGCCCGTTCCTCGTCGGTAAACAGGGGAAAGCTGACGGCGCGTGGGATGTGGCCGCGATCGTACTCCCCCGGGCTGCGCACATCGAGGATGGGGCCAGAGCCCTGGAGGAACCTGTCGATATCGAGGGCTGTGGGCATGGGGCAAGGCAGGGGGGCGGGAGACGGCAGCCCTATTTTATTTTAAGGGGGGACATGGGGCCTCGCCTGACCCAGGCTGATCCCTAAAACGGCTGCACCGATCGCACAAAGCGCTGCAGTTGCCGACTTTCTAGCTCCAGCACTCGGCGGGCAAAATCGGGGTCGTGGTCGAGTAAGTCGTCAAAGGCATCGACGGGAATGGCCAGAATGCGGGTGATCTCGCTGTCTGCGACGATCGTGTTTTCGGAGTTGCTGTGGGCTAAAACCTCTAGCTCATCGAGGGTTTGGCCGGGGTGGAGTTGTTCTACCCGCACCCCGGATTCCGTTTGATAGTGGATGTTGGCATCGCCTTCGATCAGCAGTAACAACTCCCGGCAGGTATCTCCGGCCTCTGTGATCAGGGCTCCCCGGCTGTAGGTTCTCACCTCCGCCCGATCCGCCAGGGCCACGAGAGTTTCGCTCTGTGTGCGGTGGAAGAAGTCGCTATTGAACAGATAAACTAGTTTCTCCAGGGTTGGAAATTCGCTCAGGGATAGATGTTTTGACGGGGTCGAGGCCAACGCCAGCAGCCGATCGATCGTGCCCTGTACCAGGGGCACATTAAACCCATGGCGGCGATCGCGGGCGATCGCCTGACTGTGTTCGGCGTCCAACTGGGCAATCATATACAGCGCCGCCGCCTGAACCATCGGATTTTGGTCCTGGAGCAGGGCTTCTAGGTGGCCCAGAATGGTCTGGGAGGAGCAGTCCAGGGAACAGAAAACCGGGGTTTCGCCGGGCTGGGTCAACCATTGCAGGATTTTAGGCGGTAGGCGATCGCCCCAATCCTCCTGGTCCAAAAGCTCTCCTAACACCGTGGGTGAAGCCTGCTGTAGGGCCTGGGCCAGGGGCAGGGCGGCGGGGTCTGCCTGAAGCAGGGCCAGGGTTTCCAGCAGCGATCGCACGATCAGTTCTTTCTTGTGCAGAATGTTTTCGCGCAGCAGGGTTAACACCGCTTGGTGCTGGTGTAATATCGGCTGATTCAGAGCGCGGTAACTGTCGATCAGTTCGGGCAATTGTGCCAACAGAAACTCGGCTTTTTTGACAGTACTGGCATTGCCCGACAAGCCACTCAAAATCCACTCCTCTTCCTGGGGGGTGATCGAGTATTCCCGGCGCAGGGAACGAAGGGCGGCGGAATCCGGTAGCGATACTTGATCCAGGGGGGTACGATTCCCGTAGGGATTCTCCGGTGGAGACGATTCGCGAATCGTTCGCGAATCGAGTTGTTTCTGTTGCAGCAGCATCAACCGCTCCAGGGACTTGCGGTAGCCGCTCAGGCGGATTTGATTCTCCAGGCTGCGTTTGCGATCGGGGTTGAGCAACTGCGGGTCTTCAATGCCCAATTCCTCCAGCACAAGGCGGTGTTCGTCATCGGTGATGCCCAATTCCTGGCGCATTTGCTGCAAAACCTCCAGACTGCTGGAGTAGTTTACATAGCCTTCCTCCAGGGCTTCGCGCACCACTCCCTTGTAGGCCTGATGGCGTTTCTCCCGGGTAAATCCGGGCAGCACCTTGGCCAACACATACACCTCGTGGGTGTTGAGATCGCTCAGCGATCGCCCCTCTAGAAACTGCGGCACGTTAAACTGCAATTTTTCCAACTGTTTGCGGAACCGGTTCGCCAGATTTTCTCGGGAGTAGAGATCGGGGCTGCGCCGCCAGGTTTTGTAGAGCCAGAGGGTGCTCAGGGACACCAAACCCAGGTCGTAGAGGTATTGCACCGACCAGGGGAGCAACTGCACCAGGGGCCGTCCCCCGAAGATAAAGAAGAAATTGAAAATGCCAAAGGTGCAGAGGGTAAAAATGCGATGGCGCAGGGTTTCGGTCGTCACCCCCGGCCAGTGTTTCCGCCCGTAGGCTCGGGCGCGTTTTTCGATCCATCGCCCCCCTCCGTAGGCGATCGCCGTGCAGCCCCCCAGCACCAGCGGCACCGCCACCAACTTGGGAATGTCGATCACCTGCCCAAATAGGTAGATCCCAGGGGCAAACAGCGAGGCGAGTTGGTCGGTCTGCCTCAGCCACACCCCAGAGAAGTAATAGTCCCAGTTGCCCGCGTAGAGGTAGTAATAGACAAAATAGCCAACCACCAAGCCCACGTAGCCGTAGTACAAAAACGGGGTTTCGGGTTTGCTCAAACTATTCCAGTAGGTCCGCTCTGAGTCGATGTCGATGCAGGGGTTCTGGCAGGCGACGCAGGCGCTCTGCTCTTTCCCCTCCGGCAACACCGTGCGGCACATGGATTGAGTAATCGTCTGCTCACTGGTATGGGCTTGGCTGCTCAACAGCCCCCCCGGTTCGCTGTAGATGCTCTGCACCGGCGCCATGGGGCAAAAGTACTGGCACCAGGATTTGCCGCCGTACCAGTAGCCCACGGCGATCGCCGCTGCGATCGTAAAGATCAACCAGCCCGCCAACACCAGGCGATCGGCATTGAAAAACAGAATGCGCCCACACAGACCGACAAATAACCAGCCAAATTGCACGTAGGGATAATTGCGCCCCAGCCAGGAGTTGGCGTCAACTTTTGCCAACTCGTAGCGCACTTTTCCGGTCTTTTTATTCTCCCGCTTGAATTGCCGTTGTCGCCCCAGGGCGCGGGGGATCTGAGATAAAAAAGAGAGCGGACAGATTCGCCGCCACAGCTCGTGGCCAAACACCAGCAAAATAAAGATGGCCGCAGGCACAATGGCGCCCCAAAAGAGGGTCGTTCCCAAGGGATAGGGCTGTTCAGGGATACAGTTTCCCTGCACCTGCACACAGGTGTCGGGGAGCCGCAGGGGGCTCCAGGGATGGTCGGGAGCCGTGAGTGCCGCCGTCCAGGGATCGTAGATCAGGGACGCGATGATCAGGAGCCAGCCCACCGTCACCACCCAGCGAATCCAGTGCATTCGCCGCTCTGGCAGTTGTGCAAACATAGACAAGCCCGTCCTCTCCTGTGGTCTGGATCAGTGGTCTGGATCAATTGTGCAGCGTCGGCCACTGGGTGCTGCCATTGGTTTTCCCTAGGTTAGCTATAGCTGCGGCCAACCTGTTTAAGGCCTGGCCCTGGGGCCGGTTTGGCCCACATCTCCCCCACCCCCTGGGGCGGGCACCACGATGTAGCCCTCGCTGACATCCCCCAGTACCCAGTTGCGCTCCAGGCCCCAGTGCCACCAGTGGGCGGCGGCGTAGGCGCAGGTGAGGGCGTCGAGCTGGTCTTCCACCGCCTTCATCGCCGCTCCAGTGAAGGGAATTGCGGGCAAATCGGCTTCCTCTAGGGGCAACGCGGGGTCCAGGGTGGGCAGTACGTCGAGCTGGTACTGCCGCAGCTTCTCCAGCTCAGGTCGTCGCTGGGCCAGGGTGCCCTTCTTGTATTTCAAAATCTTGCTCAAACCAAACAGGTGCACCGTGGCCGGATGGGGGAACACCTCCAGCTGAAAGCGCCCCGTCGGTTGGGGGTCGCTGTGGGGCCGGTGCGCAAAGCCCATGGCTTCCAGGGCCAGACCAAAGGCAATCAGTTTTTCGGCGAAGGGGCGGCCCCGGTTGGCGGGGTAGCAGCCCGCGTCGTAGCGGCCAAAGTACTTGTGGGCCAGGCGATCGGGCAGGCGCATCCCAGTCTCATTAGGAATCAGCGTCGGCGCATCCACGGCGACCACGGCATTGGTGGAACCTGCCGCCCAGCGATCGATCCAGGCCAGGATTTCGGCGGTGGACTGGAGGCGATCGAGGGCGACCAGCTCCAGCGAATCGTCAGCCATATTCAAGCAGCACAACCCCGTAGGGCCACTCTGCCAGCCCAGATCAATACCGAGGAAGCGGTGGTAAGGGGTGCGATCGCTCATCAATCTCCAATCCTTACTCGAAAACAAAGGGTTCACGCTGCCTACAGGCCCATGGACAGAACAAAGGTTTAAACCGATGATCGATCACTTCTTTCCGTGAGGTGCAGGACGACGGAACGTCCTGCTCGATGGGGGTCTGGGGCCAGCGAAATGGCCCCAGCAGCAGATCTGGCTTTCCTTCCCCAGCCTCTGTCAATCCCAGAACCTACCATCGCTAAATTCGCTCATTCTCCCAACTCCACATACTCCCGCTGTTCACCCCGGCGGTACAGCCGAGTATTGACCCTGGGGTAATCACAAATATCAAACTCCAGCCGCATTCCCCCCACCAGGTAAACCAGATCCTGCTCAAAGGGATTGCTGAGACTGTGGGCCAACCCGCCCGCCACAAACCCCATAAAGTCGCCGGGGCCAACCTCAAAGGTCTCATCGCCAATCTCCGCCAGCCCCCGCCCGCTGAGGATGTAGATAAATTCCTCCTCGGCCTGGTGGCGGTGATACTGGGTTGAGTCGTGGCCCGGCTCCACCCGCACCCAATGGATGCCCAGATGCTCAAAGGCGATCGCATCTCCCAGCGACCTACCGTGGCGGATTGCTCTAGGATTGAGAGGGTGAGTAAAGGTGGATTCAGGCAGGTTGCTGATGGCAGTAGCGCTCAAGAGCGGGTGAGGACGAGCCATAGAATAGGTCCAGTAGTAGCGTGGATGGGATGGTGGGCATTGCCCACCCTACAGCAGCAAGCAGGGTTCTTAGATTAGGGGTTAGGGGAAAGTACACCGATGAAGTCTACACTGGCACAGCTCACCGCTCGGTTCGACCAGGCACTGGTCGCCGCCTTTGGCCCAGACCTGGCGGGCACCGATCCCATGCTGGTGCCCACCAGCAACCCCAAGTTTGGTGACTACCAGGCCAACCTGGCCATGTCTTTGGCCAAGCCGCTCAAACAAAAGCCCCGCGATATTGCCAGCCAGATCGTCGAAAACCTAGACCTCAGCGATCTCTGCGAACCGCCCGAAATTGCTGGCCCCGGCTTCATTAACCTGCGATTTAAAACCGAGTACCTGGAAGACCAGCTGCGCGCCATGCAGGCCGACCCGCGCCTGGGGGTAGAGCCGGTCAAGACGCCCCAGAACGTGATTGTAGATTTCTCCAGCCCCAACATTGCCAAAGAGATGCACGTGGGGCACCTGCGCTCCACCATCATCGGCGACTCCATTGCCCGGGTGCAGGAGTTCATGGGTCACGACGTACTCAGGCTCAACCACGTGGGCGACTGGGGCACCCAGTTTGGCATGCTGATCACCCACCTTCAAGAAGCCTGCCCCGAGGCGCTGGAGGCGGGTTCATCGGTCGATATTGGCGACCTGGTGGCCTTTTATAAGCAGGCCAAAAAGCGCTTCGATGAGGACGACGACTTCAAAACTCGCTCCCGCGAGGCCGTGGTGGGGTTGCAGGCGGGGGATGCGATCGCCACAAAAGCCTGGAAAGCCCTCTGTGAACAGTCGCGCCAGGAATTTCAGAAGATCTACGATCGCCTCGATATCGAGATTCAAGAGCGGGGCGAGTCATTCTACAACCCCTTGCTGGCCGAGGTCGTAGCAGATTTAGAGCACCAGGGGCTGCTAGTCGAAGACCAGGGGGCCAAGGTGGTCTTTGTCGAGGGCTTCACCAACAAAGACGGCGACCCCCTGCCCTTGATCATTCAAAAATCCGACGGCGGCTACAACTACGCCACCACCGACCTGGCCGCCATCCGCTACCGCACTCAGCAGGATAAAGCCGATCGCGTCCTCTACGTGGTGGATGCGGGCCAGGGCAACCACTTCGCCCAGGTGTTTCAGGTGGCGGCCAGGGCAGGGTGGATTCCCGATGGCGTCCAGTTCACCCACGTGCCCTTTGGCGTCGTGCAGGGGGAGGACGGCAAAAAGTTCAAAACCCGCTCTGGCGACACGATTAAGCTCAAGGATCTGCTGGATGAGGCGGTCAGTCGCGCCCGTGCCGACCTCGAAGCCCGCATTGCAGCGGAGGAGCGGCAGGAAACCGAGGACTTCATTCAGCAGGTGGCCGAGACCGTAGGCATCGGCGCGGTCAAGTACGCCGACCTGAGCCAAAACCGCACCAGCAACTATATCTTTAGCTTCGACAAAATGCTGGCCCTGGCGGGCAATACCGCCCCCTACATGCTCTACGCCTACGTGCGGGTGCAGGGCATTGCCCGCAAAGGGGACATTAATTTGGATCATCTCCCCGCCGAGGCCCGCCTTTACCTGGAAGACGACAGCGAGTTTGCCCTCGCCCGCCACCTGCTCCAGCTCGACGAGGTGCTGGGCGAGGTGGCCCAGGATCTCTACCCCAACCGCCTCTGCCAGTACCTGTTTGAGCTGAGCCAAAAGTTCAATCAGTTCTACGATCGCTGCTCGGTACTCCAGGCCGCAGAACCCCAGCGCACCTCGCGCCTGCTGCTGTGCGATCTGACCGCCAAAACCCTTAAACTAGGACTGTCACTGCTCGGCATTCAGGTGCTAGAGCGGATGTAAATGCGATCAGGTTCAGCTAGCATCTACCTAAAGAGGGGGGGCAAACATTCTAAAAAATGTTTACCTCAAGATAAGTTCAACATAACTATCACACAGGGCATTTATCCTGAAGGTATATCCCTGTTTTAAACAGTGTTATATAGCCTATATCAATCTTCAGTTTTCCCTACAAAAGCCGTTGCAGGCCCTATAGGCAGGCGCTTGCCGTAGATTCACTTACTCCGGTAAATCTCAGTTCATCGAAATTATGCAATTTTGAAAAGATTGTACTTTTTATCACCAAAAGCTGTTGAGAGTACAGTGGGTTCGGGAAAGCTAGGGTTGCATCTAGACAAGTTTTTTTAGTCTTCGGTTGAAACTATCGCGATGGCCCATACGGTGGTTGGTCATTACAACACTGGTTTAGTCTGCTTATCTTTTGGAATTGCAATTCTGGCCTCGTACACCACCCTCAGCCTAGGGCATCAAATTTTGGCTGCCACTGGATGGCGGCAGTGGCCCTGGCTCACAGGCGGTGCCCTAGCCATGGGTACCGGCATATGGGCCACTCACTTTGTGGCCATGCTGGCCCTGGAGTTGCCAATGCCGGTTAAGTACGACGCACTCACGACAGGGCTTTCTCTAATATACGCTGTGCTGGCGGCGGGGGTAGCGCTGTGGTTGGTAAGCCGCCCAGGCTTTAGCTGGATCAGCCTGTGTACGGCGGGCGCGGTGATGGGGCTGGCGATCGCCTGGATGCACTACACCGGTATGGCCGCGATGGATATGCCCGCTCAGATTAACTATCGATGGTCTCTGGTCGGACTTTCGGTAGCCATTGCCGTCATTGCCTCCACCGTGGCCATGGGGTTTACCCTGTGGTCTCGCCGCAACCCCAACCAGGGCAATCGCTGGTCCGCCAACCTGGCCGTAGTCAATCTGGGGCTGGCGATCGGCGGTCTGCACTACACCGGTATGGCGGGTACAGTCTTTCTGCCTACCGCCTCCCTCCTAGGGAAAACCGATGTCCTGATCGATCTAGGGGTTCGCTGGCTGGGGTTAGCTGTAGGCCTTGGGGCCGGGTTACTTTTGCTGATCACCTTGATCATGCTGAGAATCAACCAGCGCCTGACGCGTCAGCGCCTTCAGGATGAGGCCTTGGCCCAAAGCGAACACCGCTTTCGCACCCTGATTCGCGAAATGGGGGTTGGGGTGCTGCTGCTCAACGCCGACGCCGAAATTTTGATTAGCAACCAGGCCGCCAGAACGTTTTTACACCTGCCCGAATCAGATGACACAACTTTGGTGTTTGGCCAGGTGGGCATTCTGTGCCAGGAAGACGGCAAACCCTTCGTCGCCGCCGATCTGCCGGTGCAGCGCGCCATTGCTCAAAAAGCCCCCCTCGGCGATGTGGTGATTGGCATTAGCGCGATCGCCTCCATGCCTCCTCGCTGGCTGCTGGTCAATGTCGACCCCCAACTCGACCCAGCGGGAGCGATCGATCGAGTGGTGTGTACCTGTAGCGACATCACCATTCAAAAACAGGCCGAAGACGCGGTACGTACCGTGGCCAACCGCGAAAAGGCGGTCATGCGGATTGTGCAGCGCATGCGTCAGACCCTCGATCTAGAAACCATTTTTGCCGCCACCACCCAGGAGCTTCAGCAGGCCGTAGACTGCGATCGCGTCTGGATTTACCGCTTCAACCCCGACTGGAGCGGGTCGGTCATGGCCGAATCCCTCACCGACCCCACCGCCCCCTCCACCCTGGAGGCGATGGATGAGGCCGAGCGGCTGATCGACCGGGAAGACTGCGGTGCCCGCCAGATGCGTAACGGGGCCTTTGACGAGGGCTATCTACTCCTAGAAGACACCTATCTCAAAGAAACCCATGCCGAAACCTATCGCCAGGATCGCGCCTACCACCGCGTCAACGACATCTACACCGAAGGATTTGACGCCTGCTACCTAGGGTTTTTAGAGCAGTGGCAGGTGCGCGCCTACGTCATCGTTCCCATTTTTGCCGGTACCCAACTCTGGGGGCTGCTGGGCATCTACACCCACCACCATCCCCGCGTCTGGACTCGCCATGAAGTAAAAATGGTGCTCCAGGTGGGGGCTCACCTGGGTACCGCCGTGCAGCAGGCCGATCTGCTGCGACAGACCCAGCAGCAGGCCCAGGACCTAGCCGTAGCCAAGCGAGCCGCCGACGCCGCCAGCGCGGCTAAGGGCGAATTCTTGGCCAGCATGAGCCATGAGCTTCGCACTCCCCTCAACGCCATTTTAGGGTTCACCCAGATTCTGCATGACGACGCTACCTTAGCCAACGAGCACCGCGATCTGATTAGCATCGTGAACCGCAGCGGCAACCACCTATTGGGGTTGATTAACAACGTTTTGTCCCTGGCTAAAATTGAGGCTAACAAGATCACCCTGGATGAGGTTGCCTTCGACTTAGCCCAAATGCTCCAGGCTGTCGACGACATGCTCCAGCTCAAGGCCGAAGCTCGCGGTATTCATCTAGAGGTCCTGCCCCCACCGTCCTTGCCCTACCGCCTGAGAACTGACGAGGGCAAACTGCGCCAGATTCTGATCAATTTGATCAGCAACGCCATCAAATTTACCCCCCAGGGAAGCATTACCGTCAGCTCCCGCCTGCGGCGCAATGCCCCGGCCCCTACCAGCGACAGCGATAAAACCCACTGGCTTGAGATCGCGGTGCAAGATACCGGAGTCGGTATCGACCCAGAAGAGCTATCTCACCTGTTCCAACCCTTTGAGCAGACCCAGTCGGGGCGGCGTTCTGCGGAGGGTACCGGACTAGGGCTATCCCTGAGCTACAACTTCGCTCAGCTGATGGGAGGCACCATCGCCGTCCACAGCACTCCTGGGGAAGGGTCTACTTTTACCGTCAGTCTCCCCGTCAGCACGGCGACCGCCGCTGACCTGGAGCAATCGGCAGCGACGCAGACTATCCTACATCTCGTCTCCCATGGTCTGCGCCACCGCATCCTGATTGCCGACGATATAGCCGAAAGCCGTCTCCTCATGCGCCACTGGCTGGAGGGCGTTGGGTTTGAGGTGCGCGAAGCCAGTCAGGGACAAGAGGCCATTGAGCTATGGCAGAACTGGCAGCCCCATCTCATTTGTCTCGACATGCGCATGCCCGTGCTCGACGGCTACGCCGTAGCTCGCCAGGTACGTCAAAGTCCCGGCGGCAGCGCCACGATTATTGTTGCCGTTACCGCCAGCGTGTTTCAAGAGCAGCAGTCAGACTGCATTGCGGCGGGCTGTAATGCGGTGCTGCCCAAGCCCCTCCAGCGAGAGCAGCTGCTAGAGCAGGTTGGCCGCAGTCTTGGCCTCACCTATCAGTACGCAGAGGCCGGGCAGCCGGACGCGATCACCGCCTCCCTTAGTTCCTTCAGCCTCAGGGGGAAAGAGCCCGCTGGCGACCATCGCCCGCTCACCCCGGCCGACTTTAGCGCCCTTGCCACCGACTGGTTGGCTAAGGTTCACCAGGCTGCCCAGGCCGCTGACGATCGGCAGGTACGCCAGCTCATCGCCCAACTGCCCGCCGATCAACAGTCCCTGGCCCAGCGGCTGAACTACTTAGTCAACGATTTTCGCTTAGATATCATCATCGATTTGACGGCTAGCTGTATCACACCCGTTTCCCTGTAGCACCGCACCTATGATTACCGCTCAATCCCACGCTCACGAGGATGTAGATATTCTGCTGGTGGATGATATTCCAGATAATCTGCGCATTTTATCTACCATTCTCGAAGCTGACGGCTACCACTGCCGTAAGGCTATCAGCGGTGCTTTGGCGCTGAATGCGATCGCCCTGGCTCCGCCAGATCTCATTTTGCTCGATATCACCATGCCCACTATGGATGGCTTCGCGGTGTGCCGCCAGCTCAAAGCCACCCCAGCCACCCAAGATATTCCGGTGATCTTTCTCACCGCTCGCGATGCCGAAGCCGAGAAAGAGGAGGCTTTTAGGCTGGGGGCCGCAGACTATATCGTCAAGCCCTTTATGGCCTACGAGGTGCTGCTGCGGGTTAAACACCAGCTGGCCCTGCGGTGGCAGCAGCAGCAGCTTCAGTCCCAGAACCAACAGCTGCAAGCCGAGATTAAAGAGCGGCAGCTGGCTGAAGCCGAACTGCGCCGCCAGCGCCAGCGTTCTGAAGAACTGCTGACCAACGTGCTGCCGTTTCAAATTGCCCAGCGCCTCAAGGAACGGGAACAGGCGATCGCCGACCACTTTGACGCCGTCACCATTTTATTCGCCGACATCGTTGACTTCAGCACCGTGGCAGCCAGGCTCACCCCCTGCGAGCTGGTGCACATGCTCAACCTGATGTTCTCTAAATTTGACGAGCTGGCCGCCATCTACAAGCTAGAAAAAATCAAAACCATTGGCGATGCCTACATGGTGGCGGCTGGGGTACCGTCCTCTCGCCCCGATCACGCCCAGGCGATCGCCCAGATGGCCCTAGACATGCAGGCCACCATCAGTGATTTCCAACGGCCCGACGGTCGCCCCTTTGAGTTGCGCATTGGCATTAACTCCGGCAGCGTTGTAGCCGGAGTAATTGGCATTCGCAAGTTTATCTACGACCTCTGGGGCGACACTGTGAACATTGCCAGCTTTATGGAGACCACGGGCGAAGCCGGCAAAATTCAGGTATCAGAGTTCACCTACAGCCACCTCAAAGACCACTTCACCCTGGAGCCCCGCGGCCCCGTGTGCCTCAAAAGCGGCGACAGCATGCCCACCTACTGGCTGGTGGGGCGAGAACAGACCATCCCCTACCGCCCCCCGACGCTGACGCTAGACCATCCCAACAGTCCGGCCCTGTGCTGCGGTCAACCCTCGGGTATTGGCCTTTAGCGTTGCCAGCCACAAGCTGCGCCAAAAGACAGCGAGGGCCATCAAAACGCACCAGGCCAGTGGGCCTAGCTACCCCTCTGCAGCCGCCCCAACCTCTAGCGCTACCGGAGGTGAGGGCATGGTAGTGGCCAAGGCGGCGTTTACTAGCCCTAAAAACAGCGGATGGGGGGCACTGGGCCGCGACTGAAACTCAGGGTGAAACTGGCTGGCAATAAAGAAGGGATGACTGGGCAACTCAATAATTTCTACCAGCCGCCCGTCGGGAGAGGTGCCGCTAACCTGGTACCCCGACTCTATAAACAGATTGCGGTAGGCATTGTTGAACTCGTAGCGGTGGCGATGGCGCTCGTAGACCACCTCTTTGCCGTAGAGACGACTGGCCAGGGTATCAGCAGTGAGGCGACAGGGATAGAGCCCCAAACGCATAGTACCGCCCAGATCGACGACATCCTGCTGTTCCGGCAGCAGGCTGATTACCGGGTTGGGAGTTTCGGGGGCAAATTCGGAGCTGTTGGCCCCGTCTAAGTGGGCAACATTGCAGGCCCACTCCACCACCGAGCACTGCATGCCCAGACACAGCCCCAAAAAGGGAATGCCCCGTTCGCGAGCGTACTGAATGGCCTGTACCTTACCGCCAATGCCCCGCGAGCCAAACCCCCCTGGCACCAAAATCCCGTTGACGCCGCTCAGGTGGGCATCGGGGCCGTTGCTCTCAATGTCTTCGGAGTTGATCCAGCGCACGTTGAGGGCGGCCCGATGGGCGATCGCCCCGTGGCGCAGCGCCTCCACCACCGACAGGTAGGCATCGTTGAGGCTGACATACTTGCCTACAATGGCGATGTCCACTGGGCGGCTCGAGCTGTAGAGCCCCTCCACCAGGGTTTCCCACTGACCCAGGTGGGGCTGGCGCTGGTCAAGGGCAAGAATCTTAATGGCCTGGTGGGCTAACCCCTCGTGCTCTAGCTTGAGGGGCACCTCATAGATACTGCTGGCATCCTGACAGGTGATCACCGCCTCGGCGGGCACATCGCAGAACTCGGCAATTTTTTCCTTCATCGGTTGGGGCAGCGGGCACTCGCAGCGGCACACCAAAATATCGGGCTGAATACCAATGGAGCGCAGTTCCTTCACCGAGTGCTGGGTGGGCTTGGTCTTCAGCTCCCCGGCTGAGGCAATCCAGGGCACCAGGGTGACGTGCATATAGAGCACGTCCTGACGCCCTACGTCCTTACGAAACTGGCGAATAGCCTCCAAAAAAGGCAGCGACTCAATATCGCCCACGGTGCCGCCAATCTCGGTAATCACCACATCGGGGTTGGTGTTGCGAGCCACCCGATGAATTCGCTCTTTAATCTCGTTGGTGATGTGGGGAATTACCTGCACCGTGCCCCCCTGGTAGTCGCCCCGCCGCTCTCGGTTGATCACCGCCTGGTAGATTGAGCCCGTGGTGACGCTGTTGAGCCGCGACATAGCGGTGTCGGTGAAGCGCTCGTAGTGACCCAAATCGAGATCGGTCTCGGCCCCGTCTTCGGTGACAAACACCTCGCCGTGCTGAAAGGGGCTCATGGTGCCAGGGTCAACGTTGATGTAGGGGTCGAGCTTTAAAATTGAAACAGAGTAGTCGCGTGACTTGAGCAACCGGCCCAGGCTAGCCGCCACAATACCTTTGCCGATGCTCGACACCACACCGCCGGTCACAAACACAAACTTTGTCATAGCAGCTCAACCCAGCCCCAGAAGCGTGAACCCGTTAATTGTGCCACAGGGGCCAGGGGCCTCGCCGATCTTTAACACTGGGAGCAAGGGCTTGCTTAAACGCCAGAGGCACCGTCGCTGGTATCGGGCTGCACCCGCCGCTGTACCGAATCACCGTGGGAGGGTAGCCCCTCGGTTTCCGTCAGCACGGCGATCGCATCGGCCACGCCCCGCAGGGCCTCCGGCGAGTACTGCATCAGGCTGGAGTGCTTCATAAAGGTCTCGGTAGACAGGGGCGAAGCGTAGCGGGCAGCCCCAGAGGTAGGCAGGGTGTGGTTTGGCCCCGCCAGATAGTCCCCCACCGCCTCCGGGGTTGAGTGGCCCAAAAAGATCGCCCCGGCGTGGCGAATGTGCTCCAGCAACTCCCAGGGCTCCGCCACCTCTAGCTGAAGATGCTCAGGGGCAAACCCGTTGGAGAGTTCGGCGGCCACCTCCAGGCGATCGACAACGACGGCCAGGCCATAGTTTGCGATCGCCTTTTCAGTCAGCGTCTGGCGCGGGTGCCCAGTCAGCTGTCGATCGACCTCAGCCGCCACTCGCTCGGCCAACCCCTCACTGGTAGTAATCAAAATAGCGGCAGCGATCGGGTCATGCTCAGCCTGAGCCAGCAGGTCGGCGGCTACATGGGCCGGATTGGCGGTGTGGTCAGCAATCACCAGTACCTCCGAGGGGCCGGCCAAGGAGTCAATGCCCACAGTGCCAAACACCAGCTTCTTGGCTAAGGTGACATAGATATTGCCCGGGCCAGTAATCACATCTACCGCCGGGATTGTCTCAGTGCCGTAGGCCAAAGCGGCGATCGCCTGGGCACCTCCCACCCGATAGATCTCCGTAATTCCCGCCTCCTGGGCCGCCACCAGCACCGCCGGATTGACCGTGCCAGTCTTGCTGGGTGGAGTCATCATCACCACCCGCGACACTCCCGCCACCCGCGCCGGAATAGCATTCATAATCACAGTACTTGGGTAGGCAGCACGTCCCCCAGGCACGTAGAGCCCCGCCCGATCGACCGGCGTATAGCGCTTGCCCAGTACCACCCCATGGTCCTCGAATCGCACCCAGCTCTGGGGCACCCGCTGGCGGTGAAACACCTCTACATTTCTACAGGCTAGACGAATGGCATCCAGTAAACCCTTGCTCACCTGCTGATAGGCAGCATCCAACTCAGCCCCCGAAAGCCGCAATCCTTCCGCCGTCAGAGTAACGCCATCAAAATCAGCCGTGTACTGTATCAGCGCCTGGTCACCCTGGCGACGGACAGCATGTAAGATTTCTCGAACCGTTGCTTCCTTATGAACAACCTGGTCGTCGTGGGTACGGGCACAGATGCGTTGCAGCTCTGTTCTTGCCTCAGTTAGCTGATGAGTGATGCGGAGCATTACAGCTAGGAATCCCGATAAGCCAGCAAGGTGCAGTGAGCTAGGCCAACCCTCAGAGGCGGTGGAGCATCCCTGAAAGGCTTTCGGCACCAGCGTTCTACCATCCTAGTCGATCCACAGGCTAATTTGGCAGCGAACCAGCGTATTCGGTTGCACCATTTACACCGTGAGGTGCTAACATGTTTTATCCAGTCAATTAATCTTGTTAAGCTAGGGCGAACTGTGGCAAACATCAAGTCTGCACTAAAACGAATCGAAGTTGCCGAGCGCAATCGGCTCCACAACCGATCCTACAAATCGGCGGTTAAAACCCTTACCAAAAACTACCTCGCTGCGGTCGAGGTCCATCAGGCTAACCCTAGCTCCGACTCCCTAAAGCAGGTGGAGTCCACTATGGCCGCTGCTTACAGCAAAATTGATAAAGCCGTCAAGCGCGGCGTGCTGCACCCCAATACTGGGGCTCGCAAAAAGTCTCGCCTGGCGCGGTTACTCAAGGCTCAGGAGGCGGCAGGGGCTGCATCTTAGGCATCCTTGGGCTACCAACGCGCTGCCTACCGTTTCTGTCGCTGCATTCCCTATGCCTCTGGTTGATACCCACGTCCATCTCAACTTCGAAACGTTCGCTGGGGATCTTGACGAACTAACCCAGGCCTGGCGACAGGCCGGGGTTTTGGCATTGGTGCATTCCTGCGTGGAGCCGACGGATTTTGCCGCCATGCAGGGCCTCGCCGATCGCATCCCAGAGCTGTTTTTGTCGGTGGGGCTTCATCCCCTCGATATGGACAAGTGGAGCAACGCTACGGCAGATCAGATCGCCCAGCTAGCAGCCTCGGACAGTCGAGTTGTCGCCATTGGCGAAACCGGCCTCGATTTCTACAAGGCCGACGATGAAGCGGTACAGCGCACAGCCTTCTGGCAGCAGTTGAGTATTGCCCATCGCCAGGGGCTACCGGTTATTATCCACTGCCGAGATGCCGCAAAAGCCACTGCCGAGGTGATTCGAGAGTTTCAGCTCACCGTGGGCCCAGTGACTGGGGTAATGCACTGTTGGGCCGGTACCCCGAGCGAAACCCAGGAGTTCCTAGATCTGGGTTTCTACATTAGCTTTAGCGGCATTGTCACCTTTAAAAATGCCCATCAGGTTAAGGCCTCGGCCCAGATGGTGCCCGCCGATCGACTGCTAGTTGAAACCGACTGTCCCTTTCTTACCCCCGAGCCCCGCCGCAAGGAGCGGCGCAACCAGCCAGCCTTTGTGTATCATGTGGCGGCTTATCTAGCCGAGCTGCGCCAGGTCAAATTTGAGGATCTGGCCCAGGCCACCACCCTTAACGCTGTGACTTTATTCAATCTGCCCAAGTCCATTGCTGTGCCCTCCGCCAAAACCGCTCAACTCTGCGTGCCAAACCCGATAAGTGGCTAAGCCATCGGAGAGATTGATCTAGCAAGATTCCCTTGCCGCGGCTCCCCTGCCTCTTTTGTTCCAGACGCGTCGTTAAACTTGGCCACCTGCACCTGGCCGATCTGCCCTAGGAGACCCATGACTGAAACCACCGTTTACCAAGCTCCCCCCAACTTTGTCCTACCCGACCTGGTAGAAATTCAGCGGTCTAGCTTTCGCTGGTTCCTAGAAGAAGGATTGATCGAAGAGCTAGAAAGCTTTTCTCCCATTACCGATTACACCGGCAAGCTTGAGCTGCACTTTTTGGGTAAGCAGTATAAGCTCAAAAGCCCTAAGTACGACGTTGATGAGGCCAAGCGGCGGGATGCCACCTATGCCGTGCAGATGTACGTACCCACCCGGCTGATCAACAAAGAGACCGGGGAAATTAAAGAGCAGGAGGTCTTCATTGGCGATCTGCCGCTGATGACCGATCGCGGCACCTTCATTATCAACGGTGCAGAGCGGGTCATCGTCAACCAGATCGTGCGCAGCCCTGGGGTCTACTATAAAGCCGAAACCGACAAAAACGGACGTCGCACCTACAATGCCAACCTGATTCCCAATCGGGGAGCCTGGCTCAAATTTGAGACCGACAAAAACGATCTGGTCTGGGTGCGCATCGACAAAACCCGCAAACTGTCGGCCCAGGTGCTCCTCAAGGCGCTCGGTCTCACCGACAACGAGATCTTTGACTCGCTGCGCCACCCCGACTACTTTCAAAAAACTATTGAGAAAGAAGGCCAGTTCAGCGAGGAAGAGGCGCTGCTGGAGTTGTACCGCAAGCTGCGTCCGGGGGAACCACCCACCGTGGCGGGCGGTGAACAGCTGCTGCACTCGCGCTTCTCCGACCCCAAGCGCTACGACCTGGGTCGGGTGGGACGCTACAAACTCAACCGCAAGCTGCGTCTCAACGTGCCCGACGCCACTCGGGTGCTGACTCCCACCGATATTCTGTCAGCGATCGACTATCTGATTAACCTCGAATTCGATATCGGCTCCATTGATGACATCGACCACCTGGGCAACCGCCGGGTGCGCTCTGTGGGTGAGCTACTGCAAAATCAGGTGCGAGTAGGCCTCAACCGCCTAGAGCGTATTATTCGGGAGCGTATGACCGTCTCCGACTCCGACTCGCTCACCCCGGCTTCCCTGGTGAACCCCAAACCTCTGGTGGCAGCGATCAAAGAGTTCTTTGGCTCCAGCCAGCTGTCTCAGTTCATGGATCAGACCAATCCCCTGGCGGAGTTGACCCACAAGCGCCGCATTAGCGCCCTTGGCCCTGGCGGTCTGACCCGGGAGCGGGCAGGCTTTGCCGTGCGCGATATTCACCCCTCTCACTACGGTCGTATTTGCCCAATCGAAACGCCGGAAGGCCCCAACGCTGGTCTGATTGGTTCTCTGGCTACCCACGCCCGCGTAAATGAGTTCGGCTTTATTGAAACCCCCTTCTTCAAGGCCGAAAACGGTCGGGTCTTCAAAGATGTCGAGCCCATCTACATGACCGCTGATGAGGAAGACGATCTACGGGTCGCCCCGGGAGATATTGCTACTGACGAAAACGGCTACATCATTGGCAGCACCATTCCGGTGCGCTACCGCCAAGACTTCACTACCACTGACTCCACCGAGGTGGACTACGTGGCGGTATCACCAGTGCAAATCATCTCCGTAGCCACCTCGCTGATTCCCTTCCTAGAGCACGACGACGCCAACCGTGCGCTGATGGGCTCGAACATGCAGCGCCAGGCGGTGCCCCTGCTACAGCCTGAGCGGCCTCTGGTGGGCACCGGCCTAGAAGCCCAAGCAGCCCGCGATTCGGGAATGGTGGTTATCAGCCGTACCGATGGGGAAGTGGCTTATCTTGACGCAGACCTCATCAAGATCCGCGATCCTGAAGGCAATCTCCACACCTACGAGCTGCAAAAGTACCAGCGTTCTAACCAGGATACCTGCCTCAACCAGCGTCCGATTGTGTTTCCCGGAGAGCAGGTGCAGGCGGGCCAGGTTTTGGCGGACGGCTCCGCCACCGAGGGCGGTGAGCTCGCCCTTGGGCAAAACGTTCTGGTGGCCTACATGCCCTGGGAAGGCTACAACTACGAGGACGCGGTGCTGCTCAGCGAGCGCTTAGTTTTCGACGATGTCTACACCTCGATTCACATCGAGAAATTTGAGATCGAGGCCCGGCAAACCAAGCTCGGCCCTGAGGAAATCACCCGGGAAATCCCTAACGTGGGCGAAGACGCCTTGCGGCAGCTGGATGAAACCGGCATCATTCGCATCGGAGCCTGGGTCGATTCGGGAGATATTCTGGTCGGTAAAGTTACCCCCAAGGGCGAATCCGATCAACCGCCCGAGGAAAAACTACTGCGGGCTATTTTTGGAGAGAAAGCTCGCGACGTGCGGGATAACTCCCTACGGGTGCCCAATGGCGAAAAAGGTCGAGTGGTTGATGTGCGGGTCTTTACTCGGGAACAGGGGGATGAGCTGCCCCCCGGTGCCAATATGGTCGTGCGCGTCTATGTGGCGCTGAAGCGAAAAATTCAGGTGGGCGATAAGATGGCCGGTCGCCACGGCAACAAGGGCATTATTTCCCGCATTTTGCCCATTGAAGACATGCCCTACCTGCCCGATGGCACCCCCATCGACATTGCCCTCAACCCCCTGGGTGTGCCCTCCCGCATGAATGTGGGTCAGGTGTTTGAATGCCTGCTGGGGTGGGCTGCTGAGAATCTGGACGCCCGCTTTAAGGTGATTCCCTTTGACGAGATGTACGGGGAGGAGGCTTCCCGCAACTCGACCCACGGAAAGCTGATGGAAGCTCGGGAGACGACCGGCAAAGACTGGATCTTTAATCCTGACGACCCCGGCAAAATTGTGTTGCGCGATGGCCGCACGGGAGAGGCCTTCGACAAGGCCATTACCGTCGGTCGGGCCTACATGCTGAAGCTCGTACACCTAGTTGACGATAAGATCCACGCCCGTTCCACAGGCCCTTACTCTCTGGTGACGCAGCAGCCCCTGGGCGGCAAGGCCCAGCAGGGGGGACAGCGCTTTGGAGAAATGGAGGTCTGGGCTTTGGAAGCTTTTGGCGCAGCTTATACTCTCCAGGAGTTGCTGACGGTTAAGTCGGACGATATGCAGGGGCGCAATGAGGCGCTGAATGCGATCGTTAAGGGTAAATCAATTCCTCGTCCGGGTACTCCTGAGTCCTTTAAGGTGCTGATGCGAGAGCTCCAGTCCCTCGGCCTGGACATCGCGGTGCACAAGGTAGAAACTCGCGAAGACGGTACCAGCCGCGACACCGAGGTGGATCTCATGGCCGACGTCAACAGTCGCCGCACCCCCTCTCGCCCCACCTACGAGTCCATCGCCCGGGACGAAGAGCTAGAAGAAGTAGAAGACTAGCCTGTCTCTGGCTTGACCCCGGAACTGAATCCGATCCAGTTCCGGAGGTCGGTTTAACCTGCATTGATTCAGACCGAGCGCGCTTACAAGGAAAATACCCAGCATGGCCAAGCTAGAACAGCGGTTTGACTACGTCAAAATCGGACTTGCCTCTCCGGAACGAATTCGCCAGTGGGGGGAACGCACCCTGCCCAACGGGCAAATTGTGGGTGAGGTGACCAAGCCTGAAACCATTAACTACCGCACTCTTAAGCCCGAAATGGACGGGCTGTTCTGCGAGCGCATCTTTGGCCCTGCCAAGGACTGGGAGTGCCACTGCGGTAAGTACAAGCGGGTACGCCATCGCGGCATTGTGTGCGAGCGCTGTGGCGTTGAGGTGACCGAATCGCGAGTACGTCGTCACCGCATGGGCTACATCAAGTTGGCCGCTCCGGTGGCCCACGTGTGGTACCTGAAGGGCATTCCTAGCTACATCGCCATTCTGCTCGATATGCCCCTGCGGGACGTGGAGCAAATTGTCTACTTCAACGCCTACGTGGTTCTTGACCCAGGTAATGCGGAAAACCTCAGCTACAAGCAGCTGCTGACCGAAGATCAGTGGATTGAGATCGAAGATCAGCTCTACGACGAAGAGACTGAGCTGGCTGGGGTAGAGGTCGGCATTGGCGCTGAGGCCCTCCAGCGGCTGCTGGAGGATTTGGAGCTAGAAACCACGGCAGAAAAGCTGCGGGAAGATATTGCCAACTCTAAGGGCCAAAAGCGGGCCAAGCTGATCAAGCGCCTGCGGGTGATCGACAACTTTATCGCCACGGGTTCTAAGACCGAGTGGATGGTGCTGGACGTGATTCCGGTGATTCCGCCCGACCTTCGACCAATGGTGCAGCTGGACGGTGGCCGTTTTGCAACCTCTGACCTGAACGACCTATACCGGCGGGTGATCAATCGCAACAACCGCCTAGCTCGCCTCCAGGAGATTTTAGCTCCTGAGATCATCGTCCGCAACGAAAAGCGGATGCTGCAGGAGGCGGTGGATGCGCTGATCGACAATGGTCGCCGGGGGCGCACTGTGGTCGGGGCCAACAACCGCCCGCTGAAGTCCCTCTCAGACATTATCGAAGGCAAGCAGGGGCGCTTCCGACAGAACCTGTTGGGTAAGCGGGTTGACTACTCGGGCCGTTCAGTGATTGTGGTGGGGCCCAAACTGCAAATTCACCAGTGCGGTCTGCCTCGGGAGATGGCGATCGAGCTGTTCCAGCCCTTTGTGATTCACCGCTTGATTCGCCAGGGACTGGTCAACAACATTAAGGCGGCGAAGAAGCTGATTCAGCACAACGACCCCAGTGTGTGGGATGTGCTGGAAGAGGTGATTGAGAGCCATCCGGTGATGCTCAACCGGGCTCCGACGCTGCACCGTCTGGGGATTCAGGCCTTTGAACCCATTCTGGTGGAGGGGCGAGCAATTCAGCTGCACCCGCTGGTGTGTCCGGCCTTTAACGCTGACTTTGACGGTGACCAGATGGCAGTACACGTGCCGTTATCCCTTGAGGCCCAGTCGGAGGCTCGACTGCTGATGCTGGCTTCGAATAATGTGCTGTCGCCAGCTACCGGTCAGCCCATCATTACTCCGTCCCAGGACATGGTGTTGGGCTGCTACTACCTGACGGCGGAGAACCCCGATGCGACCAAAGGCGAGGGGCACTACTTCGGCAGCATGGAAGATGCCATTATTGCTTTCGAGCAGGGATTGGTCGATCTCCACGCCAAAGTCTGGCTGCGGTTTGACGGCGAGGTAGAGTCTGACCAACCCAAAGATGCCTCCCCAGAGCGGATGGAGTCTGAAGATGGCACCATCACCGAAATTTACCCCGATCGCCGAGTGCGGTTAGACAGCGAAGGCCATTTGATTTCCCAGTACATCAAGACGACGGCGGGCCGCATTATCTACAACAAGGCGGTGCTCGACGCGATCGCAGGCTAGGGCCACACCACAACACCGACACAGCACGAACATCACTACAGAAGGGCGAAACCATGGCTGAGCAAGGGGCACCTCAAACCTCTCTGACCTTTCGGAACCGAATCATCGACAAAAAGCAGCTAAAAAAGCTGATCTCCTGGTCGTTTACCCACTACGGCACCGCCCGCACATCGCAGATGGCTGACCGGATCAAGGATCTGGGCTTCAAGTATGCCACCCGGGCCGGGGTCTCCATCAGCGTGGAAGACCTCCAGGTGCCCCAGGAGAAAAAGGGCATGCTGGCCGCTGCCGAAGAGGACATTCGCATTACCGAAGAGCGGTACACCCGAGGCGAAATCACTGAGGTGGAGCGTCTCACTAAGGTGATTGACACCTGGAACGACACCAGCGAAGAGCTGAAAGACCAGGTGGTGAAAAACTTTAAGGAGAACAACCCGCTCAACTCGGTGTACATGATGGCCTTCTCCGGCGCTCGGGGAAACATCTCCCAGGTACGCCAGCTGGTGGGTATGCGGGGTCTGATGGCAAATCCCCAGGGGGAGATCATCGACCTGCCGATTAAAACCAACTTCCGCGAGGGGCTGACCGTTACGGAGTACGTGATCTCCTCCTACGGGGCCCGCAAGGGGCTGGTCGATACGGCGCTGCGAACGGCAGATTCTGGCTACCTCACCCGCCGTCTGGTGGACGTCTCCCAGGATGTGATCATTCGGGAACACGACTGCGGCACAACCCGCGGCATTCCCCTGCGCAGCATGACCGACGGTGAGCGGGTGCTGATTCCGCTGGAAAACCGCCTGCTGGGCCGGGTGGTGGCCGAAGACGTGGTGCATCCCCAGACCGGTGAGGTGCTCTTGGAAAAAGACCATGCCGTGTCTCCAGAGACGGCAGAACTGCTGGCGGAAGCTAAGGTTGAGAGTGTAGTGGTGCGATCGCCCCTCACCTGTGAAGCCACCCGCTCCGTGTGTCGCCTCTGCTACGGCTGGAGCCTGGCCCACTCTGAGATGGTTGACTTAGGCGAAGCGGTGGGCATCATCGCTGCCCAGTCCATCGGTGAGCCCGGCACCCAAATGACCATGCGCACCTTCCACACTGGCGGTACCTTTACCGGCGAAGTGGCCCCCCGCATTCGGGCCAGCAAAGACGGCACCGTCAAGCTGCCTAAAAACCTCAAGACTCGTGCCTTCCGCACCCGCTACGGCGAAGATGCGTTGATGATCGAGTCCAACGCCGAGGTGGTGATTGAGGGTACCGGCAAAAACAAATCTGAATTTTTGCCCCAGGGCACAATTCTCTTTGTCGGTGACGGTGAGACGGTTCAAAAGGATCAGCTCTTGGCGGAGCTCCCCTCGGCGGGGCGCACCCGCAAGGTGACTGAAAAAGCCACCAAAGACGTGACCTCTGACCTGGCTGGGGAAGTGAAATTCGCTGGCCTGGTGCAGGAAGAAAAAACCGACCGCCAGGGCAATACCACCCGCTTAGCCCAACGGGGCGGTCTGCTGTGGGTGCTGGCAGGGGATGTCTACAACCTGCCCCCTAGCGCCGAGCCCGTGGTGCGCAACGGCGACTACGTCAACGCCGATGACACCCTGGCTGAGACTAAGCTCACCACCGAGCGGGGCGGCTTGGTACGTCTGCCCGAGGCCGATGACGAAAAAGGCACCCGCGAGGTCGAGATCATCACCGCCTCCGTCATGCTTGACCAGGCCCAGGTGCGCAAGGAGCAGGGCCAGGGCCGGGAACACTATTTCATTGAGACCTCCCACGGTCAGCGATTCTCGCTGATTGCCACGCCGGGGGCCAAGGTCACCAGCGGTCAGGTAATCGCCGAGCTCGAAGACGATCGCTTCCACACCCAAACCGGCGGCATCGTCAAGTTTGCCGGAGTCGATGTGGCCAAAAAAGGCAAGGGAAAGCAGGGCTACGAAGTCGTCCAGGGCGGCACCCTGCTGTGGATTCCTGAGGAGGCCCACGAGGTCAACAAAGACATCTCCCTGCTAATGGTGGAAGACGGTCAGTACCTGGAGGCGGGCACCGAGGTCGTCAAAGACATCTTCTGTCAAAACAGCGGCGTGGTCGAAGTCACCCAGAAGAACGACATTCTGCGGGAGATTTTGGTCAAGCCCGGCGACATTCACATGGTGGATGCCCCCGAGGATGTGATGGATCGCGATGGCACCCTGGTCAACGCCGGGGAAGAGGTGATGCCGGGCCTGGTGGCCGATGCCCTGCGCTATATCGAGTATGTCGAGACCCCCGATGGCCCCGCCCTGCTGCTGCGCCCGGTGGAAGAATACGTGGTGCCCAACGAGCCCGCCGTCCCCAGCCAGGACAGCGCCGCCGATGCCGCCGGTTCGATCAAGCTGCGCGCCATCCAGCGGATCCCCTTTAAAGATGGGGAGCGGGTGAAGTCGGTGGTTGGGGTCGAGCTACTGCGCACCCAGCTAGTGCTCGATATCGAAGACGAATCTCCCCACGTAGTGGCCGACATTGAGCTGGTACCCGACGACAGCGACGCTGACCTCATGCGCCTGCAAATGGTTGTGCTCGAAACCCAGGTAATTCGCCGCGACGTGGTAGCTGACCAAACCCAGGGCAGCACCGTCACCCGCCTGCTGGTGGAAGACGGCCAGCAGATTGAACCAGGGGCCGTGGTGGCTCGCACCGAGATTCGCTGTAAAGAGGCGGGCGAGGTGCGCGGTATCCGCGAAGGGCAAGAGGCCGTTCGCCGGGTGCTGGTCGTGCGGGAGTCTGACCGCATGAAGGTCGATCTCCAGGGCAAAGAGCCGACGGTGAAGGTGGGGGATCTGGTGGTGGCTAACACCGAACTGGCTCCTGGCTTAACCCACGAAGAGTCAGGCCAGGTCACCGCCATCGACGGCGGTCAAATTTCCCTGCGGCTGGCCCGTCCCTACCGCGTCTCTACCGGTGCCGTGCTGCACATTGAAGACGGTGACCTGGTACAGCGGGGTGACAACCTGGTGCTGCTGGTGTTCGAACGGGCAAAAACCGGTGACATCATCCAGGGTCTACCCCGGATTGAGGAACTGCTGGAGGCCCGCAAGCCCAAAGAAGCCTGCGTGCTGTCTGAGCGCCCCGGCAATGCCCAGGTGGTGTATAGCGATGACGAAACGGTAGAGGTCAAGATCATCGAAGACGATGGGGTGGTCACCGAGTACCCCATCAGCCCTGGCCAAAACGTAATTGTTTCGGACGGCCAGCGGGTAAGCACCGCTGAGCACCTCACCGACGGCCCCGCCAACCCCCACCAGATTCTGGAGGTGTTCTTTAAGTACAACCTCAGTCTGGGTATGGGCATCCACGATGCCGCTCTGGGCGCTTTGCAGGAGGTGCAGTCGTTCCTGGTGAACGAGGTGCAGTCGGTGTATCAGTCCCAGGGCATTGACATTTCCGACAAGCACACCGAGGTGATTGTGCGGCAGATGTCGTCGAAGTGCCGCATTGACGACGGCGGCGACACCACCATGCTGCCGGGAGAACTGGTAGAAATCTACCAGGTGGAGCAGGTGAACGAGGCCATGGCGATCACAGGCGGTGCTCCGGCGGAATACACGCCGGTGCTGCTGGGGATTACGAAAGCTTCGCTGAACACCGATAGCTTCATCTCCGCCGCTAGCTTCCAGGAAACTACTCGGGTGCTGACGGAAGCGGCGATCGAAGGCAAGTCGGACTGGCTGCGCGGTCTGAAGGAGAACGTCATCATCGGCCGTTTGATTCCGGCGGGGACGGGCTACAACGCCTACGAAGAGTCGCCGTCGCCGGAACTTGACCCGGCCTACGAATCGGCCATTCTGGACGATGACATGGTGCTTCAGGACGTGGTGCTGGACGATTTCACCGCTCGCAGCTACGACCTAGAGGGCAACCTCAGCATGCTCAACGATGATGAGATGATCGGCGGCATGTCATTGGATGAGGGCGGGGCGCGCGGCAGCGGCAACGGCGATTTTGCCGGCCTCGGTAATGGTGCTGGCCTGGACGACGATGACCTGCTGATCGATGACCAAACCGAAGCTCTCTAGGTAGATCTAGCAGCGATCGCTCCATAGCCCCGGCTGACCTCAGTCAGCCGGGGCTATTATTTTTTTCGCTTCACAGTGACAAAATTGGCTGTCGTGAAAGCTATGGTCAATTTGTTGAGCAATCGCGCTACTCTTGCAGGCCCTCACTATGGCTATCTCGATCTTCCTGAGTTTTCCAAAACCCTGCTTTAAGCAGCAGGAGCAGTTTATTCAGCAGGTGCGTGACTACCTGGTGAGTCGGGATTTTGCCCCCCGCACCCTGGGGGTTACCGACTACGACATGGATGCCCCGCTGACCGCTATTCGGCGGCTGATGCTGGAGTCTAACGGATTGATTACTGTAGCTTTTCGGCGCACCTTTATCGAGAAGGGCACCGCCCGGCTCCGCACCGACATTGACGTTCTCAGCGAAGAGACCGTGAACGGCCAGTGGCTGACGACTCCCTGGGCTCACATCGAACCGGCTATGGCCTATCAACTGGGCCTGCCGATCTTGATTTTGCGAGAAAAAGGGGTGCTAGCCGATGGCATTCTGGAGCGCGGCATCGCTGGGTTCTACATGCCTGAGTTTGATCTAGAACAGCCCATTAGCACCTATTTTTCCTCGGGGGAGTGGAGCGGCATGATTGGTCGTTGGGAGGGCTATGTCAGAGCTGTGGTAGAGAAAAAAGGTCGTCCACCGCTGCTGTTTTGATCGGTGCTGTCCTCAGCCCAAGATCGCTATGCGGGTTCAAAACGCAGGGTTCAACCTGCAAAAATCTGAGGTTGTCAGCGTTAGAGCATTCTGAACAGCAGGTTTATTTCTGTCTTGCTGTACTAGGGTTTAAACTAATGCCGGGAGGGAGGTAGCGCAGGCGGTTGCGGATTGGCGATCGCCAGTCTGAGGAAAGTCCGGGCTCCCGAAAGACCAGACCTGCTGGGTAACGCCCAGTGCGGGCGACCGTGAGGAGAGTGCCACAGAAACATACCGCCGATGGCTGAGGATTTTTCTGGCAGCACAGGTAAGGGTGCAAGGGTGCGGTAAGAGCGCACCAGCAGCATCGAGAGGTGCTGGCTCGGTAAACCCCGGTCGGGTGCAAGGTCGAGGGGCAAGGTTGGTCTTTTTCCGGCCCCGCTGTTATGTACCGCAAGAGGCGTCTGGCAACAGGCGTCCCAGATAGATAACCGCCCCTCCGGCAACGGAGGAACAGAACCCGGCTTATGTCTACCTCCTTCCCCTTCCTCTTTTCCATTGCCCATGCTTGACTGTGACTGACCTCCCCCCGTCTCGGCAGCGCCAGCTAGAGCAGTGGGTGCAAACCTCTGCCCTCCCCACTGCTTTTAAGCCTTCCTGGGTGCGCCTAGACCGAGCCTTGACCCACAAGTCGGTAGACGCGATCAATAACTACGAACAGCTAGAGCTGTTGGGGGACGCGGTGCTGCGGTTGGCGGCGACGGAGTGCCTGCAAGAGCACTTTCCCACAGCATCGGTGGGGGAATTGTCGGCTGTGCGGTCAGTGCTGATCAGCGATCGCACCCTCGCCCAGCTGGCCCAGGAGCTGAACCTCGCGCCCTGCCTGGCCGTTGCCCCCGGAATGACCGCTGGCCCCTCCCACCTAGCCGATGCCCTAGAGGCGGTGGTGGCCGTGATCTACCTAGAAACCCACACCCTAAGGATGGTACGCGCCTGGCTCGACGATGCCATGCTGCGCCTGGCGGCCATTGTCCGCCAGGATCCGGCTCGGCAAAACTACAAAGTGGCCCTGCAAGAGCTGACCCAAGCCCACAGCAAAGCCCTACCCCAGTACCGCACCACAGAGCAACAGGCGGTGGACGGCCATCCCCAGCGCTATGCATCCGCCGTGTGGTTTCGGGAAACCTGTTGGGGAAGCGGCCACGGCCCCACCAAAAAACAGGCGGAGCAGGCCGCCGCCGCCGCCGCCTACGATCGCCTTCGCAGAACCCTTACCCATGAGTGATCATCTCCCTCCCGTCAACCTGGCGATCTTTGGCCTAGGCCGCTGGGGTAGCCACCTACTGCGAAACTTTTTGGCCCTGCCCCAGGCCCGAGTGGTGGCGATGGTTGACCCCGACCGGCAGCGGCTGGAGGCACTGCGCGTTCGCTTTGCCCTGGGCGACACCGTAGCCTGCTATGAGAACTGGCCCCAGGCCATGGCCCACCCGGGCCTAGAGGCCGTAGTCATCGCCACCCCGGCCAGCACCCACTACCCCATGATTCAGACGGCCCTAAAGGCCAGCCTCCACGTGCTCAGCGAAAAACCCCTTACCCTAGACAGCGCTGGCAGCGCTGCCCTTTGCCAGCTAGCCAACAGCCAGCGGCGACAGCTAATGGTCGATCACACCTATCTATTTCATCCAGCGGTGCAGCGGGGGCGCGAACTGTGCCAGCAGCTTGGCCCCCTGCGCTACGGGTATGCCGCCCGCACCAACCTGGGGCCGGTGCGCCCCGATGCCGACGTGTTCTGGGATCTGGCTATCCATGACCTTTCAATTTTGAATTACTGGCTGGGGCAGCGCCCCCAGGCGGTCGCCGCCTGGGGGCCGGTGTGGCTACAGACCCAGACAGAGATCCCCCTGCGAGATGCGGGTTGGCTACGGCTGATGTATCCCAACCCGATGGGCGACAATCCGCTCGAGGCGATGGTGCACGTCAGCTGGGCCAACCCTGACCGACAGCGGCGGCTGGCCCTGGTGGGCGATCGCGGCACCCTGGTCTTTGACGAAAGCTCCCAGGCTCACCCCCTCACCCTCCATGCCGGGCACTTTCAGCCCCAAGCGCCCACCTTTGTGCCCAGCGGCCTGGGCTCAGAAACGATCGCGATCGCCTCCCTTGAGCCCCTGCAACACATGTGCACCCACTTTTTGGACTGCGTCGCCAGCAATGCTCCCTCAACCCTGTCGGCAGGAGCGATGGCCACCGACCTGGTCAAAATCATGGAGGCAATTGCCGTCGCCGCCGCCACAGGGCAGCAGGTAGAGATCCAATCCTAATCAACGCCCCAGCCCCAACCCTGCCCCCCGGTTTATGTCATTTGATTGAGATTTGGCGATCGCCTGCTCAACTCGGGCAAGCTACTCCCGTGGGCCGATGCCTACCCCCCTGCAATTCTGAGAAGTTTATTTCAGTTACTTAACAAGTTTGTAACTTAATGAACTCAGAATAAGTTTGCTTTGACAATCCAGTTCGACGAGCTATACATAGAAAAACTCGTCGCCTTTCTGTCAGGGCCAAGGGTTTGAGTTCCTGTTCGTCAACCTTTGATCACCCTCACACATACGACCTATGAACTACTCACACTGGCTGGCGGCGGCGGCAGTTTTAGGGGTTTGCGGCGCGCCCATTCAGGCCCTAGCGTCCCCCCACCCGCTGCAAACCACCCCCCAAACCATGGCCGATGCCCTCTCGGTTGAGCAACACAGCCAAGACAGTTTGAATCGCCTGGCGGGCGAACTGGGTCAGCAGCTAGGCCGTCAAGAACCCAGTGGTGCCACTGACCTGGCCGAGTCGCTAAATATACCCATTCTCAACGACCTGCTCGACGAGAATGGAGACCTAAACCTACCCCTCGGCCTCACCGTCTATGATGCTATGGGCACAACCTCAGTCGGTTTTGGCTCTAGGTTCTAAACATCTATATTCCAGGAGTTGCTGAATTCCAGGAGTTGCTGAGGGCAATGTCCCTCCGCTGAACCGCCGAGTTATTGCCCCAGCCCGGTATACTACCAAGGAAGGAAAGTGGAATACCGGGCCTTGGGCGTTGATCTTCGCAGCTACGTTTATATCGACAGTCTTCAACCCCAGCATGCGGCCTACATGGGCACCGTCTCGCTGGGGTTTTTGCCGTTGCCCGGCGATGCCTCTCTGTGGATAGAGATCTCCCCTGGTATTGAAATTAACCGCATTCTTGACATTGGGCTCAAGGCCGCCGTTGTTCGTCCCGGCACCCTGATTGTAGAACGCCTCTACGGGCTGTTAGAGATTCACGCCAGTAACCAGGGAGAAGTTCATGCCGCTGGTGGAGCCATGCTCGACGCGCTGGGGGTTAGCTACCGAGAACGGCTCAAGCCCCGGATTATTTCCAGTCAGGTGATTCGCAATCTCGACCCCCACCATGTGCAGCTGATTAACCGCAGCCGTCGAGGCAACATGATTGTAGCGGGTCAAACCCTCTACGTATTTGAGGTTGAGCCCGCCGCCTACGCCTCCTTAGCCGCCAATGAGGCCGAAAAGGCAGCCCTAATCAATATTTTGCAGATCAGCTCAGTGGGTAGCTTTGGCCGCCTTTACCTCGGCGGCGAAGAGCGCGATATCTTGGCGGCTCAAAGAGCCGTCATGGCCGCTATGGAGGCGGTTCCGGGCCGAGAGGCCGATGTCGGTCAGCGCAACGAGTAGCAACCCCCCAGAACAGCGACGAATCACAGCCGACGAATCTTTGAGGTTACGGACTGTCGCCCCGGCTTTTGTCGCCCGGGCAGGCGATCTTGCCTGGGTCAGAAAAATTTGGCTCCGGCTGGGGAACGAAACGACTCTACCGCAGGGGGGATAGACCGCCCCCAGCGTCGTGTTACAACTCATCAAGTCTGGTTAAGCTCTGTAAAGCTGTTTGACCAGGCTTTTTGAAACCTCATTAGGACGTAATTTCCCATGACTCCGAACACTCTTCGCATTGCCCTGGGTCTCCTGTTGTTTGGCGCTGCCCCCGCTGCCATTGTTGCTTTTCCTCAGCAGGCCGTCTCTGAAACCTACAAGCCCCAGGCTGAGCAGTCTGCGGCAGCTGAAGATCTCGCTGAGGTCGAGCAGCCCGCAGCTGAAGTGGAAGCGCCCGCTGACGTTGAGCAGCCTGCGGCTGAAATTGAGACGCCCGCTGACGAGCAGCCTACAGCTGAGGTCGAAACGCCCGCTGACGCTGAGCAACCCACTGCCAGCAGCGAGCTTTCCATTGCAGAAATTGCGGCCAGTGACGGAAACTTTGAAATTTTAACCGCTGCCATTGAGGCCGCCGGCCTGACCGAAGTGCTGAGCAACGGCGATCTGTCCGTAACGGTGTTTGCCCCCACCGATGCAGCTTTTGAGGCGCTGCCCGAAGGGACTCTAGAGGAGCTGCTGCTGCCCGAAAATCGCGATCAGCTCGCCCAACTGCTGACCTACCACGTGGTGGATGGCGAAGTGCGCTCCGCCGACCTCACCTCTGGGGAAGTGGCCACCCTGACAGGTGACTCCGTAGTGGTCAACGTCGATGAGTCGGCTGTAACTGTTAACGATGCCAACGTCGTAACCGCTGACATCGAAGCCAGCAACGGGGTAATTCACGTGATTGACTCGGTACTGCTGCCGATGTAATTCCCGGGCAATAGCGCTCCGGGTCACACCCCAGGGATTCAGTGCGGCGGCGAAATGCTCAGTATCTTGCCGCTGTACGGGTTGAGGAGGTGACTCACAACGGGCGGTCGTCCCCAGGCTGGGGCGACCGCCTGCTGTGTATAGCCCACCGCTAGGGGGCGACAAAAGGGCGATCGCACACTGAACTCAGTTTGTTGAAGTATCATCAGCAGTAAGCACTAGCCCTTTAGCACCTGCTAAGGGCGCTCAGCGCATAGACCGGTGCGGCGTTACATCAGTGTGAATGCACCGGCCTTTTGGGGGCATACTGACCCCGAGGGGCATACTCAATTTTAATGACAAGCTAATCGCAGTGACTGTCAAAGCATGAAGGATTCAACCCCAGGCGATCAGAAGCAGCTTCTGCTAATCGATGACGATCCGAACCTGATTTTGTTGGTCAAGGACTATCTTGAGTTCCGTGGCTACGAGGTCAAGACGGCGGGCAACGGTCGAGAAGCCCTGGATATGCTGGAAAACACTACCCCAGACATGATCATCTGTGATGTGATGATGCCTGAGATGGATGGTCACGCCTTCGTGCGCCACGTGCGCGAGAACCCCTCCACCGAGTGGATTCCGATCCTATTTCTCTCCGCCAAGGGCCAGAGTCAGGATCGAGTGAAAGGGCTCAACACCGGGGCCGACGTATACATGGTCAAACCCTTCGAGCCTGAGGAGCTGGTGGCCCAGGTAGAATCGTCTCTGAAGCAAGCCTCTCGGCTGATTAAGCAGCAAATCAAAGGCGGCGGTAGCCCAGCCATTCAGGTGCCCTTTGATGTAGAGCTGACCCCTACCGAGCTGCGGGTGGTGCAGTTTGTGGCCCGAGGCATGGCCAACCGCGAAATTGCCAACGAACTACAGGTCAGTCAGCGCACCATTGAGAGCCACGTCAGCAATATGCTCGGTAAAACCGGGCTCAACAATCGCACCGAGCTGGCCCGCTGGGCGATCGAAAACAATAAGGCTTAGCAGGGGTTCCAGGTTTACGGTACACGGTTCAGCGGGCGACCTTAGACTCGAAGCGCGTGCCTTAAACCCTGCTTTACTGCCACAATCAGGGTAATGCCCTAATTGCGTTTTCCGATTTATGACCACCGCCCCGTTGAGCTGGTCGGCCCTAAACGAACTGGCCGACTTTTCGGTTGACTACACCAACGGCCCCACCAATGCCCAGTCGCGGCTTCGCCTGTTTGGCCAGCCCGAGTCGGCGGTGCGGGTCACCCTCTACCGCGACAACCACGCCTGGTGTCCTTACTGCCAGAAGGTGTGGCTGTGGCTGGAGGAAAAACAAGTGCCCTACCGCATCGAAAAGGTCACCATGTTTTGCTATGGCGAAAAGGAAGCCTGGTACAAGCGCAAGGTGCCCTCAGGGATGCTGCCTGCCCTGGAACTAGACGGGCGGATGATTACTGAAAGCGATGACATTTTGCTGGCGCTAGAGAACGCCTTTGGCCCCCTGGTCTGGGGTATGAAAGACCCGCAGGTGGTACCCCTGCGGCAGCTAGAGCGACTGCTGTTTCGAGCCTGGTGTATGTGGCTGTGTCAGCCAGCGCGCTCGCCTGCGGCAGACCAGCGAGCCGGCGAACAGTTTGTCGGAGTGGTGCAACGGGTAGAACAGGCCCTGGCGGCGACTTCTGGCTCCTTCTTTTTGCCGGAATTTAGCACCGCCGACGTGGTGTTTGTGCCCTACGTGGAGCGCATGAATGCCAGCCTTTATTACTACAAAGGCTACTCGCTGCGGGAGGAGAACCCTCGCCTCAAGGACTGGTTCGACGGGTTGGAGAGCCGCTCGACCTATCGCGGCACCCAGAGTGACTTTCACACCCACGTGCACGACCTGCCGCCGCAAATGGGAGGCTGCTACGCGAATGATTTGCCCCAGACCCGGCGCAACCAGGCCCAGGTTGACCTTGGTCCCTGGTTTGGCCTACCCGATGTGGCCTATCTAGAACCAGAAACGTCTCGGGTTGAGGCTCTGACTCGGATGGTAAAGCACCGGGACAACATTATTAAAGTAAATCCGGCTGCCAGGGATGAAATTGATCTGGCCCTGCGCTGTGCGTTGACCTACCTCATGACAGGGGAGCCCTGCCAGCCTCCAGCTGGGGCTGAGCTGGGGCTGCGGTATCTGCGCGATCGCATCAACGTACCCCGCGATATGTCAATCTACGCCGCCAAGCGCCTGCGCGCAGCCCTGGAGGCCACCGCTGCCCTCGCCGGGGATGCTCAGCCCGAACCGCTGCCCACTCGTCACCGTCGCGACCAAGACCCAGCAAATTTTGCGGCCTAGTAACCCAAGGCACCCGATCCCTTTGGGATGTTATGCAAGGACTTAAATGTCGCATAGTAAGGAACCGGGTGCCTGACCTCGCCTTAAATGCCGTGGCTTTTGCCGACAACCCAGCTGCGGCGGAAGAAGCGGGCCAGGGAAGTTTCACTCAATGTCAGGCAGATCGGTCTACCGTGGGGGCAGGTGCGGGGGTTGCGGGTCTGCTGCCAGTCGTCGAGCAGGGTTTGTAGGGTGGCCAGATCGAGCGGGGTGCCGTTGCGGATGGCGGTGCGGCAGGCGATCGCCACCTGAGCGGTATCCAGATTTCCCCCCAGGCTGAGTTCTAGCAGGGCGTCGGGCAGATCAAGGCGATCGCGCAGCGGTTGTGGCGCGGTTCGCAGGGCCCAGCGATGGGGCCCAAACTCCTCTGGGTTGAACCCCAGTCGCTGCAGCTGCTCCAGCTGTTTTTCTGTCAGCCCCTCTAGCACAACTGGCGTGACCAAGGGCACCAGCTGCCACTGGTCTTGCAGCCGCTCGTAGAGCACCCGTTCGTGGGCAATGTGCTGCTCAATTAAGCAGAGGCCGTCGGGCTGCTCGGCCAGAATATAGCGGTTGTGAACCTGGGCGATCGCCCGCAAACTCCCGGGCCGCGACGGGTAGGGCAACCCATCGGACAGCTCAGCCGCACCGTAGAGCGCCCCTGGCTCCGCTATCTTCAGCAGCTGGGTGACGCGCTGCTGCTGGTTGCCCTCAGGGCGGACGGCGTACTGTCCCAGCAGCGCCTCAATATGGCCCTGGCAGAGGGTCGTCCACTCGTCGAGCTGGTGCAGGTACAGGGTCGATTTGTCGGGGCGGCGGTTCCAGTCGATGGCGCTGGGGGCGACGGTGAGATGCACAAAGGCCAGGGGATAGCGGTGGCGGGGTAGGGTGTGGCGAAAGGCATTCACAATACTCTGCTCTAGCTCGGGCACCGCCACCACTCGCCCGTTGACCGCGACTTTGACCCAGTCGGGCCGGGGGCGATGGCAGCGATCGGGCAGGCCAATCAGTCCGTAAATGCCGGTTTTTAAGGAATGGCTTGCCGAAAGATTACCGTCTAAAGCATCCAGCCCAAGGCCGTCCTCCGCCTCAGCCCAGGGGGCAGGCTGCCAACCTTCGTGTAAATCGCCTTCGCCAACGGCCCGCACCAGCTGGGGCACCAGCCCCCGAGGGGTGGGGCCGGGGGTGAGGGCCAGCCAGGGGCGATCGTTCAGCTGCACCGCCCAGGTCACCGTGGGATGGGCCAGGGCGCAGTGGTAAATTACTCGCTGCACCTGGCTGAGCTGGCGGTGCAGCGTCGGCAATCGCTCGCGGCGGGCAGGCCACTGGCCAAACAAATCGGTGATGGCAACCACAGTTCCCTGGGCCAGTGCCGCTGGGGTCGTATTCAGGGGCTCCCCCAGTGCCGAGTAGGTGACTCGCCAGCCCGACTCGGCCCCAGGGGGACGGCTACAAATTTCCAGCCGAGCGACCTGGGCCAGACTGTGCAGCGCCTCACCGCGAAATCCCAGACTGCTGACTCGCCACAGGTCGGCCTGGGTGCGAATTTTGCTGGTGCTGTGGGGAATGGCCGCCCGCTGCAAATTGTCTAGCGCCATCGCGGTGCCGTTGTCGGCCACCTGCACCCGCCCCTGGTCGGGCCAGAGGGCCAGGGTAATGTGGGTGGCCTGGGCATCGAGCGCATTCTCAATCAGTTCGCGCACCACCGCCGCTAGAGAGTCGATCACTTCCCCGGCGGCAATGCTGTGAACAACATCGCTCGGCAGCGCGTGAATGCGGCTAGACCCAGATTTAGAAACGCTGTCAGCAGTGATGGCAGGGGCTCCGAGGCAACTAGTTTTATGCTACTGCGTGGCCAGGGCACTGGAACAAAGGATCTAGCCAGGAGAGGGAAACACCCTGTTTTCTCGCGCTGCCGACTATGGCAATGGCCCTGACGCTCAGGCGGTCTGCCCCTGGCGCTAGCCAGAACTGGGGCAGTACCACAGCGATGGCATCGCCCCCGGCGTTTACGACCTGTCCGGCTCTGGTGAGGGCGATACCGATGTGCCTGAGGGAAGATTTTTGGGGAAAAGATTGGAATTTATCAATTGAATTGGACTCAAGAATGGTCAGATTTGTCTACTCACTTCAATAAAAGTTTGCGCACCCTATTAAGGTTTGTTACATTGCAGGAGACCGCCTTCACCAGGATCCTCCTCGCTATGAATCGTCTGTTTGGCCTGCTTCCTAAGCCTTCGCCGCTACGGCCAGAGTCCCGCGTCTATGACCTCAAGGAGCGGCTCGACTGGGGCGAGCCAGCGCTGACTATCATCGATGTGCGCGATCGCGCCGAGTTCAATCAGAGCCATATTACCGGCGCTATCTCCATGCCCACCGACTCACTGCTCGCCACGGCTGCCAATTGTTTTGAGGTGACCCGCGATCTCTATATTTACAGCAACACCGACGACGAGGCGACAGCGGTGGCTGACCGGCTGCGCGGGGCCGGGTTTTCTCGGGTGGCGATCGTGCGCGGTGGGGTGGCGGCCTGGAAGGCGGCAGGCTTTCCGGTGGAAACCGTAATCACACCTGTGGCAGAACCCCCCGTACACTAGCAGAGTAAGGCAGAAGGGCCGTGGCATGGGGCAAACTCGGAGGCATGGGTGCAGCAGTATTTCCTCTTCGAAGGTCGTTAAAACCGGGGAGCAGCAGCAAATAACCTACAGCCGCGCCCACACTTTGGTGCCTACCTACGAGTGCTTTAACCGCTGCACCTACTGCAACTTTCGCACCGATCCGGGCCAGTCGCCCTGGCTGAGCTTAGGGGATGTGGCCCAACAGCTACCGGCTCTCAAGCGCCGAGGTGTCTGCGAAATTTTAGTGCTCAGTGGCGAAGTGGCCCCCCACAGCCCTCGCCGGGCCGCCTGGCTGCACCACATCTACCGCATTTGCGAGCTGGCCCTGGAGGCTGGCCTGCTGCCCCACACGAACGTCGGCCCCCTGAGCCGCAGCGAAATGGCGCAGCTCAAGCAGGTGAATGTCTCCATGGGCCTGATGGTAGAGCAGGTGACGCCTCGCCTGCTGGAGACCGTCCACCGCCACGCCCCCAGCAAGCGGCCGGAGGTGCGTCTTCAGCAGCTGGAGTGGGCAGGAGAGTTGGCTATTCCTTTTACCACCGGGCTACTGCTGGGGCTGGGGGAGAAGGAGGCCGACTGGTTGGATTCGCTGCGGGCGATCGCCGCTTTGCAAGCCCGCTACGGCCACATTCAAGAGGTGATTCTGCAACCCCACCGCCCCGGTCAGCAGCAAAGCCAGCGGGGTACAGCCCTCGATGAAGCGGCCTTGATCAGAGCTGTACAGCTGGCGAGGGAATGGCTTCCTCCGGACGTTGCCCTTCAGATTCCGCCCAACCTGGTGAGTCTTAAAGGATTGCTAGATTGTTTGACCGCAGGCGCGAGGGATCTGGGCGGCATTAGCCCGGTGGATGAGGTGAACCCCGACTACGACCACCCCACACCGGATTTATTGAGAGATGCGATCGCCCCCGCTGGCTGGCAGCTTCAGCTCCGCCTGCCCGTCTATCCTCAGTACGACAGCTGGCTACCCCATTCCCTTAGAGCCCCAGTCCGCAGTTGGCGAGAGCGCCTAAACAGCCCGTCCGGCTCTCCTGGTGACATAGAAATCACCTCGCTTTGACCAAAAGCGTATTGCCCACCCGCCCCACAACGTCAACCAGGCTACCGGGCTGCAAAGAAGACCCTGAACCATGCTGAGTCAACTGAGCCTGCCAATACGATGACTTAAACTTCACCTGGCCATTGCATCCCAAAGCAATCGCCTCAATGACAATTCCCTGGGCAGGAATCATAAAATACTCCGGAGAAAGAGGGTCAAAAGGGCTCATCAGAAATCTCCTGCGAATCAAAAACAATCTGTACTTGAACGACCGTCAGCTAACTGGAAAACTTGAGGATGTGGCCGATCAATTCACGCCATATCAAGCCAATGGCGACGTAGGGAGCAAAGCGAAATAAAGGAAACCGTTTGGCAATGGGAAACCGCTCAAAGATCTGATCGAGAGCCAGGGGGCCAATCCAGGTTAGCGCGTAGGAAACAATCAGCGACTTTAGCAGAGAGATGTCCTCTGCCTGGTTTAGAGGATTGACATGCATCCCCGCTGCAATAAAAATGATGATCAGCATTTGCTCCCAAAAAAAACCATCTAGATGCTCTAGAACCTGCATCCTAATTTCACTGCGAGAGGCGGGGCTAGTCCGTTGGCCAAGCAAAACAGACCAAGTTCTAGGGCCACATTGGCCATCTGCCACCAGTCCCTGGGACTGCTGAAAGCGCTGAACCGCCCACTGCGTTGTTGGATCAAAGTGGCCATTGACCTCCTTCAAAAAGCCCTCTCTGTGTAGAATGGACTGGAGAAATTTAATGTCTTCAACCACCTTTGGCGTTCTAGGTACCTCTAGGGATAGAGAAACATAGAGCAGAGCACTCCAAGTCAAGGAGCCGACCTTGCCGTCAATCAGCAAGCCCTTTTGCTCCTGAAACTGCCGCACCGCCGCTTCAGTCTTGAGGTCGTAAACTCCTTTTTGCCCAACCTCATAGCCCTGCTCCACGAGCTTACTCTGCAACTCAAGTATGGCAATCCTGAGCACTTCCGCAGAAATTCCTCGATAGAGGTTTGGACGATTCACCAAACACTGCATTACTGGGGGCTCAATTTCACTTACTTTGGGCATCACTAAACCCAGCACAACTCGAGACAGGTACGACAACGGGTTGGGGAACATAATGCCCTCCACGACTAAGGTGTATGAACGCTGACCTCAATCTCATCGCAGAGCCGCGCTCGACTCCGCCCACCTCACCCACAGCTATGCTCAGACAGTGGCAGCCTTACCGCTGACCTAAGACGAAATTAGCACGCGTTTACAGGAATAGAGAGAAAAATTTCTATAGTTTACGTGTACCATCTCGAAACCCTTGCCAGAAAAGGGCTTTAAATTTAGGCTTTGGATAGCCGTCAAAAAATCAGCAAACAACTGTCAATTCAATTTACACCGAGTCAATGTTCTAAAGGCTACCGCACTGCTAGTACCCCCACGGAGTCTGCCATGTCCTCAAAGCACAATCTATCTGAGCAGTTCGATCTAGACGCCAACACCGCAAGAACCTTTCAAACCCGATTAAAAAGCTACATCCATGACCTCCGCACGGATATTACAGAGCTTTCTGCGGGTCTCAAAATTAGCAGACCCGTCATGATCAAATTTATTCATGCGGAAGGACACAACATTCTCCTGCCGCCAATTACCCCGGCCAAGGTGTATGGCCTTTGGGAAGAGCTAACCAAACCCGAAAAGATCGACTCAGACAAGATCACTAAGCAATACCGGCGCACCCCCGACGATCCTGAGAACCGATCTTCGGAGGAGATTCGAGCCAGGGCTATTCAAAACCGACAGCTTTTAAAAGAGCGCGGGCCTGACGAACTGCTCATTGCTGCCGGGTACTTACCCCAGCAGGTAAAGTGGATCGGCATTTCCCCAGAGCGCTATCCACAGCTGTTGCAGGTAGCTATTTTGCTAGACAACAACCTGTTGGACTTCGACTCATTTATGCAGGTGACGCAGCGGTATTTTGAAGAAGTGGTTAAAACCATCGGGTTACATATTTCTGCTGATTTAAAGCCCTCGCAAACGGTCGCCGACACCCTCAGCAAAAACCCCACACTAGATCCTGAGTTTAGAAACATATTGGCAGGGAAATATTCAAGAGCCTGTAGCCGAATTCTGTGGGAAGGCCATCGCAGCAATCTCAGCAGCACTGAAGCTCTAGGCCTTTTTTCCACCATTTTGTCCAATGAGGTTAGCCGCTCAGAGCGCGCCAGCTTGAAACTCAGAGTAGTTAATCTTGATTTTCGATCCGTATCTTTTTCGCTGACTCAGAAAATCGTCTCAAAATTTATTGGTGATGATATTAGGCAAGCATCTTTTTTAGCGGAAAAAGAGCTGGGCATTATTTCCAGCGCTGAGATCAAAGCTGGAGAGATGCAGTTTCCCCCTATTATAGATTCTGTAATTACCTGTAGCTACTCTAGCCCTACAGCGGCGACCCAGGAGACTAGGGTGATTAAATTCAACTATATCAACTGCGGTACTGTCATCGGTACCGCCATTCATGCGGTGGCACTCCATTTAGGGCTGCACAATGGCCTGGAAAGCCTGCACATAGATCCCCAGGCTCTCGGGTCAGAGGTCGGAGCCTTGGTCAAATGCACTACATCCCTTGGCTTTAAAGACAGCTCAACCCATGTTCAGGGCAGTTGGGTTGACAGAGATTTTATGAAGACAGCCATTCAATCTCTGTTAGAGGCGGCTGAAAAATGGCTATTTAACCGATTTCATCTCAATGGTATTGGTGAAGCAGACCATATGAAAGTTGTTGTTGAGTTGAGCTGCCTCCAAGAAAAGCTTAAACAGACTAGAGGTTATTTTTTCAACTATCAATTCTTGGATGAGGTAAAAACTCTAACGACTTCTAAACAAATCACAACTGCCGAAAAACTCTCGGGGATCGCCCAAGAAGCTATGGTTTATCTAGATACCATAATCCCTAAAGAAGATAAGTTTACGCTGTGGTCAACCCTTTCGATTGGGCTTTTCAGGATCTATATTTTAGCTAAGCTCCATGAGCTGCGGCTGATGACCATGCACGGCAAACTAGATAGAGCTAGGAAAACTGCTAAGGAAATCCAAAAAACTTTCGAAGAGCCTGTTCTAGAGACGACCTTGAAACCTCTGCTGTTATTTTTTACGGCTGAAGAGCTTTTGGCAGAGCTATCCATGGGTAGAAAACCAAAGCTTTTTCAGGTTGGCATTGCCTACTGGAGCCAGTTTGTGGAGACAGCCAAGGATGAAATTAATCATTTTTTAGCAGCAGGCAACACTGTTCCAGAGCAATGTCTGAGATTTTCTTGTGGCCCAGATATTGACGTTTACCAAAGTCTGGGGACGGTGCACTCTATTGCTGGGCGCTGGCTATTTTATCTGGGCAAAACAAAGGCTGATCTCACCCAAGCCTATGGCTACTTTCTGAAGGCCAGTCATTACTATTCACGAATTGGTTTTGCTCAAAAATCTGCCCGGTGTCTGGCTCTCGCAGGCCGTGTGCAGGTGCGGCTTGGCGATCGCGACAAAGTTGAGGAGCTAATTGGCATGGCCCGATCGCTGGTTGAAGAAAATTTGCACATTGGCCAGAGAGCGGCCTTTCAACAGGCTTCGCTGTCTGAGATTCACCTGCTAGAAGGAGAGTGTTCCTTACTGTTAGACAGTCGCCCCGACAGGGGCATTATCAGCTCCTTAGAGGGTTTGAAAGGGGCTCTGTGGCTAGGGCTGGCTCGCCGCATAGCCGACAACCTTTATAATATCTCTCGGTGTGCTGAGCAGCTGGGGGACAGCGCCATTGAGCGTGAGCTGAAGGATATTTTTCAAGTTCTTTGGGAGCCGGAGGAGAACAGAACCAAAAAAAGAAAGCTCACCCGCCTAAATCCCCTCAACAATGCCGTCGCCTCAGAAGTGGTCAACCTTTTGTTTGATCTCAAAAAGCAGGCCGCTGTCCGCAGCTGGCACCAGGTCGCTTACCAGTTCAATACCTGCTCCGGCCATATTTGGGATGTTTGGTATCGCGAGGCTTCAAAGGGCGATGGCGGCCATCATCCGATCGCATTGCTGATTAGATCCGGTGATTTTCTCAAGCCCATTTTCAAGCCCCCAGCATAAGACACCAGAGTAAGACAACCTGCCGCGCCTACAATCTCTGCCCCTCACCGACCTGGCAACGGGGTAAAATTCTCCCAGGTCAATAGAGGTTTTCCTATGGCTGCTCCTAAAACTTGCCCCGTGTGCGGCGTCAAAATTTTGGTGGGCATGGTAGGGGGCGATCGCGTACTGTTCTCCGCTGGCCCGCCTGGCACCCGCGCCCGCCTCTACGCGCGGGTCTGCCGCTACGTCGAAAAGCCCGGCTGCATCAACCGCGACGGCGGCAGCCAAAAGGCAAGCCCTAACGATTATTACAAGCCCGACGCGCCTCGGTAATGCCAAGTTTGGATTTTGAATTGGCGGTTTTGGCAATCACTGGACAGCCGGGGCGGCTATCGCACAAGAAGCTACTGTAGGGTGGGCAGTGCCCATCTTTCACCTCAGCTTCAATCCAGAGGCCTCAATCCTCAGGCCTGGCCAGCTGCGCCTTTGCCTTTTGCCACAGCGCCTCTAGCTCATCAATGCCGTACTCACCTAAGGGCTTCTCGGCCACCGCCTCCACCAGTTCAAAACGCTGGATAAAGCGACGGTTGGTGCTCTGCAGCGCCTCGGAGGGGTCGAGGTCGTACCAGCGAGCCAGGTTTACCAGGGTGAACAGCAGGTCGCCCAGCTCTGCCTGCTGGTTGGCTTTGGGTTCCTGCGCCAGGGCTGTACGAAACTCGTCTAGCTCTTCGTGAAACTTGTCCCACACGCCGTCAATGGCGGCCCATTCGAACCCGGCTTTGGCGGCTTTGACAGAGATTTTGCTGGCGGCCATCAGCGGCGGCAGGGTGCGGCTGTACTTGGTTAGCTTGGGGGTGAGTTTGGCCGGGTCGTGGGGAATGCCTTTCTCTTCGGCCTTGATGCGCTCCCAGTTTTGGCTGACTTCCTCGGGGGTGGCCCCAGGGGCGTCGCCAAAGATGTGGGGGTGGCGGCGCACCAGCTTGTCGGCGATGCCCGTGGCCACGGTGCCCAGGTCAAAGTCGCCATTGTCGCTGGCCACCTGGGCCTGGAGCACCACCTGGAGCAGCAGGTCACCGAGTTCTTCGGCGATCGCCCCCTGGTCTCCCCCCTGAATGGCATCCACCACTTCGTAGGCTTCTTCGATTACGTAGGGAATCAGGCTGGTGGGGGTTTGGGCTAAATCCCACGGGCAGCCGGTGGCGGGGTGGCGCAGTTGGGCAATCACGTCGATCAGTCGCTCTAGGGCAGCGAGAATGGCGGCGCGGGGTGCAGATAGGGGGCTGTCTTGCATAGCGTTGATTCCGGTTGAAACTCAGCTCATGACTCAGCATGATGACACGGGTATAGCTGTAGCCAGTCTGGTGAAGACAGTTTTCTAGAAACGTTTAAACGTTCAAACGCTTCTCAGGCTTCTGATTGTCCTAACCCAGGTGACTATGGCTATATCAGCTGTAGGAGAGATTGAGCTTAGGGTTTGGGCGGGGGCTCAGCCGGGGTCGCCTGATGCAGTCAGGGCAGCTCGCCTCAATGTTTCTTCGTGAAGAGCGGCGCTTTGGTTGCGAAACGGCCAATTTTCTCCGCCATCGCCCCTCGATTTTCTTAGGATTTGGAAAGACCCTTCTGTAGTCGTGGACTGTTCGTGGACTAACCCAATGAAACTCCTGGTTTTGGAAAACGAACCCATCGTAGCCCAGGCGCTGAAGCTGCTGCTGGCCAGCGTGGCTTGCGAAGTGGAGGTGGTGGGCGTCGGCGAAGCCTGCGATCGCAGCGGGGCACTGCAGCGGGTGCTGGAGCACCGCTACGACTTGATCGTAGTGGACGGGGAAGCTGAGTATGGGGCGCTGGGGCGATCCCTGGGCCAGCGTGGCCAGGCCCAGGGCCAGGCACCGACGCCTATTTTGCTGCTCACCACCGCTGCGCTGGTGTCTCCCCCCTGGGCCACAGCAACCCTGCTCAAACCCGTAGACGCAATGGAGCTGATCGGGCGGATCAGCGCTCTGCTGGGGCAGCCCACCGCTGCGATCAGCCCCGTGGCGGAGCTGGCGCGCAGCGAAGCCCGCTTTCGCAGCATGGCTGACTACGCTCCGGTGATGGTGTGGGTCAGCGATGCCACTGGCCACTGCACCTACCTGAGCCGCAGCTGGTACGAGTTTACCGGTCAGAGCGAGGCCGCCAGCCTGGGCCTGGGCTGGCTAGCGGCCGTCCATGCCGACGATCGCGCCAGCGCCAAGGCCGCGTTTCTGGCCGCCACCGAGCGCCAGCAGGAGTTTCGGCTGGAGTACCGCCTGCGCCGCCGCGACGGCGAGTACCGCTGGATGCTCGACGCGGCTCGCCCCTGGCTGGGCGTAGGGGGCCGATTTGAGGGCTACATTGGCTCGGTGCTAGACATCAGCGAACGCATGCAGACCACCCTGGCCCTGCAAGAGTCGGAAGAGAAGTACCGGCGGCTGTTTTCGAGCATTGACGAGGCGTTTTTGATTGGCGAGGCGCTGCGCTGCGCCGACGGCAGCTTTGACTTTTTGTACACTGAGGTGAATCCGGCCTTTGAGCGGGTCACGGGGGTTGCCCGCCAGCAGGTGATTGGGCAGCGGGCGCGGCAGGTGCTGCCGGGGCTGGCGGAGGTGTGGTTTGACACTGTGGGTCGGGTGGGGTTTGGCGGCGAGGCCGTGCACCTAGAGGAGTACGCTGCGCCCATCGACCGCTGGTTTTCAACATCGTTTAAGCCCGTGGGCACCCCCGGCAGCGGACAGCTCAGCGTCACCTTTAGCGATGTGACAGAGCGTAAGCGGCTGGAGCTGTCCCTCAAGGCGTCAGAGGCCAAGCTCAGCGGTATTTTAGACAGCGCGATCGCCGCGATCGCCAGCTTTCGCCTCTACGCCGACGGCAGCTGGGAACACGAGTACTGGTCAGCCGGGTGCGAACAGCTGTTTGGCTACCCCCGCCGCGTCTACGCCGACCGACAGTTTTGGCTGGCCCAGGTGCATCCCGACGATCGCGATCGGGTGATTATGCCGCTGTTTAAAGACTTTTTTGCGGGCGGCCAAACTACCGCTGAATACCGCTTTCGCCATCAAGACGGCACCCTGCACTGGTTTCACAGCGACTTCGCCTCGCGCAACATTGCCGAGGGCTGCTGGGTAGTGACCTCTGTCAACTACGACATCACCGAGCGCAAGCAGCTCGAGCGCGATCGCGAGCGGTTTCTAGCGGTGGGCTCTGACCTCCAGGTGATCACCGATCGCAACGGCTACTTCCACTGGGTCAGCCCCACCTTTGAGCAAGCCCTGGGCTGGACTGTCGCCGAAATGACCGCCATTCCCTGGAGCGATTTTGTCCACCCCGACGACCTGGCCGCCTCCGCCGACGAAATCACCGAACTCTTTAAAGGGCGTGATACCTTTGCCTTTGAGAACCGCTACCGCCACCGAGACGGCACCTATCGCTGGCTGCTGTGGAAGGCCCGCCTCTACCCCGACGACCAGCGGGTCTACGGCGGTGCGATCGACATCACCGAGCGCAAGCGGTCGGAAGCCTCCCTGCGGGAGTCGGAGGAAAAGTATCGCCTGCTGTTCAACTCCATGGACGAGGGCTTTTGCGTCATTGAGATGCTGTTCGCAGGCGATCGCCCCATCGACTACCGCTTCCTCGACATCAACCCCACCTTCGCCCAGCAGACCGGCCTGGTCGATGCCAAAGGCAAACGCATCCGCGAGCTAGTGCCCAACCTCGAAACTCACTGGTTTGAGATCCTGGGCCGGGTGGCGGTGACCGGCGAGCCGGTGCGCTTTGAAGATTACGCCGCCGCCATGGAGCGTTGGTTTGACGTGTTTGGCTTTCGCTTTGGGGCACCAGAACTGCGCCAGGTAGCCGTTTTGTTTCGCAACGTCACCGAGCGGCGGCGGGCAGATGCCGCCCTCAAAGAGAGCGAGCGCAAGCTGCGGGCAGTGTTTGACAGCACCTTTGAATTCATCGGCCTGCTCAAAACCGACGGCACCGTGCTCGACGTCAACCGCACGGCCCTGAACGTGATTGCGGCCACCCCTGAGGCGGTAGTCGGCCAGCCCTTCTGGCTCACCCCCTGGTGGAATCACTTTCCCGAGCAGCGGGAGCGGCTGCGGCTGGCGATCGGTCGCGCCGCCCAGGGCGAAACCGTCCGCATGGAAAACCAGCATATCTGGGCTGACGGCTCCACCGCCTGGGTTGACTTCTCCATCAAGCCGGTGCTAGACGAGCAGGGTCAGGTGATTATGCTGGTGCCCGAAGGGCGCGACATCACCGAACGCAAAGCCGCCGAGCGCAAAATTCGTGAACAGGCGGCCCTGCTCGACATTGCCTCCGACGCCATTACCGTGCGCGACCTAAATCACCGGCTGCTCTACTGGAACCAGGGAGCCGAGCGCCTCTACGGGTTTGAGGCCGCCGAAGCCCTGGGCCACAAAGCCTACAACCTGCTGCACAGCGAAGTTGCCCACCACGGCGAGATGATGCCCACCCTGCTTGAGCAGGGCGAGTGGCGGGGCGAACTCGATAAACGCACCAAAACCGGCCGGGCGATCACCGTCGCCACCCGCTGGACACTGGTCAATGACGAGGCCGGCCAGGCCAAGTTTATTCTCTCAGTGGAGACCGACATCACCGAAAAGAAAACCCTGGAGGCGCAGTTTTACCAGGCCCAGCGGGTGGAGAGCCTGGGGCGGCTGGCCAGCGGCATCGCCCACGACCTCAACAATGTGTTTACCCCAATTGTCACCATCGCCCAGCTGCTGCGCCTCACCCAGCGCCACCTCAGCGACAAAGCCCAGGATCATCTGCGACTGCTAGAGGAAAGCGCCAAGCGCGGAGCCAGCATGGTGCAGCAAATTTTGTCGATCACCCGCAGCAGCAGCGGCACGCGCACGGAGGTCAACCTGGGGCCGCTGCTGCAAGACCTGGGGAACATTTTGCAGCAGAGTTTGCCCAAGCACATTGACCTGCGGCTGCCGGAGCGATCGCTGGCCCCAGATCAGGCCCTGTGGGTGAGCGCTGACCCCACCCACCTGCACCAGGTGCTGATGAATCTGTGCGTCAACGCCCGCGACGCCATGCCCACGGGGGGCACCCTGACGATCTCAGCGGAGCTGGTGACGGTGGATACGGCCCTGGCCCAAGCCCACCTCGATGCCCAGGCGGGCCAATACGTACGGCTCACCGTAGCCGACACGGGCACCGGCATTGACCCCGACCTGTGCGATCGCATCTTTGACCCGTTTTTTACCACCAAGGCCCCCGGCCAGGGTACCGGGCTGGGGCTGGCCACGGTGCTGGGCATTGTCAAAGCCAGCGACGGCTTTGTGCGGGTGGTCAGCGAGGTGGGCCAGGGCACTCACATGCAGGTCTATCTCCCCGCTCTCCCCCAGCCAGAGGCCAGCGCCGCCCCCGCCGCCCCCTGGCCTCTGGCCCCCCAGCAGGGCCAGGGCGAACGGCTGCTGATCGTCGAGGACGATGCCTCGGTGCAGCATTCGGTGCGATCGCTGCTGCTCAGCTACAACTACAGCGTTGTGGTGGCCAACAACGGGCTGGAGGCCCTCGACTGCTACACCAGTCAACCGGCCCACCTGGTGGTAGTCGATATGATGATGCCCGGCATGGACGGCATAACGCTAATTCAGCAGCTCAAGGCGATGCAGCCCAGCGTTAAAATTATTGCCACCAGCGGCCTGCCCACCTACCAAGCGGCGGCCCTGGCCGCTGGGGCCAGCGCCTTTTTACTCAAGCCCTACGACCTCAGCGACCTGCTCGACAGTATCGCCGCGCAGCTGCGGTAGCTCCAGCCCTTAGCCAAGGTGACTGTGATGGGGCTCAGTGCAAAATCCGATTTGCTATGGCCATAGTCACGCTGGTTAGAACATCCAAAACGTTTGAACGTTCATCTAGAAAATGTCTCAACCGGACTGGCTACAGCTATAAATCTAGTTTTCGCGGATGGTGAGGCTGTAGCTGGTGGGGGCTTGGCTGTTGTTGCCAATAAAAAAGGAATAGGTGCCCTGGTTGAGCAGCCCCGGCGCGCTGATCGCACCGCCGCCGCCCGTGTGGCATTCGCTAAAGCCGTTGTTGCCCTGAATGAAGAGGGTGAGGCCACTGGTGCCGCTAACAGCAATGTCCACCGCCGCAAAGTCTTGGCTGACCTGCAAAACTTGGACGGCACCATCGCCCAGCACACCACAGCTGGAGGGACGGCTGGGGTTGACGGTACCGCTGGCTTGCACCGGCTGACTGAGGGGCGTTTGGGCCACAGGCTGCGCTGAGGCCACGCCACTGCCCAGGGCCAGAGTCAAGGCGGCGACGGGCAAAGTAAGGGATTTTAGCAAAGTTTTCATGGCGTGTCCTCCTCGCTAAGGAGCGGTTTTCTATGTCCCTATAGTATCCAGAGCTACAGGAGGATGTGACAGTAAATGTGCCAGATTTCAAGCTGCCTGGGCTTTGAGTAAAGGTTTGCAATGTTGGGGAATGTTAAGGGCCAAACTCTGCCGGACCGAAAGGCCTTCGCTATTATGAAGGGCAATTGTGCTGAAAACCTCAGGCCAGCGGGCGGGCGGCGATTCTGGGACAGATCCTCGTTCCGCGTCAGTTGCTGAATGCCTCGCGCATCGTCCGCCAACCTCGGAGCGCTTCAGCCGCCAGATCGTTTTGGGTTCTCCATGGCACAGACCTCTTCCTCTCAGCCAATTTCAGCCCAGGTGTCTGCGGCTCGGGTGCCGGGGCGGCTGACGGCAGCCCGCAGTCTGTCGTTGAGACGCCTGGCGGCCTGGGGGTTAGAACTGGGGCTGTTGGTCAGTGCAGTAGCGCTGCCCTGGGGGTTGGGGGAGGCGGTGCGGCAAAATTCTAGCGCCGATGGGGTGCCGCTGAACCCGGCGGTGGCAACGGTACAGGGGGCGATCGCCCGTCCGCTGGGCTGGTCGCGCCAGCGGCTCGTGACCGACGTGCCGCCGCTGACCAATGTGCTGTGGTTTAGCGCTCTGGTGCTGCCCACGGCCCTGGTGGGCAGCCAGCTTTACAGTCTGACAACGCGGGGCAAGACCTGGCCCAAGGCCTGGCTGGGGCTACAGGTGGTGGCGGCCGATCGGCCCGTGCCCGGCGCTAAAACGGTTTTGGTGCGAGAGCTGGGGCGCTGGGGGATGCCTGTGGTTATCGCCTACGGACTGTGGCTCGGCAGCGGCGCTTTCCCCAGCCTGCCGTGGCTGGGGGGGCTGGCGATCGCCTGTGGGCTGGGGGCTGGGGCGACGGGGCAAACCCGCCGTTCGCGGCTGACCTGGTATGACTCGCTGGCGGGCACTCGGGTGGTGCTGCTGCGGGGCGGGCAGGTGCCCAGCCGCTACAGCCCCGACGATGACCAGCGCGACCACTTGCCCAACGGAGCCCCGGCCGCACTACCGCTGGTGGGGCTGACCACAGAAGAGCACGGCGGTCTCAGGGCAATTGTGCTGTCTCCGGCGGAGTCGGCGGCGGTGCTGGGGCCACGGGGCTGGCGGCAGCACTGGCCGGTTATCGCTGCGATGGCCGGAGTGGTTGTCCTGGCTGGGCTGGGGGCCGTGTGGCTCGATCGACGGCTGCCCCAAACCGCTGGGGAAGGGGACGCCCTGTTTTTGGCCCTGGTCGAAAATCTGAGCCGCAATGCTGCGTCCTTTGGCGATCGCCAGGCCGCCGCCCTGGCCCTGGCCAGCAGCCAGGATGCTCGCGCCATCCCCCTGCTGGTGGACATGCTGGCCCAGACCGGCGATCCTGCGCTGCTCGATACCTTGCAGCAGGCCTTGGTCACCCTGGGGCCAGCGGCTATTCCTGACCTCCAGCGGCTCAACCTAGCGCTGGCCAATGATCTACTGGCGCTGCCACCAGAGCAACAGCTGATTCCCCAACTGCGACAGCGCACGGTGAAGCGCACCCTGAACAAAATTCTGGTGCTGCACAGCGGCAGCCTCAACCAGGTTGACCTCAGCGGCACCAACTTGAGCTACGTGATCGAAAGCCCCGACGCCTTTACCCTGATGCTGGAGCAGCAGCAGCTAGCGGGCGTGGTCTGGCGCAACGCGGTGCTCTTTGGGGCGCGCTTTCGCAAGGCCAAATTTTTTGACCCCGGTGCCGATGGCCGCCCCGACACCTTTGACGACTGGATTACCGACTTTAGCGGCTCAGATCTGACGGAGGCCAGCCTGGTGGCGGCTCACCTGCGGCACACGGTTTTTCGCAACACCAGCCTGCTGCGGGCCAACCTGAGCAATTCTCGGGCGGCCTATGCCGATTTTTCTGGCGCTAACGCCAGCAGCGCCTGGTTCATTGCCGCCGATGTCAGCCACGGCAATTTCAACGATACCAGCCTGGTAGGGGCCGATCTGACCGATGCCAACCTGAGTCAGGCTAGCCTGGTGGCAGCCCGTCTGCGCCAGGCTCACCTGGCCGGGGCCACCTTGGCAGCCGCAGATCTGAGCCAGGCCGATCTCACGGATGCCAACCTGAGCGGGGCTGACCTGACGGCGGTAAATCTACGTCAGGCAAACCTCAGCAATGGCCGACTGCAAGGGGCCGACCTGAGCCAGGCAAACCTAGAGAGCGCAAATCTGGCCGGGGCAAACCTGGCGGGAGCCGTGCTGAACCGGGCAAATTTGACCGGGGTTAACCTGGCGGGAGCGCAGTTTTTTGCGGCGGAGCGATCGCCTGAAGACGCTTTTGTGACGACGATCGCCGCGCCAGATCCAACCACAGCCCTCCAGGGCGTAGACTTTTCTAAGACGCTGAACCTCCAGGGGGAGCAGCTGGAGTACGTGTGTCAGCAGGGTGGGGTTCACCCCGCCTGCGGGGCCGGGTTTTGAGTCTGGAAACCGGCAAACTGGCCCGACAAAATGGCCATTGGAGGGGGTTAACCCATGCAGCGCACCCGTTTAAGTACTCTGATTGACGATCTGGGCGATCAGCTCAGTCTGTGGCTGATCAACCCCTGGCGGCGGGTGTCGCTGGTGTTGATTAGCCTGCTGCTGGGCTACTTTTTTGCGGTGTCGCTGGCGGCGATCGCAGGCCAGGCCGCTGTTCAAGATACGGTGGTTTCAGCATTTTTGGTGCTGGTGGCGGAGTTGGCCAGCTGGCTGGTGTACAGTCGCCGCTGGCGCGACCCGGCCCTGGTCAAAACCGTGCCCAAACCGATTTGGCTCGACTGCATCAACAGCTTCAAAATTGGGGCCATCTATGCCCTCAGCGTTGAGGCATTTAAGCTGGGCAGTTAGGGCTCAAGGGTTGAGATTGGCCAGACTGTTCACTAGCTGCTGGGCCAGGGCCGTGATCGTTGTCCAGGCTTGTTGCTCCACCACCGCTGGGGGAAACAGGCCGGTGGAGAGCCCCACTGCGATCGCCCCCGCTTTCAGCAGATCCCCAGCGTTCTCAACCGTCACGCCCCCGGTGGGAACGAGAGGAATGTGGGCCAGCGGCCCCTGGAGGCTGCGGATATAGCTGGCACCACCCACGGCGCTCACCGGAAACACCTTGACGGCTGTTGCGCCCGCCTGCCAGGCGGCGACCACTTCACTAGGCGTCAGCGCTCCGGGCACAATGGGCATCCCAACCCGCTGGGCCAGCCCGACGACGGATCGATCGGTGTGGGGGCAAAGGCAAAACTGTGCCCCCGCCGCTGCGGCATCTCGCAGATCGCGTTTAGATAAAACGGTGCCAACGCCGATGGTGCAATGGGGCAAACGGTGCCTAAGCTTGCTGAGCAAATCCCCAGGATGACGGCTATTCCAGGTGATCTCAATGAGCCGAACACCTCCGGCAGCAGCGGCCTCTGCCATGGCAAGGCCCCGACTTAAATCCGGGGCGCGAATGACGGCGATCGCCCGGTGCTGCCGCAGCAGGGCCAAAAAAGCCTCTCTCTCCATTACTCCCCTACCCCATGCCCAAATTCGCCACCAAAAACGCCCACTTATCCGACACCTCCTCGATCAGCTTCGCCGTGGGCTTGCCCGCGCCGTGGCCCGCCTTCGTCTCAATCCGAATCAGCACCGGGGCCTCGCCGCCGTGGGCCGCCTGCAGCGCCGCCGCGAACTTAAAGCTGTGGGCCGGCACCACGCGATCGTCGTGGTCTGCCGTGGTGATCAGCGTCGCCGGGTAGGCCGTCCCCGGCTTCAGGTTGTGCAGCGGCGAATAGCCGTAGAGCACCTTGAATTCTTCCTCGTTGGCAGGCGAGCCGTAGTCCGACTCCCAGGCCCAGCCAATGGTGAACTGGTTAAACCGCAGCATATCCATCACCCCCACAGCGGGCAGCGCCGCCGCAAACAGATCGGGGCGCTGGGTCATGCAGGCCCCCACCAGCAGGCCGCCGTTGCTGCCCCCTGCGATCGCCAGCTTTTCCGCCGAGGTATAGCCTTCGGCAATTAGCCACTCCGCCGCCGCAATAAAGTCATCAAATACGTTCTGCTTATTCAGCTTGGTACCGGCCAGGTGCCATTCCTCGCCGTACTCGCCGCCGCCGCGCAGGTTCGGCACTGCGTACACGCCGCCCATCTCCATCCACACCAGGTTGCTGACCGAAAATGACGGCGTCAGTGAAATACTGAAGCCGCCGTAGCCGTAGAGCAGGGTCGGGTTCTGCCCGTTCAGCTCAATCCCGGTTTTGTGGGTGATGAACATTGGAATGCGGGTGCCGTCTTTGCTGGTGTAGAACACCTGGGTGGTGGTGTAGGCGTCGGGGTCAAAATCCACTTCCGGCTGGCGGTAGAGGGTGCTCTTGCCCGTCACCATGTCGTAGTGGTAGATGGTGGGCGGCACCGTAAAGCTGGTGAAGCTGTAGAAGGTTTCGGTGTCTTCGGGTTTGCCGTCGAAGCCCCCCGCCGAGCCGATGCCCGGCAGATCCACCTCGCGCACCAGTTCCCCCGTCAGCGAGTGAATGCGAATCGTGGTGTAGGCATCTTTCAGATAGTGGGCCACAAACTGGTGGTTGAGGATGCCCACCCCCTCCAGGGTGTCGTCGCCTTCGGGGATGATCTCCCGCCAGTGGTCGCGATCGCTCTGGGCGATGTCGATCGCAATCAGTCGCCCCTTGGGTGCCTCCAGATCGGTCGTAAACCAGAACAGCGACCCATCGTTATCGACAAAGCTGTAGCTGGCTTCAAATTCTGAAATCAGCTCCACTACCGGGCTGTCGGGGTCGCTCAGATCTTTGTAAAACACCAGGTTGTTGGGGTCGGTGCCCTTCCACACCGAGATAATTAAATACCGCCCGTCCTCGGTGACGCCGCCGCCAAAGCCCCACTCCTTTTCGTCGGGGCGCTCGTAGACCAGTACATCCTCGCTCTGGGGGGTGCCCAGGCGGTGGTAGAACAGCTTCTGGTAGTAGTTCACCGCCTCTAGCTTGCTGGCCTCATCCGGCTCGTCGTAGCGGCTGTAGAAAAAGCCCTGGTGGTCGTGGCTCCAGGATGCGCCGGAAAACTTCACCCACTTCAGCCGGTCGTCGGTGTCTTCCCCGGTTTCAATGTCGCGCACGTGCCACTCGACCCAGTCGGAGCCGCCCGACGACAGGCCGTAGGCTAGGTAGGCCCCGTTCTCGCTCACCGCCATGCCGCTGAGGGAAACGGTGCCGTCTTCGGAGAGGGTGTTGGGGTCGAGCAGCACCCTGGGTTCCGCCTCCAGGCTGGGCAGGGTGTAGAGCACACTCTGGTTTTGCAGCCCGTCGTTTTTGAAATAGAAGTACCGTCCGCCCTGCTTGAAGGGGGTGCTGTAGCGCTCGTAGTTCCAGATCTGGGTGAGTCGATCGTTGATCTCCCGCCGCTTCGGTAGCGTTTGCAGGTAGCCCTCGGTGACGGTGTTCTGGGCCGCGATCCACTCCTGGCTGGGGGCCGACTGGGGGTCTTCGAGCCAGCGGTAGGGGTCGGGTACCGTCACGCCGTGGTAGGTATCGACCTGGTCGTGCTGGGGGCTGGGGGGGTAGGCAAAGGGGGAGGAGGTCATAGGAATTTGCGGGAGCTAACAGTACCCATCCTAAAGGGGGCGGCTCATCCTGGCATTGGACCGCTTGGGGAAGAAGGCAAAAGCGTATGCCTATCCTACAGCCCTGAATACACAAGGCACACACCTTTGCTATGCTTTGGCTATGAAAACCTTTGCCTGGAACTCAGAGAAGAATGAGCGCCTCCGGCAGGAGCGAGGTATTACCTTTGAAGAGATTATTCTGAACATTCAGCTAGGCAACGAAATTGATATTTTTGATCACCCCAACTAGGCGCAATATCCGGGGCAAAAGATCTCAGCTGTGCTAGTAGAAGGTTACGTGTACTTAGTTCCCTTTGTGGAAAGCGAGGAGGAAATTTTTCTTAAAACGATTATCCCTAGCCGCAAAGCGACTAAGCGTTACCTGGGTGATAGAAATGAGTAATCTTGACTCCGAAGAACAAGACATTCTGAACGCATTCGAGACAGGCAGACTTCAGCGAGCAGACAATGCTGAAAAAGACCTGGAATCGCATCGGGCGATCGCCGCTGCCACCTTTAAGAAAGATGCCCGAATCAACATTCGCCTGTCCTCAAAAGACCTTAGAGCGCTACAGGCGAGAGCGCTCAAAGAAGGCATCCCTTATCAAACGCTAGTATCCAGTATTCTGCACAAGTTTGTGGATGGGCAATTGGTTGAAAAACCCGCGAATCCTGCGAATAAATAGTGTCAATATAGCGGGCTACGCTGGAGTGAAGGGTATCGTGATGATCCCCCTGCCCCCCTGCCCCTTAAATCCCGGCCGAGTAAGCTGCACCGAGCGCATTCCAGCGCTACACTAGCCACCGGGCAATTTTAGGGAACCGAGCCATGAACCAGGCCGCAGACGACACCACCGCCGCCAGGGTGCAGACCCTCAGGTCGCAGCTGCAAGCCGCCAGCTACGCCTACTACGTGCTCGACGCCCCCGACCTGCCCGACGAGGTGTACGATCGCCTCTACCGCGAGCTGCAAGACCTCGAAGCCGCCCACCCCGAACTCGTCACCCCCGACAGCCCCACCCAGCGGGTCGGCGAAAAGCCCGCTGCCCAGTTCACCTCCGTTCGCCACAACATCCCCCTCTACAGCCTCGAAAACGCCTTTGATGTGGCCGAGTTTCGCGCCTGGGAAGACCGCTGGCGCAGGCAGGCCCCCGAGACGGGCGAGGTCGAATACGTCGCCGAACTCAAAATCGACGGCAACGCCCTCGCCCTCACCTACGAAAACGGGGTACTGGTGCGCGGCGTCACCCGAGGCGACGGCATCGCTGGTGAAGACATCACCCCCAACGTCCGCACCATCCGCTCCATCCCCCTGCGGCTAAACACCGACACCCCGCCCCCGGTGGTCGAAGTGCGCGGTGAAGCCTTCCTGCCCCTGGATGTGTTTGAGCAGATCAACGCCGAACGGGCCGAGCAGGGCGCTGCCCCCTTCGCCAACCCCCGCAACGCCGCCGCCGGTACCCTGCGCCAGCTCGACTCCCGCATCGTCGCCGCCCGCAGGCTCGATTTCTTTGCCTACACAGTGTATTTAGAAGGCGATCAGAATCCAAAATCCAAAATCCAAAATCCAAAATTGTCCCCATCCACCCAATGGGCCGCCCTCGAACTCCTCCAAACCCTCGGCTTTCGCGTCAACCCCAACCGCCAGCTCTGTCGGTCTGCTGACGACGTGCAGGCCTACTACGATGACTGGGCCACCCGCCGTCTTCAGCTCTCGTACCTCACCGATGGCGTGGTGGTGAAGCTCAACGACTTTGCCCTGCAGCAGCGGCTGGGCTTTACCCAGAAGTTTCCCCGCTGGGCGGTGGCGCTCAAGTATCCCGCCGAAGAAGCGCCTACCATTCTGGAAAATGTCAGCTTTCAGGTGGGCCGCACCGGGGCGGTCACCCCCGTGGCCGAGCTGCGCCCGGTGCAGCTGGCCGGTACCACCGTCGCCCGCGCCACCCTGCACAACGCCGATCGCCTGGCCGAACTCGACATTCACCAGGGCGACACCGTGATCGTGCGCAAGGCTGGGGAGATCATTCCTGAGGTGGTGCGGGTGCTGGGGGAACTGCGGCCTGAGAACGCGATCAAGGTCACCATGCCGACCCACTGCCCCCAGTGCAGCAGCGCTTTGGACAAACCCGAGGACGAAGCGGTAACCCGCTGCATCAATATTTCCTGCCCGGCGATCGTGCAGGGGGCGATCATCCACTGGGCCCGGCGCGATGCCCTCGACATTGAGGGGCTGGGCGAAAAGTGGGTGAAGCAGCTGGTGGAGCAGGGCCTGGTGCAGTCCGTGGCCGACTTGTACGGCCTGACCGAAGCCGATTTAGAACCCCTCGATCGCATGGGCAAGCGGCTGGCCGAAAAGCTGCTGGGGGCGATCGCCGCCTCCAAAACCCGCCCCTGGGCCTCGGTGCTCTACGCCCTCGGCATTCGCCACGTGGGCACCGTCAACGCCAAAACCCTGGCCCAGCACTTTCCCACCGTCGAGGCCCTGGCCGCCGCCAGCCCCGACGAGATCGAAACCGTCCACACCATCGGCCCTGAGATTGCCCAGGCCGTGTTCCAGTGGTTCCGGGTGCCCGCCAACCAAACCCTGATCGATCGCCTCCGGCAGGCGGGTCTACAGCTTGCCGCCAGCCCCGAGGCACAGTCTCAGCCAGCCCCTGGCCCTCTGGCGGGCAAAACCTTTGTGCTCACCGGCACCCTGCCCACCCTCACCCGTCCCGAGGCCACGGCTATCATCGAAGCCGCCGGAGGCAAAGTGACCAGCAGCGTCAGCAAGACCACCGACTACCTGCTCGCCGGGGAAAAAGCCGGATCAAAACTGACTAAGGCAGAGGGGCTGGGCATTGCCATTCTCACCGAAGCCGATCTGCTAGCCTTAGCCGGGGAAACCCAGGCACAAGAAACGCCGATTTCGTGACGCTCGTACCCTACTATAGCCATAGTCAGGTTGGTTAGGATATCTAAGAATCTTCTAAAACGTTCCAACGTTTGCACGTTCGTCTGGGCGATGTCTCAGCTAGGCTGGCCATAGCTATAAATCTGGTCTACTGAACCAATATTTCTGCCTTTCTGTATAAATTTGGGCATCATGAATAGACCGATAATGGTATTAGCAGACCTCATAATGAGTCATTCCCGTCTCCTTGAATGGCTGCTGGGCCCTGGTTTCTTGGGCAAAGCGGCGAGTTGACCCGGATAGAGCTCAACCCCTAAGAAGCCATACTGGCGCGGCCAGCTAGAGCCCCCTGAAATCGTCTGCAAGACCACGGCGGAACACTGTTTGGAGTACGGCCAAATGGACGGACAAGCGATTTCCGGCCCGGTAGCTAACCCGCTATCGCTGATTCCCTACGTCTTTTTGTCGGCGTCGAGTACCGGGGAGGGGGCGATCGACGAGGTGGTATTAGACGCCCTGTGCGCTATTCGCCTGCATCTAGACATGGAGGTGGCGTTTGTCTCCGAATTTGCCGAGGGCAGACGCTGGTTTCGTTACGTTGATTCGGCCCTAGAGATCGTGCCGATCGCCGTGGGTGGCTCCGACCCCCTTGAGCTGAGCTACTGTCAGCGCGTGGTGGACGGTCGGCTGCCAGAGCTAATTCAGGATGCTGCTCAGTTTCCGGCGGCCCTGGAGCTGGCGGTGACAACCGCCCTGCCCGTGGGAGCTCACCTCAGCGTGCCCATTCGACTGACCAATGGCCAGATCTACGGCACCTTCTGCTGTTTCAGCACCCGACCAAACCTTACCCTGGGCGATCGCGACCTGGCAATTATGCATCTGTTCGCGGACTTTACCGCCCGCCAGATCAGACGCGAGCTAGAGACCGAACGGATACGCCGGGAAATGGCCCAGCGGGTGACAACGGTGCTCAACCCCGAAGCGTTTACCATCGTCTATCAACCGATTGTTCGCCTGAGTGACAATCGAGTGGTCGGCTTTGAGGCCCTGACCCGGTTCTGGTCGCGGCCCATCCGCAGCCCCGATGTGTGGTTTGCCGAAGCGACCCAGGTGGGTCTCAGCGAAGAACTGGAGATGGCGGCGATCGCCAAGGCTTTGGGCGGCCTCGCCCAGCTGCCCGACGATGTCTACGTGGCGATCAACGTATCGCCCGACAACATTCTCAACGGGGCGATTCATCGCGCGCTGGGGCAGACCCCGCTGCAACGGGTGGTGCTAGAGGTGACTGAGCATGTGGCCATCCCTGACTACTCACAGTTTGGCCAGCGTCTCGCTCCCCTGCGCGATCGCGGTATTCGCCTTGCCGTTGACGATGCCGGGGCGGGCTACGCCAGCTTCCTCCACATTCTTCAGCTCAACCCAGATATTATCAAGCTCGACATCGGCCTCATTCGCCACATCGATACCGATGTCACCCGGCGGGCGCTCGCTGCGGCTCTGGTGGGCTTTTCCCAAGAAACCGGTAGCACTATCGTCGCCGAAGGGGTAGAAACGCCCGCCGAGCTCAACGCCCTGCAACAGCTTCGGGTTGGTACGGTGCAGGGCTATCTGCTGGGTCATCCGCTACCCATTAGCGAGGCGGCCGCGCTGTTTTAGCCGCCTCGCCCTCAGTAAAAAAAGTGAAAAAGTGTAATGCCGGTTAATTATTGGCCGAGTCGTTGGGCAGCAGTCTGCCCATGACCGCCTTGAGCCGCTCTGGCTCGCAGGGTTTGGTCAAGTAGCCCGAGGCTCCGGCCATGCGGGCCTCCTGACGGTCGGCCTCGGTATCGCGGGAGGTCACCATGACAATGGGGAGATTTCTGAAGCGGGGCAGGCTGCGCACGGTGCGGCACAGCTCAAAGCCGTCGATGCCGGGCATGGAGATGTCGAGCAGCAGGGCCTCGATCGCCTCTTGGTAAATCACAGATAGCGCATCCACCGCGTTGTCGGCCAGCAGCACTCGGTAGCTGTTGTCTAGGGCTCGCTTGATCATCTGCTGGCTAATCAGACTGTCATCCACCGATAGAACGGTTTGCTTGGAGGCGACGCAGGTGGACATATGCAGGAAACCTCTCGAGGGCAAGGTGAGCGCTGTTATAGTTATGCCCAAAATTTAATCATTTTAATAACGTACTTATACGCAATTGGCCAGCCTTAATCCAATTTCGACCTCTCAGGGGTCAAATATCGGCACTATCCCCGTTGCTGAGGGTTGGCTAGTGTGACTGCCCCAACCGAAGCACCGGACGTGCCCCTGGCAGAGGGCGGCGGGCGACATCGGTAAGGGGGGCATTGGTGTTAGAGTAGTGAGTCCAAATTAGTCGGTGGGGGCTGTCCAGGGGAATGGAGTTTGAGGCGATCGCACAATCTCTCGTCGAGGCGGGTCGGTTTTTGGCCAGCCAGGGTTGGGCACCGGCCACCAGCGGCAACTACTCGGCTCGGCTGGCCGAGGGCCAGGTCGCCATCACCATGTCGGGGCGCGACAAGGGCCAGCTGACCCCCGCCGACATTATGGTGGTAGACGGCCAGGGGCAGCCCCGAGTGGCGGGCCAGCGATCGTCTGCCGAAACGCTGCTGCACACCAGCCTCTACGGTGCCTACCCTGAGGTCGGGGCCGTGCTGCACACCCACTCGATCGACAGTGTGAGCCTCTCTCGCTGGCTGCTGGGCCGGGGGCAAGACCGCCTGGTGTTAACAAACTATGAATTGCTCAAGGCATTGCCGGGAATCACCACCCATGATGGAGAAGTTGCCGTTCCCATCGTGGCCAATAGCCAGGATATGGTAGCCCTGAGCGAGACGGTGCTCACCCGGCTCGAGGCCCTGCCCGCCCCGGTGGGCTACATCATTGCGGGCCACGGCCTGTACAGCTGGGGAGCCACAGTATCCCAGGCGCGGGTGGCCACCGAAGCCCTGGAGGTGCTGGTGAGCTGCGCCCTACAGGCCCTGCTGCTCGACCAAAAGTTTGCCTAGACCCTTTGCTTACATCTCCAGACCGCTAGTTTGAAGGATGACCCTCGATGACTCTACTCCGTATTTTTAGCGATCGCGACGGCACCACCCTGCTCGATGAGTATCGGGATGCTGAGGCGATCGCCGCCGCTTTGGCCAGCGCTGGCGTGCGCTTTGAGCAGTGGCAGACCCAGGCTCCGCTGCCCGCCGCCGCCGAGCCCGAGGCCATTCTCACCGCCTACGCCAAAGACATCGATCGCCTCAAAGCCGAGGGTGGCTACGTCACCGCCGACGTGATTCGCATGCACCCCGAACATCCCCAGCGGGCAGAGCTGCGGCAGAAATTTCTCGATGAGCACATTCACCAGGAGGATGAGGTGCGCTTTTTTGTGGAGGGGCAGGCGGTGTTTTACCTGCACCTGGGCGATAAGATCTACGCCACCCTCTGCACCGCTGGCGATCTGATCGGCGTGCCCGCCAACACCCCCCACTGGTTTGACATGGGTGATGCTCCCCAGTTTGCGGCCATTCGCCTGTTTTGCAACCCCGAGGGCTGGGTGGCCCATTTTACCGGCAGCCCCATTGCCAAAGGATTTCCCGAATACCATGCTTTTGCTTGACCAGCGACCCCTCGGGGCGATCGTGCTCGACATCGAGGGCACCACCACCGACATTGCCTTCGTCAAAAACACCCTGTTTCCCTACGCGGAGGAGCGGCTGGAGGCGTTTATGGCTGAGCTGGCCCCCACCGCTGAGGGACAGGCCGTTTTGGCTCAGGTGCGCGCCGAAGTGGGCGACGCCAGCCTCTCGGAGGCCGACTGTACTGCCCACCTGCTGGCCTGGGCCCAGGCCGACAAGAAGGTCACCCCCCTCAAAGCCGTACAGGGCATGATTTGGGAGGAAGGCTACCGCACCAAAGCCTACTACAGCCACGTCTATGACGATGCTGCCGCCCACCTTCAGGAGTGGCATCGCCGGGGGGCACCGCTCTATATCTATTCTTCAGGTTCGATCGCAGCCCAAAAGCTGCTGTTTGCCCACACCATAGTGGGCGACTTGACCCCTTGTTTTAGCGGCTACTTTGACACCACCACCGGAGCCAAGGTAGACGCTGCCTCCTACGGCAAAATTGCCGACGCCTTAGGCCTGGCCCCCGAGCAACTGCTGTTTTTGTCTGACCACGGGGGCGAACTGGCGGCGGCTCAGCAGGCGGGCTGGCAGGTGTATGGGGTGCAGCGCCCCGGCACTGCCGATTTTGACCCCAGCCTGCCGGTGATTCGCCACTTCGGCGAGCTGCCAATTAGCTTTGGTGACGACTAACTCCTGGCTCCGCTGCGTGCGCGCTGCTCCGAGGATTCTAGACCTCTGGCTCCCTCTCCCATCGCCGCGTAAATCCCTACCTCAAATGCCGTAGAATCCTCTCCTGGCCTGGGTTCTAACGAATTTTTGCGCATTTACCATAGAAATAAGCTGTAGCCAGCCTGGTTAAGACAATTTTTCTAAAAACGTTGAACGTTCAAACGTTTCTGAGGCGTCTGAGTGTCCTGACCAGGTACCTATGGCGGTAGTAGATGGGGCTAGCAGTATGAAGATTCAGTCGTCGGTATTGGTGCACCTGGGCTTTGGCAAATATGTGCGATCGGATCAGGTGACAGCCCTTCAGCCGGTTGAGGAGGAGCGCGGCCCAGGGCGGCGGACGTTTGTGTATCTGGCGGGGCATCCCGACCCCGTGGTGGCCTCGCGGGCAGAAGACACCATCGTGCGCGATTTAGTCCAGGAGCCGCGGGAGGTGATTCAGTCGCGGCAGCAGCAGGAAATTTTGACTGACCTGCTGGAAGATTTGGCGAAGGTAAACTCGACGGTGCGCCGCATTAGCCGCGACGAAGGGGGGCTCGATCTCGATCAGCTAGAGCGCCGCATTCAGCAAGTTTTGGCCGCCTAGTGTTTAGTCAAAAAAATAATGACGGGGGGTGTGACTTAGGGTTCACGGTTCACGGTAAGCGGTTTAAGGCGAGCCGTGTACCGTTTACCGTAGACCGTCAACCCCGTTAACCCGTCACAGCGGAGGGAGCATGGTCTAGGGTTTAGGGTTCAAGGTCAGCCTTGAACCCTAAATTTTTACCTTAAACCTCACCACCCGTCATCATTTTTTTTTGACAAACCACTGGATCTGCAGCTTGCCTGTCCTGCCCAATGGGTACGCAAACCTGAGGTTGCCTTTGCAGAAAACTGAATAAGCTCACTCTACCCAGCCCTATATGCTGTTGCCGTCCCCGGTAGAAATCCCATGGGTCATTCTGCAGTGTGGTTTTGGTCGATAGTCTGACTATCCTTGCCCTTGTCTGCTTTGTGCCTCGTTTTTCTGCCCAGTCGCAACCGGCTCCTAGAACCATGACGATATTTCGATACTGGCAACTTCTTCGCATCACCAGTGCTGGTGAGTGTCAGGCACATTTGCTGTCCCAGGTGCAGGATTGGCTTCAGCAGGCGTTTGCCGACTCGCTCAGCGACAGCGAGGCCAAAACGAACGCTCTGCAAACGGCGCTGCTCGATCGCTGGCGTTCTCAAACAGCCCAGGCCGATCTGGCGTTGCTCAGTTTGCGCTGCTTTGTCAGCCACCAGATTCGCGATGCCTGCCACCGTCTGGCGCAAAAATTTGGCCACCACTACGGTTTTACCACCGCCGAGCTGCTGGCGGTGGTGCTCGACGACGACGGGCGATCGCCCTCGCCCCGTCGCCCCTTTACCCAGCAAATTTTAGAGAGCTACGACCCGACCAAAGCCGCGCTGAGCACCTGGAGCAGTCGGCTGACCTGCAACCACCCCGAGCTAGACCAGCTATTGCTGCAAAAAGGGCTGTACCGGGTCAGCGACTGGACGATTTTGAACGACACCAGCCCAGAGCAGGCGCAGAGGATTTTGCGCACCTTTCACCTGTGCAGCGAGTACGAGGTGAAGGCGGCGGTAGCGCTGCTGGCGCAATATCAGCGGGTGTACTGCCGCGATCGCCTGGCCCAGCGCAAAAAGGGTGGCCCCCGCCACTGCCCCACCCCCAGCGAGGAGCAGCTCAGAGAAATGGCCCCCGAGGTAGCCACAACCACAACCCTGAGGCAGCTGCGCGATCTGGCCAGCCAGCTGCGCCAGTACCGCATCTATGTGCGCACCGGCAGCCCCCAGCAGGGCGAAGCCCCCGACTGGGAGCAGGTGGCCGATGCCACCCCGGTGCCCGACGAGCAGGAGGAGTTTTTAAGGTCGTTTCGACAGGCGGTGAGGCAGGGGCTAGACGGGGCGATCGCCTGGGCGATCGCCGCCAACATTCGCCGACTCAGCCAAAAGAAAACCCCAGAGGACAGCGTCTACGTCCAGGGGCTGCATCGGTTCTACTGCCTGGGGCAAACCATTGGCGCTCTGGCGGCGGAGCTGGGCCTCGGCAACTTTGCCCGAGCCCGCCGACTGCTCGACCTCCAGCGCCTGCGCGTCGATGTGCGCCATCGGCTGATTCCCGCCCTGTACGACCAGGTGCGGCAGGAGGCCGTTGACTACAGCTCCCCCGAGCAGCTGCACCGGCTCGATCGCACCCTGGAGGCGATTTTGGCCGAGCACATCGACGGCCTGATGGCCGAAGACGCCGCCGCCGCCCAAAGCCCCCATCGCTCTGGCCCCACCAATCTGTTTGCCCGGCAGCTCTGCGCCACCATTCACCAATTCATGCCCGACTCGGAGTAAGACTATGGCTTTTCCTACCTTCCATTCACCCGCTAATCCAAACCCTATGAACCCCTCCCCAGACCCGATCGATTTTGAATTTTCTCCGCTGCGGGCCACCACCGCTGCGCTCTCTCTAGAGGCTGTGGGCTGGGCGGCGCAGATGGGTCAGCAGGTGCCGGATAGCGCTCAGCAGTGGCCGACTTTTTTGCGGGCTATGGCGCTGCGAGGGTTGCAGCATTGGCTGGAGGCCGGTGCCCTCGATCTGGCTTTTTACTATAACCGCCACCAGCCGCCGACCCCCGGCATCAATGGTCGGGTGGGCGACTACCGCCTCTGCCTGGTAGCCCAGGGCAGCCTCAGCGACGACGAGGTAACGATTCCAGCCGTTACGGTGCACGACCCAACCGGGTTTGCCCACCTCTATATTTTGGCCGAGGTGCAGGAAGAGGTGGATCAGGTGACGATTTTGGCCGGGCTCAGGCGCGATCGCCTCCTGACCCTCCAGCAGCAGGGAGCGCTGATTGCCGAGAGTGACGATACCTACCGCCTACCCATCACCGCCTTTGACAGCACCCCCGACGATATTCTGCTGTATCTCCACTGCCTCAACCCGGCGCAGCTGAGCCAGGCGGCGATCGCCCCTGTGCTCCCCGTTCAGGCCGCACCCCGGCGTGCCTCTATCAACGTCGGTCGGTGGCTACAAGATCAGCTCGATGCGGCGATCGAGGGTCTGACCTGGGCCCTGCTGCCGCCCCTGGATCTAGCCGGTGCCCTCCGCTCCCGTCGCGTCGCAGACCCCAGCGAACCGGCTGAGCAGCTGGAGCAGATCTTGAGAGCCTTACAGCCCACAGGCGTCACTATTCCCGCCAGCGCGCGCGGAGCCTATACCGACCTACAGCAAACCATGGGGCTACCCTTTCGCCTCTACGCGCTGACCTGGCCTCTGTTTGAGCCTCAGCCCCCCGAGTGGACGCTGTTTTTGTTCCTCGGCCCCGCCCCCGGCGAGCAGCTGCCCCTGGGCACCCGCTTGATTGTGCGCGATGCTGCCACCATTTTGGTCGAACAAACCCTGAGCCAGGGCAACGAAAACGGCTTTCTCTACGGCCAGGCGATCGGCACCTGGGAGGAAGCCTTTACCGCCACCGTCGAGCTGCCCAACGGCAATACCCTGAACTGGCCTCCGTTTGTGTTTCAGCTTGAAGGGTAGGGGGAATGGGATGGAGGAGTTAGTTCTTAGTTCTTAGTTTTTAGTTCTGAATTAAGACATTGAATTCAAAACTTGCCACCCCCACGTCTCTCCAACTCAAAACCCAAAACCCAAAACCCAAAACCCAAAACCCAAAACCCAAAACCCAAAATCCAAAACCCAAAACCCAAAACCCAAAACCCAAAACCCAAAACTCCCCCTCACCCCATGTCCTACCACCTCACAGTTCATAAAATCGACCAGAGCTGCCTGTTTGAGCTGGCCTGGGGCAAGGGGCAGCGGCTGACCGCCAGCCTGGCGTTTCCGGCGCAGCTATTAGAGCTGTACGCGGCCTGGCAGCGGGCCTACCTGGGCTACTACAAGCAGTCGCTGCGGGGTCGCCCTGGGGTGGCGGGGCAGGTGGCAGCCCCAGCGGTCGATTGGCACAGTCAGCTGGTGCAGGCCGAGGCCCGGCTGCTGTCGGAGTTTCACACCTGGCTAAAGCATGGCGACCTGTTTGACCTGCGCGAAGAGCTGCGGCGCATGGCCCAGGTGTCAGCGGCAGACCGGGTGCTGTTTTTGACCTGCACGCCCCTGGAGCTGGCCCGGCTGCCCTGGGAGACCTGGGAGTTTGGCCCCCAGGTGCCGATGGTGCGATCGCCCGCCACGATCCAGTCTGCCACCGTCGATCGCCAGGGATTTCGGCGGGGCAGGGCCAGGGTGCTGGCCATTTTAGGCGATGATACGGGCCTTGATTTTGCCGACGAGCGGCGCGCCCTCAGCGGGCAAAAGTCGCTCCTGGAGGTTCACTACGTCGGCTGGCAGCCGGGGGAAAATGCCGTCGCTCTGAAGCAGCGCATCTGTGAGGCGATCGCCGACCCCCAGGGCTGGGATGTGCTGTTTTTTGCCGGCCACAGCAACGAGGCGGCGCTGCTGGATGGGCAGATAGCCATTGCGCCCAACACCGCCATGGCTATCAAAGAACTGAGCCCCTACCTGCGCCAGGCCCAGCAGCGGGGGCTGCAATTTGCTCTATTTAACTCGTGCAGCGGCCTGGATATCGCCCAGGGATTGATCAACTTGGGCCTGAGCCAGGTGGCGGTCATGCGCGAACCGATCGACAACGAGGTGGCCCAGGTATTTTTGGTGCAGCTGGTGCAGCGGCTGGCGCGCTACCAGACGGTGCAGGAAGCCCTACAGGGCACCTGCCAGTTCCTCAAGCTAGAGCAAAACCTCACCCACCCCTCAACCTACCTGGTGCCTTCGCTGTTTCGCCACCCCGAGTCGTTGCACTACCAGCTTCAGCCTGCCGGGTGGCGCAAAACCCTGCGGCGCTGGCGACCCACCCCCTGGGAAGTAGCGACGGTAGGGGCGCTGGCGGCAGTGAGCCTGCTGCCCCCACTGCAAGACTGGCTGCTCAGCCAGCGGGTGCTGGCCCAGGCGGTCTATCGCGATGTCACAGCCCAGCTCGCCCCCAGCCCCAGCCCCATTGTGCTGGTGCGAATTGACGATCGCACCCTGCAAGAGCGCCGCATTCTCAGCCCTTCGCCCATCGATCGCACCCTGCTGGCCGATCTGGTCACCCAGCTGGGCGACCTAGACGCCGAGGTGGTGGGCATCGACTACCTGCTCGATCGCCCCACCGAAAACGATGCCCTGCTGCGGCAGGCCCTAGAGCAGGGGGTGGAGCAAGACCGGCGGTGGTTTGTGCTGGCGACCAAGCGCAACGATCCGGGGGAGTGGCTGACGGTGCACCCCGAGGTGGCCGCCAACCCCTGGAGCCTGGAGGGCGATATTCGCGTACCCTGGTGGCACGTGCAGCTGCGGGGATGGTCGGAGCGGCCCCTGCCCTTTAGCTACCAGCTGGCGATCGCCCACCACCTCAGTCAAACCCCGACCCCAGAGCTGCCCTACCCCAATTTGCAGAGCCAAAAGCCGCTTCAGTCTCTCATCGAAAGCCATTGGGAGGCCGCCTACGGAGGCGAGCCGCCGCTCTCCCCCCGGGCCAACCTCAGCGTTGTCACCAACTTCTCCCGCTGGTTTTATCAGCGCTGGCTGCACCCCATCCTCGATTTTTCGATTCCGCCGGCCCAGGTGTATCAGACCACTGCCGCCTGGCAACTGCTGCAAGACCCCGACCAGGCGCTGCAACAGCTCGATCTGCCCAGCCTGCAAGGCCAGGTGGTGATCATCATGGCCGGGGGCTACGACGAAGTCCAGGACGACAGCTGGGTCTTGCCCGCAGCGGTGGCCTACTGGCGCGGCGATGGCGTCGGCATTCTCAGCGGCGGTGAGGCCCATGCCTATATGGCCCACCACTTTTTGACCGGGCACCTGGTAATGCCGGTGCCCGACCTGTGGATGGTGCTGCTGGCGGCGGTGGGGGGCAAGGCGATCGCCCTGGGGCTAGGGCACCGTCTGGGGCGCTACCCGGTGCGATCGCTGGGCCTGGGGGCCGGGGCGACGGCGGGCTACGGGCTGCTTTGCCTGCAACTCTACGTCAGCGGGCTGATTCTGCTGCCCTGGCTTTTGCCCTCGCTCGTCGTGGGTTTGTATCTTTTGCCCTTTCTGAGGAAACACCATGGTCAATCTATATAAGCTCTCTCGCATTGGCATGATGGTAGTCGGGTTGGCGGCGATCGGCGGTGATGGTCTGGCCAGGGGGGCGTTGGCCCAGGCCCCAACCCCAGGCCCACAGGTGGCCTCAATGTGGGACTTTTTTCGCCGCGAGGCCGAAGACCGCCGCGCCGGGGGCAACGGTGGCCCCAGGGTGCCCGGCCACTGCGCTATCACCGTTGCCGACCATCAGCTCGTCTGGAACCGCAACCCGGCCTTTGTCTGGACGGGGCTGCCAACCATTGCTCTGCGGCAACCCGCCCAGGCTCCATTTTGGGAAGAAACAGTGGCAGCCCCCGCGCCAGATGGGGTGCATCGGGTCTCGTATTTAGAGAAACCCCTGGCCCCGGGCTCCTACGAACTGGTCTTTTCTAGCCCGCTGTTGGCCGAGGGTATGGCCATACCCTTCGAGGTGATAGACGATGCCACCCACGGCCAAATTGCCGCCGAGCTAACCACCTTGGAGGCCTCTCTAGCGGCGGAAAATGCCGACCTTGAAACTAGAGCCCTGGCCCGCGCCAGTTTTTTTGCGGAAAAAAAGCTGGCCGCCGACGCCCTGCAAGCGTTGTTTGCTGTAGCTGAGCCTTCCCCCGCCATGGAGCAGCGGCAGGCTGAGGCGGTCGAGACGTTTTGCGCCCCTGAACAGCCCGAGCCAGTGGCGCAACCCGCAGCGACGAATCGCGGGCTGCCAACCGAGTCAGCGCCAACCCCAAAAACCTGGGAACGTTCACACATTTTGGGGAAACTGTCTTGACCAGACGGCTTACGGCTATAGGAACACTCAAACGTTCAGACGTTCCTGGGGTTACTAAATGTCTTAACCCCATTGACCATGGCTATAGTGCGATGGCCCTAGCGCTGGCGGCAGGGGCACTGACGCCCAGGTTGTGCTCACCCTGCCCTCGACCAGTGTTTACTGGGTGGGCGTCACATCCCAAAATTCTGGTGGGGTGGGCGAATATCAGCATTCCGCCTGGATTTACGGCAATCTAGCCCTGCTTTACCAATTGTTGGGCAATATTCCTCAAGCCCTGGCGTAGTTAGATCGCAGTATGGCCGTTGAGGAGATCAACATTGGCCACAACCTCGCCATGGGCTCGGAGAGTCGTAAGCAGGCCTATCTCAATACCCTCTACGGCACACCCTCCCTGGCAATTTCGTTTCACCTACAGAGTGCCCCCGCTAACCTCGAGGCAGCCCGCCTTGCTCTGACCACTGTGCTGCGCCGCAAAGGGCGCATTCTCGATGCTGTTGCCGACACGCAGCAGCAGCTGCGCCAAAGCCTCAGCCCTGAGGTGGCTCCCCTGTTCAAAGACTACACCAATGCCCAAACCCAGCTTGCCAACTATCTCTATGGCGGCTACCGGGCTCAAGACGTAGCTCGCTATCGCGCTCAAATCGACGCCCTTCGCCGCCGCATTGAGCAGCTTGAAAACGATCTGGCCCGACGCAGCGCCGAGTTTAGAGTGACCACTGCCCCCATCGAAATCGATACTCGGGCCACCTGGCCCGCACCGCCGCCCGTGCCCTCGACGGGCTGGTCATGGCCCCGGTTCGCCCGCTGCTGGGCGAGGCCACCCACCTGCTGCTCTCCCCCGATGGCCAGCTCAACCTGGTGCCCTTCGCCGCCCTGGTGGATGAGCAAAACCACTACCTGGTCGAAACCTACACCCTCACCCACCTCACCACCGGGCGCGACCTGCTGCGGCTGCAAACCGTGGCCCCCAGCCGACAGCCTCCGGTAGTTTTGGCTAACCCCAACTACGACACCGCCGACCCCAGCGGTGCCCCAAGCATCACGGCGTCCCCCCGCCCCCAGGACAATCCGCCGGGGAGAAGGGTTGCCGACCGGTCTGGCGATATCGCAGAACTGCGGTTTGGCCCCTTACCGGGTACCGCTCGGGAGGTGCAGGCGATCGCCCCCCTGCTGCCCGACACAGCCATTATCCTCACCGAGGCCGCCGCCACCGAAAATGCGCTCAAACAAGTGCAGGCTCCCAGCATTTTGCACATTGCCACCCACGGCTTCTTTCTAGACGATGTGGAGTTTGTGCCCCCCGGCAGCCCGCGGGGTGAGATTGAGCTGGTCTCGGCGGCTCCGGGCAGCTTTGCCGCCGACGGCGAGCGCCCCACCAGCACCGAAAACCCGCTGCTGCGATCGGGGCTGGCCCTGGCCGGGTTTAACCGCCGAGACAGCGGTGGCGAAGATGGGGTATTCACCGCCCTCGAAGCCGCTGGGTTAGACCTGCGCGGCACCCGTCTGGTGGTGCTGAGCGCCTGCGAAACGGGCGTTGGCGACGTAGCCAATGGTGAGGGAGTCTACGGTTTGAGACGCGCCTTTGCGATCGCCGGGGCCGAAAGCCAGCTCATGAGCCTGTGGAAAGTGGACGATGAGGGCACCGCCGATCTAATGGCCCAGTATTACGATCGCCTGCGGGCCGGGCAGGCCGCAGTGAAGCCCTGCGCCAGGTGCAGCTGGCCTTTCTGCAAAAGGGGGGCGGGCAAGAGCATCCCTACTACTGGGCGTCGTTTATGTTTTCGGGCAGCTGGCACCCGATGGCCGCAGACTAGGTGCGGGGCCTGCCGCCAAGGCTTTCTGGCCCTCGGTGGCCCAGGCTGCGATCGCCAAAATCTGAAATCCGGTTTTCTGCTAGGGTTGGGGATGGTATTGAGTGCCCCACGATGAAGCTACTCTGCATTAGCAATGGCCACGGCGAAGACGGCATTGCGGTTCGCATTCTCAAGCAGCTGCGATCGCTGCCCGGTGCGCCGGCCCTGGCCGCGCTGCCCATTGTGGGCGAAGGTCGCGCCTACGAAAAAGCGGGGATTGCCCTTCAGGGGCCGACCCAGGCCATGCCCTCCGGCGGCTTTATCTATATGGATCGCTACCAGCTGTGGCGCGATCTGCGGGGGGGGCTGGTGGGGCTGACCCTGGCCCAGCTCAAAACCGCTCGCCAGTGGGCCCAAAGCGGCGGCAAAATTTTGGCGGTGGGCGACATCGTGCCCCTGGCGATCGCCTGGCAGAGCGGAGCAGACTACTTTTTTATTGGCACCGCCAAGTCAGAATACTACCTGCGCAACGAAGCCGGACGGCTGCCCGGTCGCCCGCCCCTGGAGGGCTGGTCGGGTTCGGTCTACGTGCCCTGGGAGCGCTGGCTGATGGCCCACCCCCGCTGCCGGGGTGCCTTTGTGCGCGACCAGCTGACCGCCGATCTGCTGCAAAAGCGGGGGGTGCCGGCCTGCTACCCCGGCAACCCGATGATGGACGACTTGGACACCAGCGCCGACCGGCTGGCTCAGCTCACCGCCATCGTTGCCCCCGCCGACTCGGTGCTGACCCTGGCGCTGCTGCCCGGCTCGCGCGCCCCCGAGGCCTTTGACAACTGGCAGCGCATGGTGGGGGCGATCGCAGCGGTGATGGAGAGCTTCGGCGATCGCCAGGTGCGCCTGCTGGCGGCCCTGGCCCCCTCCCTCAACCTGGCCGCGTTTAAAGATGTCTTGCTCGACGCCGGGTGGCTGCCCGGCCCTGGCGAGTACCCCACCTTTTACCGGGGCAACGGCGTGGTAGTGCTGACCACCAACGCCTTTGCCGAATGCCTGCACCTGGCCGACGCCGCCCTGGCCACCGCCGGTACCGCCACCGAGCAGGCCGTCGGCCTGGGTAAGCCCGTTGTCACCTTTCCGGGGCCGGGGCCGCAGTTCACCTATGCCTTTGCCGAGGCGCAGTCGCGGCTGCTGGGGCCGTCGATTATTTTGCTCAACCAGCCCGGCGAAGCCGGGGCAGCCCTGCAAGCCTGCCTGGCCGACGGCCCCCGGCTCCAGCGCATTGCCGAAAATGGCCGCCGCCGCATGGGGCTGCCGGGGGCCGCCGGGGCGATCGCCAAAGCGCTGCACCAGCACTACGGCACCTCGGCCTACTCCGCCGCCACCGACTGGGCGCTCTGATTGCGATCGGGGTCGCCGTAGCGAAACGGCCCCGCCTGCATACGCACCTTGGTTCGCATCTCGGCGGGCGCGCTGGCCACCCCCCAGTGGGCCTGAATCGCCTGCAACAGCTGATCTTGCTGCACCCGCAGGTCAGGGATATCCCAGCCTTTGTTGATGATGGCGAACCACACTGGCCCCTTTTCGGCGGTGGGCACCATGCCCGCCAGGGCGCTGACCGTCGCCAGGCTGCCGGTCTTCACCGCCGCCGTGGGGGGAATGCGGCGATCGATCAGGGTGCCCACATCCTCGCCCGAGACCGGCAGCACATCCGCCACCGAAAACCCCTGGGCATTCAGCTCCCGCTGAATTGCCGTGGTCATCGCCACCGCCGCCCGCGCCGACATCTGGTTCTCTACCCCCAGCCCCGACCCGTTGACCAGGCTGATCTCCCCGGCGGGCAGCTCGGCGGCAGCGGTGGCCTTGGCCATCACCGGCCCCGCCCCCCCGGCCAGGTCGGCGACCAGCTGAGACATCACGTTGTTGCTGTAGATGTTCATGGCCTTGAGAATGGCCACCAGCGGCAGCGATCGGTGCCGCACTACCCACTCCACGCCGCCGGACTCTAGCGCCGCCGCCGGTACCCAGCGGGCGGTACCCCCTACCTGGATGCTGGGCTGCGCCGTACCGGGGGCCAGGTTGGCGTAGGCCTGCCGCGCCGCCCAGGGCCAGCTTGAGGCCGACATCACCTGCTGTAAATCCGCCAGGGAGTCCGCCGGATCTTCCTCAAAGTTCATGGTGAAGGAGCCGGTGACAAGAATCTCCCCGGTCACTCGCTGAATGCCCAGCTCTTGCAGCCGGTTGGCCAGCACAATGCCCTCTTCCCACACAAACAGCGGGTCGCCGCCGCCCTGAATCACCAGGTCGCCGTTGAGCACGCCGTCGGCGGTCAGGGTGCCGCGCATGCCCACCAGGGTGTCGAAGGTGTGATTGAGGGGCCAGGTTTTAAGGGCGGCCAGGGTGGTCGCCAGCTTGGTCAGAGAGGCGGCGGGCATCAGCACGTCGCCGCGATGGTTGCTCACAACGCTCTGGCCCACCTGAATCCAAACGCCCTGGTCGGGCACTGACCAGCCCTGCCGCCGCAGCCCCTCGACATACTGGGCCACGATCGCCTCCACCACTGGGTCGCGGGCCAGTCCCGCAATCCACGGCGACTGCCACTCGATTTGCAGGGCCGTGGGGTTGAGCCCCGACGGCTGTAGCGGCCTGGGTTCTCCGGTGCCTAACAGAATTGAGAACAGGCCCAGGGGCAGGGCCATCAGCGATAGGGAAGCCACCGATTGCGAATCCTCCACGCGGTGCAGCCCAAGAGCTTTGGGCAATACCCGACTAAGATAGCGCGAGTTTGGCAATGGGGACTATCGGGTTGTAGCCAGCTCTGGGGCGGCGCTGTTCATCCCAGGGCTAGGGAGGCATCACCAGCAGGGCTGTAGCTGGGTCAAGGCTGTGGCGTTGGGTCGATCCGACGCCCCCGGACTAGGCGGGGGCGGTCACCAGCTCAAAACAGCTCGACACCGAGGCAGGAATGGTGCGGGGGCGATGGGTGACGGCATCGACAAACACCCACTCGGTTGCGCCGGTAGCCAATACGGTGTCGTCGCTGAGGCGCAGAAACTTGTACTGGCGAGTGCTGCGGGCTTTGCGCAGGGTAGCGACCCAGGTGGTGAGGCGCAGGGAATCGCCCCCAAAGGCGGGGCGCAGGTAGGTGATCTGGTGCGACCTGGCTACCCAGGTGGCCCCAAGGGCCTGGGTCTCGGCGGTGCAGCCGACGCTGGTGGCGTGGGCAATGGCGACATCCTGCATCCACTGCACGTAGGCGACGTTGTTGACGTGGCCGTTGCCATCGACCGCCTCAGTGGGCACAACAAATTCGTAGTGGTAGAAGGCTTTCATAGAGTGGCTGAGGGGAGGGGTTGGTTTTAATTGTCAATAGCGGCAGGTGTGGGGCGGGTGTCAAGATTCTAAACTGGCTGCCCTGCGCCACCACTCTTCATCTTTGCCTGCTGCTTCGTGTTTTACAGAAAAACCTCAGCGCAGCGTCCCTGCGGCGATCGCCCCCTGCTTCCCCCGCCATAATAGAGCCAGCGCTATCTCCGGCAATTCTATGGCGAAACTCTGGCCCTACGCCACCCCCGGCATTCCTGACCACCTGTTTGAGCAGCTGCCCGGCATTCCCCTCAGCAGCCGGGAGGTGCGACTGCTGCTGCTGGGCTACCTGCGGCTCAAGCCCACCGATGTGCTGTGGGATATTGGCGCGGGCACCGGCACCCTGGCGATCGAGGCGGCGCTGATGTGCCCCGCTGGCAAAGTGGTGGCGGTGGAGCGCGACGAGGATGTGGCCGAACTGGTGCGGCGCAACTGCGATCGCTTCGGCCTCGGCAATGTGCAGGTGATCCAGGGCAGTGCCCCCGGCTGCCTGGGCGAGCTGCCCCACCACCCCGACTGCATTTTTGTCGAAGGCGGGCGCAATCTCAAAGACATTCTGCTGGCGGCGTGGGACTACCTGCCCTCCCTGGGGCGGGTGGTGGTGACGGCGGGAAATTTAGAAACCCTCTACGTGGTATCTGAGACCTTTGCCCAGTTGCGGGTGCGTAACATTGAGGCCGCCCAGCCCGCCGTCAACCGACTTGAGACCAAGGGCAACTACCAGGTGTTTACGGCGGTCGATCCGATCTTTATTCTCAGCGGCGAAAAGTACGAGTAGGCCCTGGGGCCGAGGGCATCGCCCGTGGAAGGCCCCGGCCCAGGGCACTGCGATCGCCCCTGAGAGCCGCCCCCTGTGCCCTGTCTGCCTACAATCCATTGCCGATCAAAATAAACGGTGCCCAGTAGTAGGGGTGGCCCAGGGTGCTGCTAGACGGTTCTGAACCGGCGGTAATCAGCTCAAAGTCGGCGCGAATAGCTTCACCCAGGCGGGAGAGGTCGCCTTCGATTAGGGCCTGCTGGGCCAGACGCAGGGCGGCGGTGGGGCTATAGTCCGCTTGCAGCGCGGCGTACAGCGCATTCATCAACACCTGGGTGCTGCCGTCGTTGACCGACCACAGCGAGGCGATCGCCGCCCGCGCCCCGGTGCGCTGCATCTGGTAGCCAAAGCCGAGAATTTCGTCGCCCTGCCCCAGTTCGCCGCTGACCGCCGTTTGGCAGGCGCTCAGCACCACCAGGTCCACACCGGGCAGCGACCAGCTAGCAATGTCGGGCAGGGTGACGCGATCGCCGTTGCCAAACAAAATAAACGACTCGTGGGGTGCCCCGGCGACAAACTCGGCATGGGTGGCAAAGTGAATAACTGAGTGCTTGGCCAGCTCAGGCTCCACGGCGGCGCGGCTAAAGTCTTGGTTGAAGTAGGCCTTGGTGGTGGGTATATCGGCGGCAATGCGCTCGACTTCTAGGCCCGCGTAGGGCAAACCGCTGTAGCTCAGCTGTTTGTCGCCGATGTTGACCTGGTAGTACCCCTCAGAAAAGGCCCCGGCCAGCACCGAAAGATCGGTGGTCTGCGATCGCCCCCAGTCGGTCAGCGACGCCGCCGTAATCAGATTCACGCCAAAGCGCTGCGCCAGCCACTGCTCGCCGTCGTGCAGCGCCGCCAGCGGAATGTAGCGCAGCTGTCCATCGGCGGCGTAGAGAATAGTTTCGGTGTCGGTGAGATAGGGCTCTAGCGGACGAATCAGCAGGTCGTAGAGCGGCTGGGCCGACTGCTCGACCTCGGGCCTGCGACCCGTAATGTCGGTGCGAAAGGCGGCAATGAGCTGGTTGAGCTGCACGCGATCGACGGGCACGGTCTGGCGCTCTAGCCCCTCGGGGGTGACCAGCACCAGTTCCAGGCGGTCTTCCAAAATCAGCGGATAGAGCAAAACGGCATGGTCGAGCTGCTGAAGGTTGGTTTGCAGGCGAGCCAGGGCCTCGGGGTTGAGGTTTTGCCCCCGTGCGTTACGCCGGAGCTGCTGGGTAAAGGTCTGCACCTCTGGGCGGTTGAGAAAGGCATCGAAACCCTGCCCGGCTTCGACCATCTCCATATAAAGCGTCAAAAGCTGTTGCTCTGCCTCCCACAGGTCTAGCCCCTGGGCGGTTTGATCGTTACCCCGCATATCGCGCAGATACTCATCAATTTCTTGCACGCGCAGCAGTTCTAAAACCTGCTGCGCCTCCAGCACGCGGTCTTGCTCTAGCAGCAACCGCACCAGTTCCCGGTAGTCTTCTGAAATCGACTCGGTGTAGGACGCCTGGAGGGTTTCGGGTAGCTCTTGCAGGTCGGCACGAATGCTTTCGCGCAGGTTGACGGAGGCTTTGTAGAATGCGATCGCCAATTCGGGCTGCCCTTGCGCTGCTAGCACTGCGCCTAAGTTGCTCAGTGAAAGACTTTCTCCTGAACGATCTTCAATAGCTTTGTACAGCGGCAGAGCTTGCTGGTAATAGGCGATCGCTGCTCGAAAGTCGCTTAATGACCAATAGGCTTTGCCCAAGTTATTCAGTGTACTGGCTTGTCCCTGACGGTCATTGATAGCTTTGTAGATGAGCAAGGCTTGCTGGTGATAGCCGATTGCCTCTCGGTAGTCGCTCAATGACCAGTAGGCATTACCCAGGTTAGTCAGTGAGTTGGCTTGCCCCTGCCGGTTTTCAATCGCTTTAAAGAGCAGTAAGGCTTGCTGGTGGTAGCGAACCGCCCCTTGATAGTCGCTTAATGCCCAGTAGGCATTGCCCAAGTTCGTCAGCGTGCTGGCTTGCCCGTGGCGGTCTTCGATAGCTTGAAAAATTGGCAAGGTTTGCTCGTAATAGCCTACCGCCCTTTGATAATCGCTCAATGACCAGTAAGCAACACCCAAATTATTGAGCGTACTAGCTTGCCCGTGATGATCTTCGATAGTTTGGTATAACGGCAAGGCTTGCTCATAGTTACTAATTGCCCTTTGATAGTTGCTCAATGACAATTGAGCATTGCCTGAATTATTCAGCGTGCTAGCTTGCCCGTGAAGATCGTCAATGGCTCGAAACAGCGGTAGGGCTTGCTCGTAGAAGGCGATCGCCCTTCGATAGTCGCTCAATGCTTTGTAAGCAATACCTAGGCTCATTAACGTATTAGCTTGCCCTCGAAGGTCTTCGGTGGCTTGAAACAGCGGCAGGGCTTGCTCATAGTAGGCGATCGCCCCTAGATAGTTGCTCAATGCGTTGTGAGCAATACCCAGGCTCGTTAGCGTATTAGCCTGCCCCCAGAGGTCTTCAGTGGATTCATACAGCGACCATGCTTGCTGATAGTAATCAATCGCCCTTTGATAATCGCTCAGTGACTCGTAAGCAAGCCCTAAGTTCATTAGCGCGTCAGCTTGCCCTTTGGGGTCTTCGATTTCCAGATAGAGGGCAAGCGCTGCTTCCCAAGACCGCAATGCGTCTTGAATCTGCCCTTGCTGAAGTTGTTGAGCACCCTGCTGGAGCCATGCATCGGCCTCGGCTTTGCGATCCCGCTGAGCGACAGTCACATCGGCCTCAGCCAGGTGGGAAGTTGGCACCTCTGCCGATCGGCCTGGCCCTTGCACCGCAACCAGTGCAGCAGCAGCGATCAACCAAAACCACATTGCAGAACGACCCATGAGCAACCCTCTACCGGGGACGACACCAGCATATAGGTCTGGCTGACGTGAACTTGTTCAGTTTTCTGCCAGGGCAACGTCTGCTTTGCGTACCCGTTTGGCGGGGCAGTCAATCTACAGTTCTGGTGAATAAGTTCCAGAGCCTCGGCCATAGAACCTGGCAGAGAGCCACCGGCACTGCTGTAACCCCTTACCTCAGAGGATTTTGCCATGACTGCTTCTACTGCGCTGCGCCCCACCAATCGACGGCTACAGATCATGGCCCTGGTCGGCCTGGGTGGCCTGGCGGCCCTGATGGCGTTGCCCTCGGACTCACCCAGCCTGGCCTTTACCCCCATCGCCCCATCCCTAGAGGCAGTAACAACTCTGCCTACCTTGCGGCTGCCGGTTTCCTTGCCCACGGGCACTCAAATCGCTCCTCCATCGGGCAGCGGCTACAGCCAGCTCACCGTCAAAAACGGCAACCCCGTCGATGCGGTTTTTAAGCTGGTCGATAGAGCCTCGGGTAAGACCCTGCGGTTTGTGTACGTGCGGGCCAACGAAGACATTACCCTCGACGACCTGGGCACCTGCACCTGCGATCTGCGCTTTGCCACCGGCATCGACTGGGACGCCGACCAGCAAATGTTTCGCCGCAGTATGGCCCTCTCAGCCTTTAGCGACCCCACCGAGTTTGCCGTCAAGCGCGAAGGCAATATGGAATACTGGACGACCGTCGAAGTCACCCTGCACCCGGTAGAGGGCGGCAATGCCCAAACCGAAGCCCTCGATGCATCAGAATTTTAGAGCCACCCCTTACCCCCTACCCCCTTTGAGGAGATACCGCTGTGCCTAGCCTAAAGCGTCGCCGGTTCTTGCGGTTTGCCGGGTCGGCCCTGGCCGCCGTGGGCCTCAGCCAGATGGATGTGCGGCACCAGGGCGATCGCTACGCCCGCGCCCTGGCCCAGCCCAGCCGCCGAAAGCTGGCCCTGCTGGTGGGCGTCAACCAGTACGCGGGTGGCGTCACCCCCCTGCGCGGCTGCCTCACCGACGTGCGCATGCAAAAAGAGCTGCTGGTGCACCGCTTTGGCTTTGATGCCGCCAATATTCTCACCCTAGAAGACCAGGCCGCCACCCGCCAAAACCTATTAGACGCCTTTGAGAGTCATTTAATTGACCAGGCCCAGCCGGGAGATGTGGTGGTGTTTCACTTTTCGGGCCATGGTTCGCTGGTGCGCGACCCCGACCCCATACCCACGGCGTTGGCGGGCTACAACGGCAGCTTTTTGCCCTACGACGCCCGGCTCAACCTGACCGGCAGCCAGGTCAACGACATTATGGGCAAAACCCTGTTTTTGCTGATGGCCAACCTCAAAACCGACCAGGTGACGGTTATGCTCGACAGCTGCCACTCGGGCGGCGGCACTCGGGGCGATCTAATTCTGCGGGCCGTTGAGTCACGAGTAGCCCTGGGCGATGCAGAACCTAGCAATACCGAACTGGCGGTGCAAGAGCGCTGGCTGGCGGAGCTAGGCTGGTCGCCTGCGGAGCTAAAGGCCCAGCGCAGCCGGGGTATTGCCAAAGGGGTGGCGCTGGGGTCGGCCCAGGCCAACCAGCTGGCGGCAGAGGCCTGCTTTGGCGAGGGCGAAGGGCAGTTTTACGCCGGGGCGTTTACCTACGCGCTGACCCGCTACCTGTGGCAGCAGCCCGGCACCCCGCCGCTCGATCGCGTATTTGTCGATCTGGCCCGCAGCACGCAGGAGCTGGCCAACAGCGCTCGCGTTGTGCAATCGCCCATCTACGAGGTGGAGCCAGGGCGCAACTTCGGTCAAGAACCACTCTTTTTTAGCTCTCCCCAGAGCCCGGCAGCGGAGGCCGTGGTGGTGGGCTCTGAGGCCAGTGGCGAGGTCAAGTTCTGGCTGGGGGGTGTATCGTCCCAAAGCTTAGCCGCTTTTGAAAGCGGAGCTATTTTCTCGGTTGTCGATGGCAATGGCCATGAAATTGGCCAGGTTGAGCAGACCCGGCGAGTGGGGCTAGAGGGCTACGGTACTCTGGCAGATAGCCCTCGGAATCAGATTGCAGCAGGGCAGCTGCTGCGGGAACGGGTGCGGGGAGTGCCGACCGATTTGACTCTGCGAGTGGGTCTGGATGCTTCTTTGGGGGCAGATGTGGAGACGGTGCGATGGTCAATGACCGGCCCTCAGGGGCCATCGCAGCTAGCTACCTTTAACCGCATTCAGCCTGTCGCGGTAGACGGCAGCCAAAGCCCCCACTACCTGCTGGGCCGCATGACTGAACAGGGGCTGGCGATCGCCGCCGCCGAAGCCATTCGCGATGTAGGCACACTGGGCAGCATTGGCCTATTCACACCAGGGTTAGTGGCCCTACGCGCCAGCTTTGGTGCACCTGGAGAATCCATTACTGAAGCTATTCAGCGGCTCAACCCGACGCTCAAGCTGCTGCTGGCGGGGCAGGTGCTGCGATCGGTGCTCAACAGCGACACCTCTAACCTCAATGTGGAAGTGGTAGTGCAACCAGTGGATAGCGATCGGGCCGTAGGCCGCAGTATCAGCCGGGGTAGTCAGGGAGGCGTGGCGGCCCAAAGGCTAGAGGGTGCCGTGCAAGCGCTGCGATCAGGCAGCGAAATTGTGGTGACGGTTACCAATGGCGAACCCCGCAACCTCTACGTCGCGATCTTGGCCATCGGCAGCTCCGGCAGCATGACGGTGCTACACCCCACCGACTGGGACTCGCCAGAAAGTGAACCACTGCTAGAACCAGGGCGGCAGCTCGCCATTCCCCGTCAGGAGCTAGGGCGCGACCCTAACCGCGACTACTGTGCTAACCCCAGCAAAGCCTTTCACCTGTGCCTGAGCAGCTCTGGCTATGCTGAAATTTTGACCCTGGTCAGCACCAGCCCCCTGCGCGACGCTCTGCGCGGCCTTCGGCAAATTGCCGCCGCCAACAACACCCGCAGCGGCGACCCCATCGGCCTGCAAAACGATGACCCCGTCACTGTGATAGACACCCTGCTGGGCGATATTGATCGCACGACTCGCGGCGAGGTCACCGTGCCCGGCGGCGTACGCGGGGTAGATACGACCCAGCTAGCAGCTCTGTCTACCCTAATTCGGGTGGTAGAAAACTGAGCCAGAGCGGGGGCGATTTACGTAGCGTACGACCTGCGGCATTAAAACCGTTCCAACGTTGAAACAGTTTAACGTTAGAACGTTTCAACATTTGGAGGGGCATTGTCTTAACCAGACCGGCCACAGCTATATCTGTACCGCAATCGCCAACGGTAGGCACTGAATCGGTTGAGCCACCCCAGATATAGGTGCAGACAGACGAATTCAACCCTACCTACCATGACCAGCCCCCGCTTTTTGATCGCCTACCTGACCCAGAGCCGCCCGACGGTGTTGATGCAGGCTTTTCCGGCGGTGCAGACCGTTGAACCGCGCTATCACCTCGCCTGGCTGCGGTCGGTGCCCGCCTGGCTTGAAACCGGCAAAACCCAGGCTGCCCTGGGCCAGCTCTACTGCCAACTGGGCGAATGGGATCGGGCTGCTGGGGCCTACCTGCGATCGCTCAACACCTTTAGCCAGGCCGAAGACACCGTTGCCCTGGGCCGCACCCTCACCCACCTCAGCGTGGTGTTTGCCCAGCGCCAGCAGTACCGCTGGGCCTACGACTACGCCGCCCAGGCCGTGCAGCAGCTCCATGCCACCGACGACCACCCGGGCTACGCCGCCGCCCTGCACACCCTGGGCATGGCCCACTACTACCGTCGCCGCCACCGCCTGGCCCTCAAAACCCTCGAAAAAGCCCTCGCCCTGCGCCACGAACTGGGCGACGAGCTGGGCGAAGCCATTACCCTGGGCTGCCTGGGGCGAGTCTATGTTGCCCGAGACGACCACTGGTGCGCCCTCTCCTGCTACGAAGCCGCCCTCGATGGCTATCGCCAGCACCAGCCCCGGCTCGAAGGCAACGGCTACGAAATTATGATTCGCAGGCGCATTGCCCGACTGGCCAGCAGCGCGGGCCATAGAGATTTGGCGATCGCCCATTTTGAGGCCGCTCTGATGCTCTGCCAGAGGTGCGATCGCCAGCTAGCCGCCGAAATTTTAATCGATCTGGCCACCCTACACGAAAGTTTAGATCAGAACAAAATTGCCCTGCGCTATCACCAGCAGGCACGACAGTTGCAGCAGTCTGCAAAGCCACCAGCTGGCGATCACAATGCGATCGCCCTACAGCTAATCGAAGAAGGCTACTACTAAACCAAGTATTCCGTAGGGTGGGCACTGCCCACCATTACCTAAGGGGCGCAGCAAAGGCCAATTAAATAGGCTCTAGGAATATATCCAAAATATTTCCTTCCGACATTCAATAGAGTGAATAAGCTCATTTCTGCCAGATATAGGTAAACACAGGAAGGCAAACAAACCTAACCTTCCTAACTCGGAAAAACCAACTTCTCTAAAGGAGAAATTCCATGTCCGACATGATCAAACCCAACGACATCATTGCTGAAGCTGAAGAGGCTGCCAACCTGGCCATTACCGAGCTTTCCACCGGCGAACTGGAGGATTGCAGCGGCGGTGCCAGCGGCCTAGGCGATATCAGCAGCCTGTTCAAAGGGGCCAACAGCTTCTTCGAGCAGTCGGGTATCACCATGGATCAGGTGAGCTTTGCTGGCCCTAACGGCGCTGGCAGCATGAGCTCTCTTACCGGCTTCAACACCGCCTCTGGCAACTCCGATGTGATTAGCTTCGGGCTGTAGACCGATCCAGGAACAACACCGCGAGGGCGCTTGGGGTAACTCCCTACAGCCCTCGCCCAACCATCAGACAGGGCTTCCATGCAGAGATGTGGCTCCATCATATCTCTGCATGTTTCCTCCTCAAAAAACAGGGCAGATTAACTCAGAAAATTATTTAGGCAAAGGATGCTTTGTCATGGAAGAACAAGATTTAGATCTCGCTCCAATGGAGCTAAGCCTGACAGAATTAGACAACATTTCTGGTGGCCTGGATATTTTTATTTCAGGCGCAATGTTTGAGCAGAATGAAAGCCTTCTGGGCCAGTCTGGGGGCTGCGGCTGCCCCGGTTCTAAGCTGGCTCAAACCTCCAATACATCCTCCGGCAGCTTTCAATTTGCCGGTTTGGGGTTTGAATCAGTAGAGCAAATCTTTGCTGTGTTTGCGGGGCTGTCGCGCCTGTTTGGGCGATAGTACCGCTACACGGAGTTCAAAATGCAAAATAGAAAACCTCTGGAACAGGTATATTTTCAGCATTTTGAACAGTAGGAATATCTCTGCCGCACTGTACTAGTACCCTAAGGCATAAGTCAGCCAACCATTCCTGACACCTGGCACCCGAGATCTAACACCTTCAGCAACGGTGGCCATATTTCTGCCAGGCAGTACTAGTCATTTCTTAAATAGTAGCAACTCAAGGATTTTGCAATGACGACGCCCCTGCTGCGAGAATTTAGCCAAACGGATGTGGATTGGCTGGTGCAAATCGGCACGCTGCGATCGCTCCAACCGGGCGATCGCCTCTACAGTCCTCCCCAACCCCTCAATCACCTGTGGATTGTGGTCAGTGGTCAGCTGTCGGTGGTGCTGGAGACCCCCGCCGCGGATAAAAGCGGCAAAGCTACCCGCCAAGAAATCCTGCGATTGTCCAGTGGGGAGCTGACTGGCGCACTGCCCGCCATCGCCACCTACCTCTGCCAATCCACTCTGTTGGCCCTGACTGATGCCACCGTTCTGGCCATTCCCCTCGCTGTTCTCAGTCAAAAACTGGCAGACGATGCCGACTTTGCCGCCCCGTTCTATCGGGTAGTAGCCCTCACCCTGCGCCACCAGCTCACCCAATGGGCGGCGCAGATGGGCTACAGCGTGGCCCTGCTCGGCCAGCTCCAGCTCAAGGAAGCCGCGACGGTGTTTGCCGAACTGGCCGACAGCGACCTGGACTGGCTGATGGCGGTGGGGCAAGTGACATCGATCAAACCCGGTACGCCTCTATTGCGCTGCGGTTACCCGGTCGATGCCCTACACCTGTTGCTCGATGGGGCCGTGGGCCTGAGTGCCGCTGAGCAGCCGCCCAATCTGGTCGTGACCGCCCTCATGCCTGACCCAGAGAGAGCTGAGACCGAGTTCGCCCGACTGTCGCGGGGCGATCTGGTGGGTGAAACCCTGCTGCTCGACTCGGCTCCGGCGGCGGTGGGGGCGATCGCCCTGCGCGAGTCTACCCTGCTGACCATTCCCCGCTGGCGATTGCTGGCCAAACTGCTCTACGACCGCCCCTTTGCCGCCCGTCTCTACCGACTGCTGGCCCTGCTGCTGGCCAGCAAGCAGCAGCTCATTCTGCAAAAGCTGGGCGTTTTGGCTCCTAATAGCGATCTCGATGGCCCGCTGCTGGAGCGGGTGGCCCTGGCCGAGGCCCGGTTTGAGTGGCTGGTGCAGCGGCTGAAAGCCCAGGCCCAGTTTTAGATTTTGGATTTTGGATTTTGGATTTGCGCCTTTGGCGGAGTATCTCGCCCAGCAGTAGGGTGGGTCATCGCGATTGGCCCCGGCTCTGTGCCGTCGCTCAACCGCCCGACCCACCACTCATTCAAATCGAGCATCTGGCTATGGGTAAGCGGTGGGTTACGGCGGAGCGAGGGGTTGACGATTGGTGGCGCGAGCAGACGACCGCCTAACCCACCCTACGAATAATTCCGCCTTCTTCGTTCTTCATTCTTCACTCTTCGTTCTTCATTTTTCCTCCTTCTGCCTTTCCCTCGGAGTTTGACCATGGTACCGGCAAAACACAGCAACCTATTTCGCCCCCAGGCGCTGGAGCGCAGCGCCTCTCCCGAGCAGCTCGATCAGCTGGTGCAGGTGGTCAGCCCCAGGCGCTGGCTGGCGCTGACGGCTCTGGGCCTGTTGGTCAGTGCCGGAGCTGGCTGGAGCCTGTTTGGCCAAATTCCCTTAACCGTCACCGGGCAGGGGGTGCTGGTCTACCCCAGCGATGTGGTGATGGCTCAGTCGCCCGGTGCTGGCCCCCTGCGCTCCATAGAGGTGAAGCCGGGGGACTGGGTGAAGGCGGGCGACATTCTGGCGGTACTCGATCAGTCGGAGCTTGAGACCCAGCTGCGGCTGGCCCAGGAGAAGCTGACCCAGCTGCAAATTCAAGACCAGACCGCCCAGCGGTTAAACAGCGAACGGAGTGGGCTGGACGAAGGGGCGATCGCCCAGCAGCGGCGGGCGCTGGAGCAGAATTTGCGATCGCAGCAGTCCCTCACTCCCACCCTGCAAGCCCGCGCCGAAGAGTCGCTGCGCCAGGAGCGCCAGGCCCTGCAGCAGCGGCTTGCCACCCTACAAGCTCGCCTACCCATCTACCAAACCCGCTGGGAAAACTGGCAGCGCCTCGCCGATGAAGGGGCCATGTCCCAAGAAGAAGTGCTGAGCGTGCAGCTGGAGTACCAGGAGCTGCAAAACGAAATTAACCAGGTGGAAACCCAGCTCGAAACCCTCGGGCTGCGCGATACCGAAGCCCAGCGCGACTACCTCGACAACCTCAGCCGTATCACCGACCTCCAGGCCCAGCTCCAGGAACTCGACGCCCGCGCTGCTGCCCAGGCCGAGCAAGACAGCACTACCCTGGCCCAGCGCCAAAAAGAAATCCAAGATACAGAGGCTACCATCGCCCAGCTCACTGAGCAGCTTGGCCGCAACCAGACCATCACCAGCGACCACGATGGCCAGGTGATCGAAGTCATGGCCCAGCCCGGCCAGCGCCTCGACCCTGGCATGCCTGTGGCAATGATTGCCGCCCAGGACGACGACACCCCCCTCACCAGCGTGGCCTTTCTGCCCGTCAGCGAAGGCAAAAAAATCAGCGTCGGCATGGCCCTCCAGGCCACCCCCACCACCGTCAAACGCGAAGAGTACGGCGGCATTCTCGGCACCGTTGACCAGGTTTCCAGCTTTCCCGTCACCCAGGCCGGGGCCGCTCGCCTGGTCGGCCACCCCGACATTCTGCCCGGCATTATGGGCCAGGGGCCGCACATCGCCGTCTTCGCCACCCTGCAACCCGACTACAGCCCCAACAACCCCAGCCAGCTGCGCTGGTCGGCCTCCCCCCAAGGCCCCGACCAGCCCATGACCCCCGGCATGACCACCACCGTCCGCATCACCGTTGAAAAGCGCCGCCCGATTTCCTACGTGCTGCCGATTCTCAAGCAATGGGCCGGGTTTGGGGATGAGGGGGTAGGGGGTGAGGGGGTGATGGGGTGAGGGGGTGATGGGGTGATGGGGTAACAAGTCACCCACCACTCCTCCACCTTCCTACTCCCCCACTCCCCTACTCCCCCACTCCCCTACTCCCCCACTCCCCTACTCCCCACTCCCCTACTCCCCATGCACCCCCTCATCGCCAAACTCAAAGACCGCCTCCGCCGCCCCGACCTGCGGCGCACCCCCACCCTGCTGCAAATGGAAGCGGTGGAATGCGGGGCTGCCTCCCTGGGCATGATTCTCGGCTACCACGGGCGCATTGTGTCGCTGGCTGACCTGCGCCAGGCCTGTGGCATTTCGCGGGATGGCAGCAAGGCGTCGAATGTGCTGAATGCGGCGCGGCTCTACCACCTGGATGGCAAAGGGCTGAAGGTTTCCCTGGAAGCGGTGCAGCAGCTCGAGCGGCCCTACATCGTGTTCTGGAATTTCAACCACTTCTTGGTTGTAGAAGGGTTCCATCGCCAAAAGGTTTATTTGAACGACCCGGCTACCGGCCCGCGCACGGTTTCCCTCGACGAGTTTAGCGAGGGGTTTACTGGGGTGGTGCTGACCTTTGCCCCCGATGCCGAGTTTGAAAGGGGCGGGCAAAAGCGGGATCTGGTGCGATCGCTCCGTTTCCGCCTGCGCGGCTCCTTCCGCGCCTTGGCCTTTTGCTTACTAGCAGGGCTACTACTGGTACTGCCGGGGTTGGCCATGCCCGCCTTTTCCCAGGTGTTTGTTGATCAGGTGTTGATTCAGGGTCGCAGTAGCTGGCTGCGACCGCTGCTGCTGGGCATGCTGGTGACCTCGGTACTGACCGGATTGCTGACCCGATTACAGCTACAAATCTTGCGGCGGCTGCGGATCAAGCTGGCCATGGGCATGTCGAGCGGCTTTTTGTGGCACATTCTGCACCTGCCGGTGAGCTTTTATGACCAGCGCTTTGCCGGGGAAATCAGCAACCGCATCAAGCTCAACGATCGCCTCGCCAGCCTGCTCTCCGGCGAGCTGGCCACCACCGCCATCTCCTGCGTCATGGTGGTCTTCTACGGCCTGGTGATGTGGCAGTACGACTGGGTGCTGACCCTGATTGGCATTGGCTCAGTGGCGGTGAATTTGATCGCCCTGCGCTGGGTGGCCCGCCAGCGCTCCGACACCAATACTCGCCTGATGCAGGAGCAGGGCAAGGTCAGCGGGGTTGCGATCGCCGGTCTGCAAAGCATCGAAACCCTCAAAGCCTCGGGCCTGGAGTCAGACTTCTTCAACCGCTGGGCCGGGTACTACGCCAAATCGCTCAACGCCCGCCAAGAGATGGATCGCATCAACCAGCGCCTCGGCATGCTGCCCGCCTTTCTCTCCGGCCTCAGCGCCATGCTGCTGCTCACCATCGGCGGCTTCCGCGTCATCGACGGTGCCCTCAGCATCGGCATGCTCGTCGCCTTTCAGTCCCTCATCCAGCAGTTTATGCAGCCCGTCAACCAGCTGCTCAAACTCGCAGGCGACTTCCAAGAACTCGGCGGCACCCTCGATCGCCTCGACGACGTGCTTCAGAATCCGGTTGATCCGCTGCTGCCCGGTGGGGGAGTGGGGAGTGGGGGGTGGGGGGGTGATGGAGATGGGGGTGATGGGGGTGATGGGGGTGATGGGGGTGATAAAAATATCGCTGGTAATAGCAATGTGCTTTCTAACAATGCAAAGTCCCAGCTTCCAACCCCACCCTCCCCACCTTCCCCACCCCCTCACTCCCTCACTCCCTCACTCCCTCACATCCCCTCCCCCAAACTCCACGGCTTCCTCGACCTCCACCACCTCACCTTTGGCTACAACCGCACCGCGCCGCCACTGATCGACAACCTCAGTCTCTCCCTCAGGCCGGGGCAGCGGGTGGCCCTGGTGGGCGGCAGCGGCAGCGGCAAATCCACCGTGGCTAAGCTGGTGTGCGGCCTCTATCAACCCTGGTCGGGCGACATCTGCTTCGACGGCCAGCCCCGCCACCAGATTCCCCGCCCCGTGCTGACCAATTCTCTAGCCATGGTGGAGCAAGACATTCTGCTGTTTGCGGGCACCGTGCGCGACAACCTCACCCTCTGGGATACCACTATCCCCGACGCCAATCTGATCCAGGCATGCCGCGATGCCGCCATCCACGACACCATTCTCTCGCTGCCCGGCGGCTACAGCGCCGAACTGCTCGAAGGGGCTGCCAACCTCAGCGGTGGCCAGCGCCAGCGGCTCGAAATCGCCCGCGCCCTGGTCAACAACCCCGCCATTCTGGTCATGGACGAAGCCACCAGCGCCCTCGACACCGAAACCGAGCGCACCATCGACTACAACCTGCGCCTGCGCGGCTGCACCTGCCTGATCGTCGCCCACCGCCTCAGCACCATCCGCGACTGCGACGAAATCATCGTCATGCACCACGGCAAAGTCGTCCAGCGCGGCAGCCACGATGCGCTGCGCGACCAGGAAGGGCCGTATTTGCAGCTGATTCGCAGTGAAGAAGGGTGAGAAAGAAAGTTTTAAGTTCTTAGTTTTGAGTTCTCAATTTAAAACCAAGAACTGCTCCCTTGCCCAACTCCCCAACTCCCTCATTCAAAACTCAAAACTCAAAACTCTCCCCTCCTCCCCACCCTCCCCCATCTCCCCTACCCCCCACTTCCCCCATGCTCACCACCCACACCCCCATCACCTCCCCCCTCCACTCCCTCCGCAGCAACGAGCCCCTCTTCCTTGACGATCCTCAGACCTGCTGGCGGGTTGAAACGGGCACGCTGGCGCTGTTTACAGTCAGTGTGCAATCAGCGGAGCTGACCAGTCGGCGGCGCTACCTGTTTAGCGTTAAGCCGGGGGCGCTGCTGTTTCCGGCGGCGCTGCTGGGGCAAGAGACCCCCTGCCAGCTGATGACGATGCCGCTGGAGGCGGTGAGTTTGAGGCCAATTTCTCTGGCCACGTTGACGGATGAACTGGCCGATCGCCGCACGGCCGCAACTACCCTGGTGACCCTGGAAACCTGGGTACACCGGCTGGGGGCGGCGCTGTCAGACACCGTATCGGCGCGGCTGGCGACGCCGGTTGAGGCCAGCGGGCTGCTGTCGCCCGGAGAAGTGTATCAGCCCCCCCAGGGCGGCATTACCTGGCTGCGGCTGCTGGCTGGGGAGGGGCGACTGCTGGGGCTGGAGCATTTGACGCTGACTCCGGCGGTGGGGCCGATTCCCCTGAGTGGCCACCTCTGGGTGCAGGCGACGGCGATGGTGGAGCTGGAGGTTGGGCTGCCCCAGGGGCGGCGATCGCCAGACGCGATCGTAACCGGGCTCGGGCATCTGCAAAGCTTCGTCCTCAGGGGCATTCAGCACCTGGAAGCGCAGCAGCAGGCGCAAGACTACCAGCGGTTTGAGGCCCGCACCCGGCTGAATGCCCAGGCCGTAAGCCAGACGCTAACGCAGCTGGCGGGGGTGTTTGAGCCTGCCGCCGCCGTTCAGGAACCGCAGGAAAGGCCGTCTGAAGATGCGCTGCTGGTGGCCGCTGGGGCGGTGGGCCGGGCTCTGGGCATTGCCATTCAGCCCCCGGCCCAGTCGGAGGATTTGCGCCGGGTGCGCGATCCGCTGGAGGCGATCGCCCGTTCCTCCCAAATCCGCACCCGCCAGGTAGCTCTGCGCGACGACTGGTGGCGGCGCGACGGTGGCCCACTGCTGGCCTACGCCCGTGAGGATGGTCGCCCGCTGGCGCTGCTGCCCGTGGGGGCGACCCGCTACGAGGTGGTTGACCCCCAGCGGGGTACGCGGGGGCCGTGCGATCGGGCCGTCGCCGAGGGGATTTCCCCCACGGCCCACACCTTTTACCGCCCGCTGCCCTATCAGCTCAAGCCGGTGCAGCTGCTTCAGTTTGCGCTCCAGGGGCACCGGCAGGAACTGGTGGTGGTGGCCGTGGCCAGCATCGCTGCCACCCTGCTGGGCATGGTCACCCCCCAGGCCACGGGTATTCTGATCGACCAGGCCATCCCCAACGCCGACCAGACCCTGCTGGTGCAAATTGCCTTTGCCCTGCTGGCCACCACCTTTGGGGCCACCCTGTTTCAGCTCACCCAGGGCATTGCCCTGATGCGGATTGAGTCGTTTGCCGACAGCAGCACCCAGGCAGCCGTGTGGGACCGGCTGCTAAAGCTGAAAACCTCCTTCTTTCGCGGCTACTCCATTGGCGATTTGAGCGCTCGGGTGTCGTCCATCAGCCAGATTCGCCAGCGGTTGGGCAACACCCTGCTCAAGAGCCTGTTTTCGAGCCTATTTTCGCTGCTGAATCTGGGGCTGCTGTTTTACTACAGCGTACCCCTGGCGCTGATTGCCGCCGGGGTGGCCCTGCTCAATATGGCGGTCACCGTGGTCTCGGGGGTGCTGACTCTAAAGAAAATTCGCCCCCTCCACGACCAGCAGGGCAAGCTGTTCGGCATGATGGTGCAGATGATCAACGGCGTGGCCAAGTTTCGGGTGTCCGGGGCCGAAACCCGCGCCTTTGCCTACTGGGGCCGTCAGTACAGTCAAGAACTGCGGCTGACCCTGGCCTCGGAGGGCATTGAGGACAATTTGACCGTGATCAACAACCTGCTGGCGGCCCTCACCCCGGCGGTGCTGTTTGCCTTCGCCACCGGCATGATTCAGCAGTCGCAGGCGGGGGATGGCGGCTTTTCCACCGGCACATTTCTCGCCTTTAACGCCGCCTTTGGTACGTTCATTGGTGGGGCCACCAGCCTCAGCAGCACCGTGATTGATGTGCTCGATGTGCTGCCGATCTGGCAGCGGGCCGAACCCATTCTCGCTGCCCAGCCCGAGGTTGACCCCCACAAGGCCGACCCAGGGCGGATCTCGGGCCAGGTGACGGTGAGCAACGTGGGCTTTCGCTACCGCTCCGACGGGGATCTGATTTTAGACGGGGTCACCCTCGCCATTGAGCCGGGAGAATTTGTCGCCCTGGTCGGCCCCTCAGGGAGCGGCAAGTCGACGCTGTTTCGACTGCTGCTGGGCTTTGATGCACCGGAGGTGGGCACAGTCTACTTCGACGGGCAGGATATGGCAGGACTCGACCTCAACGCCCTGCGGCGACAGTTTGGCGTGGTGCTGCAAACCAGCCGCCTGATGTCGGCCTCAATTTTTGAAAACATCGCCAGCAGCGCCCGCATCACGATGGAAGAAGCCTGGGAGGCGGCCCAAATGGCGGGGCTGGCCGACGACATTCTCTCGATGCCGATGGGTATGCACACGGTGGTGAGTGAGGGGGGCACAAATCTCTCGGGCGGGCAGCGGCAGCGGCTGCTAATTGCCCGCGCCCTGGCCCTGCGCCCCCGCATTCTGCTGTTTGATGAAGCCACCAGCGCCCTGGATAACCGCACCCAGGCGATCGTCAGCGAAAGCCTGGAGCGGCTGCGGGTGACGCGCATTGTGGTGGCCCACCGCCTCAGCACCATTCGCAACGCCGATCGCATCTACGTGCTCGAAAAAGGTCGTTTAATTCAGCAGGGCAGCTTTGAGGAGCTGGCCGCTGAAGAGGGGTTGTTTAGCCAATTGATTAAGCGCCAGCAGGTGTAGACTGTGGATCCAAGCCGCAAGACTAAAATCTCGCGACTAAACAGGTGAGTTCAAGCTCAAAGAGTGACAAAAAATTGTTTCTCGCCAGAATCCTAGTACTTAACCAAGCTGATTTTGACAGGGGCCAGCCGTTCTGGGTGCAGGGTGCAAGGTATATGGTCTACGGCTCGCCTTGAACCTGAAACCTTGAACCGTATACCCCACCGACCCGTCATCTTTAGCTTGGCAGTCTACTAGGTACCTAAGGGTAGGCCTTAAAATTTAAGTTAGACGCATCCAGCATTAACCGTTAAGGAGCGCTCAAATGGCTGTAATTGTTGAAGTTAGCGAAACCGGAACCATCCAACTCCCACCTCAGGTCTTAGATGCTATTCGGCCAAACACACGATTTCGCATTGAAGTGAGTGATGAGAATCGTCTGATTCTATTTCCTGTTGGGTCTGGTCTACCCTTTTGGGCAACAGCCACCCCCCAAGAGCGAGCTGAGCGCTGGCATCAGTGGGTTCAGAGTCACAAAAATGGCCCTAACTTACCTGATGAAGCCTTGAGACGAGAAAATATCTACGATTAATGGCCGATTATTTGCTCGATACCAATATTTTGCTTAGAAGCAGCGATTCTAATTCGCCCTGGCAAGCCTTGGCAGGAAGCGCAGTGGCACAGCTCTTGAACCAAAACCACCAGCTATGGGTCACCAGCCAAAATCTAGTTGAGTTTTGGGTCGTCGCTACTCGTCCAGTCAGTGTAAATGGACTAGGTTGGGACGTTGACCAAACCCATGCCGAGATTGAACAGATATTGAGTCAGTTTCCGCAGCTTAAGGAAAACTCCAGAATTTTCTCTTTCTGGCATCATCTAGTCAAGACTTACCAGATCCGAGGAAAACGGGTTCATGATGCTCGATTGGTTGCAGTCATGTTAACCCACGGTGTAACGCATTTATTGACCTTTAATCCAGATGACTTTAAGACTATGCGTGACATCGTTGTTGTGCACCCGGAAACTATAACAGAACATGACTCACAAGAACTTTAGATGGACTGTTTCAATTCGGGTTTAGAGAAGATAACCTCTTCGTAGAGGTCAGCGATCGCCCCTTCCCAACCCACGCTGGCCAGCGACACCTGTTCGCCCTCGCAGTGAGGATGCAACACCCACAATCCCTCAGCATTGCGGCGAAACACCTCCACCTGTTGCCGGGTTTGAGAAATTAGCATGTACTCTTGCAGGCTCTCCAGGTGGCGGTAGTCGGTAAATTTATCGCCCCGTTCAAAGGCTTCGGTGCTGTCGGAGAGCACCTCAACAATGAGGCAGGGATGGCGCTTAAAGGTGCTGGAAGAAAGATCGCGATCGTCGCAGGTGACCATCACATCTGGATAGTAAAAGCGGTTTAGCACCTCAATACGGGCTTTAACATCGGCGAAATAGGCGCGGCATCCAGTTCCTTGCAAATGCGCCCTAAGTAGCGCATACAAATTACCAGCAATCTGATTATGGGCATCGGTGCCCCCTGCTATGGCATAGACCTCGCCATCGCGGTACTCGTGCTTGATGGGGCTGGTGGCTTCTGCCGCCAGGTACTCTTCTGGGGAGATATAGCTGAAGGCTGAAGCAACAACCATAGTCATCCTCTGAACACAGCGCGATAGCTCAATCCTAACGGCTCAAGCTGTCAGCGCGCACCGGAGAACCAGCCCTTACAAAGTTGTGCAGACAGCGTGGCACAAAAGTGAATCGGTTCACCTTGGCCAGACCTATATGCTCTAGCTACTTTCAGGATTTAACCTATGCGCCGTACATATTTGTTTGGTCTATTGGCTTCTTCCTGGCTGCTAGCTACGATCGCGCCCACACTCCCCACAGCAGCCCAACCCCCTATTTCTCTGGCAGAACAGCCCGCCTCAGCGGGGTCGATCGCCGGGGTCAATCAGCTGATGGCCGAAGGCTATCAGCAGCTCTACACCAGTCAACTCCAAGGCGCGATCGCATCATTTCAGCTCACCCTAGTGCAGTGTCAGCAGAGCCAAAATCGCTCGGGAGCCGCCGCCGCCCTGCTGGGATTGTCAGAATCGTACCTCTGGTCGTGGCAGTTTGAAGACCAGCTAGAAACCGCCCAGCAGGCCCTAGAGATTTATCAAACCCTGGCCGATCGCGCTGGGGAAGCCGCTGCCCTTCATGCCGTGGGAGATGCCCAGCTCAATCTGGGCCAGTATGACGAGGGCATTGCCAGTCTGCAACGAGCGCTGACGCTGCGCCAGGCGGTGCAAGACCAGTCGGGGGAAGGCTGGACGTTGGGTCTGATCGGCATTGGCCAAACCAAACAGGGCGATGCGGCCCAGGGCTTGGCCACGATGCAGCAGGCGATCGCCATTCTCAATGCCCCCGTAGACCCGGCCCTAGAGCAGCGCCAGCAGTACCAGCGCAGCGTGATTTTGGCCTGGCTGGGGCACGCCCAGGGGCAGGAGGGCGACTATGAAACAGCGGTGGCCACCTTGCAGCAGGCCCTGGAGCTGGCCCGCACCCTGGGCAACCGTTCCCTCGAAAGCCTGGCGCTGAAGTTTTTGGGCGATCTGCAAAAGGAGCGGGGCGAGTTTACCGAGGCGATCGCCAGCTACGAAGCTGCCCTGGTCGCTGTGCAGGCCCTCAACAATTCGGCGGCGGTGGCCGACGGCTACACCCGCATCGGCAATCTGTACTACGCCCAAGAAAATTACGACGAGGCGCGAACGGCCTATCAGCATGCGCTCGATCTTTACGATAGTCTGGGCGATCGCAGTGCCCAAGCCTGGCGATTGTTTGACATTGGCCATACCTACAAGCAGCAAAAACAGTACCAACCGGCCCTAGAGGTTCATCGGCAGGCCCTGGCTCTGTTTCAGGCAGAGGAAAATGCTGTCGGCGAGCTTAGACTGCTCAATACACTTGGCTACACCTACGAAGCCCTGGGGGACTACGACCAGGCCAGGTCGTACTTTCAGCGGCAGATCGATCGCGCTCAGCAGGTCAGCAACGTCAGCCAAGAAGCCTTTGGGTTTTGGGGTGTGGGTTCCACCTACCTCGGCCAGGCCCAGCGCCTCTACGCCGACGAAGCGTATGCAGAATCGGTGGCGGCGGCCCAGCAGGCGATCGCGCCCTACCAGCAAGCGATTGACCTGGCGCAGGTTGCAGAGTTTAACCCCGCCCTCACGGGCTCCCTGGTCACCTCTGCCCAAGTTGTCTATTCCACCCAGGGCCTTGCCTTTGACCAACTGCGCCAGTTTCCTGAGGCGATCGCGGCCCATCGGCAGTCCCTTGAAATTTTAGAGGCTTACCGCGATCGCATGCCCGAGGCCAAATATCTTGCCCAGCGCCAGGGCGCACTCATGCAGCTGGGGCTGGCCCATTACAACAGCGGTCAATACGCCGAAGCGATTACGGCCTTTCAGGGTGCTGCACAGCTGGCCGAACAGCTTAACGACCCCGCTCGGCAAATGTCGGCCCTCAGCCTGGAATCGAGTAACCACGCCTACCTGGGCGACTATGCCCAGGCGCTGGCTGTGGCCCAGCACATCATGGCGATCGCCACTGAAAAGCTGCCCGACGATGCCGCCGCCCGGCTAAAGGCCCTCACCAAGCTGGGCCAGGCTTACCACAATCTGAGCCAGTACCCGGCAGTGCTAGAGCACTACCAGCAGGCGCTGTCGATCGCCCAATCCCTCGGCGATATCGATACCGAAATTTCTCTGCTCAACAACATGGCTACGGTCTACTCGGCCCAGGGCAACTATCGCCAGGCTCTGGAAACCCAGCAGCAGGCCATTGACCGACAGCAGGAGGCGATCGATGCCCTGCAAACCAACAGTGCCGAGAGCTTCAAACAGTTCTGTAGCAAATACCCTGCTACTGCGGGTTCTGTAATTCGTCAGCAGTGCCTGGAGGTTTACCGCTACGGCTTGGCTGTGGGTCTAAACAACCAGGTTTCTTACTATCAAACTTTGGGGCGTTATCGAGAGGCGATCGCTGCCTACGACCAGGCGTTAGCCATTGCCCATGAGTACAAAAATCTTGAGCTAGAGACGTCTCTGCTGCTCAACATCGGCGGCGTTCACGACGAAATGGGCAACTATGCCGAGGCCATAGCCGCCTACGAAGGTGCCCTAGCCATTGCCTTGACCACCGGCAGCCGCCCAAACCAAGGTATTGCCCTCAACAACCTGGGCCGTACCCATAGCGAAAAAGGCGACTATCCTCAAGCCCTGGAATCGTATCAGCGCAGTCTGCAACTGGCTCAGGCCATCGACAGCCCATCCTCTGTATCCACGGTTCTGGGCAATCTCGGTGCGGTTTACAGTGCCCAGGGCAGAGTAGATGAGGCCCGCGATGTCTATGAACAGGCCCTGGCGATCAACCAGGAATTAGGGCTAGACCTCACCACTAGCCTCAACAATCTGGCGGTCTTGGACTCCGATCAAGGGCGCAGCGGCGAAGGGTTAGAGAAACTACAGCAGGCGCTGGCGATCGCCCAAGCAGCGGGTAATCGCCTCTCAGAGGCCACCGTTTTAGGCAATATGGCCGACATCTACTCGGGCCAGGGCAACTACAGCCGCTCCCTGGAGCTGAGGCAGCAGTCGATCGCTATCTACCGAGAAATCGGGGCGCGATCGAGCGAAATCAGCGGGCTAATTGGCCTGGGGCGCGTGTATCATTCCCTGGGTCAGTACGACCAAGCCCGCGAGTTTCACCAGCAGGCGCTAGAGCTCAGCCGCACGGTGGGCCAGCGCTCCAACGAAGCCCTTGCCCTGGGCAACCTGGCTAGAACTGACCTTCACCAGGGCCAGCTTTCCCAGGCTCAGGCTCTTTACGAGCAGGGCCTAGCTCTAGCCCGTGACATCGGCGAGGTCAACACCGAGGCAGCGCTTTTGGATGCTTTGGGCCGCACCTACGATCGCCAGGGGCAGAGCGATCGCGCCATCGCCACCTACCAGCAGGCCCTGGTACTGGCGCGTCAGACGGGCTTTCGGCTGGCCGAATCTAGCATTCTGCGCGGGCTGGGGGTTGTCTACGGCAGGCAGGGCCGACAAAATGAGGCGTTGGCAGCCTTTCAGCAGGCGCTGACCATTCAGCGGCAGATCGATGAACCGGCGATCGAGGCACAGACCCTGGCCAGTTTGGGCGAGCTGCTGGCGGCCCAAAACCAGCCCGAGATGGCGATCGCCTTCTACAAACAGTCGGTCAACCTCACCGAGGGCATCCGTGCCAGCCTGGGTACCCTGCCCGCCGACCTGCAACAGTCGTACACCGACAGCGTGGCCGACACCTACCGCACCCTGGCCGACCTGCTGCTGCAACAAAACCGCGTGCTCGAGGCCCAGCGGGTGCTGGATCTGCTGCGGGTGCAGGAGCTAGACGACTACTTGCACAACGTGCGCAGCACCGAGCAAACCGCCACCGGGGTAGACCTGTGGGAGCCCGAGCAGCGCATTCTTGACCTCTACGAGCAGACCATTGCCGAAGGGGCCGAGCTGGCCCAGCTCCAGGCAAAAGCCTCCCTAACAGAGGCCGAGACCCAGCGACGCGACGAGCTGCTGACCCGGCAGGATGAGCTGCGCAGCGTTTTTCAAGACTTTCGCGATCGCGACGATGTGCGGGCGGCGATCGCCCAGCTGCGCACCAGCACCGACGGTCAAAACATCGAGCTGAGCCACTTTAACCAGCTGCAAAACAGCCTGGCCAGCCTCGACACCAACGCCGTGCTGCTCTACCCACTGATCTTGCCCGATCGCCTGGAGCTGGTGCTGATCACCCCCTATAGCGCTCCCATTCGGCGGCCCGTACCTGTCGAATCGGCTGAGCTAAACCGCGCCATTGTCGAGCTGGGCCAGGCGCTCAAAGACCCTCGCCTCAACGCCCAAGCCCCCGCCCAGCGGCTCTATCAGTGGGTGGTCGCGCCCATTGCAGACGACCTAGCGGCGGTCAATGCCGAAACCATTATCTACGCCCCCGATGGCCCGCTGCGGTACATTCCGCTGGCGGCGCTGCACGATGGCGAGGGCTGGCTGGCCGAGCGCTTTGCCGTCAGCCACATTACTGCCGCCTCGCTGGTCGATTTTACCGCTCGACCCACCTACCAACCCGACAACCTGGAGCTGCTTGCCGCCGCCTGTGTGCAGTGCAGCTTTGAGAATATCAACGGCTACCGCTTTGGCGATCTGCCCAACGCCGGGGTCGAGGTCGAAACCCTGGCGGCGCAGATTCCCAACACCGAGCTGCGGCTGAACGAGGCCTTTAGCGCCCGCGACCTGCGCGCCCTCATGGGCCGGTTTCCCATCGTGCATCTGGCTACCCACGCCAAGTTTGTACAGGGCCAGGGCAGCGAGTCGTTCATTGTCACGGGCGACGGCGGTTCAGTCTCCCTGCGCGAGATGCAGGCCTGGAATCTGGACGCCGACCTGGTGGTGCTGAGCGCCTGCGAAACCGCCCTCGGGGAGGCGCAGCTGGGCAGCGGGGTCGAGATCCTCGGCTTTGGCTACCAGATGCAGACCGCCGGGGCCAAGGCGGCGATCGCCTCCCTCTGGCAGGTCAGCGACGGCGGCACCCAGGTCTTGATGAATGCCTTTTACGCTGCGTTGCAGGCAGGCTACCCCAAAGCCGAGGCGCTGCAACTGGCCCAGCAGGCGCTGATCGACGGCGATTTTACGATTGAAGGGGCGGGCGATCGCGCCGACATCACCCTCGTCACCGCCCAAGATGGCCTATCCAGGGCCGTCGGCGACAACCTCAGCCATCCCTACTACTGGGCACCGTTCATTCTCATTGGTAATGGGCTGTAATACGGGCAAAGCCCTCAAGATTTGGATAACTTCGCCCCACCCAGCCATACGTTCTTGTGAACGCTACCGCCTTCGGCATCTCTGCCCCCAGTCTTTTAGCCCTAAAAGGAATCCTCCCATGACACGCTGCTTCAAGTCTCTGGCGATCGCCGCTAGCCTGCTCACCCTAGCCCTCACCGGCTGCGGCAAAACCACCGCCCTCAGCCCCAGCCAGCTGGCCGAGCAAAACAAGCCCGGTACCTTGATCATTCAAACCGTTCACAAGGCCGAGTTTTCGGTACCCGACTACGACCTCAACGAGGGCAAGATGGCCCAGCTCGCCCAGGCTCTGGGCAAAAAAGTGGCCAGTGGCGAATACACCTCTGATCAGCAGGTGATTGTCGCCATCATTCAAGCGGTATTGGCCGACCCCCTGGCCTACTTCACCCCGATCTCAACGCGGGTGCAAGAGCAGGCTGAAATCAGCACCACCGGCTCGGCCCTGGCGGTCACCGAAGATGGCTACCTGGTCACCAACGCCCACGTCGTCTCTTCAGAACAGGACGACATTAAGGCGCTGCTGGCCGACAGTGCCCTCGAAGAAGTTGCCGTCTCAAGCTGCAAATCGCTGTGGAATGACTTCAGCGACGGCGGCTACCAGGAGGCGATCGGGGCGCTGATGGGCACCCAGGAGTTTGTGCAGCTCTGCCTGCAAGCCCACGCTAAATACTTCGCCCACTACATGTCCCTCGATGCCCTAGATACTAAAATTTATGCGGCTATGGGGGCCACCGCCCGCGACCAAATCGTCGAAAAGGGCCACAAAGCCACCGTCAAAGCCATTGGCGAACCCGCCCCCGGCAAAGACGTGGCAATTCTCAAAATCGAGGCCACCCACATGCCCACCGTGGCCCTGGGGGATGACAAAGCCCTGGCGGCGGGCGATCGCATGTTCATTCTCGGCTACCCCGGTGCCGGGGTAATCGACGAGCAAGAAGCGGTCGAGGCCTCCCTCACCGCCGGGCTGGTCAGCGCCCGCAAAACCATGGCCGACGGCTGGGATATTTTGCAAACCGACGCCGCCATGAGCAGCGGCAACAGCGGTGGCCCCGTGTTTAACGAGGCGGGTGAGGCGATCGGCATCGCCACCTTTGCCAAGGTTGACCCCTCCACGGGCAGCCAGGTGCAGGGGGCCAACTTTGTCATCCCCATGGGCGTCGTCAACGAATTTTTGACCCAGGCCAATGTGGAGCCTGCCCCCAGCGGCGTCTCTCAGCTCTACCAAACGGCGGTCACCCAGTTTGAGCGGGGTCAGTACAAGCGCGCCCTGGCCAGCTTTCGCCAGGTCAGCGAGCTCAACCCCAGCTACCCCTACGTGCAGGGCTACCTGAGCAAAACCCAGACTGCCCTCAACCAAGACGCCAAAGGTGCTGTATCTCTCGGAAGTATCGTGGCAGGCGGCCTTGTCGTGACGTTGCTGGGGGCAGGCGGCGCTGTTGTGGGCCTGCGGCGAGGCATGGTGAAACTGTCCAAGCTCAACGTCCACTAGGGGTTTCAAACTACCCTGCCGTCTACTCTACAGCCGCATGGAGGGAGTCCAGCTTCCCCCCTGCGGCTGTTGTCGCGTGACAATGCGCCGCCCCCCGTTTATTCCACTAGAACCAGCCTGTTTTCAGGACAAATTCTATTTATCCATATCCGGTTTTTAGGGGCATTGCACTGCAATATTCCCTACGAGATTCCTGTTTTAAATTGAGGTTTTCCAATGCGGATTTAGTGGAAGGTATTGGCCCTTGAACAATGGATAGCCGAGACGGCTATCCCATAAGTTTTTTTCCTAAGCCCAAGAGGTCAGCCTCTTGGAGGATGGGCCTCTGGCCAGTTCTGACCCAAACGTGAATAAGCCGGGCTAAAGAAGCGGCAGAGCCGCAAAACTAAATTTGGTGCGTCGCCCTGCGGGTAGTTTAAAACCTTGCTCAATCGAGCGCTGTTCGCGTTGCAAACCAAGCGTGGATGAAAAGGGTTTGGAAGAACAACACTGGAGTAGTGAAGCCCCCCGCCACAATGATGGCTTCAATGTCTGGCGGGGTCAAAGCCGCCATGTGCAGCTGCCAGGCAGCGCGAGTCTTTTCGATGTCTGCTTCACTCCAGCCAGAGCCACCTAGCATGCGCAGCCAAACCTCAAACAAGCTTTGATGAACCGGCGGTGCCAGACCTAAAACCAGATCAGAATTGATCAAAATTCCGCCCGGACGCAGGCGATGCGCTATCTGACTGAAAAAGTGGCTCCGATCTGCCGCTTCTTTAAAGAATTGAGACACCAAAAGGCAGGTTGCCGCGTCAAAGGGGGCCGAGGTGGGCAGCGAGTCAAGATAGCCAGCATGAAATGTGCAGCGCGAGGCGATGCCATGTTCTGCGGCTTTTTGGCGGCAGATGTCGAGCATTGCAGGGGCAGGCTCGACCGCCGTAAACCGACAGTGGGGAAAGGCTTGGGCCAGGGCAATCATCTCTGTTCCGGTACCGACGCCGACGCACAAAATCTGCGCCTCAGACGATAGATCGGCCAAAATCAGGCGGATTAACGAAAAGAGCGCATCTCGCCCCGCCGCCCAGAGAGCGGTTTTCTCGTCGTAGGCAGCCGCAACGTTTTGATCAAACAAAATGGGTGACGGTTGATTTTGCATGGTGACAGATGTGTTGTAGCACAGCCCAACGCCCGTTTCGATTGGCTACACAGCGCGGCTGATAGTCTAGCATTGCATAGTTAGGATGCTTGATGCCTTTGACCGCAGCTTTCGAGCCTTAATGCAATAGAAGAAACTCCAGTCACGCCGACAACTCCCCACCATCCTCGTCCCAGCCGTGGAAATTCTCCTAGGGGAGCTTTATCAAAGCTTGCCCTTGTCTCTTGATGCTCTAAATAGTGAACTTTATTTGCATCCTGCCAGCCTACCTGAACACAGAAAAGGTTCCAGCTTTGGCCACTGGACTGAGGCCTACCGCATTGTTGCCAAATGTTTTTTTGAATACTAAAACCAAACTTATTATTACTGTATTTGACCCACAAGCGATCTATTGTCAGCAAGTCTACGCACGGCAGTTCGAATAGTTCTTTTTGAGTGAACCAGGTGCCCGACTTTTTACCCACTGCCCGCATCATAACTTCGTAGGTTTCACGATCTGCTTCTCTCCATTTTCCTGCTTTCAGCAAGTCCCGGAGTTTGCGGTAGTCAATTCCTTTTTCAGAACTCAGGTCATCTTTGGGCTCTGGTGGTTTACCAATGTCGATGGTAGTAGGGGACGCCCACACGACAGCGTCTAGATTAGCAGCAGTTTGGGTATTGATAGCCTGGGCAGTATTGAGGGGCACTAACGGTCTAATGCCGGTAATACCCCAAACAAGCTGCACCAGTGGCGGCGGCTCTTGCATACGAAAATCAACCCAGTGCCGGTTGCGCAAAAAAATTGGTAGTTTGGGTTGCTGCGGCGCATTTGGTAGCATCACCGGAATTACTGGACATTTTCGGCTAATGAATTCCTGCAAAAAAGCGTAGATTTCTTCGCTTTGCCAAGGACCAAGACCCTGCTGACCGACAAACACAGCAGCAGCTTTAATGTTTTCAATTTGCTGCTCCAGAGAAAATTGCCAAATGGCACCGGGCTGAAGTTCCCATACATCAAGCCACGGGCTGAGGTCATTTTGCCGCAGTTGTTGAGCAATCTCGATAACGGCGGGTTTGTCTTCACTGTTGTGACAGAGAAAAACGTCAAACTGCTGCTCGGTCATGTGTCTTTTGCCTCAGTCGCCCCTCGCCTTTGACTAAACAGAGTTTAGTGTATGAAATTATGAATGGTGCACTACTCACGCGAATGAACCCTACGCCTTCTGATCACTTGGCTTTCGCTTCCAGGGTTTCAAGGCGGCTCTTGAGTTCCTGGTTAGATTTTTTCAGGTCGTCGAGTTCCTGGCGCAGCTTTTCGACGGCTTTGTCTTTGCCGATCGCCTTTTGTACCTGCTGCACGGCCTCTTGGGCGCGGCGGCGCACGCGGCCATCGGGGGTGTGGTCGGCCAGACTTTGTAGAATGCCGATCGCCCGCCCGGTCTCGATGGCGCTCAGGCCCGCCACCGCCGACACCTGGGTGAGAAAGAAGCTCTCGTGGGCAATGGTCTCTAAGCGGTCTAAAATGCGCTCCACATTGGGCTTGCTCTGGGCTTTCGAGATTGAGCCCAGGGAGCGAATCGCCGCCAGCCGCAGGGCCTGGGGAACGCCGGGTTCGGTGTATTTCAGCAGCAGCTCCAGCGCTTTCTCGGAGGCTTTGAACTGGCTGAGGGCGGCGATCGCCCCCGAGCGCACCGTCTCATTCCAGCCCTGACGCTCTTTTAGAATGCTCTCCAGCAGCGCCAGGGTTGGCCTGTCTTTGGCTTTGCCCTCCAGGTCAGCGGCCCCGACCTTGCCCAACGAGCGAATGGCGGCGGCTTCGACGTAGTAGCTGGGGTCACCGTTCTCGGCGATGCCTTTGAGCGCCTCGTAGCTCTCGGCGGTTTTGATGTCGCCCAGGGCCTCTACCACGGCGCGGCGCACGCGGGCTTCGGCGTCGTCGAGTCCTTTGAGTAACCCCTCCACCGCTTGATCCAGTTTCACCGAGGCCAGCTGCTCGGCCACCTCGGCCCGCACACCCCAGAAGGGGTCATCGGTGAGGGCTTGGGTAAGCGCCTGGACGGCTTCGAGATTGCCCTTCTTGGCCAGGGCGATCGCCGCCTCAATCCGCGACAGCGGGTCGGGGTCGTGCTGGAGCTGAGCCTTGAGTTCGGCCACCGGGTACTCCAGCTCGACGGTTTTGAGGTAGTGGTTGCCCACGTCAAAGCTGATGAAATCGGGCTTTTTGTCTAACGGAAAGAACAGGGCCTGCTCCCGCTCGTGGATGCGCACCGTGAAGGGCTTGACCTCAACCCCAGGGGCTTTGCCCTTGCTGAGGTAACCAAAGCCGATGGGAATGCGCAGGTCAAACAGGCCGCTGGTGCTGCTGGTGTCGCCGTCCTTGGCCTGGGTCTGGGTGACAGTGAGCTTGGCCAGGTGGCTGTCCCCATCCCAGCTGTAGGCGACTTTGTAGTCGGGGTGGCCGCCGCGCAGCACGTACTGATCAAACAGGGGCCGGAGGTTGCGCCCGGTGGCCCGGTCGATCGCCCGCAGCAGGTCGATGGTCTCCACGGTCTGGTGGGCGTTGTCCTGCACAAAGGTGTGGATGGCTTTCCAGAACAGGGCATCGCCTAGCTCGGCGCGGATCATGTGGTAGACGCAGGCCCCTTTTTCGTAGATATGGCGGTCATAGAGCTCGATCGCCTCGCGGTACACGTGGGTGACCATGGGGCGACGGTAGCGGCTCTTGTCTTCGTCTAAATAGCTGCGGGCCTCGCCCAGGCGGTAGTAGGCGGCCTCGTCGGGGCCGTACTCCTGCTCCGTCCACATCACCTCGGAGTAGGTGGCCATGCCCTCTTTTACCCAGGCGTGGCTCCAGTGGTTGATCACCAGCAAATCCCCGAACCACTGGTGGGCCAGCTCGTGCACCACCAGCGACTCAGAACCGCGATTGTCTAAGGCAGCGCGTTCGTCCAGCAGGCAGCGATCGGTGAGAATCGTCACCGAGGTATTTTCCATGCCGCCAAAGATGAAGTCGGCGGCGCACACCTGGGCGTACTTGGGGAAGGCGTAGCGGTAGCCGTACTTTTCGCTCAAAAATTCCACCATGCGCGGCGTCTTGCCCATGGTGATCTGGCCCTGGTCCTGGCGACCTTTCTCCACGTAGTAGGTAACGGGAATATCCTGCCACTGGTCTTGGATGACGTCGAACTCGCCCACGGCCAGGGCCATGAGATAGGTGGGGTGCACTTGCTGCTGCTGCCAGTGGAAGATCTTGTGGTCGCCGTCTGCCTGGGTTTCGATCAGCTCGCCGTTAGAGACCACCTGGTACTGGGCGGGCACCCGCACCCGGATCTCTGAGGTGGAGAGCATGCCCGGATAGTCGAAGCAGGGAAACCAGAAGCGCGAGTCTTCGTCTTCCCCCTGGGTCCACACCTGCACGGGTTTGTCGGGGTAGTGCTGGTCGGGGCCAATGAAGTAGAGGCCGCGCTCGGGCTGCACCAGGCGGTAGGCGATCGCCACCGTAAAGCTCTCCCCGGCTACAGTCGGATTCTCTAGGCGAATGTGGAGCTGCTCACCGTCGTAGTCAAACTCTTGCCGGGCACTGCCCACTGTGACCGACTCGATCTTCTGGTTCACCGCGTCCAGCGTTAGACTCTCTACGCCATCGCGCACCGGGTTGATGCGAATTTTGCAGGTGCCTGTGCAGATTTTTTGCTCCAGATCCAGGCTCAAGTCCAGGGCGATGTGCTCCACCTGACCGGGGCGATCGGGGTTGTAGTGAGGTTTTGCCCCCGGCATTTCAAACGACTTGTAGCCGTTGTTGTCGTCTTGCAGGCGCTTGAACGTGCGGTGGGCATTGGGCATGGGATCGATGAACCTTTGGGTGACGTTTTGGGTGACGTTGTCGCTCTACAGTCAGGGGCAGAGTTAAGGTGCCTAAAACAGACTTGTTCCCCTGGCCTAGAGCCATCCTACTCTGAATTACTCTAGACCGTAGTCAGAGTGACATTGCTTAAGCAGAGCGGCTCTGCAAACCGGCCTGCGGTCGTGGCGGCCCGCCCCTGAGGCTGGCTCCAGTTCCTGTGGTGTCGGCCTTGGGCCAGCCCGGCATCTCTGCCGCCAGTGTTTTATGGAACACTTTTTGTTCGGTGGTCTATCCTTACAGTGATTGGAAATGCACGATGGGTTTCCTATGGCAACCACTACCGAACCGTCTACGGGCAGCCGCAGCCGTGGCTCAGAAGACTATCCCCTCAGCCCGGTGCCCGAGGCGGCGCGGCGATCGCTCATCTCCCTGGCCCCAATTTTGGTGGGCTTTACCCTTTACTCGGGCACCCTGTTTGCCGGTGGGTTAGTTGGCCCCTCGTTTCAGTTTTGGCCCAACCTGGTGGGGCTGATTGTCATCGGCAACCTCATTCTGGGGCTGTACGCGGCGCTGTTGGGCTATATTGCGGGCAAAACCGGGCTCTCGACGGTGCTGATGGCGCGGTTTAGCTTTGGCAACGTGGGCTCGCGCTGGGTCGATTTTATTCTGGGTTTCACCCAGATTGGCTGGTACGCCTGGGGCTCGGCGCTGATGGCCCAGCTGCTCAACACCCTGGCCGGGGTGCCCGCCTCGTGGAACTGGCTGATTATTCTGTTCTTTACCTACGCCTTTTGCTCGACCGCCTACTTTGGCTACAAAGCGATGGACTGGCTGAGCCGTCTGGCGGTGCCCGCCATGGTGGTGCTAATGGCCATGAGTCTGTCGGTGGCCTCGCGGGATGTGGGCGGCTTTGAGGGCTTACAGCAGGCGGCGATCGCCGATCCCCTGCCCCTGGGCGCGGCGATCACCATCATTGTCGGTACCTTTGTCTCGGGCGGCACCCAGGCCACCAACTGGAGCCGGTTTGCCAAGACCGGCAAAATGGGCTTTATCGCCACCCTGATTGCCTTCTTTTTGGGCAACGGATTTTTGATTTTTTCGGGGGCATTTTGCGCCAAGGTCTACGGCGAGCCCGACATTGTCCAGGCCCCCCACCAGCAGGGCCTGCTGGTGGGGGGCCTGGTGCTGTTCTTTTTGAATATGTGGACTACCCAGGACAACACCATCTACGCCTTCTCCATCGCCGGGTCGAATATGTTTCGCAGTAGCCGCCGCACCCTGTTTGTGCTGGGGGGCGCAACCATTGCGCTGCTGATGGCCTGGGGCGGCATTTACGAAATGCTGGTGCAGTACCTGATTTTGCTGGGCACGTTTATTCCCCCCATTGGCGGCATTGTCATGGCCGACTACTGGATCTACCGCCGGGGACAGTTTCCGGCCCTCGACGACCCCCAGCCTGCCTTCAACTGGGCCGGGGTGATCGCCTACGTGGGCTCCTCGGCGATCGCCTACCTGACGGGCCAGGCAGACTGGGGGATTGTGCCGATCAACGGCGTGGTGTCGGCCCTGGTGCTGTACGTCGTGCTGAGCCGGGTGCTGCCGTCCGCGCGATCGGCGGTTTAGAACGTTGCAGGCGGCCCGGTACCTAATCAGGGTCAGCACTTAATCCAGAAATCATGACCGGCTGGCCTGGCAGAGGCCGAGGTTTTCAGGTTCACGGCGGGCTTGAGCCCTGGGCCCTACCTCCTGGGCTCTACCCATCCACCGTCGGCCTGGCGGATCACTCAGTCCCCAGGGCTGTTTCTCTAGATAGAGATACCGGAGCCAGCTAAGTGACTATGCTGGGAGCCTACTTTTATTTTCACGGTAACAACTGCCATGCCTACCTCGGTCGAAGCCTCAGATTCTGACGGAGAGCCTCCCCCTGTGGAGCTGTGGTGGTTGCTGGCGGGCCTGGGTCTGGTGGTACTGCTGCTGGTCAGCTACGCCTATTTGAGGGGAGGGTTTCGCCCGGCCTCGACCTGCACGATTGACAACGTGCCCAGCCTGGATGACCCCCGCTTTGCGCTGAGCATGGAGGGGTTGGCCAACTCGGCTGACACCACCGGCCACCTGATAGGCTTTTGGCACACGATCGACGATGTCTACGCCGCCCGCAACGCCGCTATGGCCAGCGCCGAGCATCTGATTCAGTACGAAACCTACTTTATGACGCCGGGCCGCCGGGCCAGCGAGTTTGCCGAGGTGATTATCGATCGCGCCCTGGCCGGGGTGGCGGTACAGCTGCTGCTCGACCACCAGGGCACTAAAGCCATGCCCGAGAAATACTGGCAGCGGCTGAGAAACATCGGGGTTGAAATTCAGTTTTTTCGCCCCCTCGACTGGCGGGCTCCCCTGGAGTACAACTCGCGATCGCACCGCAAGCTGCTGATCATCGACGGGCAGCGGGTGTACATCGGCGGCGCTGGGGTATCCGACTATTGGGACGGCGTTGCCTTTGACCACGACAAAGCCCCCTGGCTCGACTTTGAGGTGGCCTACGAAGGCGAAGTGGTGAACCTACTCCAGGGCAAATTTTTGCAGAACTGGTCCTGCGCGGGCGGGTGCATCAACCTCAAAGAGGGGCTGCACGCCGTACAAAAGCAGGGGTCTACGCCGCTGTTCATCACCGACAACACCTCGACCCTCAACGAGTCTTCCATGCGGCTGCTGATGCAGCTTCACATTCTGGCCGCCAAACAGCGGCTGTGGATTGGCAGCCCCTACCTGGTGCCCGACGACGAAACCATTCAGGCCCTGATCTGCGCCTGTCAAGCAGGGGTAGACGTTCGCATTCTCACCATGGGGGCGGCTACCGATAAGCTCATGGTGCACCTGGCCAGCCGCGGCCTCTACGGCCCCCTGCTCAAGGCCGGCATCAAAATCTGCGAGTATCAGCCCAGCATGATGCACGCCAAGTTTGTGCTGGTCGATGACGACTGGGTGAGCACCGGCAGCGCCAACTTTGACCCCCGCAGCTACTTCCACAATGACGAGCTAAATATCTCGGGAGCCTACCCCGAACTGGCCCGCCGGGTGGAGCAGTTCTTCCTCGACGCCATGGACAACAGCCGCTGTATCACCTACGCCGACTGGCAAAACCGCCCCGGCGCGGAAAAGGTCAAAGGGCGGCTGGCGCTGCTGTTTAGGCATCTGCTTTAGCCAGCGGTGACCCGGCGTCGGGCTTGATGCAGGCCTCAGGAAATTTTAAGCAAGCGGGTGTAGCATTTTGTAGTACGAGCTGTGAGGGCTACAGGCCGACGCTGGGGTGAGGGCAAGGTTGACGTTGACCAGTCTGGTTGACGTCCGTACTCCCCAGAGGCAGCAGCATTCGCTACCTGGCTCCCTGCAAAATTCCGAGTTTTTGCCATGATTCGCCCCGCGATCGCCGCTGATGTCGGCAGTCTACTATCCCTAGCTGATGCGACTGGACTGTTTGACCCCCACCAGCTCCAGGAGTTGAGCACCCTCTTGACTAACTCCTTTGACCACAGCATGGCAGACAGGGCGTTTTGGCTGACTGACGACGACAATGAACCCGTCGGGGTTGCCTATTACGAGCTAGAACGAATGACCGACCAGACCTGGAATCTTCAGCTGATTGCGATTCACCCCAGCCGTCAGGGGCAGGGGCGGGGGACGGCGCTATTGCGCTACGTTGAGCAAACGCTAGCGGCACGGAATGGGCGCATGCTCATCGTCGAAACCTCAGGTTCCCCTGACTTTGAGCGCGTCCGCAGGTTTTACGCTAACTGCGGTTACCAGGAGGAAGGGCGCATCCGCGACTTCTACGCGACGGGCTACGACAAAGTAACGTTTCGCAAAGTCTTGGGGGAATAAGCTGGGGACAACTACCCCAAATCGATCGCAAACACCCAGTCTTTGTACGCCTCGTTGCGCCCTTCGGTGATAGCGGTGAGCTGGTCGCGCAGGCGATCGGTGACGGGGCGATGGGCGGGCAGCTTGTACGACTCGACCTGGCGCACCGGGGTGATCTTGGCCGCCGTGCCGCTCAAGAACACCTCGTCGGCGATCAGCAGCTCCGACTTATCGACCGGGCGCTCGACCACCTCAATGCCCAGGTCGCGGGCCACGGTGAGAATGCTGTCGCGGGTGATGCCTTCGAGAATATCCTGCTCGTAGCCGGGGGTGATCAGCCTGCCGTTGCGCACAATAAACACGTTCATGCCCGAGGCCTCGCTCACCTTGCCCTGGGAGTTCATCAGAATCGACTCGTCGAAGCCCGACTCCACGGCTTCGGTTTTGGCCAGCGACGAGGTGATGTAAGCGCCGCTGATTTTGCCGCGCAGGGGCAGGCTGCGGTCTTCCTGCCGGTACCAGGAGCTGATCCGGCAGGTGACGCCCTCGGGCGACAGATAGTCGCCCAGCTCTAGCCCGTAGACAAAGAAGCTTTTCTCAACATTGTGCAGCCGGGGCGAAATCCCCAGGTCTGAGGTGTAGACAAAGGGGCGAATGTAAAACGACTTGTCGGGGCTATTCTTGCGGACGAAGGTTTCGATTACCGACTGAATTTTGTCGGCGGGCAGGTCGTAGTTGAGCAGTCGGGCGCTGGTGCTGAGCCGCTGGCAGTGGCGATCGAGGCGAAACAGCAAAATTCGCCCGCTCCCCGCCGGGTCAGGAATGCCGCGCAGCCCGCCGAAGGCCCCGGTGCCGTAGTGCAGGGCATGGGTGGCAATGGAAATCTTGGCGTCGCTAAAGTCGCAAAACTGGCCTTCGAAGTAGGCGACGGGTAAAAAGTTGTGCATGGCTACGGCTGAGCAAAATTCGGCGTCCCTTCAAGAATAGACCCAATCTACAGCCTTAAGGACTGAACTGTGGGCCAACTTGAGGCGGGCGGGGAACACAGCGCCGCGCTCAGGCCGAGGGTTGCAGGGGAAGGCGGCGGCAACCAGCTCTCAAGTACTGTCTAGGGAGGGATTTCAGAATATGGCCGAGGCTGTAGAGTTTATTGCATAAACACCTTTCAAAATCTCTTTACCCTACGACTCCTATTCGATGCTGCCACTGTCGGCATTCGCTTCTTCTCTACAGCCTCTGCCCCCCTCGACCGGAGATTGACCTGGCAGTGGGCCAGCGGCAGCTGAGGAAAGAACCGATGGCGCTCCTCAGCAGCCGGGGTCACCACTTCTGACTATGGCAAACTACGACGGTTCCGAGAGGCACCCCCATGACCACCGCACTCTGCTCGCCATCGGTGGCACTGCCGGGGCGGCAGACACCTACCAGCGCCTTTTGCAGCAGCATCCCACCCCCGCCTACCGGGTGATAGAAGAGGTCTACGACGGCCCGGTGCTGGCCCGGTGCCAATCCCAGCCCATCGACGCCATTCTGCTGACCTGTTGTGGCCCAGATGCCTCCAAGTTTGCAATGCTCCGACACCTGCATGCCCGTCTGGGCCACGACTGCCCGCCCACCGTCGCCCTGGGCGACAACGATGCCGCTCTGGCGGTGCAGGCGGTGCGGGCCGGGGCCGTAGACTACCTGGTTCGCGATCGCCTGACGGCGACTCAACTCCATCAGGCCCTTGAGGCTGCCCTCTGCCCCTGTAGCCGTCAGGCCTATGCCGCCACCGCCCGACAGCTAGATCGGGAGCGGTTTCTCGCCGTGGGCTCAGACTTGCAGGCGATCGTCGGCGGCGACGGCCATTTTCGCTGGGTGAGCCCCACCTTTGAACGAGTCCTGGGCTGGACGACCGCCGCCATGACCTCCCGCCCCTGGCTTGAGTTTGTGCATCCCGACGATCGCAGCCTGTCAGTGCTGGAGTCAGAGCGACTGCTGACCGGTGGCGAAGTGCTGTCCTTTGAAAACCGCTACCGCCACAGCGACGGCAGCTATCGCTGGCTGCTGTGGCGTTGCCAGATGGATTTAGAACAGCAGGTGAGCTACGGAACCGCCGTAGATATCACCGCCCTCAAAGAATCTGAGGCCGCCCTCGACGATAGCTTTGACGAACTGGTGGAGCAATCCCACAGTTTCGATGCCATGCTTTCGACCATCAGTGACTTTGTCTACCTGTTCGACCGCCAGGGGCGCTACCTCTTTGTCAACCAGCCCCTGCTCGACCTGTGGGGCCTGACCCTGGCAGACGCCGTGGGCAAAAATTTCTTCGACCTCAACTACCCCAGCGATCTGGCGGCCAAACTCCAGCGGCAGATCGAGCAGGTGTTTGTCACCGCTCAGCCGGTGCGCGACGAGATGCCCTACACCAGCCCAACCGGCATCAGCGGCGTCTATGAGTATATTTTTGCGCCGCTGCTGGGCCCCGAGGGCACCGTTCAGTCGGTGGTGGGCTCGACCCGCGATGTCACCGAACGCAAACTCATAGAAGCCACCCTGCAAGCCAGCGAAGAGCGGTGTCGGCTGATCGCCGACACCGTGCCGCAGATCATCTGGATTACCGATGCCGACGGGCGAGTGGAGTTTGTCAACCAGCAGTGGCAAGACTACACCGGCTCCCTGGAGGAGCCGGCCACCGCCCTGGAGGCCCTGGTCAGCTTCGTCCACCCGGCGGATGTAGCCACAACCATGACCGCCTTCAACCAGGCGCTCCAGGCGGGCGGAGCCTTTCGAGCCGAGCACCGCGTTCAGTCGGCGGCGGGCACCTACCGCTGGTTTTTAGTGCAGGCCGAGCCCTACCAAGACCCACAAACCGGCAAAATCTCGCGCTGGTTTGGCACCCTGGTCGATGTCCACGATCTCAAGATCGCCGAAGCCGCCCTGCGCGCCTCAGAAGAAAAGTATCGATCGCTGTTCAACTCTATGGACGAAGGCTTTTGCATCTTGCAGGTGCTCTTCGACCGGGGCGATCGCCCCATCGACTACCGCTACGTCGAATGCAACCCCGCCTTTGAGCGGCAGACCGGGCTAGTCAACGCCCTGGGGAGAACCATTCGCGAGCTGGTGCCCACCATTGAGCCCTTCTGGTTCGATATCTACGGCAGAGTTGCCCTCACGGGCGACCCAATGCGTTTCGAAGACCACGCCGAATCCATGGGCCGCTGGTTTGATGTCAATGCCTTTCGCATAGGCGACCCCCAGGAGCGCAAGGTCGCCGTCCTCTTCAGCGACATCACCGATCGCAAACGCCGTGAAGCCAATACGGCCCTCTTGACTGAGGTGTCCAACTATCTCTCCCGGCTAGAATCCGCCGATGAGATTATGCAGGTCGTCGGAGCCAAGATTGGCGAATATCTACACATTACCGCCTGCATTTTCTGCGAAGTGGACAAATCTCAAAACGAGATCACCGTCAACTATGGCTGGAGAGATACCAGAGTGCCCAGCCCGCTGCGCACCTACCGGCTGCGGGAGTATTTAAGCGAAGAATTCGATCGGGCCAGTCGGGCCGGAGAGACCGTTGTTGTCCATAACACGCAAACCGATGGGCGTGTCGTCGGTAGCCCTAACTATGCCGAGCTTGAAATTCAATCCTTCGTGACGGTGCCCTTCCACCACAATGGTGAGTGGGTGTACTATCTCGCCATTACTGATTCGCGCCCGCGCCTCTGGCACGATGATGAACTCAACCTCATCAAAGAGATCTCAAACCGAATCTTTCCCTGTTTAGAAAGGGCCTACGCCGAAGAACGCCTGCGCCAGAGTGAAGAACGGTTCCGCCTTTTGGTCACCACCAGCTCAGATACGCTCTACAGCATGAGCGCCGACTGGAGCGAAATGCGCAATTTAGACGGCAAGAACTTCCTCACCCCCACCGAGCAGCCCGATCGCAACTGGCTGGAAAAATACATACCTCCAGAAGATCAACCGCAGGTGTTGGCGGTTATTCAGCAGGCTATTTGCGATCGGGGGCCCTTTGAATTTGAGCACCGGGTGATGCGGCTAGACGGAACGGTGGGCTGGACTCTGTCGCGGGCGGTGCCGCTGCTGAACGAACACAACGAAATTGTGGAATGGTTTGGAGCCGCCAGCGACGTCACCGATCGCAAACGACTATTAGAACGCGAGCGAACGGCGCGGGAAAATGCCGAGCGGGCAAACCGCACAAAAGATGAACTGCTGGCGATTCTCTCCCACGAGCTCAGGTCGCCCCTCAACCCAATTTTGGGCTGGTCTAGGCTGCTTCAGACCCGGCAGCTCGATGCGGCCAAAACCAGTAAGGCCCTGGCCACCATCGAGCGCAACGCCAAACTCCAGACCCAGCTCATTGACGACCTGCTGGATGTGGCCAGGATTTTGCGGGGCAAGCTCGAAATCAAGAACACCGCGATCGACCTCGCTTCGATCATTACAGCCGCGATGGATGTGGTGAGAACCTCCGTGGAGGCTAAATCGATGGTGATGCAGGCCGCCCTGGGGGATGGCTGTCTGGTCAGAGGCGACAGTGCCCGTCTGCAGCAGGTGATCTGGAATCTTTTGTCTAACGCCGTCAAGTTTACGCCCCAGGGTGGCCAGATCGCCATTCGCCTGGAGCAGCGACCCGACTGCGCCCAGGTCACCATTGCCGATACGGGCAAAGGCATTAGCCCTGTTTTTTTGCCCCGCCTGTTTGACTCCTTTCGCCAGGAAGATGTGTCGATTACCCGCCAGTACGGGGGGCTGGGGCTGGGCCTCTCCATTGTGAAGTATTTAGTAGAGGCCCACGGCGGCAGTATTGTAGCCGACAGCCCCGGCGAGGGGCAGGGAGCCACTTTTACTTTGCAACTGCCGCTGCTAAAAACCGCCCCCAGCCTGCCCGCCCCCGCCCCCCACGCCGCCGCCCTAGACCTGGCGGGCATCAAAGTGCTCACCGTAGACGACAGCGAAGATAGCCGCGATCTGCTGGCCACGGTGCTCGAACAGTATGGGGCCGAGGTCAAAGTCGCCACCTCGGGGCAGGAGGTTTTGGCCCAGCTGGCCAGCTTTGCACCCCACGTTTTGGTGTGCGACATTGGCATGCCTGATCTCGATGGCTACACCCTGCTGCAACAGATTCGCGCACTGCCGCCGGAGCAGGGTGGCCGGGTACCTGCGATCGCCCTTACCGCCTACGCCCAAACCGACGATCGGCAGCGCGCCTTAGACAGCGGCTTTCAGCGGCACATCCCTAAGCCCGTCGAGACCGCCACGCTGCTGAGCGCCATCGCCCAACTCACCCGCCGGGCCGACCACCGAGCCGATCGCCGAGAAGCAGAAGCAGAGGGCTAGACCATCCCGGCAGCTGTGGCGGGGGCTGGCCGATGCCATGGAGTACCTGTCGCCCCATCGCCATCCTTCGCCCTGGGGTCGGATCTCAGTGCGAAGAATTATTGAGGTATCACACATCACCACAACCGAGCTGGGCACTTTGGGAAAGAACCCATTCAGGCCGCGCGCTCGCGCCTTAACCCGCTATGAACAACGCCCTCCTAGCCTCTATCCGTGAAGCCGACGGTCGCTACCTGAGCGATGCCGAACTGCGCCCCTTCGACCAGATGGTAGAGGCGTTTCAAACCCGGATCAATCTCTACAACCACATCAGAGACCACGGCAAAGACCTCGTACTCAACGCCCTGCGACGGCTCATGCAGACCCCCCATCGCCAGGTGGTGCAAGAACACGCCCAGCAGTGTCAGCGCGACATGACCTTCACCCTAGAGTACGTCGCCAAGGGCATTTTGCTCCACGACGAAGACGGCTTTATGGAAGAGTACCTGGTGTGGATGCAAAATATTATTCGCGCCTTTCACCGCCAGTCGGCCTGTGTGGTGGCCTACCGGCTGCTGAAGGAAGAAGTCCGCACCACCCTTCCCAGCGATCAGAGCAACCTGATGGTGGTCTACCTCGACAAGCTGACCGAAGCCTTAGAAAGCGGCCTTTAGACTCTGTCGTCGGCCTGGGCCACCCATCGGTAACGATTCCTTGCCAGGGTTGCTTGCCCCCCCCAGGGGCCCGGTTTGAAATTAAACTGTAGCCATAGCCATGGTCAATTGAGTTAGGGCATTCAGCCACCCTAGGAACGTTCAAACGTTTGAACGTTTCTAGGAGAATTGTCCTGACCAAACTGGTCACAGCTATAGATTCCTGCCATTAATTTCTGCCAGAGCACCTTACCCATGGGAAAATCTCGTCTCAGCCCCCGTCAGCGTTCCTACGAGGCCGATCTGATCAACCGTCTGTCGGACAACCACCAGCTCAATCAGGCCCAGCAGCGCATTAGCGGCCTCAGCGACAAAGACCGCGATCTGGTGTCCGAGCGCCTCAGCGGCCGCACCCGGGGGCGGCTGCGGCAAAACTACTAGGGGCTGTCATCAATTAGCCGTTGAATCCGCAAAAATCAAGGGTTGCAGCCCCCAGCCTGTCTGTTGGGTCGGGCGTGGCAAGGCTTGATATTCACGGCCTTTGGCCGCAATTGATGACCCGCCCTAGGGGGCTCTCAAGGTAAGGGACATTCGTCTCTAACAGTCCGATTCCCCGTAGGGCGGGTTATACCGAATTGGCTAACTGCGGTGCAGAACCAAGGCCAGTGGCGATCGCCTACTCTACCGTAGCGGCGATCGCCTAAACCAGCACCTTGGCTTCGTATTCCGGCAGATCAGTCACCCAAATGCCGTCGTGGACTTCGACGTCGTAGTCGCCCATCCACTCGTGCCAGGTGCCATCCTGGGGAAAGTCGCGCACCTCGTAGTCAGCTAAATACTGATTAGAAAAATTGGCGACAACCACAACTCGCGAGCCTTCGTCGTTCCAGCGCACGTAGGCCAGCACGCGACGCTCCGAATCTGCATAGAAAAACTCCACGTGCTCGGTGCGGAGGGCGTGGTTATTTCTGCGCAGGTGGATGAGACCGCGATAGTGCTCCATTAGATTGCGGTTGCGATCGTTTTCTAGCAGCGACCAGTTGATCTTGGCTGGCTCCAGGGTTTTGGGCCCGTAGGCCCCAAACTCCTCTCCCATCCAGATCAGCGGCACCCCCATGGCGGTCATGAGCAGTACTGCCCCCAGCTTGGCCCGCTTAAAAGCCGCCTCATCGAAAATATCCTGGTTTGCCAGCTGCACCATGAGGCGATCGTGGTCGTGGTTGCTGAGATAGTTAATGGCGTTGACGGCCCCCAGATAGCCCGACCGCTTGGCGTCAATCAGCTCTTTGACGGTCTCGATATCGGCCTCATCGCCCCCCAGCAGGGGACGAATCTGGTGCAAAAAGCCATCGCGCCAGCAGCCGTCGAGGGGGCCGTCTAAATTGGTCGCCTCAGGATTTTCTGGAATCAGTTCTCCAATGTTGTAAAACGGCTTGGGTTCAGCCTGTCGGCGGTTCTCATCGGCCAGCTGAGCGAGAAAGTCAAAGTGCCCCATCTGGCTGACGGCGTCAAACCGAAAGCCATCGATGTGGTACTCCGCGATCCAGAAGCGCAGCACATCTTTGACAAACTCCTGGGCGGGGCACAGGCCTAAATTGTCGTCGTAGTGGTCGTAGTCAAACTCTGGCCCCCAGTTTTGCTCGGGATCCTTCGGCTCGCGGCGATACCAGTAGGTATAGTCAATTTTTGTCAGCGGGGCCTCAGAACCGGAGTGGTTGAGAATAATATCTAAAATCACCCGAATGCCCCGGGCGTGGCATTCGTCTACCAGATGTTTGAGGTCTTTACTGGTGCCGTAGGCCGACTCCACCGCAAAGTAGAAGTGGGTATTGTAGCCCCACCCCTGCTCACCGGGAAATTCTTGAATAGGCATGAGCTCAATGGCGTTAACGCCTAAATCAACCAGATAGTCAAGCTTTTCGGTAGTGTGCTTCAGCTGTCCCCGAGGATAGGAATCCGCTTCCCCGCCGGAGAAGTCGCTGACTAAAACCTCGTAAATAATCAGCTCGTCATTCTGGGGCAGCGATTTGTCGTCGTGGTGCCAAACATAGTCATCGACAATGGCTTGACCATCTTTGATCTGAACGACAGCGGTTTGATTGCTCTCGTTGACGTGCCACGCCCTGGGATCGATCACCTCAACCCACTCGTCAGGCTCCAGGAAGAAGCTTTTAGACTGCACCCGAAACTTGTAGTCATAGCAGCCATCCTCCAGGTCAACCCAGGTGCGAAAATAGCCGTCGTCGCCTTTTTCCAGCGGCACATCGGTGCCGTCGGTAAACGAGCCGGTTAAGACTGCACCCTGGTTGTAGGGGGCAAACAGCTTAAACTCAATGGAGCTGGCCATAGATAGATAGATTAATTTTAGTTACGTCTTTTCCCCTCTGTTTAATGTGAGGCTAAAGAGCACGATCTTTACCTATCCCTGGACAGACATCTATCGGTGGGTCGCCTCAGCTAAACGCCGGGCAGCGCCAACCCACCGCTGACGCCTGGGGCTGCATCCCGCCGGATGGCCCCAGCCCGCGATATTGAGAGCGTTTTGCCAAATTTTCCCTCCCCTACTCTCCGCAATAGGCGATCAGGTCGATTTCCACATCGCCGTAGCCCGCCAGAGCGGTCACGCCCACCGTGGTGCGGCTGGGCTGGGGGGCATCGCCAAAGTATGACTGGTAAATCGCGTTTACCGCTTCGTAGTAGCGAAAGTCTGTGACAAAAATGCGGGCCATGACCACGCGACCAAAGCCGCTGCCCGCGTGGTTTAGCACCAGGGCCAGGTTCTCCATCACCCGGCGAGTCTGCTCTTCGATGGAGCCTTTGATCACCTCCCCCGTGGTCGGGTCCTCCGCTAGCTGCCCGGTGACAAACAAAAAATCCCCGGCCCGCACCGCGTGGGAATAGGGAGCCACCGGGGGCAGCAGATTATTGGGCAGGGTCATAAACTCCAGCATGGGGGTAGTTCTTGCAACAACAGCCCTAAAGTTTAGATCAACCTGCGATCGCAGCGCGAACGATCTATAAGCCGTAGCTATCCAGGGTTAAAACAGCCAGAAATATAAGAACCGTCTGAACGTTCAAACGGTTCTATTCGAACGGTTCTAAGGGAGATGGGTTAACCAAACCGGCTCCAGCTATAACCCTTTTATTAAGAGCAGGGTCAACCGTTTAGAACAAGATGTCGGGGGCCAGATCGGCCAGATCGACCGGGTAGATGCGACTGCCCGCCTCGGTGCCAACACTCCAAAGGTACTGAGTAGGCGCTGACTCTGGACTGTGCAAAGAACAGCGGGGCACCATGGCCTGGGGGCGCGGCAATCCGGCTGTGCGATTGATGATGCGGCCCTCCTCGTTGATCAGCCAGAACTCTCCCTCCTGGCTGAGTAGCCCGTAGCCCACGGCAGTCTCAAACAGCCAGTGAGGGGCAATATCGACGCGGTATCGCAGCATTCTGAAGGGTTTGAGGTCAACAATCAGCACGGCGTCGGGGCAATTTTCCTCGAGGGCAAGGTAGCGGTAGGGCGTGCGGGTGGGCACCAGATTGTAAATGGGCACCGAGGCCGTCACAGCCCCGAGATAGCTGCCTCGGCGGGTTATCCCATGAAACAGCGTGCGGCTGCCCCGGCGCACCACCAGCGCCCCGTGGCGATGGTCGGGGGCCAGCAGCGTTACCAAGCGATCGCCAGCCTCAGCGGCGACAGCCACCGTCAGGGGAGGCGATATTTTAACCCCCTGCTCCGGCAACAGAGTGAGCTGGCGCACAACGACGTCAAAGGAATCGCTGTTTCTTTGGGTCGCGGTGACAAACCAGCGCCCGTGGGGGGCAACGGCCACCCCATCGGGGCAAATACCCTGGGCAATGCAGCCCAGCCCGTGGGTCATCGACAGCAGGTGCAAAGATTCTGTGGTAACCAACAGCCCCCCCTGGGGAGTGGGCAAAAACCGCTGCACGGGGGCGGGCAGCGTAAAGCCCTGGCTGGCTTGGGGGGCGGTCATCCCCGCCTCGGGCCAGTGGTAAAACCACACCATTTGCTGGCTACAGGTCACCAGCAAATGGCCGTGGGGCAGGGGCACCGACCCCATTACCGCCGCAGGGTGCGGCAGCACCACCGACGGCAGGTTTTTGGCTAAATCTAGCTCCGGCGGGTGTTTGGCACAGGCGGGCTGGCTCAGCCATCCCTGGGCTTGATAGGTCTGGTACACCGCCGTTAGATCGGCGCGCATGGCCTGGGCGCTGAGATAGCGCTTGGGCAGCAGCTTTTGCAGCGCTTTGCGAAGTACTTGGCGAAAGGGCTCGGCCACCTGGGTGGGCACCACTGGCGAGCGGTTGAGGTGGGCCACCATCAGCTCCAGGGGGGTGCCCGAAAAGGGTCGCTGGCCCAGCAGCAGCTCGTACAGGATAATGCCTACGGCGTAGAGATCGGCAGCCGGGGGGTGCTGGTTGTAGAACCGCTCCGGGGCCATGTAGGCGGGGGAGCCGGTGTGGCCCATATCGGCCTGGGTCGCCTCCTGGCTGAGGCGGGCAATGCCCAGGTCAGACACCCGCGCCACCCAGCCCCCAGGCACCAGCTCCATCAGAATGTTTTCGGGCTTGATGTCGCAGTGCACAATGCCCTGGCGATGGGCGCAATCTAAAGCCGCGAGAATGTCTAGGGTAAACCCCAGCACCTCCTCGACGGTGAGCACCGTATCGCTTTCCAGCAGCGATCGCAGCGTGCCGCCTTCGCAGTAGTCCAGCACCAGCTGCCGACCGCTGGTGGAATGCTCCAGGGCGTGGCAGGTGACAATACTGGGGTGCTCCAGGCTAATTAAAAACCGCAGCTCCCGCAAAAACTTGTGGGTGGGAAACCGGTCTTTGTGGAGATCTTTGATCGCCACCAGTTCTCCGGTTTTGCGGTGGATGGCGCAGTAGACACGGCCAAACTGCCCGTGCCCCACTAGTCCTAAAGGGTAATACTGCGATCGCCGAATCTGCCGGGTGAGGGCCACCGTTTGCTTACCCCTGCTGCATAAGGGTTTGCATAATCGCCTGGTGGGCCTGGCCGCCAGCCACCATAGCCTCTACGGGCTGAAGCCGCTTCTCTAAACCCAAAATAAAGCGGTTGCAGTCGTCGCCCTTGGCCGTGCAGCTCGTTTGCACACAGCGCAGCTCGCGCCCGGTGAGCTGGCTAAAGAAAATTTCGATGATGCCGCGCTCTAGATCCCCCGCCGGTTTTTGGCCCTGGGGAGCGACAGCAGTAAAGGGAGAATGCCAGATCTCTACCCCCAAGAAGCCGCGATCGCGGTAGGTAATATCCAGGTGAATCTGCCCCCAGCCGTGGGTCTTCCAGCACTGCTGCAGCGACTGGAGAAATTCCGCCATCGACAGGCTGGAAAGGGGCTGTTTGTAGTAGTCGGCCAGCTCTTCGCAGAAACGGGCGTAGAAGTTTTTGCCCCACCAGCGGCCACAGTTGTAGAGCACCAGCCGCGACGCCTGGCCGGTTTCTTTCTCGAGGCCAGAATAAATTGCCTGGAGCAGGGGGTCAGGGATGGCCAACAGGCGATCGCCGCGACGGTTTTCCAGCAGACCCAGCTCCGTCGAGCCCCGCACGTAGAGATCCTGGGCAAAGTAGTTGCCGGGCAGCCGGCCATCGGTGAGTAAATCGGCAACAGAAACCATAGTTAATGTCCTTCACAGGTAGTAATGATGGTAGTCAGACCCGCCGATCCGGGGGCGGACGGGCAACCCCAGCGGCTAACCCGCCAGGTCTAGAGCAGCCCGGCCAGGGTGACCGTTTCGCGGGTGTTTAGCATCAGGCTTTTGGCCTTTTCAAGGCTGGGCTTGAGCAGGTTGAGCTGGGCTGGCGAAAACACCTTGCCCAACTGCTGCATCAGCAGCTGAAACAGCTGTTGATCGATCGTTTGGGTTTCGTAGGCCTTAACCATTTCGGGCAGCCAGCCCTGCAAGCGCTCTTCCACAAAGCCCTCGTCGTCGAGCAGCATGGCCATGGCGGCGTAGCGCAGCACCATCAGCCCGTTGCGCATGCTGCGCTCAACTAGAGGCTCGGGGTGGCCCGCCTGCTGCTGGAGGGCATCGGCAATGGGCTGCATAATGGCAATTTCTTGATCCCGCAGGGTGCGGTAGACCGCCATGCGCTCCGGAATTGAGCTGACGTACTGGCTCAAAATGCTGAGGTCATTGGCGTCGAGGTATTGCTTATCGGGAGAGTCAAAGAGGGTATCGAGCTTAAATGTCATGGCAAATCTCCGGGAAAGTGGGCGCAGGTAGTTGGGGGATGGCCCCCGCCGTTTGCTAGCGGGTTTGGCCAGGGCAGGGCAAGGGGTCTGTCAAGCCTAGAGGGGTCAGTGGAGGGGCGCGATCGCAGAGCCCAGCAGGGCTTACCGCCGTGGGGTTTGGCTCCGCTGCGCCCAGCCGGCGAGCCCCCCTAAATTTTTGGTCTGGACGCTGCTCTAGCCAAATAGGCCTAGCCAAATAGGTCAGAAAACCCGTCCAGGGTCAAGTCGAGATTGGGGTCAGCGGCAGGGGTGGCCGTTGCCGCCAGGGGCGCAATGGGAACCCCGATAGTGGGTTGACCATCCCAGGCGATGTTTTGGAAGAAATCGCTGACGGTCATGGTCATGGTGGACTCTGACCGAGCGGCGGCCCCCAGTCCGGGCATGGCCAGGGGCGATCGCCCGTCCCAGGCCACGGCTTGAAAGAAGGACTGCACGGTTTCTCTCAGCCAGGGCTGAGGGGTTTGGGATGCTTCAGACAATAGACTCATTGGCCACCTTCCCCAGCCCGCAGGCGCTTCTCAATGTCGCGGGCGTTGGCCCCTTCATTCATCCAGAAGGAGGCGGCATCGATGCGCTCGCGCCCCCCCAGCAAAAACTTGCAGTAGGTCTCGCCCATGGAGTAGCACTGAATTTCAATGCAGCTCAGCTGCTTGCGCACCATTTCGGTAAAAAATCCAGCAAATAGACCGGCATAGAGGTGGCAGACGGGCTTGCCCACGTCGCCCAGGGTGCGGGCCACGGCGGAGTCAAACAGGTTGATAAACATAAACCCCTGCTTGCGATCGCTCATATCGACCTCCCAGCGGCCCCAGCCCTGGGAAATGTAGGGCCACCACCAGGTTTCCAGCAAAAACATCAGGTTGGCGCGGCGGGGGCTCATGGCAAACTCGCGCTCAAACCAGGCTTCAAACTGAAGCGAGTCGATTTTGCCCCACTCCAGCCCCACAGTGTACATAATGGCCGAAGAGGCATCGCCAACTTCCTCTTGCAGGCCCTCTAGCAGCCCAATAATAAAGTCTTCGCTGGTGAGCACATTGCGGGCATCGTTCCAGTCGGTAATGGTGCCGTATTCGCTATTGAACTGAAAGAAATCCCGCAGGGCATAGTGGTTATGCTTTTTGGGAAATTTTTGGTGCAGACGGTGGGCGGTCTCGGTGGACATAACCATAGATCGAACAGGCCTTGTAAGACTGTTTTCAGTGATAGCTGTAATGTGCCCAAGGCGACGCAGAATTAACAGCCGTGGGGCGCGATCGCGCCCTTGTCAACCCGCCTGCCTTAGGCTAAAACGGCTAGCAATCCGGCATTGGCGGGTGACAATGCCCTGCGGTCATGACACAAAACGTAGTAATCATGCCTCGCCCGCCCTAGCTGTAGCCAGTCCGGTTGAGACACTTTCTAGATGAAGGTTCAAACGTTTGAACGGTTTGGAGGTTTTCGGTGTCTTAACTAGCGTGACTGTGGCTATAAAACGCCCAGACCGCCACAAAAGGCGATCTGGGCAACCGTGCGGTGATGACGACCGGCAACTAAGGCGGCTGAATTTTCGGCTGAAGCCGATGGTTTTATCCGCTGTCAGCGAAGCTTAAACAGGCTTGCCCAGAGTGGTGCGGCTCAGCTCCAGGATGGGTAAAATCAGCCTCAGCTCTTCTCCGTTGAGATGCTGAGCCATTACCTCCTGCATGGCGGCGTAGGTGAGGTTGCAGCTCTCCTGGGCACCGAAGGCTTGCATAATGGTTTGAAACCACAGCAGTAGATTGTCTTTAAACCACTCTTCGTCGTCGAGCAGCAGCGCCGCAGCGCCGTAGCGCAGTACACGCACCGTGTCGCGCTGCCACTTGGCGGCCAAATCTTGCCCACCCACCCCAAATATATTGGGATTGCTGGCCTTGAGACGAGCCATGACCTGACCAACGATCTGCTGCTCCGCCCGCTGAATTTTTTGGTAGGCCCGCAGCCTAGTGCTAACGGAGCCCAGGTACTGCTGAAGAAATATCAGCTCTTGATCCGAGGCATAGCGGCCATCGGTGGCCGCTACCAGGGCTTGTACGTCAGTGAGCATGCTGAACCAGTCTCCTGTGGGGTGGTGCCATTGAGTAGGCTAAGTATGCCCATATATTGCAAATTGTAAACAAAATCGTGACGAAAAAATATGGGGCGATCGCCCAGCTACTTTTTTGTCCTTCCAGCGGTCTTCGAGTTGCCTTCCTGGTCGACCAGCTAACCGTTCCACAACTCTTCTGTTTTTTTGTGGATCCTCTTTGTGGGGCTGCAATAAAACTTAAACCCCTTGGCGCGATGAGGCCAGGGACTCGTAGTAATCTGGTGGACATGGAATAACCCCCTATCCAAGCCAAGCGCGGGCTGTTTGCAATGAGTCTGGGCTGGGGTTTGGCCTGGGCAAGCTGCCATTAATATTGATTTTCAAGAGGGCATTGTTCATGGTTCAACGTGGTTCTAAAGTTCGCATTCTCCGCAAAGAGTCCTACTGGTTCCGGGAAGTCGGCACCGTTGCCACCATCGACCAAAGCGGCATCAAGTACCCCGCGGTAGTGCGCTTTGACAAGGTCAATTACGCCGGCATCAACACCAACAACTTTGCGCTGTCAGAGCTGCAAGAGGTTGAGGCTCCCAAGGCTAAAAAGCCTGCCGCCGCCGAGGGCTAAGCCTCTGTTTCCCTGGCTCCTACCGAAAGCTGCCTCCAGTGCTCTGGTAGAGAGCCCAGGAATTTAGCCATTACTCAATGGCTTAGGTCAGCCCCCATCCTTTCCCATGCCAGGTAGCTGGCCCTAATATCCCGGCAGCAGCTGTTCCACTTCTGTCAGGCGGTATCAGGTTTTATACAGCACCTCAAGGCCCGTGCTTCGGCATGGGCCTTGACTATGGGGTGTTGATTTTTCAAGCGATTGCTATAGTTCAGGGGCACACCGTGAGGGGGCAGCAGCCCAGGGTTAAGCTGTGCCAGAACTACCTGAAGTTGAAACCGTGCGGCGCGGGCTGGCGCGGGTGACGCCAGGCCACCGGGTGGAGGGGGGGCAGGTGCTGCTGGCGCGGGCGATCGCCCATCCCATCCACAACGAAGCCGCGTTTTTGGCCGGCATCATCGGTGCCAGTCTGTCGGCCTGGCACCGCCGGGGCAAATACCTGCTGGGGCAGCTCACCCAGGCCGACGGCAGCCCCGGTGGCTACTTGGGGGTGCACCTGCGCATGACCGGGCAACTGCTCTGGCTCGACCCCAAAACTCCGGTGCAGCCCCACTGCCGGGTGCGTCTCTGGCTGAGCGATGACCACGAGCTGCGCTACGTCGATCAGCGCACCTTTGGCCGTCTCTGGTGGGTGCCCCCTGGGGCTGTGCCCGCAAGCGTTATCACCGGCCTGCAAGCCCTGGGGCCAGAGCCCTTTGACGATGAATTCTCAGTGGACTACCTGCACCAGCGCCTCAGCCGCAGTCGTCGCCCCATCAAAAACGCCCTGCTCGATCAGAGGCTAGTGGCGGGCCTGGGCAACATCTACGCCGATGAAGCGCTATTTTTAAGCGGGCTCAGGCCGCTCACCCTCAGCGATCGCCTTGGCATTAAGCAACTGGCGCGGCTGCACAGCGCGATTCGTGAGGTGCTTACCACCAGCATTGAGTCAGGGGGTACCACCTTTAGCGACTACCGCGATATCTATGGCATCAACGGCAACTACGGCGGCGTTGCCTGGGTCTACGACCGCGAGGGCGAGCCCTGTCGCCGCTGCGCTGCCCCCATCTGTCGCCTTAAGCTGGCGGGGCGGTCGGCCCACTACTGTCCCCAGTGTCAGCGCTGAAACAGGCTACCGCCCAGGAGATGCCGGAAGATTTCGTGTACAGTAGGGCTGAGGTTGATAGCAAATAAAGTTATGGCAACAACTCTAAAGCGGGGCGATCTCGTACGCGCCGTGCGCGAAAAGCTAGAGAATAGCCTGGAGGCTACCGCTAGCGATACTCGGTTTCCTCCCTACCTGTTTGAAACGCGGGGTGAAATTTTAGATACCAGTGACGACTATGCCCTGGTCAAATTTGGTGAGGTACCCACCCCTAATATCTGGCTGCGCCTCGACCAGCTAGAGAAGTTTTAGCAGCTATAGCGATGGCCAATGGGCTCGGCCCCTCCGCCCCTGTCGCTATCCAGAACCGTGGCAGCGCGAGGGTGCACAGCCCTTGCTGAAGCCGTCAGATCGCTCTGTCAACTCCTGAGGCGAGGGCTATACCTCGGCGGGCAGCAGATTCGTCCCTGCGGCAAAAAGCCGGGCCAGCCTCTTGAGAGGCTGGCCCGGCTTTTTAAATCGTCAGATCGGCTGTGGCAGCACCAGGGGCTACAGCTCAGAATCAACTGGCAACCCACCTGCCTCAACCCGACCGCCTAAATCGGTAGAAACGGGCGCTGCGTCGGGAATGGGAAACGCTGGCTGGTCAAGGGCAATTTGCAGGGTCTCGGGCGGAGCACTGGTGGCCATACGCCAGGCAGGATTACCAACGCCCGCTCCGCCGGACAACAGGTTGATCACGCCGATGGCGGCCACCCCCGCGCCGGCCATAGTCACCAACCGCAGACGACGGTTGAGGCAGTGGAAGACGCCGACAAGGGTTGCCTCGGCATCGCAGTCGGGGGCGATTTGGGTGCGCAGGCCCTGGCGCAGGGTAAGCAGGCGATTGTAAAGGGCGCGAGCGCCGTCGTCGTTTTGCAGCCAGCACAAAACCTGCTGGCGCTCCTCGGGGGTGACTTCACCGTCGAGGTAGGCGCTTAGCAACTCAAAGCGATCGCGCTTAGTGGCATCTAAGTCATTACAGCAGAGAACAGCCGATGGCAAAGACTCCTCTGAGTTAGCATCGCTGGAGGATGAACGCTGAACCTGGCTAGGCATGTAGGAAAAAGTAGCCATACCAAAAACAACACCTGGAATAAGCAACTAAACAACGACCTCGGCTGGTAAGCACCCAATCTGGCGAAGCACTAGATCGGACGATTTTTACCGCCGCTACTGATCATAATGCCAACCTCTTAAAATCGGTAACCTCCGAGGAGTAATTATAGAAGGCAAAATATAACTCTCTAGATAGAGACTTTTACCCCTCTTAGGTCGTTCTAAAGGACTGATACTTGCAGCCCATTAGTTCCCAGGTTTGCCAGACTGTCGCATTACGTGCCATCCCAAAAGCCAGGGAGTGGCAGAGCACCCTCACTCTACTTCGCACCTCGTTGGTTCTACAGGTTCTCAGTGGCCCAGGTAGGGCTGTAGATCGGCCTGCAATCGCTGTCGAGCGCGGGCAATGCGAGACTTGACGGTGCCCAACGACACCTCAGTCATCTCCGCAATTTCTTCGTAGGACAGCCCCTGAATCTCACGCAGCACAATCGTGGTGCGAAAAACTTCGGGCAGATCGGCGATGGCACGGTGCAGCTGGTCGTAGAACTCCCGGGTCATCATGGTATCGACTGGGCCAGGAGCACTGGCGGGCACATCCCAGTCGATGCTGCCATCCTCAAGGGCAAGGGGGGCATCGAGGGAGAGAGTTGCGCGGTTGCGCTTCCGCCGCCGCAGTTCGTCATAGAAGAGGTTGGTGGTGATACGGCCTAGCCAACCCTTAAATTTGGCAGGATCGTTCAGACGGCGCATGTTTCGGTACACGCGAATCCAGACTTCCTGGGCAAGGTCAGCGCGATCGTGCCAATCGGGTGCCAGGTGGTAGAGCAGCTTGTCTACATGGCCCTGATAGCGCCGCAAAAGTTCGGCGAACATCATTCGCTCGGGCCGTAGCCGTTGCTGGCAGAGGGCTACCAGTTCCGTGCTAGTCAACTGTTCGGGCTTAACAGCAGCCTTGGGGGCGCTGATGGAAACAGACCAGGTCGAGAACATGGATTGACTCATAGCGTTTAGTAGTAGGCCGACATTGTATGGCCACCGGTCAACCCTAGGGGTTGGCATTGAGGTGGCGTTGTGGCTCCAAAGGCAGATTTAGTTAACCAGGCATATTGACGTGATTAATGTGAAACATTGTGACGAAGGTCAAAACGTTCGACGACTTCCCTTGTGCCTGTGGATTGTCTGGCACACCCCCAGAGGTCAGGAATTACCCCCGCCCATAAGTGTCGAGGTGGTCTTTAAGTCTGCCGCCGGGGTGATATAACAGATCGTAGGACTGCTTGTCCGGCAGTCATCCCCCCTTGGAGAGGTGGCAGAGTGGTCGAATGCGCCCGACTTGAAATCGGGTGTCCGCAAGGACCGTGGGTTCGAATCCCACCCTCTCCGTACCGTGAGTTTTGACTCGGGTTTTCCCCTGTCGGGTTGAGCTAAAAGCTCAACCTGCGGTTCCTGGCCCAAAATTGGCGAGCGCAGTTTAGGGCAGCGGCAGGGCAGCAGCTACCCCGGATTCTGAGGGAGCAGATCGCAGGGGAGGGGCATCGGGGAGAGCCCTGAGCGCAGAACCCTGGGCTAGCACTACTTTTTAGAGCTGAACACTTGGCGTACTGTCCGGCTGCTTCAGGGCGATGGGTCACGGTCTAAGGAGCTTTGGCGATGGCTGTAGCTGTACGCCCCTACCGGAGCCGCTGCCGGAGCCAAAAGTCGAGCAGGGGCAGGGCGATGCGGTAGCTAAACTGGGGGCCATAGATCAGGCCCTTTTCTTCCAGACTGGTGAGGGCACCCTGCAACCCGCCCCCCCGTGAGAGCTGGTGCTTTTTGATGTAGGCGCTGGACTGGGGGCTGTCAGTGGGGTCGAGGGCCAGGCTTTCGAGCACGCGGGCCTGGGTCGGGGGCAGCAGCAGCAGCAGTGCCTCAAAGGTGACATCCAGGTCTTGCACCAGGGTGAGCATGGTGTTGTGCACCTGATAGGCCTGGATTAGCCCTGGCGGGTCGGGGGCGATCGCATTACAGATTAGCCACAGACGCTGGGCCAGGGTGAGCGCATCGTTTATATGGCCCTGTACGTAGCTTAAAAATAGCTCTAGCGCCTGGCTGTCGGGGTCAAATTTAAGGCCCGCTGTCGCCAGGGTGCTGATGATCCAGGGCTGCAAGTCGGTATCGCTGAGCGGCGCAAGGGCAATCACCGGCAGGCGGCTGGCGGTCATCCAGGGTTCGGCCACGGTGGCCACCAGGGCATAGCTGACCCGGCTCTGGCGCTGAATTTCCTGGCGCAGATGGCTCTCCCACCGACCCTGACGATCCCACGAGCGAATGTGGGGAAAGTTGTGAAACCCAATCACCACCTGACAGTCGAGCGCTTCGGCCAGTACCTGGGGCAGGGAGAGCAACCCCTCAAACAGGGGCCAATCTTTGCCTGGGGCTGGCGGCCAGATCAGTCGCGGCTGGGGAGAGAGGGATCGATCCAGCGTCAGCGGCTGACTGAGGCTCCACTGCTGAATTTTGGCCAGTTCCTGGGGCTCGGCAAAGGCGCTGATCAGGCCATCGGCCAGCAGGCGCAAAAACTGCCCGGCGCTGCGGCAGCGCAGCAGGTCGATTTCTAACCAGCGTGCCCCCAGGCGTTTTGCCGCAGCGCGGAGCAGGGTGCGCCGCCCAATACCGGGCACCCCCGTCACCACAAAGTCGCGATCCTGGGTCACCAGGTCGCAGACCTGCTGTAGCTCGGCCTCGCGCCCCATAAGCACGTCTGGCAGAAAGGGATTTAGCATGGTGTTTTACTGGCACTATTTTTTAGTGCTATAACGTTCTAAGCTCGATGGAATCGTAACATCCTTTCTCTGAGGTCAAGGGCCGCCGTGGTTTCCAGTTCCCGTTCTGATGCCTCCTCCAATGCCGTGCCAGCGGCGCAGTCTGGGGCCGTTTCTACCCGCTGGCATACGCTGGGCGCAGCCCAGGCCGTCGCCCTGCTCGAGGCCAGCCCCGCAGGCTTGAGCGCCAGTGACGTTGAACAGCGGCAGTCGATCTATGGCCCCAACGAGCTGCAGGAGGGGGTCACTCGCAGCCCCTGGGCAATCCTGTGGGATCAGTTCAAAAACATCATGCTGCTGATGCTGATCGCGGTGGCCCTGGTGTCCCTGGTGCTGGATCTGCGCCAGGGGGGCTTTCCCAAGGATGCGATCGCCATCTTTGCGATCGTGCTGCTCAACGGGCTGCTGGGCTACTTGCAGGAGAGCAAGGCCGAAAAAGCCCTGGCGGCGCTCAAAACCCTGACCTCTCCCCGCGTGCGGGTGCTGCGCCAGGGGCAGGAGCAGGAGGTAGACGCCAGGGCGCTGGTGCCCGGGGATGTAGTGCTCCTGGAGGCCGGGGTGCAGGTGCCCGCCGACGGGCGCTTGCTCGATGCCGCCAACTTGCAGGTGCGGGAGGCGGCGCTGACCGGCGAGGCTGAAGCGGTGACCAAACAGCCCGAGGTGGTTTTGGAGGCGGAGGCCGCCCTGGGCGATCGCCTCAATCTGGTCTTTCAGGGTACCGAGGTGCTCCAGGGGCGGGGCACCGTGCTGGTGACCCAAACGGGCATGCAGACGGAGCTGGGCCGCATCGCAACGCTGATTCAGGCGGTAGAGTCTGAGCCCACGCCGCTGCAGCAGCGCATGGGGCAGTTGGGCAATGTACTGGTGTCAGGCTCGCTGGTGCTGGTCGCCCTGGTGGTGGTGGCTGGCCTGGCGCGCACGGGCGATCTCAGCCTGTTCGATGATTTGCTAGAGGTTTCCCTAAGTATGGCGGTGGCCGTGGTGCCCGAGGGTCTGCCCGCCGTCATCACCGTCACCCTAGCCCTGGGTACCCAGCGCATGGTGCGCCGCCACGCCCTAATTCGCAAGCTGCCCGCCGTCGAAACCCTGGGCTCGGTCACCACCATCTGCTCTGACAAAACTGGCACCCTGACCCAGAACAAAATGGTGGTGCAGCAGGTCAAAACCAGGAATCACCAGTACGAAGTCACGGGCGAGGGCTATGCGCCGGTAGGGTCGCTGCTAGAACACGGCGCGGCAGTTTCTTCCCAGGCTGACGCTGGCCTGCAAGCACTACTGATGGCCTGTGCTCTGTGCAATGACGCCACCCTCAGTCAGACCGGCAGCCTCTGGACGCTGCTGGGCGACCCCACCGAGGGAGCCCTGCTGGCGCTAGCGGGCAAGGGGGGCTTTGATCGAGCAAAGCTGGAGCAGGGGTGCGATCGCATCGGCGAAGTGCCCTTCACCTCAGAGCGCAAGCGGATGAGCGTTTTGGTGCAGGCTCACCCCGGTACCGCCTGGCCCCTACCCGCCCTGGTCTTGTTCACTAAGGGTTCGGCGGAACTGGTGCTAGAGCGATGCAGCGCCAGCCAGGGCGACGGCCAGTTGCCTTTAACCGACGCCCAGCGCCAGGGGATTTTGGCCCAAAACGACGCCATGGCTGGGCTGGGCCTACGGGTGCTGGGCTTCGCCATGAAGCCCGTAGATGCAGCCCCTCCCAGCGGCGATCTGGAACCTGAGGAGCAAAACCTGATCTGGCTGGGTCTGGTGGGCATGCTCGATGCGCCCCGCCCCGAAGTCCGAGACGCCGTAGCCCACTGCCGCCGGGCCGGTATTCGCCCCGTGATGATCACGGGTGACCACCCCCTGACCGCGAGGGCGATCGCCGAAACCCTGGGCATTGCCCAACCGGGAGACGCGGTGCTCACGGGGCGTGACCTCACCCACCTCTCAACAGAGGAACTGGAGCGCACCGTACCCCAAATTAGCGTCTACGCCCGCGTCGCCCCTGAGCACAAACTCCGCATTGTGCAGGCCCTGCAAAAGCAGGGGGAATTTGTCGCCATGACCGGTGACGGCGTCAACGATGCCCCCGCCCTGAAGCAGGCCGACATCGGCATTGCCATGGGCATCACCGGCACCGACGTCAGCAAAGAGGCCAGCGACATGGTGCTGCTCGACGACAACTTCGCCACCATTGTTGCCGCCACCGAAGAGGGCCGAGTAGTCTACGACAACATTCGCCGGTTCATCAAATACATTCTGGGCAGCAACATTGGCGAGGTGCTCACCATTGCCGCCGCCCCGCTGCTCGGTCTGGGCGGGGTGCCCCTCTCGCCCCTGCAAATTCTGTGGATGAACCTGGTGACCGATGGCGTCCCCGCCCTGGCCCTGGCCATGGAGCCGGGCGAACCCAATGTCATGGAGCGCCCGCCCCACAACCCCCGCGAAAGCATTTTTGCTCGGGGGCTTGGTAGCTACATGGTGCGGGTGGGTCTTGTGCTGGCGGTGCTCACCATCGGCCTGATGGCCTGGGCCTACCGCTACACCACCGCCCCCGGATATGCTGGCGACCCCGACACCTGGAAGACGATGGTGTTTACCACTCTCTGTCTGGCCCAGATGGGCCACGCCCTGGCGGCCCGCTCCGACACCCGCTTAACAGTCCAGCTCAATCCGCTGTCAAACCCCTTTGTCTGGGGAGCGGTGCTGATGACCACAGCGCTTCAGGTGGGATTGATGTACGTACCGGTGCTGCAACAGTTCTTTGGGCTGCATCCCCTGGCTGGGGTAGAGCTGGCGGTTTGCTTTGGCTTCAGCGCTCTGATGTTTGTCTGGCTGGAGGCCGAAAAGCTGCTGATTCAGCTGGTGCTGCGCCGTAGAATGACCCAACCCACTGCCCTGACCACCGCTAAAGGTACCCGATGAATGAGTGCCCACACGCCCCGGTTTTCCCAGGAAATTAAAGCTCTCCTAGAGCGACTGGCCCAGCAGCCGCTGACCCTAGCCCACGTGCTCAGCGAAACCGCCGAGCGGGGTTTTAGTCTGGTGATTGGCCTGCTGGTGCTGCCGTTTCTCTTTCCCATGCCGCCGGGGGTTACCACCGTTTTGGGGTCGGCCTGCCTGCTGCTGTCGCTGCAGATGACCGTGGGCCGAAAAGTGCCCTGGCTGCCCCGGCGAGTGGCACAGTTTCAGTTTCCGCCAGTGCTGGCGCGGCAGGTGCTGGGCAACTTGCAGCGGGTAACGCGCTTCAGCGAGCGATTTGTGCGGCCTCGCTTCACCCGGCTCGCCAACAACCCTTCGGTGTGGCATATCAACGGTGCTTGCATTAGCTGGCTGACGCTGTTGCTGATGAGCCCGGTGCCGATGACCAACCCCCTGCCGACCGTCGGCATTTTGATCTTTGTGGTGGCCACCCTCGAAGCCGACGGGGTGATGATGGTGCTGGGCTATGGCGTTACGGGGCTGATTACGGCGGTGTTTGGGCTGCTGGGGTACGCCCTGTGGCGATCGCCCGAATTGCTCCTGCGCTGGTTCGGCGGCCCTTAGGGTAGGGTCTGATACCAAACCCAGTTGAATACCCCGCTTTGTAGCAGGGGTGCATCCCAATTATGTGAATTTGCCCCTTTGACAGCTGGCCTGTCATTCCCGTGCAGACGGGAATCTACGTTGGACGGCTACTCCCAGATAGATTCCCACTTTTGTGGGAATGACCTAGACCCTTACAAATGGGGCATGCACTCTGTAGAGGCTTAGCAAGCTACATCCCTAGGGGTTCGTGGTTGTAAATCGGGGTTCACCAAATCGGATTTAAATAAGGATTAAGCATCCGCCAGAAAATACTTTGTTTTAGCCCTAAAAGCCAAGTTTTATTAACATTTAATGCATCTAGTTGATGGTTATGGAAAGTCCTCGGGCAGCCGTGCTTTAGTCAAATCTAAAGCATTTTACCGACAAAGGGCTCGCGGTCTGTGCCCCTGACCGCAGCGTAAGGGCGAAGATTGGGGTTAACTTAACGCTCATGATTCGTAACTTAAGTGAGACATTGCAGGCAATTCTCGATCAGCCCGCTCTGCCCGGCGAACTGGCCGAGGCCGAGATTGTTTTCGATCGCCCTGTGGCTCAGTTCAACCCTCAAAAAACCTGCATTAACCTGTTTCTGTACGATATTCGCGAAAACCTGGAGCTGCGCAGCAACGAATCGACGGTAGAGCGGCGCAGTGGCCAGGCCATTATTCGCCGTCCACCGCTGCGGGTGGCCTGTACCTACCTGGTGACCGCCTGGGTGGTGGGGGGCACTGAGGTGGCGCTGCAAGAGCACCGGTTACTCAGCCAGGTTTTTCAGGTTCTATCGCGCTACGACACCATTCCTGAAGCTTTTTTGCGGGGTGACCTGCGGGGGCAAGAGCCACCCCTGCCAATGCTTGTCACCTCCGCCGACGGGCTCAAAAACCCGGCGGAGTTCTGGACATCGTTGGGGACACCCCTACGGGCCTCTCTGGCGGTGTCGGTCACCCTGGGTATGACTATCCAAGCGCCTGAAACAGTTCCCCTCACAATCACCCATGAAATTCGTTTAAACGGCGAAAGCATTTTCCAAATTGGCGGCCAGGTGACCACCGCAGCCGATCAACCGGTGGTGGGCAGCTCAGTTTTACTGGTCGAGCGCAGTCAAACCGCCACCACCGGCAAAGACGGCGAGTTTAGCTTTGCCAACCACCTGCCTCGCGGTGCCTATACGCTGCGGGTGCAGCGACCCGATGACTCTGCCCACAACTTTCCGATCACGGTGCCGGCGATCGCCGGGCAAACCTACAACCTGCGTCTACCCTGATGTCCCCCAGCGGGGCTGTCGCCCCCCTCCGTTTTAACCCTCCGTGCTAACCCTCTATAAGGAGCAGCCCCCATGCCTACCTACCTTTCCCCCGGCGTCTACATTGAAGATGCCCCGCCCTCTGCTCGCCCCATCGCCGGGGTGGGAACCAGTATCGGAGGGTTCATTGGCGTAGTGCCAAACAATATAGAGATGCCGACCCGCCCGGGTAGCGAAACGGCCAGCTATGATGTCGCCCCCGCTGGTGAGCCCCAGCTGATCACCAGTTGGGAAGAATTCAAGAATTCCTTTGGAGATATCAGAGCAGGGAATAAAACCCTGGCCCTGGCTATCTACGGTTTTTTTAACAACGGCGGCACCCGCTGCTGGGTCACGCGAGTTGCAGCGGCGGCGGGGCTCAACAATCTGGCCGACGCGCTGGCAGCCTTTGAACCCATCGACGAGATTACCATCGTGGCGGTGCCTGGAGCCACCTCACCCGTTCAGCACGAGGCGATTATTGCCCACTGCACAACGATGAAAGACCGCTTCGCCATCTTAGACAGCATCGAAAAACCGGCCAGCCTCACGCCAGAAGCCATTCGAGGGGGCACCGCCGGGGAAGGAGGCACCACCCCCACCGGCAACAGCGCCTATGCGGCCCTCTATTTCCCCTGGATTCAGGTGTTTGACCCGAGCACCGAGCCCGGTTCGATCATTAACCATCCCCCCAGCGGCCATATAGCGGGGGTTTACGCCCGAGTGGACGGCGAGCGAGGCGTTTTTAAGGCTCCGGCCAACGAAGTGATTCGCGGCGCTTTGGGGCTAGAGCGGCGGTTGAGCAAAAACCATCAGGAGGGCCTCAACCCAGCCGGGATAAATGCGATTCGTATTTTTGACGGCAACATCAAAATTTGGGGGGCTCGAACTCTGGGGGGCGATGCCAATAGCGAATTTAAGTACATCAGCACCCGCCGCTACATGAACTTTCTGCAAGAGTCCATCGACGAGGGCACGCAGTGGGTGGTGTTTGAACCCAACACCCCAGATCTGTGGCAGCGCATTACCCGCACGGTAGAAGACTTTTTGCTGGTGCAGTGGCAGACCGGCGGGCTATTTGGCGAAACCCCCAAACAGGCGTTTTTTGTCAAGTGCGACGCCGACACCAACCCGCCCCAGCTGCGGGAGCTGGGGCAGGTGGTCACCGAGGTTGGCGTGGCGATTGTCAGACCCGCCGAGTTCGTCATCTTCCGCATTCAGCAGCTCACCGGGAGTTAACCCCAACACTCTCGGACGCTCAGCGCCGATTTTACCCAGCCAAGTCCAGCCGCGCAGGTTTACCGATGGGTAACCATCGTTCCCCACTGGACCTGGTGTACACACCCCTCATTTACGGAGAAGCGATGACCTATGGCCAGGAAAGATCCCTATAAAAATTACCGATTTTTGGTAGAAATCGACGGCATTGTGCAGGCGGGGTTTGCCGAATGCAGCGGCTTTGGCTCTGAGGTGCAGGTGGTGGAGTACCGCGAGGGGGGCGACCCCACCACCGCCCGCAAGCTGCCGGGCATGGCCAAGTACCCCGACATCACCCTGAAGTGGGGGTTGACCGACTCCCGCGAGCTCTACGACTGGCACCTGACGGCGATAAACGGTCAGATCGAGCGCAAAAATGGCTCGGTGGTGGTGCTCGACGACGCGGGGCAAGAGCAGGCCCGCTGGAATTTCTTTAGCGCCTGGCCCAGCAAGTACACCGGCCCCAGCTTTAACGCCAAGGGCAACGACATTGCCATCGACAGCCTCACCGTGTGCTGCGAACGCATGGCGCGGGCCTAAACCCAGAGGATTAACCCATGTTTCAGACTGAGTACGACTTTACGCTGCCGGCGGGCTACATCGATGCGGAGGGCAATCTGCACCGGCAGGGCACCATGCACCTGGCTACCGCCGCCGACGAAATTTTGCCCCTCAAAGACCCTCGGGTGCAAAATAATCCGGCCTATTTAATTGTGCTGCTGCTGTCGCGGGTGGTGACCCGCCTGGGGACGCTAGACGTGGTTAACCCCAAGGTGATTGAGGGGTTGTTTGCCGCCGATTTGGCCTACCTGCAAGACTTCTACAACGCCATTAACGGCGGTGGCGGCCGCACGGTGCAGCTCCAGTGCCCCCACTGCCAGCAGGGCTTTGCCGTGGAGCTAGACCCGCCGGGGGAATTGTCGGCTACCCCCTCGCTCGCCTCTACGAGGAGGTAGCCTACTTGGCCTACCACTTTCACTGGGGCCACGCCGATCTGATGGCGTTGGAGCACGGCGATCGCCAGCGGTGGGTGGCCGAGGTGGCTGAGATCAATCAGCAGATCAATCGGCAGAGCGGCGAGCCGGGGCGGGAAAATTTTGAGTTTTGAGTTTTGAGTTTTGAGTTTTGAATTGGGGCATGGGAGATGGTTGAACCAGTCACTAGCAGTGCATTAACTGCCTTAGAGGGCTTGGGGAGCGGCTCTGGGGGAGCTGCCGGAGGGCTGGGGCTGCGGTTGCAGCGGCGGCTGACTGCCGCTGCTGGGGTGATTGACACCCAAACGCTGCACCGCCATGAGGCGGTAACCGCCGGGCTGGCCGGTCGATTGCTGCAACGGCTGGCTCTGCCCGAGCAACAGCTAACCCGCTACCAGATGGGGGCGGCTGAGCCGGGGGCGATCGCCCAGTCAGTGCAGCGCTTTCAGCGGCAGGAGAGGCTGCCCACCGGGGGCGATCGCAGCTGGGTGCAGCGGCTGCCGGTCTCCGGGGGTGAGGCCACGGCTGGGGTAGAGCCGGGGCGATCGGCGTCCACAGTGTCAGAACCCTTTGGTCTCGCTGCTGCGGCCCCTCAGGCTGTGGTAGAACCAGCTGCTTCAACCGGCTCAGATACGGCGACCCCAGGGGGGACCTTTCGCATTCAGCGCCGAGCTTCATCCCTGGCCGGGGCGGCGCTGTCACCTTCAGCAGCATCCCCCCGGCTCACCGCTGATACCCCTAACCGAGGCGGCGCAGCAGCATACTCACCCACCGCCGACAACCTAGCTTTGGGTGAGTCGGGGCAGACCTTTTCTCCGGCGGTGGGCGGTGCCTACCCTACGGCGGCGACAGGCTCGTCTTTAGCTGAGGATCTTGCGTTAGCTGCGGCTCAGTCGTCTGCGGCAAACCCTGGCGGCGACTTAGGACAATCACCGTCAGTATCAGACGCTCCACCTGTAGTCCTGGTTCAGCCCCAGCCGATGCAGCCACCCACGGGCGATGGGCCAACTACTCCCCTACCCCTGCTGCGCCGCTATACCCTGGCCGAGGTGATGGCTCCTGCACCGCTTCGCTCCGCTCCGGCTTGGCCTCGGGCCGCGGGGGGCGGCCCGACTGTTCAGCGATCGCCCGACCACCAGAGCCGTGGCCCCCTGACCCAACTCCGGTCGCCAGCGATCGCCCAAATCTTGCGGCCAATGAGTATCACAGCGTCTATGCAGCGCCCCACAGCCTCGCCCACCCCAGCCTCCGAGTCAGATCCCCTACCCCTAGCTGAGGGGACGCGAGCCTGGTTTGCGGCCGCCCCCCCGGCATTGCCGCTGGTGCAGAGGAGCCCTTTACCCGCCGCCCCTCTAGCCCAGGGCACCCCCCTCGGCTCCCCCTTCCCGCCGCCGGGCTCCCCGCCGCCGCTGCCGCTGGCGCTGAGGGCGATCGCCCCAGAGAGCACCCTCCAGCGGCAGACTACCGAGACCGCAGTAGCGGAGCCTAGCAGTGCCCCGCCTGCGCCAGCACCGGTTGGAGCAGCCGCCCCAGCAATGGATGCCGCCGATATGGCCGACCAGGTGAGCCGCATTTTATCTCGTCAGCTGGCCGTTGAGCGCGAGCGCCGAGGTCTGGGGCTATGAGCACTCCCTTAGAAAAATTGACCATCACCCCCCTGGCCAAAAAAGGCACCAGCTACGAAAAGCTGCCCGACATACCGGTAATGTTTAACCCCGAGGCCTACTCGATCAGCAAATCGGTAAAGTGGGAGACCCCCAGCGGCAGCGGCGGTGGCAGCGGCCCCCAGAGCCAGAGCCGCCTCAACGCGCCAATTATCGCCTTTGGCGGCGGCGAGAGTCGGCAGCTTTCCCTGGAGTTATTTTTTGATGTCACCGGCCCCGTCGAGCGCAACGGGCAGCGGCTGACGATTGCCGACGTGCGCCAAGAGACCAACCGACTGGTAGAACTCACCCGCATTCAGCGGGATGAAGACCAGCCCAGGGTTTGCCGCATCGCCTGGGGCAAGGCCCCCACCCAGTCCGACTTTCCCTTTACTGGAGTGGTGACCAGCCTCACCCAGCGCTTTACCCAGTTCAGCCGCGACGGCAAACCGGTGCGCGCCAACCTCACCATCTCCTTTAAAGAATTTCTCGACCCGGAGCTAGACCGCCGCCAAACCGACCCAGAGCTGACCACCCACCGGGTACGCAGCGGCGAGACCCTCAGCAGCATCGCCGCCGAGGTCTACCGCGACCCGCGCCGCTGGCGCACCATTGCCGCCGCCAACCACCTCGACGACCCCCGCCGGTTGCCGGTGGGCAAAACCCTGCTGATTCCAAAAATTCGCTAGCCCCCTTTCTCTGCGAGGCCCTGCCCCATGCCCGTAGCCCAACCCGCCAGCCCCCTTGTGGCCGCTTTCGACATTTTTATCAACGGCTCGCCCCTGTCCGTCGAGCAGGAGTCCCACGTGGTGGATGTGCAGGTGGAGCTGGACGGGGCGATTCCCAGCATGTTTAGCCTGACGCTCTCGGGCTCCGCCAGCCGCGCCGACGACCTGAGCTGGCTGGATGACACCCAGCTGTTTGCCCTGGGCAACGAAGTCGATATTCGCCTGGGCTACGCCGATGATCTGGGCTCGGTCATGGTGGGTGAGCTGACCGGGCTAGAGCCAGAATTTTCCTGCGATCGCCCCCCCAGCCTCACCCTGCGCGGCTACGATCGCCGCCACCGACTTCAGCGGGGCCACCACACCCGCACCTTTACCCAGCTCAAAGACAGCGACATTGCCAGCCAGATGGCCGCCGAGGCGGGGCTCACCGCCCAGGTGCAGGACAGCCGCGTCACCCACGGGTATTTGCTTCAGTCAAACCAGACCAATCTGGCCTTTTTGCAGGAGCGGGCCAGGCTGATTCAGTACGAGCTGATGGTGGACAACAAAACCCTGCGGTTTCGCCCGGTGGGCAATGCCGACGGGGCCGCCCTCACCCTCACCCTGGAGGCCGATCTGCTCAGCTTTTCCCCCCGGCTGTCTGCGATGCAGCAGGTCAACCGGGTGGTGGTGCAGGGCTGGAATGTGCAAGATAAAGCCCCCTTCACCGGCCAGGCCACCACCGGAGACGAATCGTCTACCATGGGCGGCCAGACCAGCGGCGGCAGCCTAGCCAACCGAGCCTTTGGCACCGCCGTCGCCCAGGTGGTGAATCTGCCGGTGAGCACCCAGGCGGAGGTCGATCAGCTGGCCAAAGCCCGCCTCAACCGCACCGGGCTGCACCTGATCGACGGCGAGGGCTCCTGCTGGGGCCGCACCGACCTCAAGCCGGGTCAGGTGATCACCCTGGAGGGGCTGGGGCAGCGGTTTAGCGGCCAGTACTACGTGACGGCGGTCAGCCATCGCTACCGACCCGATCGCGGCTATGTCACCGGCTTTAGGGTGCGGCGCAATGCGGTGTAGGAGGATGACAAATGCAGCAGTTTTTGAGGGGGAAATGGCCATGGCGTTTTTAGATCAGCTGTTAGAGGCAACCGCACCAGAACCCAGGGGGGCGCGCCTGTTTGGGGTGGTGGTGGGAACGGTGACCAACAACCAAGACCCCGACGGGCTGGGGCGGGTCAAGGTAAAATTTCCCTGGCTCAGCGACCAGGATGAGAGCACCTGGGCGCGCCTGGCGGTGCCCATGGCCGGCAACGGGCGCGGCACCTACTTTCTGCCCGAGGTCGATGACGAAGTGCTGGTGGCCTTTGAGCAGGGAGACCCGCGCTTTCCCTACGTGCTGGGGGCGCTGTGGAACGGCAAAGACAAACCCCCCGCAGACAATGCCGACGGCAAAAACAACCTGCGGGTGCTGCGATCGCGCAGTGGCCACACCATTCGACTCAACGATGAAGCGGGCAAAGAGACCATCGAGATTATTGATAAAAGCGGCGAAAACAAGCTGGTGATCGATACAGCCAGCAATGCCATAACCCTGACCAGCAAACAGGATATTACCCTCACGGCTCCCCAGGGCACCATTACCCTCGAGGCCCAAAAGTTAGCCCTAAAATCGTCCGCCGACACCAAGATAGAAGCCTCAGCAGGCATGGATCTAAAAGCCAACGGCACTATGAATTGTAAAGGGGCAACCATCAATCTCAACTAGCAATCACCCCGCGACCCAAGTCGGCCAACCCTCCCTATTACCTGTTACCTAACACCTATCACCCTCAACCAAGATAGTCATCGTCCAGCCAGTCAGCACTAGCTCAAAAAAACCACCTACTACCCCAAAACATTCCCTTAGAAAAAGTACATTCACTTCAATCCAGGAGCCACCAGAATGGGACAACCCGCCGCCAAACAGGGCGATCAAATCGTAGCCACCGACATCCACATTGTGCTGGTGCCCGCGCCGCCCGCACCGCCAGTGCCCACTCCCCTGCCCCATCCCTTTGTGGGGCTCATCAACGGCAACCTGAGTGGCAATGTCAACATGATGGGCAGGGCGGCGGCCACGGTTGACAGCACCGCCGACAACACCCCGCCCCACCTTCCCACCCCGCCAGGGATAGCTTTTCAGAACCCGCCCCAAAACAAAGCCACGATCAAACTGGGCAGCGCCACGGTGAAGATCAACGGCAAAATGGCCGCCCGCAATGGAGACATTGCCGAGACCTGTAACGACCCGGCGGCCATGCCCGTGGGGCAGGTAATCGCGGTGGGGACGGTGATGGTGGGGGGGTAGGGGCAGACCCACGTGTCTGACCAAAAACGGGTAGGGGCAGACCCACGTGTCTGACCAAAACGGAGTGGAGGGTTTATGGCCAAAACATTTCTGGGCAAAGGGGTAGGTTTTCCGATCGCGGTCGATAGTCGCGGCGATCTGCTCTCGGCGGAGTACGAAGAGAGCGTGCGCCAGTCGGTGCTGATCATTCTCGGCACCGCCAAGGGGGAGCGGGTGATGCGGCCCGATTTTGGCTGCGATATCTACGACCTGGTGTTTGAGACCCAGTCGGCCAGCACGGCGGACAAGCTTTCTCAGGCGGTGCAGGAGGCGCTGCTGCGGTTTGAGTCGCGCATTGATGTGCTGACGGTGGAGGTGCAGAGCAGCACTGTGCAGTCAGAAAACAAAGTTGTGCCGATGGAAAATGGCGAGGTTTTGCTGGTCAATATCACCTACGAGGTGCGGGCTACCAACAATGTCTTCAACCTGGTGTACCCCTTTTACCTAGAAAGGAGCCCCGGCTAATGGTAAAACCTGCCCCCCCGCTAGATCCTCGTACGGCGGATGCCATTGCTCGCCAGGTGCAAGACCTGCTGCGCGACTACGCGCCGGAGTGGCAAGCTTTTGTGGTTGACCCCCGCTCTGGGGTACCGCTGCCAAACCCCAGAAACGCTGCTCTGTTGGGGGTATTTGCCCACTTTGTAGAGGTGATTATTCAGCGCCTCAACCAGGTGCCAGACAAAAATTTTCTGGCTTTTCTCAATCTGTTGGGGGCGTCGCAGCTGCCCCCCCAACCCGCCCGGGTGCCGCTGACCTTTACCCTGGCTCCGGGGAGTACGGTGGGGGTGGTGCCTGCCGGTACCCAGGTGGCGGCCCCGCCCAGCAGCGGCGAACAAGACCCGGTTATCTACGAGACCGAGGCTGACCTGGTGGTGACCGCCGCTCAGCTGGTGGCGGCCTTTGCAGAAGACTTGGCCTTTGATCGCTACACCGACCATCGCGCGCTCCTCTCCCCCGCTGAGGACACCCGGCGGTCGGTCTTCCACTGCGATCGCCCCATTGAGCACCGGCTCTACCTGGCCCACGAGGAGCAGTTTGCCCTGCCCGACATCAAGGCTCTGCGCCTCAGATTTACCCTGGCCGAGGCGATTACTGCCGACGATCGCACCCTGGTCTGGGAGTATTTCGACGGCGCGCAGTATCTGCCCCTCGTACCCCAAACTGACGAGACCCAGCAGCTGACCCGCAGCGGCACGGTTGTGTTTGGCAACGGCCCCGATCGCGATTCTGCCTCCCTCCCAGCCATCAATTTCAGTACTGTGTTTGGGCGATCGCAGCCGTGGCTGCGGTGCCGACTGCTCACCCCAATTACCCCCGCCACCGCCCCCAGGGCGGGCATGGTCAGAGCCAGCCAACTGCCCAGTCTGGTCAATCTGCAAACGCAGGCTGAGGTGCGCCGCACGGGTCTACGGCTCGATGCCGCCTTTGCCAACCAAACAGCCCTCGATCTCAACCGCGCCATCTTGCCCTTTGGCGAAAAGCCCAGGCTTGGGGATGGGTTTTACCTGGCCTGTCGGGAAGGGTTTGCCCAGGCCCAGGCAGAAATTACGCTGACCGTTATCGTGCTCAACGAGAAAAGACTCCCTGCCCCTCCCGCCGGGCTCCAGTGGGAAATGTGGGACGGCGACAGCTGGCTGCGGGTGGCTGATGTGTCGGATACGACCCAGGCGTTCACGCAGTCTGGAGCAATTGACCTGACGCTGCCCAGCCAGCCCCAGACCATCACCTTCAACGGGGTCGAAGCCTTTTGGCTGCGGGCCAAAATTGTCAGCGGTGACTATGGACGAGAAGCCACCTATCTGCCTCGCACCGGGAGCGACCCCCAACGCCCCAACTTTGACCCCCAGAATCGTCAAATAATTGACTTTACCCCGGCCACCTTTAACCCGCCGCTGCTGGACAGAGTTACCGTAGACTGTGCCTTTACAACCCCAGAGGCCCCGCCCACGGCGGTGCTGACCGACAATCACCAGACCTACCGGCTGGGCAACCCCGCCGCCGCTGCGCCGCTGCGACCCTTTCAGAACCATGCTGCGGGCGATCGCCCGGCGCTGTACCTGGGGTTTCAGCTGCCGCCGGAGATGAACCTGCAAAACCGTCCCCTGAGCCTGTTTTTTCAGGCCGCCGCCGCTAACTATGGCGAGCGAGAAGTTCCCCTCGATCCCAGTCAGAGCTACGCCCTGGGCGATGGGCGGGCGGCGGTCAAGCACCGAGTCTGGATCACCAATTCTAGCGACCAAAGCCAGAGCTATGGCCTCTCCTGCCTCGGTCAGAGCGGGGAGGCGACCCCGGCGCAGCAGTCGTTGACCCTGGCGGCCAACAGCAGCCGCGCCGTGGATATCACTGTGGTGATGTCTGAGCAGGGGGCCGAGGCGGGGGGCGATCGCACCCTGCTGCTGCTGACGAGGGATCAAAGCGAGCTGGCCATTGCCACCCTAGAGACCGCTGTGGCCAACCAGCAAACCCCCACCGATTTGCCTCGACTCAGCTGGCAGTACTGGAATGGCGATCGCTGGGCCAACCTCACCGTTCAAGACAGTACGGCCAATCTGACTCGAACCGGGATCGTCACCTGCTTGTTTCCCAGCGATTGGCAACCCCAAGACCGCTTTGGCCAGGCGCAGCACTGGCTGCGGATAGTTTGGACGGAGGGCAACTATGCGGTGCCGCCCCGGCTGCAACGGGTGCTGAGCAACACCACCACCGCCACCCAGACCATCACCCTCCGCAATGAAATTTTGGGCTCCAGCGATGGTACCGAGGGGCAGCGGTTTCAGGCGCTGCGATCGCCCGTACTCAGCCACCAGCAGCTAGAGATTCGCGAGACTGAGGCCCTGGCCACGCCCCCCGGCTCAGCCTCCGCCTGGGTGCCCTGGCAAGAGGTGCCCGATTTTTACGGCTCCGGCCCTCAGGATCGCCACTACGTCCTCAACCACATCTCCGGGGCAATTCAGTTTGGCAACGGCATCAGTGGCCGCATTCCCCCCCTGGGGCGCGGCAATGTGCGCCTGACCCGCTACCAGACCGGCGGGGGCCTGACCGGCAACCGTCCCGTCGGCGCGATCGCCCAGCTCAAGACCACCATTCCCTACATCAAGCAGGTCACTAACCTCGCACCAGCCATCGGCGGAGCCGAAGCCGAGACCCTAGAGTTTTTGAAAGAGCGAGCCCCCCGCACCGTTCGCCACGGCGATCGCGCCGTCACCCGAGAAGACTTTGAAGATCTGGCCCATCTCGCCTCCCCCGAGGTCGCCCGCGCCCGCTGTGTGCCCCTGGTCAACCTGGCCGCCGCCCCCCTGGCAACCCCTGCCGACAGTCCCAGCCTGGGGTACATCAGCGTCATCGTCGTGCCGCGCACCGAGGCCACCCAGCCGATTCCCAGCCTGGAGCTGATTGATCGGGTAACCACCTACCTGACCGCCCGCGCTCTACCCACAGCCAGCCTCGCCGTCGTTGGCCCCCTCTATATCCCCATCAGCATCACCCTGGAGCTGGTGCCCCTCTCCCTGGATCTGGCCGGGACGGTGGAGAAAGCCGTGCAAGACACCCTGACTCAGTTTCTGCATCCCCTCTACGGCGGCCCCAGGGGCCAGGGCTGGGAGTTTGGTCGCCGCCCCCACAAATCAGACCTCTACGCCCTGATCGAAGCCATCCCTGGCGTAGACCACATCCGCTACCTCACCGTTGACCCCGACGATCCGCCCCCGCCCGCCATCCAGGCCATTTTCAACACCGAGCGGTTTCTCGTTTACTCCGGCACCCACACCATCTTGCTGACCGCTTAAGCCTGCCATACATTTAAGCCCTTAAACCCCATCACCCCCTAACTCCCCACCCCCCTACTCCGATGCCCCTCGACCTCCCCAACCTCGACGATCGCACCTACGACGACCTCATGCAGGAGGCCCTGAGCCTGCTGCCGACCTACGCGCCAGATTGGACTAACCACAACCCCTCTGACCCCGGCATCACCCTGATTGAGCTATTTGCCTACCTGACAGAAATGCTGCTGTACCGGCAAAACCAGGTCACCAACGCCAACAAACAGGCTTTTTTGAATTTAATTAGCGGGCTGGAGTCCAACGAACAAAAGAAATTTCCGCAGCCGTTGCCAGAGACCGCCCTCAATGAGGCCATTCGGGAGGCCATTCAACAGCTGCGGCAGAGCGATCGCGCCGTCACCAGCCAGGATTTTGAAGCGCTGGCCAAGCAGGCCAGCCCCCAGGTGGCGCGCACCCACTGCGTACCGCGCCGCAATCTCATTTCAGACAATCCTCTGGCCCCTGAGTCCAAGCCTGGCCACGTGAGTATCGTGATCGTGCCCCAGAGCGGTTCGCCCGCCGACGATCTGCTGCAAACCGTGACAGACTACCTCGAACCCAGGCGGCTGTTGACCACCAAAGTGCACGTCGTGCCGCCGCGCTACCTTGCCTTTCGCATACAAATAACCGTCATGGTAAAACCCGACGCTCGCCCGGCGGAGGTGCAGCGGGCAGCTGTGCAGCGTTTGGTAGATTTTTTCGACCCCCTCAAGGGCGGCAGCGGCGGCAGCGGCTGGCCCTTTGGCCGCTCGATCTATGTTTCAGAAGTCTACGAGCAGCTAGACAATGTGTCAGGCGTAGACTACGTTTTGCGATCGCAGCCTGGCCCCGGAGCCCCCCTTTTAGAAGAAATTGCCCCGCTCAATGCGGCTGAAGCGCATCGCCGTCGCCTCAATCGGGCCGACCAGCTGGTGGCCCTGGCGTTAGATACCCACGAACTGCCCAGCCTGCGGCCCGATGGGGTCGATATTACGGTGCGATCGCCCCTCAGAACCACCACCTCCCTCACCTCAGGAACGACCCGATGAACGATCCCTCTCCCCGGCTGATCGACTATCTGCCCGCCCTCTATCAGCCCGCCGATCCAACCGCAGAGCCGCCGTTTCTCAGCCGGGTTTTAGCCGCCTTTGAAGCGGTGCTGCTCGGTCGCCCCGACGACACCGCCTTTCCCGCCATCGGCCTAGAAAACACCCTCGATCGCCTCGATCAGCTCTTTGATCCGATGGCCACCCCGGTGGATTTCCTCCCCTGGTTGGCCAGCTGGGCAGCCCTCAGTCTCAGAGCCGATGTAGAAATTACCCAGCAGCGCAAGTTTATTGCCAATATCATTCCCCTGTATCGCCGTCGCGGCACCAAAGACAACCTGCAACAGCTGTTGGCGATCTTTACCCAAAGTATTCCTGAAATTCAGGAGACAGAAATTGGCGAATTCCAGATCGGCGTTAGCTCTACGGTGGGCAGAGATACCATTGTCGGCGGCGGCATCCCCCACTTTTTTGACGTGTTTATCAACCTGCCTCGCATTAGCGACGCCACCCTGCGCGATCGCCAAATTGAAATTGCCCGCGCCCTGATCGAACTCGAAAAACCCGCCCACACCCATTACGCTCTAATCCCTCGATTCCCTACCATGCAAATTGGAGTGAATTCTACAGTCGGTGTAGACACTGTATTGGGCACCGAAGTCAACAGCTAATTTTCTGTTTAGCCCTTCACCGTTAAGGAGAACTCTATGTCTGAAGCTAAGCGGCTCAACTATTTCAATTCCCAATTTTTAAAAGAGAAAGACTTTCAGGATGAGCAGACCTATCATCTTCAAATGCGCCGTTTACACAACCAGCGCTTTCACACCTGGGGTATTGTATCGGGGTTAGAAATTGAGCGCGTCAACAATGCAGAAATTTCTCTTTCGCCGGGCCTAGCCGTTGACCGGCAGGGGCGAGAACTTCCCCTGACAGAAAATCCGCCCAACTTTAGTGTGGTGGGTTTTTCGGCGGCAGCAGTGGTCTATCTCACCCTGGCCTACGACGAAGTATTTGACATCGGCGATCGCAACCCCTCCGGCGATACCGAAAAATTTGTGCGCATCACCGAACGCCCGAAACTTGAGACCACCACCCAAGTCCCCCCCACCGATGGCTCGGTTATTGTATTGGGCCGCGTCACCCTCAGCGATGCCGGCAATGTCACCACGGGCGGCATCGATCGATCGGTGCGTAGCCCGATAGCCAGTGCAGTCATTGCCCCAGAGGCCATCAACACTGAACAGCTTGCCCCCGCCAGTATCACTACGGTGAAGGTAGTAGACGGAGCGATTACCACTGCCAAGCTACCCGACAGTAGTGTGACCACCCCAAAACTAGCCAATGGTGCTGTCATTACGGCAAAGATTGCGCCTAATGCCGTGGGATCAGCCCAACTCGCTAATGGGGCGATCGGTGCCAATCAATTGGCCGCCAGTGCAGTGGGTACAGCTCAATTGGCCAATGGGGCCGTCACCCTCGATAAGTTAAACACAACGGTGAGCACAGCTTTTTTGCCCGTTTCTGGGGGCACAATTACTGGAGGCGATCTAACTTTAAAGGCAACCGCCAATGATGCCGGAGATATTATCTTTCAAGATTCTGCCAATCGCCAAAAAGGCCGTATTTGGTCAAACCCAGCCTCAAATGTGTCGGGTTTATTTCTCAGCAGTGGCGACAACACAGCTGATATCAGCATCGATCAAAATGGCAATGTAGGTATTGGTATAACAAACCCCAGCGCCAAACTCCACGTAGCTGGTGGTGGTACTGTTTTAGAGCAAGAATCCTGGCAGACTCCAACGCTTCAAAATGGCTGGGTACGATACGACAATACCTTCAATCCGCCTGGCTACTTCAAAGACAGTGTAGGCATTGTCCATCTCAGGGGCTTAGTTCGATCGGGCACTATTGGAGCCGTTATTTTCACCCTTCCTAGCGGCTATCGGCCTCAGTTTCAAGAATTGTTTTCAGCTTCGACATCTCCAAATTCCTATGCTCGGGTGGATGTCACCGCCGCTGGAGCCGTAGTCGCCACAACCGGCAACAATGGTTGGCTGTCGTTAGACGGAATTACCTTCAGGGTGTCATCTGGATTCTTTGTTTTAGACCCGGGTATAATCTTTAACCCTGGGTTTGTCGTCAATCCTGTGATTGGACAATAGCATTCCGCTACCGACGGGCGGTGAGTCTGGTGCAAAGCATGCCGGTGCCAATTTCTGAAGTACAGCCATCGTCACGCTGGGTAGGTCACCAAAAACCTCCAAGACGTTAGAACGTTCTAACGTTTGAACGTTCATCTAGAAAATGCCTCAGCCGGGCTGGCCACAGCTATATTATTTACCAAGAGCCACACCAAGCGCCCCAGAGGAATTTTTGTTATCCAGCGAAACATTAGGATTAGAAATAAACTCAATGTTTCCTCTGCCTGAACCTAATGGATAAGCGGTCAACCCCATGGGACATAAAGGGCTAGTTCAAACCCAAACCGCCACCGTGGCGCGCAGTCGGTCTACGGCTGTGTCACCTCGCCCTGCCCCTCAGTCCGCCCATCCGCTTTTGACCCTGCAACGGCAGATTGGCAACCGCGCCGTGACCCAAATGCTGCAAGCCAAAATGACCGTGGGCAAGCCTAACGACGCCTACGAGCACGAGGCCGATCGCATTGCCGACACCGTTATGGGCATGCCCGCTCCCGTCGTGCAGCGCCAGGCCCAGGAAGAAGAACCGGCCCAGGCCAAATTGCTTCAGCGCCAGCCTGAAGAAGAACCCGCCCAGGCTAAGCCCCTAGCCGGAACCATTACACCGCTGATTCAACGCCAGGGTGAAGAGGAAGAACCGGCCCAGGCTAAACTCGTCCAGCGCCAGGCCGAGGAAGAGGAACCCGCCCAGGCCAAACTCCTGCAGCGCCAGGCCGAGGAAGAGGAACCCGCCCAGACCAAACTCCTGCAACGCCAAGCTGAAGGAGAGGAACCCGCCCAGGCTAAACCCCTGCAACGCCAGCCTGAAGACGAAACGGCCCAGGCCAAAGGCTCAGATGCCACCACCGTTAGCCCTGCGGTAGAAAGCAGCATTCAGGCCATGCGGGGCGGCGGGCGGCCCCTGCCCGACGAAACCCGCAGCTTCTACGAAACCCGCATGGGCTACGACCTGAGCGGCGTTCGCATTCATGCCGATGCCAACGCTAACGATGTCGCGACGCATCTCAATGCCCAGGCATTTACCCTTGGCCAGGATGTTTTCTTTGGTGCCGGTCGGTACGAACCCCAGACCAACAGCGGCAAATGGTTGTTAGCCCATGAGTTAACCCACACAGTGCAGCAGTCGCCTCAGCCGATGAGAGTGGCGGCTAAGCCTAGCCAAACCTCTGCGGCGACTACACCCTTGGTTTCAAAGGTGCAGCGCTACCCCCTGCTGGTTACCGCTGCCCCTGCCCGGGCGCAGCGGCTGTTTGGCATTGAGGTGCCAGGCATTGATACCGTGCGGAACTGGGCCGCCGATCGCGCCGCAAACATACCCGGCTTCACCATGCTGACGGTGATTTTGGGCCGCAACCCGATCAACGATCGCCCCGTTGAGCGCAATGCCACCAACCTGATTCGGGGAGCGCTGGGGCTAATTCCAGGCGGTGATCTCATCTTTCAGGGATTGCAGGCTTCGGGGGCACTTGAGCGGGTGGGCACCTGGCTGCGGGAGCAGATCGCTCAACTCAACATCACCTGGGAGGGCATCGTTGGGCTGTTTAGTCAGGCGCTGCGATCGCTCGGTGTGCGAGACCTGGCCAACATCTCTGGGGCCGGGGAACGAATACTGAATATCTTCCGCCCCACCCTCGATCGCATTCGGGCCTTTGCCGCTTCCGTGGGCAGTCGAGTGCTTCAGTTCATTAAAGAAGCGATTTTGCGCCCGGTGGGGCAGTTTGCCCAGCGGCTACCGTTCTATCCGCTGCTGACGGTGATTTTGGGCCAAGACCCGATTACCGATCAAGAGGTGCCGCGCAACGCCACCAACGTTATTCGCGGCATTTTGCTAATTTTGCCCGGCGGCGAAGAGAAATTTCAGAACCTACAGCGCTCTGGCATCATCGATCGCGCCTTTAACTGGTTTAACCAAGAGCTAAACCGCCTCAACCTCACCTGGAACTACATCAAATCTGTCTTTGTGCGGCTGTGGGAGACCCTGTCGGTCAATGACTTGCTCAGCCCCAGCAAGGCCTTTGAGCGCATTCGCGGTATTTTTGGTGAGCCTGTGCAGCGCATTACCACCTTTGCCGGGGCGGCCATTCGTAAGGTGGCGGAGTTTATCTTTGAAGGGGTGCTGACGCTAGCGGGTGGCCTGGGTCAGCAGGTGCTGAGAGTGTTCAACCGGGCCAGGGGGGTCTTTTCAAGCATTATCGAAAACCCGATTGGGTTTGTTGGCAATCTGGTGAATGCGGTTAAGCGCGGCTTTCAGCAGTTTTCGGGCAATATTTTGACCCACCTGCGGGCAGGGCTGATTGGCTGGCTGCTGGGGGCACTGGCGGGTTCGGGGCTGCAACTGCCGGAGCGGTTTGACCTGCGAGGCATTGTTTCACTGGTGATGCAGGTGCTGGGGCTGACCTATCAACGCCTGCGCGGCATTTTGGTGCGGCTGCTGGGCAGCGAAGAGCGGGTGCAGCGGGCTGAGCAAGTCTTCGATTTTCTGGTCACCCTGGTGCGCGACGGCATTGGTGCCGCCTGGGAACGGATTGTGGAGTTTGCGGGCAACCTGCAAGAGATGGTGATTGGCGGCATTCGCGATTGGGTGGCTAGAACGGTGGTGGGGCAGGCGATCGCTCGCCTGGTCACTCTCTTTAACCCCGCCGGAGCCATTATTCAGGCAATTATGGCGATCTACAACACGGTGGTCTTCTTTATCGAGCGCGCCCAGCAGATTGGGGCACTGGTGGAAGCGGTGTTTGAATCGATCGCCAATATTGCAGGTGGCAACATCGGCGCGGCAGCCAGCTACGTAGAGCGCACCATGGCGCGGAGCATTCCGGTCATGCTGGGCTTCTTAGCTCGGTTTATTGGGTTGGGCAATGTTGGCGAACAAATTCAGACCGTGATTCGCCGAATTCAGGCACCGATCGAGAATGCAATGAACCGTGTTGCAAATTGGATTGTGACGCAAGTGCGCCGACTTGTAAGGTCAATATCGAGTGGTGTTCAAAGTGGGGTGCAACGGATTGCGGGGTGGCTAGGATTGCGGCGTCAGTTCCGAACAGTTGGTGGTGCGACCCACTCTTTGTTTTTCCGAGGAGAGGGTCGCACTACGCAGCTTACTATCCGTAGTACCGAAATGTCGTTAGAGAATTTCCTCGCTGACCTAGCGACCAAGTATGCTGGTGATTCTGGCAAACTCACTAAAGTTAGGTTGGCGCAGACCCTTGTAGAAGATATCAAACGATTGACGACCGCTGGGACAGCACCAGCAGCTACGGGGCCTGCTGTGGATGCTGAGGTACAGGGTAAAGTTGATCAGCTAGGGCCAATTCTTAGCGAAATCGGTGACGGTGTTAGCACTGACGGTGCAACCGCTGGGTATCGAGGCTTACACTGGTGGACAGATCAACGACAAACTCAAGCGCAGGCAGAAACAGATCCGCAGTACCTTGCCAATCTGGCAAGGCAAGAACTGGGAGCACAACAACTGAGCGATGCTGTCAGGGCCGTTCTAGATCGCCGCATTCCCCCCGGTACTATCCCTACTCAAGCGGACATTGAGACTTCCATTGCAGTGGTCAATAATAAAGTTGCTACTCTGAGAGATGGAACAAATTATGTTGCAGAAGGAAAGACCTACCACGACAGGTTCCATTTTTTGCTTGGTCGGTACGTAACAAAGTTACAGGCTGTTCGCACACGATTTGCTTCTGCAAGTCGGATTGTAGAACTCGATGCTGAGATAATTGCCTTGCAGAGTCAGATTAGTGGACTCGCAAGTGACTCCCAGGAATATTACTTCCGCAAGCGCCTTCTAGTAGAGGCAGAAAGAGAACGGCGTCAAGCTGCCCGTGGATTACCAAGCGTGTATCGCGACCTAACACCAGAGGTTACAGCATCGCCATTTATTGCGACCTCCTTAAGTGCTAGAAAAGCAGCTGAATATGCACTCGGCTCCCTATTTACACCATCAGGTAAAGCAAGGCGGACTCGTGGGCAGGTCGGACGGCTGCTTATTTTTGTTGCGACTGTCACTCAACTAACTAGAGATGGAACCTATTCAATTGATGAACTTGCCAGAGAACGCAAGATCAAAATCCGGAACGAGTTCACCGAGAATGAGTTGACTTTTACAGGCTCCATTCCGGGTGAATATCTTAAGGCCACTCTTGAGGTGCAAGCTGATCAGAGTGAAGATACTGTGGCCTCAAGTGCGATGGGGCGGGCAGCGGCGGAAGCTTCACGCTTTGGAGGATTAAGATGATAAGTTATGAAGAGACAAAGCGGACTGTGCTATCTTTACTTGCAAATATCCCTACTTTTGGACCCGAAAGGCTTCCGGCTGCTGCCCATGATTACCAGCGACTGATACCTGCAATTACATCAGAGGTCATATCATATACAGCTTCGCCTGAGCAATCCAAGAGGCATAATCATGACTATCGAGTCGTTCTCCTCCGTATTGTATCCATTGAATGTGCCGCAGGAGCTTCCGTTGAGCGCTGTCGAACATGGTTTTACTGCTTAGCTTCGCTGTCCGCGTGGATACCTTCGGATACTACACAACCAGTCAATATCGGTGAGTCCGCAATTTGGGCTGCGCTTGCCGGACGATTTGATGACCCTGCTTTTGCTAATTGGGTTAATGACCCGAACACAAAATCCATTTCGGATCGAGTGGTTTACCGCCTACTGACAGGAAAATCAGTTGATGTGCAAACCCCCAAACCTCTATTTGAAGAAAGTTTTTGGAAAGATTTATGCTCAGCATTAGAGACTAAACAATCCGAACTTGCATCTTTTACTTTTCAAGCAATTGCGGATTGGTGGTTGAGTGAATACCAGAGCTGCGAAACTCCTGCTTATGATCCTGAGAATTTTTCAACTTTTGAACCAGCTCCAAATGCAGCGCTTGCGGTCGCACTTATTCGTGATCAAATGCAAATTCAACTTCACCAACTTGCCCACAGACGCTTTTACTATGTAGCTCTCATGCTTGCTGATGATTTGCGAAGATGATGAGTTAGCGCCAGTTCGTCATCTTCGCCAACTACAATCTCCCTCATTTCCGCAAAAGCTATAACCGACATTCCGCAGGTTGACAGGAACTAATTTAGGAGGTAGTACCGGCAAGCCGG